>Ga0123519_10002902_pt1 | contig 28721 bp, 25 predicted proteins | sample YelNatPaOPRAMG02_FD_87396 | JGI IMG/M metagenome (GOLD analysis project Ga0123519, IMG submission 87396) | Hot spring microbial communities from Yellowstone National Park - Yellowstone National Park OP-RAMG-02 (version 2) | ecosystem: Environmental > Aquatic > Thermal springs > Hot (42-90C) ...
GACATCGGGGGCATCCAGGTGTGGGGAAAGGGCGCCGAGCCGCCCGACCCGGACCGGTCGCACGCCGTCGCCCTGGCGCGTCAGGAAGGAGAGGCCTCCCTGATCTTGCGCGCCGACAAGGCCCTGGCCAAGGTCGGCGGCTCCGTGGACTTCACTGTCATCTCCACCAAGCAGAGCGGCACGACCTATATCGATGTGATTCGGGACAACCAGACGGTGCTCACCAGGGCGGTCGACCTGAAGGGCGGGCGCGCGGAGTTTTCCCTGCCGCTGACCCCCGATCTCCAGGGCACCCTGGAGGTGCACGCGTATCAGATCCTGCCGGACGAGAACATCATCCGGGACACGCGGCTGCTGTATGTCGAGCCCGCCGACGACCTCGTGGTGGAAATCAGGCCGAACCAGCAGACCTATCGGCCCGGCGACTCGGCCCAGCTGCGCTTCTCTGTGCGCGATCAGCGCGGCCAGCCCACGCTCGCGGCGCTCGGCGTGACCATCGTGGACGAGAGCGTCTTCGCCCTCCAGGAGATGCAGCCCGGCCTGGAGCGAGTCTACTTCGCGCTGGAGAAGGAGCTGCTTCAGCCGCGCTACGAGATCCACGGCTTCACCACCGAGGGCGTCGTGGCCGGCCGGCTTCCGTTCGAGGCCCCCGAGCCGGCAGAGAAGGAGGCCCTGCGCCAGCGCGCCGCGGCCGTCCTCTTCGCCGCCTCGCAGGCGCGCGACCCCTACACGCTGACCGTCAACACCTATGAGGAGCGCGTCGAGAAGGCCCGCGCCGACTGGGTCAAGGAGATGGCGCGCGACGCGGAGACCATCGACCGCGCCCTCCAGCGCTACTACGAGCGCCATCGCTCCTACCTCAAGCCGGACGCCGACATCGCCGTCCTCGTCGACGAGGGACTGCTCAAGCGCTCTGACCTGCGCGACCGCTGGAACAACCCCTACCGGGTGAGCTGGCAGCGGACCCAGTGCTGGCTCGACTCCGCCGGCCCCGACGGCAGGTGGGGGACGAGCGATGACATCTATGGCGTCGGCCGACGTGCGCAAGGGCTGCGCCGGGGTCTCGGCGAGGTCGCCGGCGCCGGCGGCGGCTTCGGCGGTTTCCGGGGCGGGCCGATGCTCGCCGAGCCCGGGGTGGCCGGCAACCAGGTGTTCGCGATGAAGGCCGCGGCCGCCGAAGGGCCGGCTGCGAGCGGGGGGCCGCAGCCACAGGTGCGCCTGCGGCAGTTCTTCCCGGAGACGATGTACGTCAACCCCGCGATCATCACCGATGAGCGCGGCCGCGCCTCGGTCACCGTCGAGATGGCCGACTCCATCACCACGTGGCGCCTCCAGGCGCTCGCTTCCTCCCAGCGCGGCCAGCTCGGCAGCGCGACGACCGGCCTGCGCGTCTTCCAGGACTTCTTCATCGATATCGACCTGCCCGTCGCGCTCACCCAGAACGACGAGGTCTCGATCCCCATCGCCGTCTACAACTACCTGCCCCAGCGGCAGACCGTGAAGCTGTCGCTCGAAGAGGATCCCTGGTTCGAGCTGGTCGACGACCAGGCCGAGAAGTCGCTGGACATCGCGGCCTCTGACATCCGCGCCGTCTACTATCGCATTCGCGCAAAGAAGATCGGCAACAACTCCCTCACCGTGCACGCGCAGGGGTCCCAGCTCAGCGACGCAATCAAGCGCCGCATCGAGGTGCTGCCCGACGGCGAGGAGCACAGGGACACCTGGAACGACCGGCTCGAGGGAACGGTCCAGAAGCGGGTGACAATCCCGAAGGCCGCCATCGACGACGCGTCGACCATCCTCGTGAAGATCTACCCGGGCCTGCTGAGCCAGGCGGTCGAGGGGCTCGATTCCCTGTTGCGCATGCCCTTCGGGTGCTTCGAACAGACTAGCTCGATCACCTACCCGAACGTGCTCGTGCTCGACTACCTCAAGTCCACGAAGCAGGCCAAGCCCGAGGTCCAGATGAAGGCCGAGCAGTACATCAATGTCGGCTATCAGCGCCTGCTCTCCTTCGAGGTCCCCGGCGGCGGGTTCTCCTGGTTCGGCGATCCGCCCGCGCACAAGGTGCTCAGCGCGTACGGGCTCATGGAGTTCCGGGATATGAGCCGCGTCCACGAGGTGGACGAGAACGTGATCGCGCGCACGCAGAACTGGCTGGCCGGCCTCCAGCGCGACGACGGCTCGTGGGACCGCGATCCCGGCGGCATCGCGGAGGGGATCATCAACCGCCAGACCGACGTGCTGCGCGTCAGCGCGTACATCACGTGGGCCCTCGCCGAGTCCGGCTACGGCGGCGGCGCGCTCGACCGCGGCCTTCGCTATCTGGATGCTCACTGGGCCGAGGCGCAAGACCCCTACGCGCTCGCCGTCATCGCGAACGCGTACCTCACCGCGCGGCCCGATAGCGCGACGGGCCGCGACGTCGTCGCCGCCCTGGCGAAGCTGGCCGTCGTCGACGATTCCGTCGCCTACTGGAAGGCGGCCGGTCCTACCTTCACCTCCGCCCAGAATGGCTCGGCCGACCTGGAGACCACGGCGCTGGCGACCTACGCGCTGGTCAAGTCCGGCCGGTACGTGGACCTGACGAACAAGGCCATCACCTACCTGATCCGCTCCAAGGACAGCTTCGGAACCTGGCAGACCACGCAGGCCACGGTGTGGGCGCTGAAGGCGCTGCTGCTGTCGCTGCGCCAGGCCGCGGAGGATATCGACGCCACGGTGACCGTCCGCGTCAACGGCAAGGACGCGGGATCGTTCCGCATCACCCGCGCCGACTACGAGGTCGTCCGTCAGATCGACGCCCGCCAGTTCGTCCACGAGGGCGACAACGACGTCCGCATCACCCTCGACGGCAAGGGAAGCGCGCTCTATCAGATCGTCGCCAAGTACTACCTCCCCTGGGCGATGGTGAAGCGGCCGGCGCAGGAGCTGCTCACGATCGACGTCTCCTACGACCGGACCCGGCTTGCGACCGACGACATCCTCAAGGCCTCGGTGCGCGTCGTCAACAACGACCCGCGGGACTGCAACATGGTCGTCATCGACCTGGGCCTGCCGCCGGGGTTCGAGCTGCTGGGAGAGGATTTCCAGCGCCTGGTCGACGAGAAGGCGATCCAGAAGTTCACGGTCGCCGCGCGGCAGATCATCGTCTACCTCGATCGGCTGCCGTCTCGGAAGCCGCTGGAGTTCACCTATCGGCTCCGCGCGAAGTACCCCCTGAAGGCTGCGACGCCGGCGTCGCGGGTGTACCGCTACTATAACCCCGAGATCGAGGCCACCGCCCAACCCGTCGAAATCGAGGTGCGGTGAGGGGGCCGCCGCCCCCCCAGCGGTGGCGCGTGCATAGGAGGAGGTGGACGCGATGTGGAACCGGGCGCTGTACGCATTTCTGGCGGTGCTCGTGGTCGTGGGCGGCGCGAGGCCGGCCGCCCCGCAAGAGGAAGAGGCCGTGAAGGGGGATGACGCCATCGGCGCATACGTCGACCACGTCCGGGTCGGGCCGCCGCAGCGCTTCTCCAACCTCACGCTCTACCCGGTCCTGGCAGACAAGGTCGCCAGCCCCGACGTCGACCTCACGCTCGGGCTGGCCCTGGAGAAGGGCCTGCTGGAGGTCCGCGAGCTGAAGCGCCCGGAGGTCAACCGGGTGCTGGTCCGCAACCGCGCCGAGGCCCCTGTCTTCCTCATGGGGGGGCAGATGCTCGGCGGCGCGAAGCAGGACCGCATCGTCGGAGACGACGTGATCGTCCCCCCGAAGTCCGAGATCGAGCTTCCCGTGTTCTGTGTCGAGCACGGCCGCTGGGTGGCGAAAAGCGAGACGTTCTCCGCCACCAGCACGGTCGCCACCACCGCGATCCGCAGGGCCCGCGCCGCGGCCGATCAGTCCGCTGTCTGGAGCCAGGTCGCGGCCGAGCAGGAGCGCCTCGCCGCACCCAGCGGCACCGGCGCCTTCCGCTCGATCAAGGAGAGCGAGGAAGTCCAGGCCAAGGTCCGGCCGTACACGAACGCGTTCTCCGGCTTCACCAGGGACTTCCCGCGAGCCCGGGGCGTGGTGGCCTGTGTGGGAGGCGAGATCATCGCGGCCGACCTGTTCGGCTCCCGCGTGCTCTTCGCGCGGCTCTGGCCCGAGCTTCTACAGTCCTACGCCGTCGACGCGGTCGATCGCTCCGAGCGCGGCCGCGCGCCCGACGCGGTGCAGATCAAGCGCTGGCTCGATGGCGTCCAGCGCGCCGAGCGCACGCGGAAGGATACGCCGGGCGACGGCGAGCTCTGGGAGCTTCGCGGGGGCGGCGTCATCGGCTCCGCGCTCGTCTACGAGGGCGGCGTCGTCCACATGGAGCTGTTCCGCGGCTTCGCGGGACGCCCCGTTCCCTTCCGCCGGCTCGAGTTCCGCCGCGACCGCCTCGGCGTGGAGCAGCAACCGCAGGAGCCCCAGTAGCCGCGGCCGCCCCCCTGGGGATGTTGGAAGGTTTCCCGGGCCCGCCGGGGTAATCTAGCCGGCAACCCTACAGGAGGGAATTCAGAATGGCACGCATCCCCATCGCCCTGCAGCTCTACTCGGTCCGCGAGGACTGCAAGCGAGATCTGCCGGGAACGCTCGCCGCCGTGGCCAAGATGGGCTACGAGGGCGTGGAGTTCGCGGGCTACTACGACCGCACCGCGAGCGAGCTGCGAAAGATGCTCGACGACCTCGGGCTCAAGGTCGCCGGCACCCACACCGGCCTCAACACCCTGGAGGCCGACCAGCTGAAGGCCACCATCGAGTTCAACCAGACGCTCGGCAACCGCTTCCTCATCGTCCCCTGGATCGACGCCGAGAAGCTGTCCTCCCGGCAGGCCTGCGCGGAGATCGGCCGGACCCTCGACGGGATCGCCGCCCAGCTCAGGCCGCTCAAGATGCACACCGGCTACCACAACCACAGCCACGACTTCGCGGCCGTCGACGGCGCCACCCCCTGGGACCTGCTCGCCCAGAGCACGGGCCCCGACGTCGTGTTGCAGCTCGACATCGGCAATGCCATGCACGGCGGCGCCGACGCGCTCGCCTACCTGCGCAAGTACGCCGACCGCGGCCTCACCATCCACCTCAAGGAGTTCTCGAAGACCAAGGACAAGGTGATCATCGGCGAGGGTGACGTCAACTGGAAAGAGGTCTTCGACATCTGCGAGTCCACCGGCAAGACCGAGTGGTACATCGTGGAGCAGGAGAGCTACCCCTATCCGCCGCTCGAGGCCGCCGAGCGCTGCCTCAAGAACCTGCGGGCCATGGGCAAGTAGTCCGAGGAGCTGCGGCCCGCCGGCGCGCGGCGGGCCGGAGGCCTGTTCTGGCATCGCTGGCCGGCTCTCTCGGCGGGGCCGGCCAGCGCGCTGGGATCCGGCGCGGCGCGATTGTGGAACATTGAATCCGAACGGGTAGCTGCGAAACCGCTTGGGAGACGTGGCATGGCTGAACGGGACCGGCGGCGGCGGCCGCGCCGCTGCCCGAGCTGTGGCGGGAACAACGTCGGACGCGGGCACCAGGTGGAGGGCATAATGATCACCCTTGTGCCGGCCTCGGGCGGCGCGCCCGCGGTCACTGTGCCCGCCTTCTCCGACATCTGCCGCGACTGCGGCATGGTCATGCTCTTCGTCCGTCTCGGCTACGGCGACGAGATCGATTCCTGACGGCCGTCCGCGCTGCTTTCCTGTGCCGCGCACCGGCCTCCTCGCCGCCCCGGGGCGGGCCGCGGCCTGCTCGGCTTGACAGGCGCGGGGGGCGCTGCTACCATGTCCCGCGTCGCCCTTGTCGGGCGCAGTGGGCGGCGCTGTCGCGATCTGCCCATCTGGGCGCATCCCCCTGTGAGGAGTGAGTCGTGCGCCGCGCGAGGCCGAGTTCCGTAGCCGTTAGCCCACCCTCCGGGGAGGTCGATCTCTAGCTACCGCCCGCCGCCGGTCAGATCGCAACGGAGCCGTGGGGGAGACGAAGGCCCACGGCTTCGCCTTTGCTTGCGCGCGGGGCACCCATCAGGAGACACCATGGCGATCCAGACGAGGGACCTTACTGCACAGTGGCGCCGGGGTGACGCGGAACGCCTGGCGCGCTTCATGAACGCCACCGGCCGGGGCTGGCCCGGCGGCGGCTGGGATCCGAAGACGCCCGAGGAGGTGGCGCGCCGCGTGCGCGAGCAGAAGCTGCTGGGGGCCTTCGTCGCGGAGGTTGACGGGAAGATCGTCTCCTTCTGCAGCGTCGCCGCGAAGCCAGGCCAGCGCGACCAGGCCTACGTGCCGTTTCTGACCGCGGACCCGGACTACCACGGCCGCGGCTTCGGCAAGGCGGTGCTGCTGCGGGCGATCGAGCGCGTCTACGAGCAGGGGATTGCCCGCGTCGACCTGCACACCTGGCCCGGCAACCTGAAGGCCGTGCCGCTGTACAAGAAGTCCGGCTTCATGTGGAACCCCGACTCCGGCGGCTGGGGCGTCCACATGCAGAACTTCACTCCCGGCGCCCGCCGGCACCCCGTCGCGGCCGGGTTCTTCCGCGCCCACGACTGGTATGCCACCATGAAACGCGACCTCAGCCTCGCCCCCGACGACCACAAGCGCGGCAAGGTCCGCGTTTACCCCTACGAATGGGAGGAAGACGGCGACCGGCTCCGCATGGTCTACGACCGCCAATCCTGGGGCCTGCTCGAGATCGAGACCAACGACCTCCTCGTCGGCTGCTCTCTCGCCGAGGAGAAGCTCGTCGCCGGCCTGCCGCACCGCATCACCTGGCAGATCGTCAACCGCCGCAGCCGGCCCGTCGACGTCGTCCTGCTGGCCTCAGCCGACGAGGGCGTGCGCATCGACCACAAGGAAGTCCTCAAGGTCGCGCGCCGCGCCACACTGCACGCCGAGTTCGAGATCGACCCGGCCATCCCGGAGAAGGAGCGGGAGCCGCGCGTCCCGATCATCCGCACCGAACTCATCGTCGACGGCCTGCCCATCACCCTCCAGGCCGGCTTCGAAGTGAGGCAGGCCGTGGGCTTCGACCTGGACGCCGATGCCCTGGGGCTGCGCCCCGGCCGCCCCGAGCGCGTGTTCGTCCAGCTCTGGAGCAACCTCGAGGCCCCCGCGCGGGCCACCGCTCGCATCAGCGCCTCCGGCGGCGCACGCGTCCACCACAGCACTGCCGCAGTGCGCCTTCCCGCGCGGGGAACGGCCCGCCTGCCGCTGGATATCGAGGTCCAAGAGCCGGGCTCCGTCTCCCTGAAAGTTGAGTCCGAGGTGAAGGTGGGCGGCCGCACCGTGAACCCCAGGCCGGCGGACCTGTACGCCTCGGCGCTTCTGCCAGGAGACCTCACCGGACGCGTCGAGCGCGACCGCGTCGTCCTCGAATCGGCCGCTTTGCGCGTGGCGATCTGGCGGCAGGGCGGATACGCCCAGGTGCTCGACAAGATCCGCAACCGCTGGGACGCGGCCGCCCTTCCGCCCCCACAGATCGGGCCGCCCTTCGCCTGGGACGACCTCTTCCAGACGCGCTGCGATGCCCACATCGAGCGCGAGCAAGACCGCGTCGCGGCCGTGCTCACCACCCCCTCCGTGTACCGCCCAGGCGTCCGCCTCGAGCGCCGCATCGCGCTCTCGAACACCCCCCTGATCGCAGTGCAGGACACTGTGATCAACGGCTCCGCCGAGCGCCTCGACGTCCGGATCAACTGTCCCATCGGTCTCCGGGCCCAGGGCGGATGCGTCTCCGCACCCACCCCCGACGGCGTCGTCCGCGATCTTGGCAACACGGCCGGCCGCAGCCTCGACGAGCATCGCCTCAGCGACAGGCCCGAGGACTGGCCCGAGGGCTGGGTCGCCGCGGAAGACCGCGAGGGGTTCGTGGTCGGCGCGCTGTGGGGCCGGGCCGAGCGCATTGAGGTCGGCGGCCACTGGGGCAGCCTGCACGTTCCACTTCCCGCGATCGAGCCCGGCGAGTCGGCCGCCGCGGCGCCGGTGCACCTGTTCGTGGGGGACGGCGACTTCCTCTGTGTTCGCCGCTGGTGGCAGGTGCTCTACGGGCCCCGCGTTGACCGCGAGCAGCGCCATCCAGAGACCCGGCGCCCGCTGGAGTTCGGGCTCGAGCCCCGGCCCCTCGTCATCCACGGCCGCCGCGCCCCCGCGAAGCTCGCCGCGCGCTCCGTCGGCCGCCTTGAGCTGGAAGGCGGCCTCAGCATCGAGGCGCCGCCCGGCCTGCGCGTCGAGCCGCGCAGCGCCAGGTTCCGCCGCGTCTCCGGCCGCCGCGGGGCGGCGACCACCGTCGAGGCGAGCCGGAGCGCCCGGCTGCCCGAGGGAGGCTACTTTGTGGCATGCACGGCCCGCCTCGACCGCGCGGTCTACCACGAGCGCCAGCCGGTCATTGTGCTCGGGGACCCGGACCGGTCGGTCACAGTGGAGCGGACGGGTGACGCACGCGAGCTGTGGCGCATCGACAACGGCGTCTACTCGCTCACGATCGCGCCCGGCTTCCAGGGTTGCGCGATCTCGCTGGTGCGGGAGGGGGAGGAGCTGCTTCGGTCCTCCTACCCCCAGGCCGGGCCGCTGTCGTGGATGAACCCGTGGTTCGGAGGCATCCAGCCGCGGTTCGAGCCCCTGGGCCCGCACGAGCTACAGCAGGAGCGGTTCCGCGCGCGGGAGATCGCGCGGGCCGGAAGCCAGGGCCTCTCCTGGCGAGGCGTCCGGGTGTCGTGCGCGCCAAAGCACGAGCGCGCCCGGCGCGGGGCGCTGGCCCTCGACTACCTGCTCGCGCCCGGAAGCTCGATCCTGGCCGTGGCGCTCAGGACGACCCGCCGCGCCGACACCGCCGGCCACCTGGGCGGCGGCCTGGAGGTCTACCCGGTGCTCGCCGGCAGCCATCTCGACGCGGTGGTGAGGGGCGCGGCGGACCGGCGCGTCCGGCGCCTTCGCTGTCAGTTCGACGGAGGCGTGCCCGGCCGAGAATGGGTGATCGCCGACAACGAGAGGGCGGGGCAGGCGGCGCTGATGGCCTGCCGCGGTCGCACCAGCGGCACCGGCGCCCACCTGCTCGGGGCGGAGGGCTATCAGCTCAACGGGTGGACCGGCGGAACGCACGAGCCGCGGGAAACGAAAGAAGCCATCTTCTTTCTCGCCTTCACCCCCTCCGAGCGCGCCCAGGACCTCGCCGAGGCGCTCGCAGGCCTCGACGGCTTGCCGTAGCGTCAATCCGGCGCGTTGATCGTCACCGAGCCGCTCAGCGTCTCGGCCTCGATGCTGCCACGGCCGGCGCCCAGCGCGCCGTAGAGTTCCGTGTGCGACAGCTTCGAGGCGGTGACGGGGAGGTTCGTTGACACCGTGCCCGAGCGCGTGCTCGCGTGAATCTGGCAGGCCGACTCGCGCGGGACGGTGACGCGCACGCTGCCGCTGCTGCTCTTGGCGGTCATGTCTCCGGCGAATGGCTCGGCCACCGCGACCTCCACGTTTCCGCTGAATGTCTCCGCGGTGACCGCCTCCGGCGAGGTCGCGTCCATCCTGACGTCCCCGCTGTGCGTCTTCGCGACGACCTCCCGGCCGCGGGCGTCGCGCAGGCGTACGCTGCCGCTGTGGCTGGTCGCCTTCACGTCCCCGCCGACGTCCGCCACCTCGACGTTGCCGCTGCCCGAGCTGACGACCACCGAGGAACGCACTCGGGCCACCTGGGCGCTCCCCGACCCCGTCTCGGCCACGACGGGCCCGGCCACATCGTCGATGCTGATGTCTCCTGACCCAGTCGACACCGTCACCGGCGCGCCAATGCCCTCCACCCGGCCGTTCCCCGACGCCAGGCGGACCTCCAGCGCCGCGCCCGGCGGCGCTTGCACCGCGAGGTCGACGCGTATCGCCGGCCGTCCGCGCTCCGCCTGCACGCTGATCTCGTAAGCGCCGTCCGGCCGCCGCGACGACGCCAGCGTCGCCCGCCTCGCGCGGGCAAGCGCATCCTCGCTCATCCCCGGCGCGAAGACCTCGGCCTCGACCTGCACTTTCGATCCGCCGGCGGTCACCTGGGCGGAGCCGAAGTCATTGCGCACAACCAGCTTCTGCGCATCCCCAAGGTCGTACGTCTCCGTCAGGTGCTTGACGCTGGCCATGGGCTCTTTCTCCCACTGGGCGATTACGTCGTTCGCGTACGCGCGACCGCGCGCCACCGCGTAGTGCCAACCCGCGAGTATGGCGTAGGAAAGTGCGAGCACGATCAGCACAGCGATCAGCACGCGCATCAGTGGCCTCCGGAGGCGGCGTGTCCGCGCCTCTTCTGCCCTCTACGAGTCCCGCCGCCCCGGGGTTTCATCGCCGCCGCGCGGCCTCGCCCCTGCCGGCAGGACGCCCCGGCGGCCTCCTTGCCAGCGGGCGCCTGCGTGCAGTATCATGGGGCCGCGATGGACCGCCAGATGCGCGAGATCGACATTCTCATCCGCGCGCGGTATTCCCTGCTCTATGTCGTCTCTTGGGAGGAGCGCCGGGTCCTCGCCGCGCTGCGCGAGATCGTCGTCGGCCAGGACAAGGCGTTCTACACCTGGTCCGAGACCATGGGCCTGCGCAGCGGCACCCAGGACGTCTCAACCGGCGGGGCCGACTCGCGCACCCGGGATCCCCTCAACGTCCTCGACCACATCCGCACCAGCTCCGGGGCCGCCGTGTACGTCCTCAAGGACTTCCACGTCTTCCTCTCCCAGAACTACCCGCACTCCAGCGCCGCCATCCGCAAGCTGCGCGACCTCGCCGACGCGCTCCACACCGCCTATGCCACGGTCATCCTCCTCTCGCCCGTCCTCCAGCTCCCCGAAGAGCTCCAGAAGGACGTCACCGTCATCGATTACGACCTGCCGGCCCTGCGCGACCTCGACGGCCTGCTCACCCGCGCGATGGACTCCGTGCGCGGGCACCAGGGCATCGACATCAACCTGTCCGCCGAGTCCCGCGAACGCATCCTGAAGGCGGCCCTCGGCCTCACCCTCACCGAGGCCGAGAACGTGTTCGCCAAGTGCATCGTCGAGAAGGGCCGCTTCGACGTCGACCTGATCGTCGCAGAGAAACAGCAGCTCATCCGCAAGTCCGGCGTGCTGGAGTACTTCGAATCCAGGGACCACTTCGAGGACATCGGCGGCCTGGATATCCTCAAGCGCTGGCTCAGAAACCGAGCGCTCGCCTTCACGGAAAAGGCCCAGCGCTTCGGCCTGCCTGCCCCCCGCGGCATCCTTCTGCTCGGCGTGCAGGGCTGTGGCAAGAGCCTGACCGCTAAGGCCGTCGCCGAGCTGTGGCGCCTGCCCCTGCTGCGGCTGGACGTCGGCCGGATCTTCGCGGGCCTGGTCGGCTCCTCCGAGGAGAACATGCGCCGGGCGATTCAGATGGCCGAGACGGTCTCCCCGTGTGTGCTGTGGCTCGACGAGATCGAAAAGGGCCTGGCCGGCGTGCAGTCCTCCGGCCTGGCCGACGCCGGCGTCACCGCGCGGGTGTTCGCGACCCTGAACACGTGGATGCAGGAGAAGACCAAGCCGGTATTCGTGGTCGCCACCGCCAACGACATCAGCCAGCTCCCGCCCGAACTCCTGCGCAAGGGGCGCTTCGACGAGATCTTCTTCGTCGACCTTCCCTCCGAGCCCGAGCGCCGGGAGATCTTCGCCATCCATCTGCGAAAACGCGGCCGGGACCCAGAGCGGTTCGACCTCGACCGGCTGGCCGTGGAGTCGCCGGGCTTCTCCGGCGCGGAAATCGAGCAGGCTGTGATCTCCGCGCTCTACGATGCCTTCGAGCAGGAGCGCGAGATCACCACCGACGACCTCCTGGCCGGCCTCAAGCAGACCGTCCCGCTGTCGGTGACGATGCGCGAGGAGATCGCGGTCATCCGGCGGTGGGCCAAGGGCCGCGCGCGCCCGGCCTCGAGGCTGGGGCTCGCTGACGTTCAGCTCGGCGAGGAGCAGGACTTCGACGGTCGCACCACCTGGGCGGCCGGCGCCGGCTGGGGCCGAGACCTCCTGCCCCCCGGCTAGGCTCGGCGAGCGATCTCCGCCACCTTCGCCCCCCTCGATTTCCGAGCGGGAAGTCGTCCCCCGGCCGGCGAAACTCCCTCCTGTGAGCGAGAGCCGGTTTCGGTACCTGGAGCTGGGAGGGCGTACGCCGCGGAGAGCGGTCGTGGTCGAGCCGGCGGCGCGCGGGGAGCAGGTGAGCTTTCGCCTCGCGGAGACCGTCGGCTCCTTCGGCTCGGCGCTGGGCCAGTTCAACTGCCCCGGGGGCATCGCGGTCGACCCCGACGGCAACCTCTACGTGGCCGACTCTCGCAACGACCGGATCCAGAAGATCACGCCGGGCGGCGAGGTCTACGGCCTCGGCGGCCCGGGCGTCTTCGTCCACCCGCAGGCCATCGTCGTGGACGGCGCGCGCTTCATGTACGTCATCGAGCAGGGCGCCAACCGCCTCCAGAAGTTCGGCCCGCGGGGGCAATTCATCCTCGCCATCGGCGGCCCGCGCGCGCGGATCAGGCGCTTCGCCTCGCCCACCGCGGCCTGCCTCGACATCTATCACCAGATCTACATCGCGGATACCGACAACAACCGCGTCACGTGCTACACGAACACCGGCCGCTGGGTCACCGACTTCCACGGCCCCACCGCAGACCTCGCCTTCGCGCGGCCGCAGGGCGTGGCCGTCGATCCCCAGGGACGCCTTTACGTAGCGGACACGATGCACCATCGCGTCGTCCGCCTCACCCCCGAGGGATTGCTGGATGCTGTCATCGGCCGCCCCGGCCCCGAGCCCGGGGAGCTGGCCGAGCCGCGGGGCCTCGCGGTCGACCCGGACGGCGGGATCTGGGTCGCCGACACGGGGAACGATCGGGTGCAGAAGTTCGGCCCCGACGGCGATCTGCGGTGCTGCTTCCCGCCCGCTCCCACCCCCGGGCTCGACCTCTCGTGCCCCCGGAGCGTAGCCGTCGACGGCCGGGGCAGCGTCTACGTGTCCGACTCCATGAACCACCGCATCGTTCGCCTCGTGCCCGCGGAGGCGGGCCGATGAGGACGCAGTTGCTGGCCCGGGAGATCGCGTACACGGGCGAGCAGCTTCGCTCCGGATGGATCGCGGAGACGGCCGGCCTCGGGGACGACGCGGCCGTCGGCTTCCTGGGGCCCTGCGACGTCTCGCCCGAGCACATGGTCGACACCGAGGACCTGGAGGCAGGCGCGCGTATTTGCAGCCCGCGCATGGTGCACATCATTGTGGAGCACGCACGCCTGGACCTCCCCCACATCACCACGCGGCAGCGGCTTCTCATGGCCATCGCGGCGGAGATCATCAACGGTCGGCTGGGCGAGAGCCTCGTCCGCAGGGAGGGGGACGACCTGTATCTGCGCGACCGCAAGCTCTCCATCTCTGTGGCCACCGCGTCGCCGACATCGGGGCTGATCCATGCCGGCTTCAACGTCCGGGGCGAGGGCGCGCCCGTCGCCGCGATCGGGCTCGAGGAGCTGGGATGCGATCCGGCCGAGTTCGCCGCCGCGCTGCTCGGCGCCTACGCGGCCGAGGTCGAGGGGGAACGGCGCGCGGCCCAGAAGGTGCGGCCGGTGCCGTGAGCGGTTGACCGCAAACGGGAGGTGCCCCGAAGGTGCGCGCAGACCGGTTCTACGACCCCAGGGAAACGCTGGACCACGACGCGCTGCGGTCCCTCCAGCTTGAGCGCCTTCGCTGGAGCATCGCCCAGGCCGCGCGATCGCCGCACTACGCCCGGGCCTTCGCCGACCGCGGCCTCAGCGCGGATTCGATCCGCACGCTCGACGACCTGCGCCGTTTCCCCCTGACGTCCAAGCAGGACTTGCGCGACTCCTATCCCTTCGGGTTCCTCGCGGCGCCGCGGGAGGCGGTCGTGCGCATGCACCACTCCTCCGGCACCACCGGCATGGCGGTCGCAGTCTTCCACACCCAGCATGACGTCGACGTGTGGGCGCAGTTGGTCGCACGCTCGCTCTACATGGTCGGCCTGCGCAGGGGCGACGTCTTCCAGAACATGATGAGCTACGGGCTGTTCACCGGCGGCCTCGGCCTGCACTACGGCGCGGAGCGGATCGGCGCCCTCGTCATCCCCAGCGGCGCGGGAAACAGCCGCCGCCAGATCGAGCTCATGCGCATCTTTCGCACCACCGCCCTCCACATCATCCCCAGCTACGCGATGGCGCTGCTCGGCACCTTCGACGAGATGGGCCTGGACCCGCGGGCCGAGCTGTCGCTGCGGTTCGCCGTCGCCGGCGCCGAGCCCTACACCGAGGGTGTGCGGAAGCGGCTCGAGGAGACCTGGGGCGCGGACTTCTACAACTGCTATGGGCTCTCGGAGATGCAGGGGCCCGGCGTCGCGTTCGAGTGCCCGGAGAAAAATGGCCTGCACCTGTGGGAGGACGCCTACCTTGCCGAAGTGATCGACCCCGAGACCGGCGAGCCCCGGGAGGAGGGGGAGGAGGGCGAGCTTGTCCTCACCACCCTCGCCCGCGAGGCCATGCCGCTGATCCGCTATCGCACGCGCGACCTCACCTCGCTGCTCCCGGGGCCGTGCCCCTGCGGCCGGACGCACCGGCGCATCGCCCGCATCCAGGGCCGCACCGACGACATGTTCATCGTCAAGGGCGTCAACATCTTCCCGCTCCAGATCGAGCAGGTCCTCATGTCGATGCCCCAGGTCGGGAGCAACTACCTCATCGTGATCGACCGCGACGGCTACGCGGATCGGCTCACGGTGCGCGTGGAGCTGACAGCGAACGCCTTCTTGGGCAGCATCGAGCAGGTCAACGCGCTGCGCGCCACCATCGCCGAGCGGCTGCGCCAGGAGATCCTCGTCCGCCCCAGGGTCGAGCTGGTCGAGCCTGGCACCCTTCCGCAGTCGGAGGGCAAGGCGATGCGGGTCATAGACACGCGCAAGGACGAGCCCGGGCCGTGACGCCCGGCCCGCGGGCCGGCGCGGTGGGCCGCCGGGCAGAAGGGGGGAACGCGATGATCGAGCAGCTTGCGATCTTCTCGGAGAACAAGCCGGGCCGGCTGGAGCGCATCACCTCGGCCCTCGCCGACGCCGGGGTGAACATCCGGGCCATTCAGGTGGCGAGCCTGGGCGACATGGGCGTCATCAAGCTGGTGGTCGACCGACCCGACGACGCCTACCGGGCCCTCGGCGCGCCGGCGGCCATCCGCAAGATCCCCTGTGTCGCGGTCCGCGTTCCGGACCGCCCCGGCGCCCTGCGCGACGTGGCCGCCGTCCTCAGCCGCGCCGGCGTGAACATCGAGAACGCCTCCGGGTTTCCCACCTCCGGCGGCGAGGCCGTCCTCATCCTGGAAGTCGCCGACGTCGCCGCCGCTGAGAAGATCCTCGCCGACGCAGAGTTCCGCGTCCTCGACGAGGCGGACTTCGAGGCGACCGTCGCCTGACGCCGCCTACCCCGCGCGAAGGATGGCAGTCTCGCCTGGCTGAAGGTCCACGCTGGCGATCACATCGTCTCCGTCCACCGCCCACGAGCCCGCCGCCAGTTTGCCGGCGTCGGGGGCCCGCTTCAGCGGCTTGCCGCCCGCACGCCAGTCTCCGGGCCGCGCCGGCGACAGCCGCACTGTGAACCGCTCGCAGGCCATGGGCGACACGATGCGGCACCCGTCCCCGACGACCTCCACCCGGGCCATCGCCCGCGCCATCCAGTAGCGCGCGATCTCGCTGGTCTTCATCCACAAGATGTTCGGGAGACGGTTGACGCGCGCGACGACGGTCTTGAAGATGTTGAACCCCACCTCCTCGCCTCCGAAGTAGAACCCCGGCCAGTGCGAGACCATGATGGCGGGGCAGCCAGCCGCGACGAGCTGAGGCACCCGCCCGCCCTGAAGGTCCTCGGTGATGCACAGGTCGGGCGAGTGGATGGCCGCGCGGTTGTTTCCCTCCCAGCCCGCGAACCAGTCGCCGGTTCCCCCCACGATTCCCACACAGCACTCTCCCGCCTCGCGGTCAAGCGAGTACAGCTTGGGGAACGGGAGCGGGTCCTCCGGCCGGTGGTAGACCTCGCAGAAGAAGAAAGGCCTGGGGTTTCCATTCACCTCCTTCTGGGCCCACAGGTTCGCCTCGCCGTAGGCCTCCAGACACTTGCTCGCGAAGGCCCCGGGGCTCGTCACGCCCTCCGCGGGGATGTCGATGTTGTGCAGGATGCGCAGCGCGGCGGCGATGTACGACGCCAGCGTGTCGGCCGGCACCGGCCGAGACGCCCACTCGTCTTGCTCCCACTCCTCGGTCATGGTCCAGTCGGTGAGGTCGACCACCTGGCAGTGCGTGATCATCTCCGGCGTGAAGTCGAAGTTGGGCCAGATGATCTCCTTCGCGGCGTCGATCCACTCGTCAAGGTGCGACTTCGAGAACCCGGGCAGGCCCAGGTCGATGGTGCCCAGGCCGGCGGGCATGGGGACGAAGCTGAACTTGCCCTTGACCCCGTGCTCGGCGCACCACTCCCCGAACTTGCGCACGAACGAGACGGGGATCTCGACGGGCATGCCCTCCGCAACCGCCTCGGTCGCCCGGCCGACGCGGTGGCGGAGCTTGACCCAGAAATGGCTGAGGTTTACGACGGGGCAGGAGTCGTCCAGAATTATGCTCACCGGCACGCGACACAGCGGATTCTCGATCTCGACCCGCATGGAAGCCTCCTCGCCGCCCACGCTGCGCGGCCGGGCCGCAGGCGGCCCGGCCGCGAACCGCAACGTGATCGTGCACCCGCCGTCGAACGGGCCGCCCGGGCGGAATGGGCGCAGCCAGCTCGGGCCGGACGGTCTGCGGCACACGGTATCCGCCGCTTACCGCTGCTTCCTTCCGGACCTGACGGGGTTCGCTGCGCTCCCGCTGCGCAGGGCCCGGCCGTCAGCGCCGCTTACGCCCCCCAGTCCCCAAACGACACGCCCTCGGGCGGGAATTCGACCCCGCTGTAGCGGATTGCGGGTTCAGGGCACCGCTAGCTCCCCGTCTAGCACGATCACGAAACCGCCTTTCCGGCGGCCGGCACCCTCCGGCCGCCCTACTGCTCCACCCGCTGGAGCAGGATCGTCGTCTTGTCTTCGTCATTCTTGCGAGAGATCGTCACCACGCGCCTCACGTCCTGCTCGTGCACAATGAGCTGGACCGTCTGAAGCTCTGGCGTCGACATGCTCATGCTCACTTCGGCGTCCGGGTACTGCTTCTGGTAGAACGCCTTCACCTGGTCGAAGGAATCCGGCGTCGTCAAGTGCACCTGCACGAGCTTCTCCCCCTCCTGCTCGCCTTTCCAGGTCACGTTCTGCTCGGCCTGGGCCCCGGGATAGCGGACCAGTCCCACCTCCGCCTCGGCCTTCGACCCCACCTGCACCGTCGCCGTCCCCTGCTCTGTCTTCACCGTCGCCGTCGTCTGCTCCCCCTTCCGCTCCACCGTCACGTCTCCGGCCGGCGTGCTGTAGGTCTTCTTGCTCCCGCAGCCCGCCGCAACCACGGCCCCGCACACGAGCAGGCAGAGGACAAGCCGCATGCTTCCCTCCTCGACGCCCCCCTTCGCTCCCAGCCCCCGGCGCACCGCACCGGACCCTCGCCCCCTGCCCCACACTTCCAGACGCGACACCCGTTTTCCCCCGCCCCGCGGCTCCCCTGCCCCCAGGGGCCGACACAGCCGGGGCGTCACTCCCACGGCTTCAGGATCACCTTCGCCGTCTCGTGCGAGGCCGACAGCTCGAACGCCTCCTGGACGGCGCTCATCGGCAGCACGTGGCTCACCAGCAGGTCCACGAGCGGAGACTCCCGGATCACCTTCAGCACCCGGTCCGCGTCGTTGAGATTATAGTGCCACGAGCCGACCACGGTCAGCCCCTTCCGGATCAGATCGGGGCTCACTGTGATCGAGAGCGGATCGAAGCATTCGCCGATGTACGCGACGCGGCCCCGGCGCCGCACCGCGTCGATGCACATGCGCTCCGCGGCCGCCGCTCCCGCGCAGTCGATCGCGCAGTCGGCCCCTCGGCCGCCGGTCGCGTCGCGGATCTTGCTGATCAGCTCCGCGTCCTTCGGGTCGAACACGTCCTTGACCCCCATCTCCCGCGCTCGCTGCACGCGGTACGGCACCGACTCGACCACGATCGGCCTGGCGCCCACGAACCGCGCGTTCACCACCGCACCCAGGCCCACGGGGCCTGCCCCCGCGATCACCACCGTGTCGAAAGCGCTCAGGCCGATGCGCCGGAAGGCTCCGAAAGATGGCCCCAGCGCGCACAGCGCCAGCGACGCCCGCTCGTACGACATCCCCTGCGGTATGGGGTACAGCAGCCGCTCCGGCTTCAGGATGTACTGGGCCATCGTGCCGCTGCCATCGTTGGTGCCGTGCAGGGCGCGGAAGTCGTAGTTGTCCTCGCAATACACGTAGTCTCCGGCCAGGCAGTGCGAGCAGATCCCGCACGAGTACTGCGGCCAGACGATCACCCGGTCCCCCACCTGGAATCGCCCCGGCCGCGCGACCGCGGCGACTTCGCCGACGGCCTCGTGCCCGAGCACGTCCCAGTTCTGTCCGGCCACGAAGGCCTTGTACTCCGTACACATCGGCGCCGCGTGGATCCTCACCACCACCCAGTCGTCATGCGGCTGTGGGTCCGGGACCTCGACCAGTCCCGCCCTGCGCTCGCCCAGGATCGCAACCTTCTTCATGTCTCCACCTCTGCGGGCCGCGGCCTGCCCGCTATCTTCGCACGCGGCGCGCCGGCTTCCTCTCGGGAAGGAAATGAGTGCGCGGGGGCGTACCGTCGCGTCCACGCACCGGGAGGGATACCATGCGATACAGCGCCACCAGCGTCATGCTGCCCGACCTCACCCTGGAAGAGCAAGCCGCCCTGCTCCAGCGCCTCGGCTTCGACGGCATCGAATGGCGCGTCCGGAGGGTCCCCGCCAGCGCGCGGGGCAAGGGATACAGCGAGTGGGGTGAGCACAAGAACGACCTCACGCCCGAGAACTTCGCCCGAAACGCCCCGCGGATGACCCAGGTAGCCGCCGACCACGGCCTGGCCATCGCGGGAATCGCGAGCAACGCGCCCGCCACCGACCTGGAGCAGGTCCGCCTGCTCGGCGAGGGCGCCGCGGCCTGCGGCGCACCCTTCGTGCGCGTCGGCTGCCCCCGCGGGTACGACGGCACGGAGAACTACAACGCGCTCTTCGAGGAGGCCGTCGACGCCTACCACGCCGCGCTGGACGTGCTGGCGCCCTTCGGAGTGCGAGCCGCGCTGGAGATCCACGGCGGCACCATCCACGTCAGCGCGTCGCTGGCGCACCGCCTCGTCTCTCACTGGCCTCCCGAGCGCGTCTGCGTCATCTACGACCCCCAGAACATGGTGGCCGACGGCTACGAGACCACCGAGCTTGCCGTCGACCTCCTCGGCCCATATCTCGGCCACGTCCACGCGGGCGGCCACAAGCCCGTGGAGAAGGGGAGGGACCAGCTGGGGACGGTGGCCTGGCAGTGGCCCGGGGTTCCCATGGCGGAGGGGCTCTACAGTTACCCCCGGCTGCTCGCGAAGCTGAAGGCCGTCGGGTACGGGGGGTTCATCAGCATCGAGGACTTCCGCGCCCTCCCCGCGGAGGCCAAGCTCAAGGAGGGGATCGCGTACCTGCGGGCCGTGGAGGCCTCCCTGCCCTGAAAAGTGGGGTGAGCGAGGGGATTCGAACCCCCAACCACCGGATCCACAGTCCGGCGCTCTACCGCTGAGCTACGCTCACCACGTCATCTCGCCCGGAAACCTCACCGGGGCCCGGTCTTCTGGCCGGCCAACCGCCGCAGGCGGCCCCCCTGGGGCGCGCTAGCCAGCTGCGGCGTCTTTGCCCTTCGTGGCACGCCCGGCAGGATTCGAACCTGCGACCCGCTGCTTAGAAGGCAGCCGCTCTATCCAACTGAGCTACGGGCGCGCACCCCCGGCGTGCCGCGCCAGTCGCACGCCACCTGCATCATACCACGCTTCGCCACCAGGCCGCGTCCCGCGCGCGGGCTATCCGAGCTTCTTCAGCTCCTGGTCGATGACCGCGAGGATGTCGGCCGGTTGGTAGGTTCCACCCTCCGCCTTCTGGAAGGTCACCGTCCGGCCGTTCAGATCGAAGCTGTATTTGCCGTTGATCGCCACGGTGGCACATGTTACCCCAAGCTGCGTCTTGTACTGCTGCCCCGCCGGCCCCTTGAACTCCACGATCTTCAGGTAGATATCCTTGGGGTGCTTCTGGTAGGCCTCCTTCAGCGCCTGAATCGTCGCCGCGTGACACCCCTCCGCGACCGGAACCAGTGCCGTGATCTGGAGCTTCGCGCCAGGCGACCCCAGCTCCTGCACCTGGTTCGCGGGGCTGCCGGCCCCGGCCCCCGCACCCGGGCCGCCGCCCATCTCACTCGCCTTCGGCTGTATCGCAAAGTAAGCGCCGATGAGTCCCACCAGCACCACGACGAGCACGACAGCGATCTTCTTCTCACCCGCTGACATGAGTACGAACCCTCCTTTGGGCCCCCGCACCGCCTGGCCCGACAAACGCTCCGCTTGCTTGCCGGATCTTCGAGCGGGGAACGGGATTCGAACCCGCGACATCCAGCTTGGAAGGCTAGCGCTCTACCAACTGAGCTATCCCCGCACGCCAGCGCCCCGATTATACCCAGCGCTGCGCCGGAGGGTCAAGCCGCACCCTGACCGCGACCCCCCGCCAGCCCGCCCCGGGCGCGCTGCCGGAGCCGCCGGACCCCCTACAGCGCGCCGCAGCGGATCATCGTGAGGACCTCGTCGTACCGCTCGACGATCTCCTCCTGCGTGAGCCGGAACAGCCGCCTCAGCGAGAAATCCTCCACGGTGAAGGAGGCCAGCACGGCCCCGCAGATCACCGCCCGCCGCAGGGCCTCATCGTCTGTCTGGCCGGTGCGCGCCAGGTAGCCCAGAAAACCGCCGGCAAACGTGTCGCCCGCGCCCGTGGGGTCCCGGACTTCCTCCAGGGGGTAGCTGGGAGCCGAGAAGTAGGATTCGCGGGAGAGCATCAGCGCTCCGTGCTCGCCCTTCTTGATGATCACGATGCCCGGGCCATAGTTGAGAATCCGGCGCGCGGCCGTGATCAGGTTCGGCTCCTCGCAGAGCTGTCGCGCCTCCGCGTCGTTCATCAGCGCGATGTCCACGCGGGCGAGCACCTCCAGCACCCGGTCCCGGGCCCGCTCGATCCAGTAGTTCATCGTGTCGCACGCCACCAGCCTGGGGCGGACGAGCTGATCCAGCACCGACAGCTGCAGCTCGGGGTCGATGTTGGCGAGGAACGCGTACGGCGAGTGGCGGTAGTGCTCCGGGAGGTCGGGCCGGAAGCCCTCGAACACGTTCAGCTCCGTGCTGATCGTGTGCGCCTGGTTCAGGTCGTAGTCGTAGTACCCCCGCCACCGGAACGTTTCGCCAGGCACGCGCCGGAGCCCCGCGAGGTCGACATCGTGGTGTGCGAGCTGGGCCACGTTCTCGTACGAGAAGTCCTCCCCGACCACCGCTACCATCCGCACGGGAGAGAAGAACGCTGCCGCGACAGAGGCGTAGCACGCCGACCCGCCAAGCGCTCCCTCGACTCTTCCGAACGGCGTCTCGACGCTGTCAAGCGCAACCGAACCGACCACCAGCACAGGGCCCCCGGCGGGGCCCGCACTCAGCGACATCCCTTCACCTCCCGGTGACCGTCTGCCCGGGGCCGCACGCGGCCGTTACACGTCGAACTCGGCCCAGATGGGGCTGTGGTCCGAGGCCTCGAGCACCTCTTCGTGCTGCAGCACCCGGCATCCCTTCAGCCTCTCCGCCAGGGGCCCCGACGCGAAGATGTAGTCGACGCGCGCGACCCGCCGCCCGTCGCCCAAGGTGAACCCCGGGGCGCGGGGGTTGCACCGGCGGAAACAGTCCACCCATCCGGCCCGCTCGATCGAGGCGATGATCCCCCGCGGCCCCCGGCCCAGGTCCGAGTCCGGCCAGATGAGCCGCTGCGCGATGGGGTCGCCCGGCCTGACGCTGTTGAGATCCCCGCACATCGCGCACAGCCGCCGCCGGTAGGGCCGCATCCACTCCAGCAGCAGCCGCGCCTCCCGCCGCCGCATCGGGAAGTCCGGGCGCAGGTGGGTCACGAACAGCGTCAGCGTCTCGCCGCCTGGCGCCCGCAGATCCACCGATATCGTCGTGTGCAGAAACACCGTGTCGGCGCCGTAGTTGGTCCAGCTCTCGATCGGCAGGCGCGAGAACACCGCGAGGTCGAAGCCGGAGTTCGCGCGGCCCAGCACGCCCCGCATGCCCAGCCGCTGCGCCACCTGCCGGAAGATCCGCCGCCGGTAGCGCCGCCAATACCGCGCCTCCTGGATCGCGACGACGTCCGCGCCCGCGCTCTCGATCACGCGGAGCACCGGCGTCAGCCGGTCCGGGAGCGCGCCCTCCAGCACGTTGTAGCTCAGCAGCTTCAGCACTGGCCCGTTCCGTCCGGCCCCGCCAGGTCCGGGTGATGCTGCTTCAGCCAGGCGAGCACCTCGGCCCGAAAGGCCGCGACATCCCGCACCAGCTCCTCGAGCTCCACCGCGCTGGCCACTCCCGTGCGCTCATAGGTGGCCTGGTGGCGCTTCCGCCGGCACGCCTGGTAGTAGCGGGACCGCGCGCCGGCCGCCGGGCCCATGATCTCCGGCAGCAGTGCGAACGCCAGCCAGTGGTGCCCCGCCGAGCTTCCCCGCACCCGGTATCCGGCCGCCCGAAGCACGATCAGGCAGAGCGCGTAGGCCGCATCGTAGGCGGTGTTGAACCTCCCGTCAACCGAAAGCGCGGTAGCCTGCGCGTCCGCCAGGTCTCGCGCGACGATGTCGCAGAGCCGGGCAATCTCGGTGCGAGAGGCGGGCTGCCGCTGCAAGTCGCCGCTACTGAGCCAGTCGTCGAGCCTCATCCTCGTCGCCCACCAGCATGATCTTGGGCCCCGCCATCACGTCGCACAGGAACCGGTCCCCCTCCCGGAGCCGCCGGCGGAACTCGCCGGCGTCGAGCACGACGCTGTTGATCTCCCGCCCCAGCCGGCGCTCCACCCGCCCCAGCAGGTCGGACACCGCCCGCGGCCGCGCCGCGCCCACCACCAGCACGTCGACGTCGCTGCCCGCCCGGTCCTCGCCGGTCGCCAGCGAGCCGTAGATGAGCGCCAGCGAGATCGGCGCGCCAGACAGCGCGGCCCGCAGCGCGCCCGCAACTCCGACGGTCTTCAGCAGCAGGGAGCGCAAGTCCGCAAAAACCGGCGAGCGCGTGTTGGCCCGGTAGAACGTCTGCCGGCCCCGGTCGCGGCGCAGCAGCAGCCCCGCCGCCGTCAGCCGGGCCAGCTCGCGCTGGGCCGAGCTGAGCGAGATGCCGGCGCGGGCCGCCAGCTCGCGCAGATACAGCTCGCGCTCGGGCCGCAGCAAAAGCTGCTCCAACACCCGCGCGCGTCCCCGCGGCATCAGCACCTCGAGCACACCGTCTCCCCCGCTTCCTTGCCTCATCCACATGTACCACAAATGCGTACAACTGTATCACGATGCGGGATGGTCGGCGCAAAACAGCGCCAGAGAGCCGCTGGGAGCGGCCACACTGGGCCGCCCCGGGCGCGCTCAGCGGCCCGACCCCTCGGCCCGCAGCGCCCCGAGCGCCTCGAGCCGCCGCCGCAGGTCCTCGACCCCGACGAACTGCACGGCGCGCCACCCCGCCTTCCGCGCCCCCGCGACATTGCGGGGCAGGTCGTCGACGAACAGGTGCTCCCCGGCTGGCCGGCCCGTGATTCGCTCGACGTGCCGGAAGGCGGCGACGTCCGGCTTGCGCGCGCCGATCTCGTTGGAGAAGATGCATTCGTCGAAGGGGGCCAGCACCTCGGGGTAGTGTTCCCTGATCCACGCGGCGTGCGGCTCATTGGTGTTCGACAGCAGAAGGCGCGGCCGCGGCGTGCGGCGGACCAGCTCTATCATCGGCGGATTCGGCGTGAAGATGTCGTTCCAGGCCAGCCGGAACTCGTCCATCGGCATGTCGAGCCCGACCTCTCTGACCAGGGCGCTGTGGACCTGCCCGAAATCGCCGCCGCGGTCCACGGCCGCGCGCTCGTACTCGCGGTAGAACGTCTCCCGCACCTGCGCGCCGGCCCGACAGCGCGGCCGCACGCGGTCGAGGAAGAGGTGTTCGTGCACGAAGAGCAGTACATTCCCAAGGTCGAAGACGCACACGAGCGGCATCTGGCAGGCTCACCGGATCAGCGGCGATCCAGGCCCTTCGACCGGCGCCGCTGCGGACCTGCAGAGGATCGCCCATGGCGGCCCGGGTCGCCGCTGGAGCGCAGGCCAAATCGCGCAGCGAGGGGCCCCTTCCGGCCGCACGACTGGCCAGGCTGGGGCTGGCCGCCGTCCTGGCGGGATACTGCGCGCTCGCCACCGCGCAGTCGTTCGCCACTCGCCTCCAGTGGGGCCCCGACGAGCCCGCCCACATCATCTACGTGCGCTCCCTCGCGCTCGACCGGCGCCTGCCCGCGCCCGCCGCCGGCGAGGCCGAGGACCGCTACTTGCCCGGCGCCGCTCGCTCGCACCAGGCCCATCACCCGCCGCTCTACTACGCGCTGGCGGCCCTCGTGTGGCGCGCGTTCGCCGGCTGGCCCGACCAGATCGTCTCCTACCGCGATGAGCGCACCGGCGAGGCGGTCACCTACCGCGTCCCGGGGCCAGTGCGCCCCGTGCGCTTCCTGTCCATCGCCTTCGGCCTCGGGGCGCTCGCATTCGTGTGGGCGACGGCGCGCCTGGTCTTCCCGCGGCGGCCCGCCCTGTGGCCGGCAAGCGCGGCCCTGCTCGGCTTCACCCCGATGTTCACCTACCTGACCAGCGTGATCAGCAACGATCCGCTCGTCGCGCTGCTGTTCGCGATGGCGGCCTGGCGGTGGGCGCGCGCGATGAGACATGGCTGCTCCTACGCCGACGCAGCCTTGGTCGGCCTCATCTCCGGCGCCGCAATCAGCACCAAGGAAACCGGCCTCGCGCTCGTTCCCCTCTCCGCCCTTGCGCTTGCCCTCGCGCCCGGCGCGCGATCCTGGCGGGAGCGGGCCGGCTGGATCGCCGCGGCGGCCGCGGTCGCGGCGGTCGCGGGAGGCTGGTGGTATGTCCGCAAGTGGGCCGTCTTCGGCCACCCATTCTTGTACGCGTACCACGCGCCGCTCTCAGACCTCCCGCCCGAGCAGGCGGCGAGGGTAAGGGCCGCGCTCCCGGAGCTTGTCTTCGCGTTCACGTTCGTGCCCTTCGACGTGATCGCCCGCACCGCGGATGCGAACCTCGTGTTCGGCTTCTTCGGGGCGGGGGTCGCCGTCTCGCTGGTCGGCCTGCTGCTGGCCCTGGCGCGGCAGCGCGAGGAGCCGATGAGCGCGCTCGAGATCCAGTCCATCGGCCTGTGGCTGCTCGCGGGAGCGCTCATCCTGGCCGGCCTGGTTCGCAACATCTTCCTCGTCGACTGGCGCATGGGGACGGCTGGCGGGCGCTTCCTCGTCGCTGCGCTGCCGATGCTGGTGCTGGCCTCCGCGCGCGGCCTCAGCGGGCTGTCCCGTCGCCCCGGCCGCGGGAACCTCTGGCTTGGCGCCGCCTGCGCGCTGCTCCTGGGGATGAACATCTACGTCATCCGGGCCGTGGCCGCCGCCTACGGCACGCTCGGCCTCTGAGCGGCGTGAACACTTTCGGCCCGGGATTCGTATATAGCACTGGCGCGGGCCGGCGGGGACACAAACGGGGGCGAGAGCAGACACCGATGGACTCCACGAAGAGAGGCACAACGGGCGCAGCACAGATGGGCAGGGCCGTCACGGCGCTGCTGGAGCCGACGGACGGCGGCGCGCCACGGGGCGGGGGCGACGCCGCGTCACAGCGGCGCCAGGCTGCGGAGGCGCTCGCCGGCGAGGCCGAGAGAGAGGCCCAACGGCTGCTGAGGCTGGCTGGAGGCCTCAGGGCGGTCCTGGACTCCCACCGGCTGCGGCGGCAGACGGCGTGGACGCTGGGCCAGCGGGCCAGGCGGGCGGCGCGGCACAAGCCGGATTCGGCCGGGGATGGTAAGATCGACCTGCAGGCAGGAATAACGCAATAAGGGGGCGGCCTTCGCGGGGCAAGCCGGCCGGCCCCGTCAATGCGACCGGCGTGAACGAAGGCTGTTGCGAGGGTCTGGGCATGGGAAACCGCGTTCTAGTTGCTGACGATCACCCGCCTACCGTCGAGCTGATCAAGGATGCCCTGGTGAGGGAGGGCTTCACCGTCGCCACCGCCAGCAATGGCCGCGAGTGCCTCCGCATGATTGCGGCCGAGCAGCCGGAGCTGGTGATATTGGATGTGGTGATGCCCGAGGTAGACGGCTTCAAGGTGCTCCGCACGCTCCGCGAACAGCCGGAGACAGAACACCTCCCGGTCATCCTCCTGACCGGCCGCGCGGAGCACGGCGACGTGCTCACCGGATGGATGGCCGGCGCAGACGTCTACCTCAACAAGCCCTGCACAATCGAGGAACTCCTGGGCTGGGTGAAGCGAACCCTGGGCGCGACCACCGCGGCCCGGTAGCCGCCGCCCACACCGCCGCGCCGGGCCTCGCCCCGCCTGCTCACAGCTGCCGCGCCCCGGCGCGGGCCTGCGCGCTCGCGGCAGGGCGCCGGCCTACGCGCGGCGAAGCCCCTGATGCCGGACGCCCCGATGTCCCGCACTCCCATGGAGGATCGAGCTATGCCGTCGCAGGAATACGTGTTCTCAGTCTTCACCAAGCCCTGGAAGATGCCCATCCCCGAGCTGGGCGAGTTCGTGAGCCGGCTGGGCTTCACCGCGATCGAGCTGCCCGTGCGGCCGGGCTTCCAGGTCGTGCCCGAGCGCGTGGCGCAGGACCTGCCGCTCGCCGTCAGGCAGCTTGCTGAGCACGGCGTCTCCATCGCCAGCATCGCCGGCCCCGCAGACGAGCCCACCATCGCCGCCTGCGCGGAGGCCGGGGTGCCGATCATCCGGGTCATGGTGTACATCGGCGACCGCCCATACCTGGAGGCCGTCGCGGAGGAGCAGCGCAAGTACGACGCGCTCGTCCCCGTGCTGGACAAGTATGGCGTACGCCTCGGCGTGCAGAACCACTGCGACCGCTTCGTCTGCAACGCGATGGGCCTGCGTCACCTCCTGGGCCACTATGACCCCAAGCACATCGCTGCCGTGTGGGATGCCGCGCACAACGCCCTCAACGGCGAGGACCCGGAGATGGCCATCGACATCATCTGGTCCCACCTGTGCATGGTGAACCTGAAGAACGCCTTCTGGTGCCGCGCGACCGGCCCGGAGGCCGAAGACGTCCGCTGGCGCGTCTACTGGACCACCGGCCGCCAAGGGCTCGCCTCCTGGCCCCGCGTGGCGGCCGAGCTGAACCGGCGCGGGTGGCGCGGCGTCCTCTGCCTCACCGCGGAGTACGATGACGAGGAGTCCGTGAACCGCCTGATCGCCGAGGACATCGCCTACGCCAAGTCGCTGTTCCGCTGACCCGCCAGCCCGCGGCAGGGGGAAACAGCATGGACCGAGTCAGAGTCGCGATGATCGGCGCCGGGGCGATGGCCAACCGCGTCCATTACCCGTCCCTGGCGTCCTTCGACGACGTTGAGATCGCGGCCATCTGCGACCTGGACCCCGCGCGGCTGAACGCCACCGCCGACAAGTACGGCGTCGCGGGGCGCTACCAGGACTGGCGCCGCATGGTCGAGGAGGTGGCGCCCGACGCGGTGTACGCCATCGGGCCGCCGCACCTGATGTACGACATCTGGGTCTGGTGCCTCAGCCAGGGGCTGAACCTCTACATCGAGAAGCCGATGGGCGTGACGCTGCACCAGGCGCAGATGCTCGCCCACCTCGCGGAGAAGCACGGATGCATCACTCAGGTGAGCTTCCAGCGCCGCAGTTGCCCCATGGTGGTGAAGCTCTACCAGGAGTGCCGGCGACGGGGGCCGATCGTGCACGCGGTCTGCGAGTTCTACAAGTGCAGCATGGAGCCGTTCCTGGGCGCGGGTTCGCACATGATGGACGACGGCGTGCACGCGATCGACACCCTTAGGTGGATGTGCGGCGGTGAGGTCGTGCGGGTGCAGAGCCTCACCCGGCGCGTCCTGGTGCCCGATATCAACTTCATCTCGGCGATGCTGCACTTCGACAACGGCGCGGTCGGCGTCATGCTCAACTCGTGGACCAGCGGACGGCGCATCTTTCGGGTGCAGATGCACGCCCCCGGCATCTGCGCGGAGGCCGAGCACGAGGGCAAGGGCCGCCTCTACGCCGACGGCGACACCACCGGCGTCGAGTTCGACACGCGGGAGGTCGCCGGCAGCGACGAGTTCCACGTCTATGGCGGCTTCCGGGCCAAACACCGGGAGTTCATCGACTGCCTCAAGGCCGGCCGCCAGCCCGGCTCGAACTTCTCGGATGCGGTGAAGACCATGGAGGTCGCCGACCGCATCCTCGCCCAGGCCCTGCTGAACGACGCGCCCTAGGCGCTCTGCTGGCCGCGCCGCCCTGCCGGCTTACGCGAAGGAGGAGGGAGACGCGCTCCCTCCTCCTCGCCTTCTGTCAGCCCTCTCGCGCCGGGCGCCCGGGCGCCGCGGGCGGGAGAGTCCCCATCACACGTCGGGCATCCTGCACAGGCCAACCGGACCCTCGATCTCGTGCTGCGAGCGGGTGTCGTTCACCCACCACCGCCAGTCCGGCGTCATC
>Ga0123519_10002906_pt1 | contig 28709 bp, 26 predicted proteins | sample YelNatPaOPRAMG02_FD_87396 | JGI IMG/M metagenome (GOLD analysis project Ga0123519, IMG submission 87396) | Hot spring microbial communities from Yellowstone National Park - Yellowstone National Park OP-RAMG-02 (version 2) | ecosystem: Environmental > Aquatic > Thermal springs > Hot (42-90C) ...
ATTTCGGCGCAGATTATCCAATATTATACTCGGCTCCAAAGGCCGCACTCTGGTGACAAATTGAGCAAACTCGCAGTCTGAAAATCTTCGCAAAAATGATCGATTTCTTAATATAGTAATGCACAACGCTCAACGTACAACGCTCAACGTTCAACGCACAACGTTCAACGCTCAACGCTCAATCTCGGGACTTGTTGGGGTCAGTACAGGTGCGAATGGTGGGGACAGGCTCGTTGTTTTCAACGTGCCGCAGGAGCGCCGCCATCGTTCACCACCTAATTTTTCTGCCCTCCATTTTTCTGCCATTCCCTCTTTCGCCTTCTTTCATTTCTTTCGGCTACCACCGAAAAAATCGTCGTTTCTTTCTGTTAGCCGAAAAAAAGGAAAAGAAAACGAAAAAGGCATGAGCTCTTCCTTGATTTTTCTGCCAGTTTTCGGTTTTGCGTTTCAAACTCTATGCGGCCGACGACTCGGGACAGAGACTTGTCGGATGAGTGGAAACTCTGCAGTTGACATGTGGGGCCGGCTTACAAACCATCCGACCCATGAACATACGGAACTCGAGTCAAACTTCACGTCGTGAATTCATCAAAAGAACGGGTCAAGTTGCTGCGACATCTGCGCTTGCGGGGATTGCATTGCCGGCCGTGCACGCCGCCGGAGACGACACAATCCAGGTGGCGTTGATCGGGTGCGGCGGGCGCGGCACGGGCGCTGCAGAGAACGCACTGTCAACAAAAGGCGGTCCAATACGTCTTGTGGCGATGGCGGATGTGTTCGAGCAAAAGCTGGCGCGTAGCTATGAGAGCCTGAAACGCCGTTTTGGAGAACGCTGTGATGTGCCGGCTGAGCGGCGTTTTGTTGGGTTCGATGGATATCGGAAGGCGATGGACTGTTTGAAAGCGGGCGATGTTGCAATCTTTGCGACTCCGCCGGCGTTTCGGTGGGTTCACTTTACATATGCGATACAGAAGGGCTTGAACGTGTTCATGGAAAAGCCGGTGACGGTTGATGGTCCGACAACACGCCGGATGCTGGAGCTGGCCAAGGAAGCCGACAAGAAGAACCTGAAGGTGGGAGTTGGACTGATGGTGCGCCATTGTCGGGGCCGCCGCGAATTGTACGATCGGATCAAGTCGGGGCAGATGGGAGACCTGATCATGCTGCGCGCGTATCGGATGGGTGGCGTGGCGGGCACCGCAGGGCCGTGTCCAAAAGACATGTCGGAATTGAAATATCAAGTGCAGCGGTTTCACGCTTTTCTGTGGGCCAGCGGCGGATTGTTCAGCGACTTTAACATTCATCAGATTGACGAATGCTGTTGGATGAAAGGTGCGTGGCCGGTAAAAGCGCACGCTGTGGGCGGACGACATTTCCGGGGCAACAGCGTGGATCAAAACTTCGACGTGTATTCTGTCGAGTACACGTATCCTGACGGGACAAAGTTGTTTTTCATGGGACGGAGCCAGTCCGGGTGCAAGGAAGAATTCGCCAGTTACGCGCATGGGACGACCGGGACAGCGATCATCTCGACTTCAGCGCACACGCCCGGACGCGTTCGGCTGTTCAAGGGACAAGACTTCGCGCGAGAGAATCAGGTCTGGGCTTTTCCTCAACCGGAACCGAATCCGTATCAACTCGAGTGGGACGATCTTGTGAGCGCCATCAGGAACAACGAACCGTACAACGAGGTCGAGCGCGGCGCGATCGCCAGCCTCGTGACGTCGATGGGACGAATGGCTGCGCATACCGGACAGGAGATAACCTACGAGCAGATGTTGGAATGCAAACATGAGTTTGCGCCGGACGTTGACAAGTTCACGGATGACTCGCCTGCGCCGCTTCGAGCGGGTCCGGACGGCAAGTACCCCGTGCCGCAACCGGGAGTGGTGAGGGATCGGGAATATTAGAAGCAGGAGCAGGAGGGGGATTCCTTTCCGGTGTTTCTTTTGTTGGCGAGAGTGGCTGGGGTTTGCTCTGCAACTGAAAGGCGCCGCTGAATACCTACATTGAGAAATTGATGGTATTTGCGAAGATTCACAGACCACGAGTTTGCTCAATTTATCATTATCTGCTTCTCTGGCTGGGACCAGTGCGGTCACCACAGCGCGGCCTTCGGGGTATTATGTTGGATAATCTGCGCGGAAATCGCAGATTGGCGGGTGGTTCGAGACTTTTGCCTTCGAACTGTTCGTGCGCTGATCCGACTCGCGTCTCCCCGGGGGGCGACGGATTCGTATTGTTCAGCGCGGCGCGACGGAGTGCCAAGCGTGGAGGGAACGCATTTATCTCGCCGCAATCATTCGGTTGCGGTTGCGCCACGGTGAGGGAACCGAGTTGATTTGGTGTAAGCCGCCCCGTCTAGCTGCGATGTGCGGGCGGCATGGCCGAGCGCAGAGAGTGGAACCCGGGATCAATGGCTGAACCAATCGAAAGAAGAAGTCGAAAGCGAGAGGTTGTGTGCGATCGAAGTATTTGTGACGGTTATTTGTGACGGCTGTGGAAAGTTTCAATGACGGCGGCAGAGGTAGCGTTGTGAAACGCACGGAGGCGGGCACGCAGGTTTTTCGTGTTCGCGGGCTTACGAAGGTTTACGGGCACGGGGAAACAGCCGTGAGAGCATTAAGCGGGATTGATTTGGACCTTTACGCGGGGGAACTGGTGGTATTGCTCGGGCCGTCTGGCAGCGGCAAAACAACTCTGTTGAACAATCTCGGCGGGTTGGACGTGCCGACGTCGGGTGAACTTTGGTTTCACGACCTTGATCTGACGAGTGCCACAGAGGAGGAATTGACGCGCTACAGGCGGGACAGAGTCGGGTTTGTTTTTCAGTTTTACAATCTGATTCCGAGCCTGACTGCGCGTGAGAACGTGGCTTTGATCACGGAGATTGCGCGTGATCCAATGCCGCCCGAGGAAGCACTCGAGATGGTCAATCTCGGCGGGCGGCTTGATCATTTTCCTGCACAGATGTCCGGGGGCGAGCAACAGCGTGTGGCGATTGCGCGTGCGATAGCCAAGCGACCGGAAGTGCTCTTGTGTGACGAACCGACTGGCGCGCTTGACGTGCGGACCGGCATTGCTGTGCTCGAGGCGATAGAGCGTATCAACCGCGAACTTGGAACATTGACAGTGATAATCACGCACAACGCGGTAATGGCTGAAATGGCGGACAGGGTGATTCATCTATCAGACGGGCGTGTTCACCACATCCACGTGAATTCAACGCGCGCGCCGGTTTCGGGTTTGAACTGGTAGTTGTGCATGGTTTCTCTGCTTGACATCAAAGTGTGGCGCGACCTTGTCCGGATCAAGGGTCAGGCGGGCGCGGTCGCACTTGTGATGGCGTGCGGTGTGGCGATGCTTGTGATGGCAAGGAGTCTGATCAATTCGTTGGAGACAACAAGGCTCGAGTATTACCAAACGCACCATTTTGCAGACGTTTTTGCACAGCTCAAACGGGCGCCAGTGCAACTTCGGGAGCGGTTGATCGAGATACCCGGGGTGGCGGCGGTCGAAGCCGGGTTGGTATTTCAGGTTACCATTGACCTTGAAGGTGTTGATGAACCTGCGAGCGGACAGGCGCGGTCTGTTCCGGACATGGGCGAACCGGGGCTCAACAGGCTTTATCTGAGAAAGGGGCGTTGGTTGAGCGCGAGCGGGCGGCACGAGGTTCTGGTGGGTGAAGCGTTTGCCGAAGCAAATCAATTGGAACCCGGAGACGAGATCACGATTCTTCTGAACGGCAAAAGACAGGCCCTGAAGATTGTTGGGATCGTGTTGTCGCCGGAGTTCATTTTCGAGTCGCGGCCGGGGACGGCGCTGCCGGACAATCGGACTTACGGGATATTCTGGATGCGGTACACGGAACTGGCTTCGGCATTTGACATGGATGGGGCGTTCAACTTTGTGGCATTGGCGCTTTCGCCAGGGAGCAATGAACGACCGGTGATTGCGGAGGTTGACAGGTTGTTGGCGGTGTACGGTGGGCGGGGGGCGTTCGGGCGGGGTGATCATCCTTCGCATGTTCGTGTTTCGGACGAGATCAGGGTGTTGACGGCGCTGTCGATCGGATTTCCGGCGGTGTTTTTGACAGTGTCGGCTTTGATGAGCCATGCGGTGTTGCTGCGGCTGGTGAATCTGCAACGGGAGCAGATTGCAATTCTGAAGGCGTTTGGGTTTGGTGACATCGAGATTGCGTGGCATTACTTCAAGTTTGCGCTGGTGATTACGGTGGCGGGGATAGCGGTGGGCACTGTCGGCGGGATGATTTTGGGGCGTTGGCTTGTGGTGTTGTATCACTTTTTCTTTCGGTTTCCGTCACTCGAGTTCGAGTTGGACGTGGGTGCGCTGGTCCTGGCAGTTATTGTCAGTGCGGGAGCTGCGGTGGCCGGGGTGTTTGGGGCGGTACGGCGTGCGGCGTGTTTGCCGCCGGCGGAGGCAATGCGACCGGAGCCACCGACCGAATACCGGCCTGCGTTGGTGGAGCGAACGGGCATTGGGCGTTGGTTGTCGCACACGTTTCGGATTGCCGTGCGCAACATCGAGCGACGTCCGATGCAGGCTGTGTTCACGGTGGCGGGGCTTGCGCTGGCGACGGGTATATTGATCATTCCGAGCTGTTTCAGGGACGGTGTGGATCATGTTATGGAATTCCAGTGGGACGTGGTGCAGCGGCAGGACCTGAGTGTGGGATTGGTCGAGCCCGGGGACAAGCGTGTGTGCGATGTGTTTGCGCAACTCCCTGGGGTGCTGCATGTCGAGCCTTTTCGTGCGGCTTTTGTTCGATTGCGCAATGGGAACAGGCATCGCCAACTGGCGATTCGGGGGATACCTGCCGGCACGTTGCATGATCGGGTAATTGATGCGCGCTATCGGCAGATCGTTTTGCCGAAAGGCGGGCTTGTGTTTTCGGCAAAACTTGCAGACGTGCTGGGAGCGCGTGTCGGCGATCAGATTATGGTCGAGTCATTGGAAGGAAAGCGGACGGTCGCGTTTGTACCGCTTGTCGCTCTTGCAGAGGATTTTTCAGGAGTGGCGGCGTACATGGACATGGAATCGCTGAACCGGATTTTGCTTGAGGGCGATATTGTCAGCGGCGCGACTTTCAGCATAGACAAGGCGCACTGGTCGGAGTTTTTGGGCTCGCTGAAGCAGGTGCCGCGGGTGAGCTGGGTGGCGATCAAAAACTCATTGCGTGAGAGTTTTCGCCGGACCACGGCGCGGAGCATCGATTTGATCCAGCGAATCTACATGACATTTGCGATTGTCGTGGCGTTCGGGGTGGTTTACAACAACGCGCGTATTTCACTGGCTGAGCGCGCGCGGGAGTTGGCGACACTGCGTGTTGTTGGTTTTTCGCGCGGGGAAGTAGGATCGATCCTGCTGACTGAGCTTGTATTGCTTGCGCTGCCGTCGGTGCCGCTTGGCCTGTTGTTGGGCACGCTGTTTTCGAGCGTGATCATTGGCATGGTGAACACCGAGACGGTTCGTCTGCCTTTGATACTGACAAGCCACAACTATGCTTTTGCTGCTCTGGTAGTGGCGGCGGGATCGTTGGTGTCGGCGATGGTGGTTTTGCAGAAACTGAAACACCTTGACCTGATTGCGGTGCTGAGGGCTCCGGAGTGATGTTGTGCCGATGAAACCGGCTGATTCAGCGGCGGGGAACATGGTGCGGGCCAACTCTGCCTCGAGACGTGGACGGCGTTGGTTGCCCGTCGCGATGGGGGTGGCGGTGGTTGGCGCGATTATCTTCGGGCTGTGGCCCAAGCCGGTGCCTGTCGAGACGGCAGTTGCAATCCGGGGTCGCCTGCGCGCAACGGTGAATGAAGAGGGCCGAACCCGGGTGCGGAACAGGTACATGGTTGCCTCGCCGGTCACAGGGCAACTGCGCAGGATAACATTGGATCCGGGCGATCCTGTTGTGGCCGGCAAGACCGTTGTTGCGGTATTGGATTCTGTGTTGCCCGGTCCGTTGGACGCGCGAAGTCGCGCTGCTGCCGAGGCGCGACGAGCTTCTGCAGTGGCAGGAGTGGAAAAGGCACGGGCTGCGCATGACTTCGCACAAACAGAGCTGGCAAGGTTTGAAAAGCTTTTCAGGGACGGCGCGGTAGCAATTCAGGACCTTGATGCGGCGAAACTGCGCGCTGAACAGGCGACGCGGGAGTTGAGGTCGGCTGAGGGCCATCTCAGACAGGTCGAAGCTGAGCTGACCGAGTTTGGGACCGATCAAACAGTTCCGGCGAGCGTCGAACCGAGAGTTCCGGTGGAAATCACGGCGCCTGCCAGCGGCTGTGTATTGCGGGTGTTCGAGAAAAGCGCGCGAGTTGTGACCGCCGGAACGCCGCTGCTCGAGGTTGGCGATCCTGCGGATCTCGAGGTCGTAATCGAGGTTTTGTCGCGCGACGGTGCGGCGATTTCTCCCGGAACACGCGTTTTTCTTGAGCAATGGGGAGGAAGCGCGCCGTTGGAGGCGCGTGTGCGAATTGTTGAGCCCGCGGCGTTCACCAAGATTTCGGCGCTGGGTGTTGAAGAACAGCGTGTTAATGTGATTGGGGACATTGTGACGCCCCCGGAGCAGAGGCGTGGGCTCGGAGACGGTTTTCGTGTCGAGGCGCGGATTGTAATGTGGGAAGGGGAGAACGTTTTGAAAGTTCCCGCAGGCGCGCTGTTCCGGAGAGGGCAGGAATGGCATGTGTTTGTTTTGGTCAATGGTCGGGCGGAGCTTCGCGCGGTCAAAGTTGGTCACTCGAGCGGGGCTGAGACAGAAATCATCGATGGACTCAAGGAGGGTGAGACTGTGATTGTTTATCCGGGTGATCGTGTGCGTGAGGGGCGGCGGGTGCGAGCGATCCAGATTTGAGTTTTAATTGGGACAGAAATCCGATCCGTTTCGGACATTGATCTGATTCAATTCGGAAGTTCACTCGAAGGGGACTGTCATGTGCCGGTGGTAGTGATGCGGCTGCTGGAGGAATCCACCGGGCTTTGCCGATTCCGGGGGCGTCGATCAAAAACTGACCCCGTGTGCCCTCCCCCAGTGTCTGAACTGCAGTTGACAATAAAGGGGCCACCTCGTAGGCTAATTCAACGACGAGATTGCAGTACCGTCTTCGAAGTGTTTAGTGTGGCGAGGAAGTTTTTATTTGTGCTGTCGCTTTCTCCAGTGCTGGTGCCGAGCTCGAGTGAATCAAAGACGCGGGACCGGGTGGTTGTGCACAAGTGTCAAGACACTCGGATCGCTGTGAGTACAAGTGAGTAGCGCGGACCCAACCACGACTGGCGCGCAAGCATTCCGAAATTCCGGAGCTGCGCCAACACCGGACGTCGATTTGCTCCTGCGCCGGCTCGAATTCCAGCGATTGTTGGGCGAAGTTTCGTCGCACTTGATCGCCTTGTCTGCGGAACAGATTGACGAACACATCAATTGGGCGCTGAAACGGGTCGGGAGCTTCCTCGGATTCAACCTGGTCGCCATCAGCAAGTTTTCCGGGCAGGGCAACGCGGGAGAGGTCACTCATGTTTGGGCGGCCGACGGGCTGCCACCCATGTCTCCCGGTTTTACTGAGTTGGATTTTCCCTGGGCGGCTGAACGTCTGATACAAGGCCACACAGTTCTTTTGGCGAGCCTGGATGATCTGCCGGCAGCGGGGCAGCGTGACCGCCAAACTCTCGAATCGCTGGACATAAGGTCCGCATACAACTGGCCTTTGCAGGTTGGGGGCGCGACGGTGGGGAACCTGGGGCTGGCTTCTGTCGGCGAAACGCGTCCATTTCCGGCTGGTTTTGAGGAGGAAATGGAACTACTCGTGCAGATCCTGGCGGGCGCACTGGCCCGCCAACGCGCCGATACCGCCTTGCGAGAAAGCGAGGCGAGGCTGAGCATGGCAGCGGATGCCGCAGAAGCAGGTTTCTGGACACTGAACCCGGCTACCAGCCGCTTTTGGCTCACCAAAAAGGCACGGGAATTGTTCGGTTTTGGTGTTGAGGAGGTGGTAACCTTTGATCGCTTTTTGAGCTTGGTCCATCCTGATGATCAGGAACTGGTTCGCGAGGTGGCGCAAAAGCTCATGCAGTCAAAGCAGGAAGGCCACGTCGAGTACCGCATTGTCAAGGCGGATGGGAGCGTGCACTGGATGCTCTCGCGAGGCCGCATCCAATTCGACAAATCCAGCCGGACCGAATGTCTAATGGGAGTATCTGTGGATGTCACCAAGCGCAAACTGGCGGAGCTGGAGGCCGAAGAATTGCGAGGACAACTGGCGCGCGCGGGGCGTGTCACCATGCTTGGGCAACTGGCATCCGCCCTGGCGCACGAACTGAGTCAACCGATTGGGGCCATTTTGCGCAACGCCGAAGCCGCAGAGCTCATGCTCCAGTCGCCTTCGCCGGACTTGGAGGAATTGCTGGCGATCGTCCGGGACATCGTAAGCGACGACCAGAGGACCGGCCAGATTATTGATCGGCTCAGGTCTTTGCTCAAGTGGCAAAACATCGACTTGCAGCCGACCGAACTGCCAAGCATTATCGCCGGAGTTTTGTCGTTGGTGCATGCCGAAGCGGTCTCTCGCAATGTCAGGCTGGTTTGTACCGTCGCACCCGGTTTGCCTCTGGTGTGTGGGGACAGTACCCACTTGCAGCAGGTGCTCATAAATCTCATTGTCAACGCCATGGACGCGCTGGATGACTGCCCTTCTGCGCAGCGCGACATCCAGGTAATCGCTCGCCAAATAGACCCAGGCACCGTCGAAGTCCGGGTCTGCGATAACGGGCCGGGCATCCCGGTCGAATCGGTCGCGCGGTTGTTTGAACCATTTTTCACCACCAAGACCAACGGCATGGGCATGGGCTTGACGATTTCCAAGTCGATAATTGAAGCGCACAATGGAAAGCTCTGGGCTGAAAACCGACCGGAAGGCGGCGCCTGTTTTCGTTTCACGTTGCGAGTCAGTCAGGGTAACAGGTGATCGGTCATCATCAGGGCGGCGCGGCCGCGACCGGATGATTGCGGCGAGACAAATGCGTTCGTTCTCAAGCTTGGCACTCCGTCGCGCCGCGCTGAAAGGGGCGACTTCGTCGCCCAACGGGGGAGAGATGCAAGTCGGATCAGAGGCCGAACAATTCGAAAGCAAAGGTCACGAAGGATCTGCTGATCTGCAGTTTCCGCGCGGATCATCCAGTACTATGCTCCCAAGGCCGCACTCTGGTAACAAACTGAGCAAACTCGCAGTCTGAAAGTCTTCGCAAATATGATCGATTTGTCAGTATAAGTATTCAGCAATGACTACGTACCACTCGATAAATCTCAAAAACCCGTGCGTGGATCGGAACGCGTGGGAAGTTCCTCGTTTAGCTTTCAAGTCGGCGATAGCGTTTCCCAGCCCGGAGATGTTTTCGCTGCCTGACCAATTGCGCCGCATGGTACGGTCTGTTGGAACACAAATCACCGAAGCTCAGGGAAAGCGGCGCTTGTGCGGGCCAATTGATTTGGAGATGCCGATGCGCGAATTCGCCGTGGATCAGTTCGGCTTGCGCTCCGCCGACAACTAATCAGCGATTACGGATCACGCAAACATCCCGCTCGCCATGTCGCCTCCGAGCAACCAGCCATCCGAGCCGATCGTCTTCCTAGTAGAAGACGACATTTCCTACGTGCGCGCCACGGCGCGACTGTTGCGAGCGTCGGGTTTCCGCGTGGCCATCTACAACTCTGCGACGGAGCTACTGGCGGAACTCAAACCGGACACTGCCGGCTGTGTCGTTGCCGACCTCCAGATGCCCGGTATGGACGGGATCGCTCTGCAGAAAGCATTGCAAGAGGCTGGCAATCCACTGCCCATGGTTTTCCTCACCGGTCACGGCGATATCCCCACTGCCGTGCAAGCCATGCGGGGTGGCGCGGAAGACTTCCTAACGAAACGCGCGCCCAAGACTGCGTTGATAACGGCGGTGAAGCGCGCGCTGGCTCGCAACGAACTGGACCGAGCACAACGAGCACGATTGCAGGCGTTGCGAGAGCGGTTCGAGCAACTGACCGACCGCGAACGCGAAGTGCTCCGGCACGTCATGCAGGGGAAGCTCAACAAACAGATTGCCGCCGATCTGGGCATTCACGAACGCACAGTCAAACTCCACCGCACCGGCATCATGACCAAACTTGGGGTGCATTCCGTGGCTGAACTGACGCGTCTGGTGCAGGAGGCGGGAGGGCTTTAAGTGGCAACTGGCGAGTGGCGGGTGGCGAGTGGCAAAAGGCAAGTGGCGAGTGGCAAGGGGCAAGTGCGCTGGGTCAACGGCTTGCCAGTCTGGGGATGGCCGCACTGAGGATGCGATTGATCTCCTCGGCCAGGGCAAGGCGCGCTTCGACTACTTCAGGCGGCAGCCAATGCCGGAGCCGACGATAGCGGCCCTGCGTTTCTCTCAATGATCCACGCGCGATGATCAGGAACCGACGATATTCCACCGTGCTCTCCCGACCGTAACCTTCCTCGATATTTGAGCACACCGAGTCCGCACTTGCCAGTTGCTGGCTCACGAGTCTTTCCAGCTTGCTGTCGCCCAGATAACGCGCCGCATCTGCAACGACCATGTAGAAAAGCTCAAGCGATTTCTGATAAGCTCTGAACTTGTCCAGGTTACCGCTGCTCATGCCCAGAGTGTGGAGTGGCGAGTCTCAAGTGGCAAGTCAATCGACAGCCGCGTCTCCAATCGCCCCTTGCCGCGTGTCGCTTGCCCCTTGCCCCTTGCCACCCGCCACTGGCCCCTCGCCACTTTCCTGACCTTCCCCAAAGGGCAGTAGCGAGCGTCTCGAGTCTTGTGCAATATTCTTCTTCATGCAGTCCTGTAGCGGGTCCAACAGTTACGTGGCAGTCGTGGACGACGACGATAGTGTCTGTCGCTCGTTCAGCCGATTGCTTCGCATGGCTGGATTACAAGCTGTCAGCTATGCATCTGCCGAAGCGCTGCTGGAGGACACAAATCGCCCGCGGTTCGATTGCCTTGTGTTGGACATTCAGTTGGGAGGAATGTCCGGGCTGGAGCTCAGACGTCGGCTTGCTGCAGTCAATGACCTCACCCCGGTTATCTTCATCACGGCGCACGACAGTCCGACTCTCCGGGCGGAAGCCGAGTTGAGCGGTTGTGCCGGCTACTTCCGCAAGACTGATCCTGGGCATCTTGTAATAAATGCCATCCGGGAGGCTGTCCACAGTGTTCGTGGCCAGGTCCCGAATCCTGCGCCGGGTTTCAAAACATCAGGTCCGGCACCAAACCAGTGAAATCATGAATGAAACCATTAATTCGCATGCCAGCTTTCCCGGTGACTCCGCTGCGCATCCAGTTCGTTCTGAAACTCATGTTTCTGAAACAGTCGGACACCAACTGCTTGGCTTAGACTAGAAAGAACACACATGATCACTACGAAAGTATTCGCCCTTTACACCGCCCTCGGACTGTCTGCGTTTGCGCTACCAGTCTTTGCTCAGCAACCTTCACCTGCCGAACGCGCGGCGATGCTCAAGGCCACCGTAGCCGCCAGCCAGGCCGTCCTCAAACAATACGAGTGGGTTGAAACCACCGTGATCAGCCTGAAAGGCGCGGAAAAATCCCGCCAGATGAACCGCTGCTATTACGGCGCCGACGGCGGCGTGCAAAAGGTGCCGCTCACCACGCCCCCGCCCACCAAGAAAAAGCGCGGCCTGCGCGGTAAGATCGCCGAAGCCAAGAAGGAGGAATTGACCGACTATATGAAGGAGGCTGTGGCGCTGGTGAAGAGCTACGTGCCGCCCACACCGGCGCTGATTCAGGCGGCCAAGGACGCTGGCAAAGTATCGCTGGATGTGTTGCAGCTCGGCAAGCGCGCCCGCCTGAACTTCCGCGATTACCTTAAAGCTGGTGACAACCTGGGTGTGGAAGTGGACCTGACCAGCAACCATCTGCTCGCGCTCACGGTCAAGACGCAACTTGATAGCGCCAATGACCCGGTGGACTTGCAGGCCCGCATGGCCACACTGGCCGACGGCACTGGCTACCCAGCCACCATCACTCTCAATGCGCCGGCAAAGAAGCTCACGGTGAAAGTGGACAACTCCGGCTACCGGAAACTGAACTAGCAACAGGAAAACCCCTGGCGATCAAAACGCGGAGAACATCATGAGAATTGAATCCAGACTTGTGGCTGCCGCCTTCGGGCTGCTGATGTGGCAACTGGCTCCCTTGGCCAACGCCCAAACCGCCGACCCCGGCTGGCCACGCGTGTTCAAGCAGGACAAGAAACAACTGACCGTCTATCAGCCGCAGGTGGACTACTGGAACGGTTACACCAACATCCACTTCCGCTGCGCCATCGCCGTCAAGGGTGTGACCAAACAGGAGAAATTTGGCGTGGCCGAGATTGACGCCGTCACAGTCACCGACCACTCGGCGCGCATCGTGGCCCTGGTGCCCACGCAGCGCGAGCTCCGTTTCCCCAATTGTTCCGACTCCGAGCTGGCCGCGCTGCGCCGCACCGTGGATGAACTCAAGCCGCCGGGACAGGCCCTGACGATTTCGCTGGACCGCGTGCTGGCCTACCTTGACCCGGCCCAGCAGCCAATCCAACCGGCCATCGAAGTGAATCTTGAGCCACCCACCATCTTCTACAGCCGCCGACCCGCCATCCTGGTCATGTTCATGGGCGAGCCGCAGTTCAAGCCTGTGGAGACGAACCGGACGGACGTTTTGTTTGCAGTGAACACGAACTGGGACGTGCTCTACGACGCCGCCACGCAACAGTATTACCTTTTGAATGGCGACAACTGGCTGGAGGCGTCCGACGTGAAGGGGCCGTGGGCGCCTGCCACGAGCCTGCCGACCTCGTTCTGGTCATTGCCACCGACCGAGAATTGGGCCGAGGTGCGCGCCCACCTGCCCGGCCAGAAAGCCAAGGTCACACCGACCGTTTTTGTAACCACACAGCCGGCGGAATTGATCGTGACTGATGGCGACCCGAAATACCGTTCCATCAAGGGGACAAGCCTTAAGCAGGTGAAGAACACCGACTCCATCCTCTTCCTGCATTCTGGCGAAGCGAAGTTCTACTTTCTGGTGGCGGGCCGGTGGTTCCGCGCCCCAAGCTTGGCCGGGCCATGGTCCGCAGCCAGCAAGGATTTGCCAGCGGATTTTGCCCGGATTCCCGACGACGATCCCGCCGCGTTCGTGAAGGCGTCCGTGCCCGGCACACGCGAGGCCAAGGACGCCGTGTTGCTCGCGTCCATACCCAGCACGACCACCGTGCAATCTGGCGAGTCCGTGACAGTGAACGTGACCTACACCGGCGCGCCGCAATTCGTTGCCATCCCAAGCACAACAGTCCAGTACGCCGTGAACACGCCCAACCAGGTGTTTCTGGTCAGCGGCGGTTACTACTGGTGCTACGGCGGTGTCTGGTACTCGAGCACAAGCCCGACCGGGCCGTGGTCATTTTGCACGAGCGTGCCGGCGGCCATCTACACCATCCCGCCCTCCAACCCGAATTACAACGTCACCTACGTAACCGTCCAGAGCGCGACGCCGACAACGGTGGTCTACAGCCAGACATCGGGTTACAGCGGCGAATACGTGGCAGCAACCGGCGTGTTGATGTTCGGCATGGGCATGCTGGTGGGCGCGGCCATTGCGGACGACTACCACTACCACTATTGCTACCCGCCGCCGTGCCATTACTCGTACGGTTGCGGAGCGGTGTATCACTATGGCGGCGGCGGCTACTACGCCTCGGCACATGTCTATGGTCCCTACGGCGGGGCGGGCAGGACCGCCTCCTACAATCCGTACACCGGCACATACGCGCGTTCGAGCTACGCCTACGGCCCCTACGGCAGCGCCGCGCGCGGAACGGCCTATAACCCTTACACCGGCACCTCGGCAGCAGGCCGCGCGGTGAGCACACCCTATGGAAATGCGCGACAGGGCGCCGCCTACAATCCCTACACGGGCGCTCGGGCTGCCGGCGGGCAGATCAACACGGCCTACGGTTCGGCGGGACGTGGCGCCGCTTACAACCCGACGACTGGCCAGGGCGCGGCAGGCCGCTACGCCTCCGGCGCCTACGGCAGCGCGGGCGCGGTGCGAACCACCGAGGGCAGCGGCATGGCGGCTTGGGACACGAAATACGGTCAGGGCGCAGTTGGCAAATCGCAGTCGGGTGATTACTACGCGGCGAAAGACGGCACCGTTTACAAGAAAGACCCCAGCGGCGGTTGGAGCAGCAACTCCGGCAGCGGCTGGGAGACCGTACAAAAGCCTCAGGGCGGGTCCGCAACCGCCAGCAGCACCTCGGCTTCAAGCCGTCAAGCTCAGGCCAGTTCTTATTCCCAGTCGCGCGCGACTCCGCAGAGCACCTCGACAAGTTCGAGCAGTTGGAGCCAAAACAAATCGAGCATGGAATCACAGGCACAGGCGCGCTCGTGGGGCAACCAACAGACCCGGCGCGCCAGCCAGTACCAGTCCTCCAGTTCGCGGTCGCGGTCATCCGCCTCCAGTTTCTCGGGTGGCGGGCGCTCGCGTGGCGGACGTAGATGAGAAGAATGTCAGAGCCAAGCAGTTCATGACCGAGTGTTCCAGATCACAGAAAACAACCATGAGAATCCGTGTATTAATAAAAACATACCTCAAACTCCTCAGTTCAGCCGCCGTGCTGATCCTCACCTCCTGCTCATCCACTTCCCCGCCGCCACCAGACCAGGCGGCTGGCAAGTTCACCTATGCCGAAGGCGTGCCGGGAGGCGTGGCGGTGGCTACCCGCAAAATGACAGCCAATGTGACCGACGTTGACACGGCCAACCGCAAAGTCACGCTCCTCACCGCCGACGGGAAGAAGACCACCGTCAAGTGCGGTCCGGAGATTATCAACTTCGATCAAATCCGCGTCGGGGACCAGCTCAAGGTCACGGTGGTTGAGGAACTCGCGGCTTCCATGGCCGAAGTTGGCGCTCCGCCGAGTGACGGTGGCGCAGCAGTCGTTATGTTGGCTCCAAAGGGCGCAAGACCGGGCGGCGTAGTTGCCGCAGTGCAACAAGTCACAGCGAAGGTCTCGGCGATCGATCTCAAGAAGCACACGGCCACGCTCCAATTCCCCGACGGCAGCACCAAGACGATTGTCGTCCGAAAAGACGTGGACCTGACCAAGCGCAGGGTCGGCGAGGAAGTTGTGATCCGCTACACCGAGGCCGTGGCCCTTTCTGTCGAGAAACCCTGACGCGAGACTCAATCCAGAAACTCACAAACACTCAAACCATGAAAAACGGCCTGTTTTTCACCTCCATCAGTTGTGCGCTGGTGGCGGTTTCAGACTCGTTTGCCGAGGAAGGCGGCAGCGCACACTATATGCCGGGCACGGCGGCCTCGTTCATTGATGCTTTCCCCGGCAAGCCGGGCGGCCTCGCCGTGCTCAACTACTTCACATATTACGATGCAAGCGCACCGGTAAATCGGCAGTTGCCACTCGGCGGATTGCTGACTGCAGGAATTGACGCAACGGTCTATGCCGACACCCTTGCAGCGGTGTACCAAACCCCGTGGCAGACCCTGGGTGGCGGGCTGGCGTTCGGCGTCGCCGTGCCCTATGTCTGGATGGAGGTCGAAGGCCAGGCTCAGCGCGTTGGACCGGACGGCCTGCCCGGACCGGTGTTCACGGCGCGCGACACCGCCAATGGCATCGGCGACATTACGCTGATTCCTTTCATGCTTGGTTGGACCAATATTCTCCCGGACTTCAAACTTGACGCGCGCCTGAGCATCTACGGACCTACCGGTGAATACGAACAAGGCCGGCTCGCCAATGTGGGCAAGAACTACTGGACCTTCGAGCCCGGCGTCATGGCGAGCTGGTTGAGCAGCAAGATCGGCACGGAACTTGACCTCTTTGCCGGCGTGGATTTCAACACGGAGAACAGCGACACCGATTACCAGAGCGGCACGTCCCTTCACCTCGATGCCACTGTCGCGCAGCATTTGCCATTGCTGGGTGGTTTTGCCGGCGTCGGCGCGAACGCCTTCTACTACCAGCAGATTACAGGCGACAGCGGTTCCGGCGCGCGGCTGGGAGACTTTGAGGGTAAGACCGTTGGCGTCGGGCCGGTGCTTTCCTACGTGCGACCGATGGGCAAAACCCAACTCCTAGTTGAGCTCAAATGGCTGCCTGAACTGGACGTGGACAAGCGCATGAAAGGCGACTTCATCTGGTTCAAACTGGGCTTCTTGTTCTAAGCAATCAGACATTCACCGGCTGATAACCAATAATTGAACGTTGAAATGAAAGCCGCATCCGCCCAGAGCCTGTGCGTCGCCGTCTTTGCGATCGGTGTCCTCTCCGGCTGCGGCAAGCAAGCGCCAGACGCCCTGCCAGAGGTTGCCCCGGCGGCAGCGGTCAATGCCACCAACCCGCCGGCGCCCGCGACCACGGCCAATGCGGCCTACGCGAAGTTGAAGGGGAAATGGCTGCGCCCGGACGGCGGCTACGTTCTGGAAATCCGCAGCGTGGCACCGGACGGCAAAATCGAGGCGGGCTATTTCAATCCCAATTCGATTCACGTTGGCAAAGCCGAAGCGTCCCAGGAAGGCGGGAACGTCAAGGTTTTCATCGAGCTGCGCGACGTGAACTACCCCGGCTCGACGTATCGCCTGTCCTATGACCCGGATAATGATCGTCTGGCCGGCACCTACTATCAGGCCGTCGCCCGCGAAACGTATGATGTGTTCTTCGTGAGAACGAAGCCATGAGCGTTGCTCCAACCAGCATCCGCAGTGATATTTGGGCGGCGGCCCTGAGTTTTGCCGGTTCCCGATCGGCGCCGCCTTCGCATGAGTCACAAACGCAAACAAGAACCAATCAATGAACAACACGGATAAGAAAACAGCAATGAACAGCATGGATAAGAAAACAGGAGCGCTCGGTAGATTGACCTCTGTAATTGTCGTGGCCGGCAGCTTGGCGCTGACGGTGTTCACAACAGCGCAAGCTCAAAGCGGGGCGCCCGCCAAAGTTGATTCCTCGGACGCTGGCGGTGTTGCGGTTGACGACGAAAAAGCCAAAGCCGCCGCTTTGGCAAAGGCGACTTTGAATCCCATCGCCAGCCTCATCAGCGTCCCCATCCAGAACAACTTCGACTGGGGCGCCGGGCCGAATGACGACGGCTTCCAATACAAGCTGACCGTGCAACCGGTGATCCCGATTTCGCTGAACGAGAATTGGAACGTCATTTCCCGGACGATTATTCCTTTCGTCTATCAGGACAACTACATCGGCACCTCCAGCCAGTCCGGCCTGGCCGATACCGTCCAGAGCCTGTTCTTCTCGCCCGTGAAACCGACGAAGAGCGGGTGGATCTGGGGCGCCGGTCCGGTACTGCAGCTTCCCACTGCCACGGACGACCGGCTGGGCGAGGAGAAGTGGGGCGCGGGCCCAACGGCGGTGGTCCTGAAACAACAGGGACATTGGACTTATGGAGCCCTCGTCAACCATGTCTGGTCTTTTGCGGGTGAGAGCGGGCGGGAGGACGTCAACCGCTCATTCCTTCAGCCGTTCGTGTCTTACACCACCAAGACCTTCACGAGCCTCGGGTTGAACACGGAATCCTCGTATGACTGGGAGCGCGGGCAATTGACCTTGCCCATCAACCTGTTCACACAGCAGTTGTTGAAGGTGGGCAAACAGCCCATCTCGCTGCAACTGGGCGGTCGCTACTACGCCGAAGGCCCGAGTGGCGCGCCGGAGTGGGGCCTGCGTTTCCAAGTCTCCTTCCTGTTCCCAAAATGAAACCCGAGAATCCACGGTCATAGACTGCTAGAATTATATGAAAACAAAAACCATACTCACCGCCGCCCTCAGCCTTGCGCTGGGTGCGGTGGCCACCCAGGCCGCGGACGGCCTTGACCGCACCGTGCTGCCGATCCAGTTCCCGAAGCAACCGCCGCTTAAGGAACTCTACGCCAAGGACGTGAAGACCATTCCGCCCCGGCAGGAAGTGAAGGCCCCGCAGGGCGCGCCCAATGTGGTGGTCATCTTGATTGATGACCTCGGCTTTGGCGCCACGGAGACTTTCGGCGGCCCGCTCAAGACGCCCACGATGGATCGCCTGGCCAAGGGCGGACTGCGCTACAACAGGTTCCACACGACGGCGCTCTGTTCGCCGACGCGCGCCGCGCTCAAGTCCGGACGCAACCATCATACCTGCAACATGGGCTTCATCACCGAGTTGGCCACCGGATTGCCCGGCGCCACCGGTGAAGTTCCGAATCGCGTAGCCCCGCTGGCGGAGATGCTCCGACTGAATGGTTACAGCACCGCCGCGTTCGGCAAATGGCACGAGACCGCCGTCTGGGAAACCAGCGTGTCCGGTCCGTTCGACCGTTGGCCGACCCGGCAGGGCTTCGACAAGTTCTATGGGTTCATCGGTGGCGAAGCGAACCAGTGGGCGCCGTATCTGCACGACGGCGTCGCGCAGGTGGAATTGCCCAACGACCCGAATTACATCCTGAACACCGACTTGGCGAATCAGGCGGTGGCGTGGTTGAAGTTCCAGAAGGCCATGACGCCAGATAAGCCCCTGTTCATCTACTACGCGCCCGGGGCCGTGCATGCGCCGCATCACGTTCCGAAGGAATGGATCGCCAAATGGAAAGGCAAGTTCGATGGCGGCTGGGACAAGCTGCGCGAGGAAACGCTCGCCCGTCAGATCAAGATGGGCGTGGTGCCGGCCGGGACCAAGCTCGCACCCAAACCGGCCGCCATCAAGGATTGGGACAAATTGTCAGCCGACGAGAAGCGGCTCTTCGCCCGGCAGGCCGAGGTGTTCGCGGCGTTCATGGAACAAACCGACTACGAAGTCGGGCGGGTGATCCAGGCCATTGACGATATTGGCCAGCTCGACAACACACTGATCTTCTACATTGCCGGCGACAACGGAACCAGTTCCGAGGGGGGGATGAATGGCGTCTTCAACGAAATGTCCTATTTCAATGGCGTGACGGAGAAACTCGAGGATCTCCTCCCGCTGATGGACAAATGGGGCGGCCCGGAAACCTATGCGCACATGGCCGCCGGTTGGGCCGTGGCGCTCGACTCCCCCTTCAAATGGACCAAGCAGGTCGCGTCTGACTTTGGCGGCACCCGTGTCGGCATGGTCGCCTATTGGCCGAAACGCATCCACGCCCACGGCGAGATCTGTCCGCAGTTCACCCACGTGATTGACATCGCGCCGACCGTGCTTGAAGCGGCCGGATTGCCGGAACCCAAGATCGTGAACGGCACGCCGCAAGTGCCGATCGAAGGCACGAGCTTGCTCTATACGTTCGACAATCCCGCCGCGAAGGAGCGGCACACCACGCAATACTTTGATATTGCCGGCAACCGCGCGATCTATCACGACGGCTGGTTCGCCCGCACCATTCACAAGGCCCCGTGGGAGCCCAAGGTGCGCCGCCCGATGGATGATGACATCTGGGAACTCTACGATGCGCGCACCGACTTCAGCCTCGTCAATGACGTGGCGGCGAAGAATCCGGCCAAGCTCAAGGAGCTGCAGGCCCTCTTCATCCAAGAAGGCCGCAAATACAACGTGCTACCGATTGATGACCGGTTTTTCGAGCGCCTCAACGGCGACCTCGTGGGCCGTCCCGATCTGATGGGCAAACGCACCTCGATCACGGTGGCCGAAGGTATGAGTGGTATGATGGAAAACGCCTTCATCAACGTGAAGAACAAGTCCAAGACCATCACCGCCGAGATCGAAGTGCCCGCAAATGGCGCGCACGGCATCATCCTCGCGCAAGCCGGTCGGTTCGGCGGCTGGGCGCTCTACGCCAAGGACGGCATCCCGGCCTACGACTATAACTTCCTCGGCATGAAGAGCACCACGATTGCCGGCACGCAGCCCCTTAAGCCCGGCAAACATACCGTGGTGTTCGACTTTGCCTACGATGGCGGCGGACCGGGCAAGGGCGGCAAGGGTACGCTGTTGGTGGATGGCCAGAAAGTGGCCGAAGGCCGCATTGAGCGCACTCAAGGCGGCATCTTCTCTGCTGACGAGACGGCTGATGTGGGCATTGATCTCGGCACGCCGGTCGTGGAAGCCATCGGTGCCGAGGCCAAATCGCGCTTCACCGGGCGCATCCCCAAAGTGACAGTCGAAGTTCGCGGTGCCACCCCGGCTGGCGAGGCGGCCACGAAGGACGCTCAAATCAAAACCCAGATCGTCACGGAGTAACATCCGCCAGCAAAGTGGTTCGATTGTGAACCGCGCGGGCCGCTTCGCCAGAGCGGCCGGCGAATTCACGACCGATATGAAAAGTGGAAAAATGAAACAAACACTTCTTGGCGTCGTCCTCGTTGGCACGCTCGCGCTCACCTCCGCCCGCGCGGCCGAAGTCACACCGGCGGAAGCCCGCGCCATTGCCAAGGAGGCCTACATCTACGGCTATCCGATGGTGGACAGCTACCGGATCCAGCACGCCTACTTCGTGAATCACGAAAGCCCGGAGTTCAAAGCGCCCTGGAATCAGCTCCGCAACATCCCGCGCGTCTTCACCCCGGAGGACAAGGCGGTGCCGGTGCCCAACTCCGACACGCCGTATTCCATGCTCGGCCTTGACCTGCGCGCTGAGCCCATCGTGATCACCGTGCCGCCGATCGCCAAGGAGCGCTACTTCAGTGTCCAGCTTATTGACGCTTATACGCACAACTTCGCTTACCTCGGCAGTCGCACCACCGGCAACGATGGCGGCAGCTACCTCATTGCCGGGCCGGGCTGGAAAGGCCGGCCGCCCAAGGGCGTCAAGCAGGTCATTCGCTCCGAGACCGAGTTGGGCCTCGCTGTGTTTCGCACACAACTTTTCAAGCCCGACGATATTGACAATGTGAAACAGGTCCAGGCGGGTTACCGGGCGCAGCCACTCTCGACCTTTCTCGGCAAACCGGGGCCCAAGGCCGCGCCTACGATTGATTTCATCAAGCCACTGGCGCCAGCGGAGGCAAAAACGTCGCCTGAGTTTTTCAACGTCCTGAACTTCGTCCTTCAGTTCTGCCCGCCCCATCCATCTGAGAAAGAACTGATGACACGGTTTGCCAAAATCAGGGTGGGGGCCGGCAAGAACTTTGACGCCGCCCAACTCTCTCCCGAAATGAAGACGGCCATCGAACAAGGCATGGCCGATGCCTGGGCCGCATTCGCCGGCTTCAAGAAGCAATTCGAAGCGAAGGAAGTGACTGCGGGCGACGTGTTCGGCACGCGGGAGTATCTGAAGAACAATTACCTCTACCGCATGGCCGCCGCCGTGCTCGGGATCTTTGGCAATTCCAAAGAGGAAGCCATGTATCCCATGTACTACGCCGACGCCGCCGGGAACAGGCTCGACGGAGCGAACCGTTACACCTTGCACTTTGCGCCGGGCCAATTGCCGCCCGTCCATGCGTTCTGGTCGCTGACGATGTATGAACTGCCCTCGCAGTTGCTCGTGGCCAATCCGCTCCATCGTTACCTGCTGAACTCGCCGATGCTGCCGCAGTTCAAGTTCGATGCGGATGGCGGCCTGACGATTTACATTCAAAACGAATCCCCCGGCCGGGACAAGGAGGCCAACTGGCTGCCCGCGCCGCGCGGACCATTCTTCATGGCACTGCGCCTCTACTGGCCGAAAACCGAAGCCATCGAAGGCAAGTGGACCGCGCCCCCGGCGAAGCTCGAGCCGGCGAAATAGCGAATCAACAGGCAGGACCGCAAGTCACCAAACGCATCAACGAACAAGTAAAACCACAAAAGGAAACAAAATGAAAATCATGAAACTGAAACTCATCCCTCGCCTCTCGCTCGGCATTTCCTGCCTGGCCATCGGCGCGCTCCTCACCGGCTGCGAGAAACCGACCGGCAACGGCGCGAGCGCGACCAGCGACAGCCCAAAACAGCCCAATGCCAGCATGAGCGTGCTCAACGACGGCGTCGGCGCAAAAGCCGGCCGGGTCGAAAACATGCACCTGACCCGCTTCATCGAAATCTTCTTCGCCCACCGCGACGCAAAGACCGGCAAACTGGTCGCCGAGTGCTACAATACCATGTTCACGTCCAAGGGCATCCCTGCGTCGAAGGACACCGCTCCGCAGGCGCTGGTCGAGGGCTTGGATTTTGCGAAGATGAAGACCGAGTATGGCGTCCTCGGTGCCTCGCTGAACGGTCCGAAACTCTGGACGCCCGATTGGACCGAGATTGACATCGGCGTGGAGCGGGAATTCAACGGCCTCAAGGCTGCCTGGGTGGCCCAACTGAGCATGGGCGACAACGCCGGCGGGGTCTCGGAAACCACGCCCTACCAGCCCACGCCAATCGCCCGCAAGAGCGCATTGGGCTGGAACAAGGGCACCACGGTGCTGCTGCTGGACGACGCGGAAGGCAACACTTGGATCTTGAAAGGGTTTCAAATGGGGCTCAAGCCGCAATACACCTACGAGCAATTCGTGGCCGCCGGCCAAAGCCAATTCAAAAAACTTCCGCCGGGCTGGAAGTTCCGGGTCAAGACGCTGGACCGGGATTTGAACGAGAAGCCGGAAGGCGGCATGGCCACGATCATGGCGGACGAGTTCTTCAATGTGTATGACAAGACCGGGCCGGGCATGAGCGACTACAAACCGTAATGGTATGCTTCGTTCGTGAACCACGCGGGCTGGTTCGGCTGTTCCTCCGCTCCGGATCGGCCCGCGCATTCACGGACGAAACGAAAGAACCGCCAAACGAACCCAGACGGACCGCGACTGATGATCATGAAAGCATTCCTTGAGACCACCGCGGTGATCGAGCTGCTGACCGGAATGGCCTTGCTGGCGGCCACGTCCCAGACGATCTGGTAATCCACGCCGCCATAACCGTGTATGAAGCGATCCCACATCCCAGCCATCTTCTTCCACTCGAGAGCAGGAAACTGCAGCCGCGCTTCCTCAGGGATTATCTTCGCTGCCTCGCGGATGGTTTTGACGCTGCGCACGAATGCGCGCATGAGCACTTCGTCGCGGAGAAATGACTCGCGGGTTGTGTGCGTGGAATGCGCGGACAGGAACAGGAACACTGATTCCAGGCCGTGGATCGCTGGTTACCGGCCCCTTGTCGCTCGCTACTCCCCGCCCCTATGAAGAACCTGCTCCAGTTCGTTAGGACAAAGCTCGCGGATGGCTTTCGATTCGCCGTTTGGCTGTGCATCCTGGCCATGGCTTCGCAATCATCCGCCCAAACGGTCATCGGCAGTGAGTTGGCACCGGCTGCCACCAATGCCCCCTCCCAGTTCCGCTCCGACGAAGATGGCTGGCTGGATATCAGTGGGTTTATGGACCGGTCCTACGGGTTTGCTCCCATCGTGTTCCCCATTACCGAACCGGCAGTCGGATACGGGTTGGCCGGCGGGTTGGCGTTCATTGACAAGCCGCAAGGGGAGGCACAGGCCGGGTTCGGTCGGCCTGACATGACGGCCGTCGGCGGAATGTACACCGGGAAAGGCTCGTGGGGTGTGGTGGCAGGCGACGTGCGCCACTGGTTGGACGATCGGCTGCAAACGCTCGTGGGCCTGGGCTACGCTTCCGTGAACCTCGACTTCTACGGAATCGGCGACGACCGCACGCTGAGGGATGAGCCGCTGGCCTACACGCTTGAACCACTGGGCGGAGTGGCGCGGGCAAAATACCGGATTGCAGATTCGCGTTGGTGGGCCGGGTTGGGTTACACCTTCGCCACCACGCAGGTGGCGTTTGACAAGCCGGCCGGAACGCCCGGCCTGCCGGCGTTCGAGAGCGATTCCCGTATTGGGGGGCTGACGCCAACCCTAAGTTATGATTCGCGGGACAACCTGTTCACCCCAACGCACGGCACGTTTGCCGAGGCGACCCCGGAATTGTTTAGCGAGGCACTCGGCGGCGACGATGAGTTTCAGCGCGTCGGGCTGATCCTCATGCACTATTTGCCTCTGCACCCGAAGCTGACTCTGGGCTTGCGCGGCGACGCCAATCTCAGCTTTGGCGCCCCGCCCTTTTATATGCGCCCCTTTGTTTACTTCCGCGGCGTGCAGGCCATGCGGTATCAAGGGGAGCATGTGGCACAGGCCGAGGCGGAATTGCGCTGGCAATTCTGGAAGCGCTTCAGCCTGGTCGGTTTTGTGGGTGGCGGCACGGCGTGGAACGACTTCGATCGTTTCGAGCAATCCCGCAGCGTCGTGGCCGGCGGCGCGGGCTTTCGCTACGAGCTGGCCCGCAAATACGGGTTGCACATGGGGCTGGATGTGGCTTTTGGGCCGGACGATCCGATTATCTACGTGCAGTTTGGCAGTGCGTGGCTTCGTCCCTGAAATACCACGTTTCACCGATGACTACAAACCGATCGGTTGAACAGAGACGGATGAACCTCGGTAATCACAACAAAATCAACCCAAAAAAGAACCATGAATGAAGACCGTCAGATGGTGGTCCACTTCAACAATGGCGCCAAGCTCAAACTCTCCTTCCCCCTGCAAATCCGCAATTCGACCGGAGCGGTGCTGGAAGGCATGAAGAAGATGATGGAGTCAGACAAGCTCGTAATAGAGGCAGACGGGCGGCTGATTGTGATCCCGTGGGCCAGCGTGCAACAGCTCGAAGTCGCGCCGGCGCCGTCATCCGTTCCCTTCGGGGTGATCAAGAACGCCAAGGTTGTGCAATGAGAGACGGACGCACAGCGTTGCCGCCAGGTCGGTTGCGAATTCGGGTATTTGTCCGGAGTCATGGCCGCGCCCAGCAAACAAGGGCAATTTGGTCTTCCGCTCGTCCGATGTTGTGCGATCGTGTTCACGTCGTCCTCTCTCTTGTCTCCGTGAATTCGCATCGTATTGTGAAAGCTGCGCCATGAATTGCCGAGAGAGATTGAAGCGCGAACTGAAGGCCATGACCCTGGCGACGCTTTACTTCGGCGCGTGGATCGGCGCGCTGCTGGTGATCAAACATCTGGTGCTTGCTGAGTATGGCATTCCATTTCACCGCTGGTCGATGGCGTTGGTTGGCGCGATGGTGCTGTCGAAAGTGGTGCTGGTGCTGGAGCACTTTCCGCTGGGTGCACGGGTCCGAGCGGGTCCCACGTGGGTGCATGTCGTGCTGCGCACGGCACTCTACTCTGTTGGAGTGTTCGTTGTGCTGGTGCTGGAAAAGACTCTTGCGGGCTGGCAGGCGCATGGCAGCCTGATTCGTTCGATGACCGCTGGATTCCAACAGGCCCAGTTGCACCACGTCATGGCCAACGTTATTTGTTTGTCTGGTGCGCTGCTCGGGTACAACCTGCTGGCGATGATCCGCCAGCACCTGGGTGAAGGAGCACTGCTCCGGCTGCTTCTGTCGCCACTGCCAGATAACCGCGGTGGACGGCAACCGCCTGCGCTCCGCCGCCAACCACTGCCAACTGATCGCTGATTGAGGTCCATTAATCATATGCCAATCTTAATTCATGGCTTGCTACATGTCGTTTGTCGAGTGCTTGCCCTCGCGTCAATTGCTGCCGTGGGGGCGGGCTGCAGCGGCATTAACGTCAGCAAATCCATTTCGCCGCTGGACTTCATTTTGCCGGGGCTTATGCAGAACCGACCGCTGCCACCGGTTGTTCCGTCTCAAACCAACGCGGCCACACTGCTGGCACAATCCAGCCTTTCCACGCTCGCTCAATTCCCCGGTCCTCAACCTGAGAGAGAATGAAACAACTCTTCACGCTGATCCTGACTTTCGCGCTGACATTCGGCGCACAAGCCGGCCTGTTCGGGCCCAAAGGCGACAGCCATGCGCAGAAGAAGGCCAACATCCGCCAACAGCGCGACGAGATGCTCGCGCAACTGTACGCCGCCAATCCGGAAATGAAAAAGGTGGTCCAGAAAGCCGCCGGCTACGCCACCTTCAAGCAGGTGAACGTGAACCTGCTGTTGCTCGCGACCGCCAACGGCTACGGCGTGCTTGTGGACAACAAGTCCAAGAAAGAAATCTTCATGCGCATGGGTTCGCTTGGCGGCGGGGTGGGCGCGGGCGTCAAGGACGTGCGCGTCATCTTTGTCTTTCACGACCCGAAAGTGATGAAGCAGTTCGTCGAGGAAGGCTGGCAGTTTGGCGGTCAGGCCGACGCGGCGGCCAAGTACCAGGACACCGGTGTCTCCGCTGAGCAGAACGTAAGGGGCAACGTGAGCTTCCGTGACGGCGCCGTCAACACCGGCAGTTCGACTGACATGCGGGCGGGCACCCAGAAAGGTGACGCTACTGTCGCGGGCCTGTCAACACGCGGCGGCATCGAGGTTTACCAGTTCACCGAGAGCGGCGTTGCTCTCCAGGCGACCGTTTCGGGGACCAAGTATTGGAAGGATTCAAAGCTGAACAACTAGCGCCCACCCACAAATGAAACTCACCGCCATGAGACCTCTCCTTTGTTCGCTCGGCTTGCTTTCCGCCGTGACCTTGTTCCAGGGCTGCGCTGCACCCAAGCAAAAACCGGCGGCCGCCACTCCGGACGACGCCCGCGCCTACTTCGAGGTGCTGCGCTCCGACTTCAACGCGCGCAAGATTCGCGCCCTCAACGAAGTGATGAAACTCACTGTGACCGAGGCGGACAAGTTCTGGCCGATATACCGCAACTACGAGAGAGACCTGGCGACCGTCAACGACCGCAAGCTGGCGCTGGTCGTCGAGTTCATGCGCCATCACAACGCGGGCACTCTAACCGAAGAAAACTCCCGAGAGCTTGCTGCCAAGTGGCTGCAAAACGTCCAAGAACGGCTGGACCTCTGGAAGAATTATCACCAGCAGATAAGTAATGCCGTGTCGCCCATTCGGGCTGCGCAGTTCCTTCAGGTGGAGAATCAGATGGCGATCTTCGTGGACCTGAGCATTGCGTCCGAGATGCCCCTGGTTGGCGACATGCCGAAATGACAAACCCCAATCTGTCTGGAATAAAGCAGGATGATGAAAGCGACACATTTCAAGATACTGGGTAAGACCGTTTGGCAATTCATTTCACCGGCCTGCGCAAGCTCGCCGACACTGACCGCCGGTCTGCCCCTCATTTTGGTCCTTCTTTTGCAAGCTTGCTCTACGACACCCAAGGTGCAGTCGGAGGCCAGACCCGGCGCCGACTACGCACGCTACCGCACCTTTGCTCTGTTGCCACTTCCAACAACATCTCCGGCAAGCGATCCGGGCTTGATGCTTCGGTTCGCAGAACCGGCGCGGCAGGCGGTGATCGAGGCCCTGTCCGCCAAGGGATTTCAACCCGCCGAGCGCGCCCGGGCTGATTTCGTCGTCAATCTGCGGGGCTCGTCCATGCCGAAGGTGGAGGTTCAGGACTGGGGGTACACTCGGACCGTTTACTCGAGGCGCTTTGCAGGCGTTCCTGTCCATGTTGGCCAAACGGACGTGCGGACCTACGAGGAAAAGACACTGACGGTCGAGGTATTCGATAACACGACGCACGAATTGGTCTGGGTCGGGTGGATGACCAAACGCACCACCGGGGCACGCACAAAACCCGAACAACTCAAAGAAGCCATCCACGCGATCCTCGCCGAATTTCCACCACCAGCGTCCGTCCCCTCCCCAACAAAATGAGACACTACATTCGCGTTCCTATGAGCCATTCTCTCCATCGCAAACCGTTCCGCGCTTTGGCCGGAATTGGTCTCGCTGCAACAGGGCTGCTCACTGGCTGCACGCACCTTGGACCCAGGACAGTTCCCGTGGACCGGTTCGACTACAGCACCGCGATTGCGGATTCGTGGAAACAACAGACCCTCCTCAACATCGTCAAGCTTCGCTACATGGACCTGCCGGCCTTCGTGGATGTGGCGTCCATTGTCAGCGGTTACTCGTTGGAATCGGCGTTCTCGGCCTCTGGCAGCTTGCCACAGACAACCGCGGTGGGGGGGAACACCGCCGTGCTCGGCGGCGGGGTCAAATTCATCGACCGGCCCACCATCACCTACGTACCGCTGACCGGGGAGAAGTTCCTGCACGGGCTCATCACCCCCATTGATCCCAAGCACATTTTCTTCATGCTCCAAGCCGGTTATCCGGCGGATTTCATCCTGGGTCTGACCGTTGAGGGACTGAACGGTGTGCGCAACCGTTCCGTAGGCGCGGGCACCATGCGGGAGGCGGACCCGGAGTTTATTCGCGCGCTGCAATTACTGCGCGAAGTTCAGGCCGCCGGAGCCTTCGGGATGCGGGTGGAGGAAGACAAGGCCAAAGGCTCGACCGGTGTGGTTTTCTTTCGGCGTGACGATGTCCCGGCCGAAATCGTGGAGAAGGCGGCGGAAATCCGGCGGCTGCTCAAGCTGCCCGCCGAAGGACAGAAATACGTGCTCACCTATTCGCCGGTGCGCGGGGCGGAGAGCGAACTGGCCGTGAACAGCCGTTCCATGCTCCAAATCATGGGCGCTTTTTCGAGTTATCTGGACGTGCCAGAGGCCCACCTCAGGGATCACAGCGCCATACCCGCTCTTGGAAAGACGAATTCAGGGGACCAGCAGGACGCCGTGCGGATTCGCAGCGGAAAGGAAAAGCCGGCGCACGCTTACGCTGCCGTTCGCTACCGCGATCACTGGTTCTGGATTGATGATGGTGACTGGAAGACCAAGCGCGCGCTCACCGCCGTCATGTTCTTCTTCACATTGGCGGAAACCGGCGACACAGGGAAACTGCC
>Ga0123519_10002908_pt1 | contig 28705 bp, 26 predicted proteins | sample YelNatPaOPRAMG02_FD_87396 | JGI IMG/M metagenome (GOLD analysis project Ga0123519, IMG submission 87396) | Hot spring microbial communities from Yellowstone National Park - Yellowstone National Park OP-RAMG-02 (version 2) | ecosystem: Environmental > Aquatic > Thermal springs > Hot (42-90C) ...
CTTGGGATACAAATGTCGCTAATTTGACATAGAGTTTGCACCTGTGGTACTATTATTGAGCTTCGCACGACCCCAGACGCTGCTTCCCTTTTCGAATCTCGCAATCAACTCGGCACGAGCATTGTTTGGGGGAAAGGAGGCGATATTTTGCGGAGACGAACTTTTGATTTCTTTAGAACTTTGACTGCGGGCTTTGTGATGCTCGCGATGGTAACAACGGGAACAGCTGGCATATTGGAGACACCGCGTCCACCTGTAACGGTCACGGTCATAACAGATGGCAGCCGTCAGCAAATAAGAACGGCTTGCAGGGATGTTGAGTCTGTGCTTGCGGCAGCAGGTATTTGCCTTGGATCAAAGGACCTCGTCACACCTTCGCTGAATGCCCGAGTGCGAAATGGAATGGAAATACGTGTTACTCGGGTGCGTGAAGAACTCGTGGAGGTCCGAGAACCGATACCTTACGAGACCGTAAAGACATTTTCTGTGACGATCCCTCCTGGCCGAGTCAAGGAAATCCAGACCGGTCAACAGGGCGAAAGAATAGTGAGGTACAGGGTCAGATATGAGGACGACCGGCCAGTAGCGAAAACTATTCTGGGTACTGAAGTAGTCAAAAAGCCAACAAGTAGGATGGTATGTATCGGTTCCCGCGGTAGATACACCAGCCGAGGTTCTTTCCGAACGATTCGGGTTATTCGCATGCACGCAACGGGCTACGATCCTGGACCGCGAAGCTGCGGCAGATATGCAACCGGACGAACAGCAACCGGACTAAGAGCTGGCTATGGAGTCGCCGCTGTGGACCCTGAAGTTATTCCCTTAGGCACACCTTTATACGTAGAAGGCTACGGCTACGCAATCGCAGGTGACAAAGGAAGAGCTATAAAAGGATACCGAATTGATCTGGGATTCCCTACGTACTCAGAGGCTCGGCGTTTCGGACGCAGAACTGTTACCGTACACGTATTGCGTAGGCACTAACAGGCATTAAAATCAACAAGTAGAGCACTGCTGGAAGCCTTGCTCGGAGATTAGGTCGCCAGCTCCGACATGAAATTGTTTTCGCCTCGTAGCATAATTCAACTGCTCTCAGATCACGGGTTGCATCCTAAGAAGTCCCTTGGACAACATTTCCTTGTTGACTACAATGTGCTGCGCCGCATAGCCGATGCCACAGGTGTAGGATCAGAAGATCACGTGCTCGAAATCGGATCAGGGCTCGGTATATTGACCCGCGAATTGGCTAGCAGAGGAGCGAGAGTGGTCAGTGTGGAGGTTGACAAATCCTTGCTGCCCGTGCTCAATGAGACCCTGGGTGGACTGAACTCAGTAGAACTGGTTCTAGCCGATTTTCTGAAGCTAGATTTGCCATCGTTCCTTGCCGAGCGCTGGGAAGGCAAGTGGATAGTAGCCAGCAATCTCCCGTATTGCATTACTAGCCCTATAATCACAAAACTTATTTCCTCTAAGCAACTCTTCTCTCGGATTGCGGTGACTGTTCAAAAAGAAGTCGCTGACCGGTTGGTTGCGCCGCCGGGATCTGAGCAATATGGCGCGCTTACGGTCTTCGTGCAATACCACTGCGAAGTTGAGCAACTTATGACAATCTCGCCCCGTGTCTTTTTCCCCACACCGCAAGTAGAATCTGCTTTGGTGCGACTCGTACCGAGAGAGTTTCCAGCTGTAGACGTTCCTAATGATGAGCTATTCTTCAAGATTGTTCGGTCGGCATTTGGAAAGCGGCGGAAAACCTTGCTCAATGCTCTCGCTAGTTCTCGCGAGCCAGGATGGACTAGAGAACAGGTATTAGCCATTCTTCAGAGTGCAGGCGTTGATCCATCCCGCCGAGGCGAAACCCTGTCGATAACCGAATTTGCCGAGCTCAGTAAGGCTGCTGCACAAGTGCTTGAGAAATAATCCTGCGAGTCATAGAATAGCAGGTAGTACAATTCTTTGACGGATTTAAGAGGGAGTGAGAGTATGCCAGACAAGGACGGGAACATAACTTTTGGAGTGGTTGGCCTGGGTATGGGAGCCAATAGGGCACAGGTCGTTGCTTCTACGCCGGGAGCGAGGCTTGTTGCCGTTTGTGACATCCGCGAAGACCGCGCGAAGAGCGTAGCTGAGCAGCACGGATGCGATTGGTATCTAGATTACGAAAAAATGCTCGAGCGCGATGACATCGATGTTGTCTACGTAATGACGTTTAGTGGACTCCATGCGCAGCACGGTATAATGGCTGCAAAGGCAGGCAAGCACGTCATCTGCACCAAACCTCTGGACGTGACTGTGTCAGCCGTAGACGCCCTAATAGAAGAATGCCGAAAACAGGGTGTGAAGCTCGTTACGGATTTTGACCAGCGGTATTCTGCAAAGGCGCAGACAATAAAAAATGCAGTGAGTTGTGGTGCGCTTGGAAAGATTATTCTCGCAGAAGCTCGGCTCAAGTGGTATAGGTCTCAAGCGTATTACGATGAAAATGGTGGTTGGCGTGGTACTTGGACACTGGATGGTGGAGGTAGCCTTTCTAACCAGACTGTGCATTTCATTGACCAGCTGTGTTGGATAGTAGGCGACATCAAGAGCGTCTACGCAGAGCTGAGTGTGATGAGCCACAACATAGAAGGGGAAGACTTAGGACTCGCGATTCTAAACTTCGCAAACGGTGCTAAGGGTGCAATTTGCGGCACGACCACATTCCCACGTAGTTTGTACGCCGGGATCGAGATTCACGGAGATCGAGGAGCTGTTCTAACGACCAGGAGCAAGGATATTGAGTGGGTTTGGGCTGAGGGATGCGAAACAGATCCGGAATCTCTGCACGTCGAGCCCAAGGTGAAGAACGCAGTCGAGGACATGATCTACGCCATCAAGAACAACTGCGAGCCTGAAAGCAGTGGCGAGGAAGGGCGCAAAAGCGTAGTAGTATTAGAAGCCATACGTAGATCCCATGAACTCGGCCAGCCTGTGACGCTCTGAAATGGCAAAAGACAAGGTGCAGATACTGTCGCCGGCAAAGGTGAACCTTACTCTCGAAATTGGGAGCCGGAGACCAGACGGTTACCACGAAATAGATAGCATCGTTCAAACAATCGATCTGGCCGATACACTCTTTGTCGAATCAGCACCTCCTGGCGTTTTGGAACTAACTATACACGGAGCTGATATACCGAGTGACAATGAGAACTTTGTCTTGAAGGCGGCACGGGAGTTTTTTGAGGCTGCACGAATAAAAGGCGGTGCACGCTTCCGACTGACGAAGCGCATCCCGGTTAAAGCTGGGCTAGGCGGTGGCAGTAGCAACACGGCAGCAGCTCTTATCGCCTTAAACGCCTTATATGCGACGAACATGACCCGGGATGTTTTGAGCTCACTTGCGCTACGAGTAAGCTCTGACGCGGGACTGTTTATGTACGGCGGAACATTGCGAATGAGGGGACGAGGAGACGTTATTCACCAATTGCCTGACGCGCCGCGCATGCACCTAGTGATAGTTAAGCCGGAATGTGCTGTGTCAACCCGGTGGGCTTATGAACTGCTTGACCAAGTGGGACCACGCACACAACTTGGACGAACCGATCAGGCGGAAGCTGCTGCCCGTGTCGCAGACAAACTCAACCTGATAGAATCTTTCGCTAACGACTTTGATTCGATAATAACCAGCCGATTTCCCGAGGTTGCCGAAGCTAAGAGGCTTTTGGCTGAAACAGGCGCGGTTCAGAGCATGTTGTGCGGTTCGGGCTCGGCAGTGTTTGGAGTATATGAAAACGAACAACTGGCTAATAACGCAGCTTGTAGGTTGCGGAGCTCGTTTGCCGAGGTGTTTTCTTGCCGCACACTTTCGCGTGCTGAGTGCATGGAGATGATGACACCAAGATGAATAGTAAGAAAGTAGATGTCGTTATTCTCGCTGGGGCGGAAGCAGGCGAGATATATCCGGAGAACCCATCCTTGAGCCGTGCAATGGTCCATGTCGCGGGGAAACCCATGTTGCAATGGGTTGTAGACGCCTTTCGCAAAGCACCGTCAATAGGTCGGATAGTAGTTGTCGGCAACGTGGACGTCGAAAACGTTGACACTGTTGTAGACCCGGGAGGTAGCTTCATCGAGAATATAAGGAAAGGTTTGGAAGAAGTTGGGCACTCGGAATATGTGGTGCTAGCAACCTGTGACATACCCTTACTCACTCAAGAAGCAGTCGAAGATTTTATCCAGAAAGCAGGAAAGATCGGTGCCGATTTTGCCTATCCGATTGTGCCCAAAGTCGAATGCGAGCAGCGCTATCCAGGTATCAAGCGCACATACCTGCGGACTGCAGATGGAATTTTCACCGGTGGAAACATAGTGCTGGTCAACTCCCAGTTTGTCTTGGACAACTGGAAAGTTATCAATGAGGCCTATGCCGCAAGGAAGCAAGTTTTGAAGCTTGCGCGTATAATTGGATTAGGGGCTTTGTTTCGTGCAGCTTTGGCAATGATCTTTCCTAGGCTACTAAGAATATCAGCATTGGAAGATGCCGCAGCACGAGTCGTAGGTGGCAAGGTTGCTGCGGTGGTAAGCACATATCCAGAAATTGCAGAGGATATTGATAAGTATTCGGATCTGATAGCCATCGAAGAGTTTCTCGCAAGAAAACCTGAAAAGCAAAATAAGTAAGGAGACCGGCTCCGTGACATCTAAAACTCACGCCAGAGTTCTGGATCGCATCAAATCACCAACTGACTTGAAACAACTAAGCGAGGTCGAAAGAAAATACCTTGCAGACGAGATCAGGGCTCTGATCATCGACGTTGTCTCCAAGACTGGCGGGCATCTGGCTTCTAACCTGGGAGTGGTCGAGCTTTCGATTGCTGTTCATACTGCGTTTGACTCACCAAAGGACAAGATTATCTGGGACGTCGGGCATCAATCCTACGCACACAAGATACTTACGGGGCGTAAGGATAGTTTTGGCACGCTTAGACAATCGGGCGGGCTATCAGGATTCACCAAGCGTAGCGAAAGCGAACACGACGCATTCGGAGCCGGACACGCAAGCACATCAATTTCCGCAGCGCTAGGCTTCGCAAAGGCAAGGGATCTCCGCGGTACAAACGAACACGTAGTTGCAGTAATCGGCGACGGAGCAATGACCGGTGGGTTGGCCCTTGAAGGGCTGAACAACGCTGAGCAGCTCAAAACTGACGTCATTGTCATCCTCAATGACAATAAGATGTCGATCGCGGAAAATGTCGGCGCACTTGCCGTGCACTTGAGCAAGCTCAGAATGCTCCCTCTATACCAGAAGGTAGAAAGCCGGGCAAAAGACCTTGTAGAAAAGATTCCTGCTGGGAAAACGCTTTTCCGGACTGCTGAGGGGATAAGCCACGGTGTAGTACGTTTGCTCGCATCGAAGGCAGGCGCGGTTTTCGAAGAGCTCGGTTTTACCTATCTTGGACCGATTGACGGCCATAACATTGAGCTAATGATCGAAGTGTTCGAAAGCGCCAAGAAGCTCCGTGGTCCATTATTAATTCACGTTGTCACGAAAAAAGGACGTGGATACGAGTTTGCTGAGAACAACGCGCGTGCGTTTCACGGGATAACAAGATTCGACGTTTCTGAAGGCACGGTAGAGGATTCCAGCGGTTACACAAGCTACGCCAAGGCATTTGGTGACGCACTTGCTAAACTAGCTTCTGAAGATCCACGAATTGTTGCTATTACGGCAGCGATGCCGGATGGGACTGGTCTCGCAGAGTTCGCAGAGACTTTTCCGGAGCGTTTCTTTGACGTTGGCATAGCAGAAGCACATGCTGTGACATTCGCTGCTGGATTAGCAGCTGCAGGTTTGCGTCCAGTCGTGGCTTGCTATTCCACATTTCTTCAGCGTGCGTACGACCAGATCGTCCACGACGTCTGCCTCCAAAACCTTCCCGTAGTATTTGCGATAGACAGGGCAGGTTTGGTTGGTGAAGATGGACCCACGCATCACGGAGCGTTTGATCTGTCGTACTTACGACACATTCCCGGAATGGTTCTGTGCTCACCCAGGGACACCAATGAACTTAAGAATCTGCTGCTCACCGCACTAACACACAACGGACCCGTTGCAATTAGATACCCTAGAGGCGGTGGTCCCAGTCCGTTCGAATCGGCGCCTCCGCAGGTGCTCTCCATCGGTCGAGGCGAACAATTGATCGAAGGAGAAGATGCCGCGATTATTGCGGTAGGCTCTATGGTACATCCCTCCGTCATAGCAGCAACACTTCTGGCGGACGAAGGGATTTCCGCCACTGTCATCAACGCACGGTTTGTGAAACCCCTAGACGAGGACCTCATTCTGAATGTTCTAAAAGAGGGTATACCGACTGTTGTGGTGGAGGAGAATACAGTTGTAGGCGGTTTTGGTTCTGCGGTATTGGAGCTCGCGGCAATGCATGGGTGTTATTTGAACAGGATACGTTGTCTCGGCATCCCGGACACATTCATAGAACACGGCAGCATTGATAAACTGAGATACAAGCTTGGTTTGACCGCCACGGGTATCGCGCAAGCAGTAAGAGAGTTAGTTCAGAAAGACGAACCGATTGCCGAAAACATCTCATCTAGAGACCTCCAGATAAGCCCCGTTCACGGCATCCAGTAGTTCATTGCATGTGGTCTGTGAGCCAAATAAATAGCTTGGGCGGCGTCCGCTCGCGTGATAGGCTGCTCAGGTTTGAACTTGCCCCTTTCTGGTGCCTCAAACAGCAGCGCTGTAATACGCTTCACCTTTAAGGTTTCCACCGCGAAGAAGAACGGAGACGATGCAGGAACATCGCTGTAAGATTCCCATGGCGGCAAGGCAACAATCCAGTCAGGAGAAGTCTTCTGTTTGGCTGCGACTAGCAATGCCGCAAACTCTCCCCGGGTGCACACTCGGTCCGTGTTGCCCCGATCAATATCGGCATGCGTTAGCCTCTCGTGAGAACCTTCTAGCTCCAAAAGTCTATTGACTACCGTGACAGCCTCATCGATCGTGAGAGCTTTGTTGGGTTCAAATGATTCGTTTCTGAAAATGCCTCGCGCGACTACAAAGTTTATCGCTTTGAAATGGCGACTCTCGCGGTTTATGTCTGAATTCCATGCTATGTATGCGTATTGCGACAGGATGCGGTCCTGAACCCACGCCGCCCGAACGCGGCGAGGTTCGATGGAGTACAGTTTGCTCCAGTAAGCGGAAGCTGCCGCAGCCTGTCCGAGTGACATGCGCACTGGCTCCATTCGCAGCGTACCATAGCCGACGTGAGTCGCTGAAACTGCGGTGGAAACCAATAGACCGTCTATCCGTTTAGGAACTATGACGCCATAAGGAATCTGATACCACGGGGTGAATGCCCTAAGCCAAAACTCGCCTTCTCCCTTGTCAATTCTAGTAGGGTCTTTTAGATCCTCGGTGGCGTGACTATCCATAGGGTAATCACCTATGCCAATTGAATCGGCTCTGTAAAACTCGCGTGCCTTGCTGACGTCGCACTCCTTGAATAGGTACTCGCCCATAATCCTACGCGCTTCACGTACATACAGTGAAACCGGGAAATTATCATTGTCAAGAAATTCGTCGTCTGCCAACCCAAGATTCTTATGACCGCGCTCGTTTTGGAAAAAGTACAAGTAACCCAAAGCCCTGTCCTTGTACATCTCCTCGATGGTGCGCCTTCTAGCCTTGTCTGCAGTTGGATAATCGTGGTTAATACAAGGCCAATCTATACCAAATGGATGCTGATTGATCTCAAACTTCCCGTTGGGCAGACGGCCAGAAGTATAGTTCCACGTCTTGGTCCACTCAGGTGAGTAGCGATACGTCTCCGGATCATAGAAGCGCGGCTTCCCGATCAGCCTCGCGCCTGACTCCCCATAGTCCTTCCAGATCATTAGGTACGCATAAGATTGCTGCTTATTGTCGCCCTCGCCAGTGCTTCCGGGAAGAATCTCCTGAGTGGCGTTGTTGAAATAGATGACGCCTGCGTGGGGCTCCTCAGGTGAGCGAGGTTCTCTCCCAACCCGAAACTCACAGCCACACATTGCAGCGAAATCTCCGGTGTGAGTCGCATCGATTGTCACGGTCGCGAAAAGCGAACCGGACCTGTTTACCGTCAAATCACGAACCCGAGCTCCGACGACGCGCGATCCAACCATAAGTGGCTTTTCCGCTTCGCATCTGAGATAAAGGTGAATCCTGTCGTGCTCATACACCATACGCTTAAAGATCGCGAGAGCTACCCTGGACTCGTAACGCAACCCGTTACCTTCGCCGTAGAACTCAACCACCCGTCGCCTAAAGTCCTCAAAGAACCCATTGGAGCGAGAGGGATCTCGTATATCCGTACTACCCAGACCGTTCGAAGCCATGCCCCCGATTCTATTGGTTTCCTCGACCAGGGCAACCGTCATGCCCAGTCTCGCACCAGCAACTGCCGCGGCTACCCCCGATGCCGTGCCGCCGATGACAAGCAAATCGTAGTCAGCTTTCTCGGGAAGTTCGCACCAAGTCTTTTCGGTCACACTAGGACCCTCAGGACCCAACGAGAAAATGTAAGCCGTATTCGGTTCAAGGTTATCGAGTTTGCAAGACGAAAACCCAGTTGTGCTTTCCGTGCATTGGACAAAAGCCGAGCACGGTTGACCGTTCACAAGAAGTTGTACCTTCTGCCGATCAGCAATGTTCGACCTCCAGTAAATAGCGATTGATCGAGGTCCCTGCGCTATCGCTTGCAAACAGCCATCTTTGGTCGTGCAAAACTCGTTTTGCGAGGCAAAAAGTGGATTGACAACTTGAATGACAAACGCTATAGCTAGAAAGGCGTATAGATGTCTCATTCCCATTTGGTTACTGTTCCTACGCATTTTTTGACAATTCCTTCTTAGGTTTTATTATCGACAATCCCTTCCCGACTGCCGAGTCATAGAACCCGACAAAAACAAACGAACCAGCAAGACCAAAAAATGTATGGAAGTCACAGTGTGCTCTGGTATAATCCACATGGACGTCAAAACCGACAGAAGTTTTAATTTGTCTGGACATCAAAGCAAGGAGCCAGTGGTCTTTGTTCCTCGCAGTAACATACTTGCAACCGGGAGGATGCTAGAGTGGCGACGGCAGAACTTAGAAGAGTAAACAGAACGGAAGGATGGGAGCTGGATGTCTCGGAAACCGATGCCGATGTGGGTCGTTCTACATTTCGAGAGCGTCTGGCAGAAAATAACAAACTGTGGGCACTGTGTCTCGTTGGTCTCGTAATCGCAGTGCTCTTTTTAGCAAGCACTTTGGGTAGTGAGGAACGAGCTAGTATGTCCCCGAAAGACTCAGCAATCCAGCCCGGTGTAGGTTCAGCTCACGACTCAGCCCATACACAGTTTGCCAATCATTTCGTCAGTAAGTACGGTGATCGGTTTAATGTAATTGATGCGCGCTTTGTTGGTCCTGACAAGTTTCGAATAGTCGTGCCCGCCAGTGTAGACTGGGATAATGTCGAATTTGTCGCAAAGACAGCAGGCTTACAAATAGTTACGAGACTGAAAATCCGACCGGTCGTGCAAGTGTACACCAGAAGTGTAACGCGCGGCACAAGATTGGCAGCAATTGCCCAGTGGAATCCAGAAAAGTACGGTTTTGTAGTAAGAACAGTCGCGCCCTCTGAATAGAAGCAGCAAAACTCGTTTCGACTGTCCTAGCAGGCTTCAGGCTAGTTGCTTTTCGGTGGTGTGCAGCTCGAAACCTCACCAACACTACCTTGATCCCCTTTGCGTCCTTTCAGTTGTTGAGTTTGAACCTGCAGTTTGATATACTGCAGGCGTTCCCCCGAATCAAAGGTAGTGTCGATCAAAATGGATACAAATAGAGATTGTGATCGTTTCGAGTCTGCGGATCAAATGGCGTTGTTGGCTCGCTTAAGCCGACTGGTTGTTACAAACCCCTCGGTAGATGATGTGCTTCAGCAAATTCTGAACGACGCAATTCAGGCTTGCGGGGCTGTCAGGGGATTCTTGGCAATTGTGGATCACGACAGAGGCGAACTTGACGTCAGATACACGGCAGGAGACGGATGGACGGAAGAGAAGCGGATAGATCGCTTGAAGATCTCTGAAGAGACTGGACGCGGGATAACTAGCCTGGTCGCTGCAACAGCAAGACCTTACCGATCTGGCAACGTTTTGACGGACCAGCACTATATACGCGCGTTTGACGATGTACGAAGCGAGATAGCAGTACCGCTTGTAGACGCAGCCAAGCGGACTCGGGGTGTTATGAACGTAGAAAGCACCGAGTACGACGCATTCGACGACAAATGCGAACGCCTTCTGCTAGCGCTAGCAGATCTTGCTACCATTGCTCTGACGATGGCGGACCATCGAGCCCGCGAATCGGCACTCGTAGAAATCGGAAAAGAGCTCAATCGCTTTACCGACACTGATGAGCTCCTGCAGCGTGTTATTGATGTGGCATCAGAAGCACTCAGATTTGAAGACTGCTCGCTTTTCTTGATAGACGTGGTAACCGACAAACTAGTGCTCCGTGCATCTCGAGGTCCTCTTGCGAAAAAGATAGGTCAAGCCACATACGAAATCGGCGAAGGACTTACCGGCTGGACTGCGAAACACGGTGTACCAGTAAGAGTGTCGGACCCTGCAAGCGATCCTCGATGGAAAGGACGATTTGAAGAGATACCAGCAAGTGAGGCTGGTGCTTATATGGCAGTCCCAATAAAGATCCACAGAGGGGTAATAGGGGTCATTCGTGTTCAGCGGAAGAAAAGCCCATATAAATGGCTACCAAACGATTTCACGGATGAAGACGAGAGAATGTTGTCCACAATAGCAGCACAACTCGGGATCGCCCTTGATAATAGGCGTCTGGTGGATCAATTGGTCAAAGCCGAACGAATGGCTGCGTGGGGTGAGATGTCTGCGCGATCCGCACATATGATAGGGAATCGCGTTTTCGCCATTAAGGGTGATATTAATGAGCTTGAGTATCTCTTGAAACAAGAAAATGTCGAGCCCGAAAAAGCACTAGAGTTAATGGAAAGCATCAAGAAGGGTATCTTCTTGCTGGAAGAGATACTCAACGAATTTCGTGAGTTTGTAAAGGCTACTCAGCTCGAGCTCGAGGATGCTGACCTAAACGAACTGGTTAAACAAGCTGTTGAAGAAGGCTTTCCAAAGCGCTCGGCGACAAAACTTACTTTGAACCTCGCACCCAACCTACCAAAAATCAAAGCCGACCCTAAAAAGCTCAAGCGATGTTTCACTGAGATAATCGAGAACTCAATAAACTTCCAGCCGGAAGGCGGCGAGATAACGATTTCGACTTCACGCGCGGACGCTCGCAGCAAAAGGTGGTTGAGACCAACCCAACAATCGAGCGAGTACGTGCAAGTCAGGTTCGAGGACACAGGACCTGGCATTGATCTAGACAAGAAACCTAAAATATTCAACCCTTTCTACAGCACTAGGGCAAAAGGTATGGGGCTAGGCTTGTCCATAGTAAAGGGAATCGTGGAAGCCCATAACGGTGTCATCTACGAAAATGGCAAGCCCGGCAAAGGCGCCAGGTTTACAATTCTTCTACCGCGTGCGAAAGAATCATCCACCAAGAAACACCAAAAAATAGAAGGCGAAACTAATTGAACCTAGGCTTTTACCACACAATAGTTCGGGAGGTTAGCTGAGTGTGCAAAATACTAGTAATTGACGATGAGGATGCGGTCCGTACCGCGGTGAAGCGACGGTTGGAGCGCGACGGGTATACCGTGCATACTGCCGAAAGCCAGGCAGAAGGATTAAAGCTAATCAGCTCCCAAAATCCTCCATATGATGTAGTTGTCACCGATATGGTCATGGAGTCACCAACGAGCGGACTTGAGGTCCTACAAGCTGCGCTAAGTGCCGACGTCTTTAGTGAAGTAATAGTGCTCACCGCCTACGGCAATGTCGCAAATGCTGTGGACTGCATGAAAAGAGGCGCCTTTGACTACGTCGAGAAAAACATTCCAGGAGTAGACGTTTTCGAGTTGCTGTCCATGAAGGTCAGGCAAGCACTTGAGCGCAGGCGCGCATCGGTAGCAACTATACGGAAAATGAAGCAGTATGAAACAGGGAGCGATTAGCTCAATAGACGAATGAAGCTGAAGAACGGGAGGATGCCCCAATGAAACATGTGCTAGTGATAGCCGCGTGCTTTGCGTCCGCTGTGTTGGGAACCATGGTCGGGATGGATCTTAACGCACCAAATAATTGCTACGGTATTCATCCAGAACGAGCGAATGTACGATATGCGGCTAACGGATCCACATTTCCCTTGCACTCCCTCAGTAAGGAAAATAACCCCGTCATTCAAGCTGTGCGGAAGGTCGGTCCGGCGACGGTAAACATCGACACGATAGTCTTGCGCCGCACCTCGATTTTCGGATTTGCTGATCCTTTTGACGACATATTTGGCACTGACCCGTTCACACAACTTGTTCCCAGCAAAGGTCAGGGATCTGGGCTTATCATAGACGGAAAGAATGGCTACGTCTTGACCAACGAGCATGTAGTTCATGACGTAATAGGCCGGAATGGAGACATTAAGGTTAGCCTGCCCAACAAACAGACGTATCCGGCACGCATCGTTGGCGCCGATCCGCAATATGATATAGCCGTGCTGAAAATCGACGGCAAGAACCTACCGGAGGCAAAGCTTGCGTCCTCAAATGATCTCGTAATAGGAGAAACGGCGATAGCCATTGGAAACCCGTTTGGCTTTAGGAACACCGTGACTGTTGGAGTTGTGAGCGCAGTCGACAGAGTGCTTGATACTGACAAGGGGAGATTGGACGGACTGATTCAAACCGACGCCGCAATAAACCCTGGCAACTCTGGTGGTCCTCTTTGCGACATAGAAGGCAATGTTATCGGGATAAACACTGCGATTATAAGTGGCGCGGAAGGATTAGGATTTGCCCTTGCAGCGTCTTCTATAAAGCCCGTAGTGGACGAGTTGATAAAATACGGTCGCGTTCGCCACGGCTGGGCTGGAATGGCATTTTGGGACATATCCCAGCGGATTGCAAGACAGCTAGGGTTGAGCACAACTGACGGCGCGCTTGTCGCAGAAGTATACAAAGGTGGACCTGCTGATCAAGCAGGCATAAAGCCGGGTGATGTAATCCTGGAAGCGAACGGCAACAAAATTACGTGTATAGCGGATATACAGGACGTTTTGCGCAAGGCAAGGGCTGGTGATCAGCTATCACTGCGGATTTGGAGGAGGGGCCAAACCCTAACCGTGAAGTTGACCTTGATTGACAGACCTAAAGCGCTGCGAGGTTAGAACCAGACGCGCCCGACCCTTAGTTAGACGTTCCCATAGTGCAATGCTAGGCGTGACTTAACTTTGCCGGAAGCCAACTGTCTGCCTTTGCTGTTTGCCTAAATAACTCGAACAGCAAGACACTCTTAACGCTTTCAAACTTGGGCTCGTTCCAAAGATTGTATAGTTCTCGAGGGTCGTTCTTGAGATCAAAGAGCAATCCGTCAGTGCGATTTGCGTGGGCAGTCAGTGCCCACTCCTTTGTCCTGATGCTACGCAACCTATCACCGATGTAGGTTTCGTCAAACTCAATGTAAACAGCATCGCGAATACTTAGTTGCTCGCCCTCCAGAAGCCGACGGTACGAAAATCCTTGGACTTCCTCTGGAATCGGCAAACCCACCAAGTCAAGTAACGTAGGACACAGATCAACAGCCGAAACGAGCGCATCACAGACGCTGCCAGAATTAGCTGCACCGGGCATTCGCCAGATAGTAGGCACTCGGACAAGACCTCGATATAGATAGGGACCCTTGTTGATAAGCCAGTGGTCGCCCATAAGGTCTCCATGGTCGCTCAAAAACACGATAATGGTATTGTCAAGGAGCGACTGTTGCTGCAATTCTGCAATGATTCGGCCGATTTGATGATCAACCATCGTGATCATCCCATACGTGAGCGCTATTATTTCCCGGTAGTGATCATCGGTCGTTTTTCTCAGGTCGCCTCTTAATCCGCCTGTCACCAGTGCGCCCTCATACGAAAGCCTGAAATATTCCGGCAGATCATCTAGTTCGCCTTCGCGCCTCGCAGGATGGAAGTCGATGTCACTCGGCTTGTACATATCGCAGTACGGACGAGGTGGCGAATAAGGATGATGCGGGTCGGGAAATGAACACCACAAGAAGAAAGGCTTATCTGTATTGCGCCTACGCAACCATTCAATGGTTCGGTCCGCTATAAAAGTGTTGTAATGCAACTCTGGCTGTATCGAGGCTTTCCAGCACTCCCGTGCACCTGTGGGCGGTTCCAAAGCGTGGGTTATGCTAAGCTTTTCATAGGCGTGTGGGAAATTGGCATCTAGCCATCGTTTATAGTGCCCAAATACGTACGGCCCGTGCCCATCCACGAGACACACATCTTCAAAGCCGTAGAAAGGCCTCGGTATATCCCCACCAGAATCCCAAAATTCCTTGCTCTCATATAGCTCCCAATCACTCCTTACACTTTCGCGCTTGGTTCCGAATGGCGCTAGGTGAAGCTTGCCTATTGAAGCAGTCTGGTAACCGGCATCGCTTAGAATTTTGGGAAGCGTGTTTTGGTTAGGAGAAAGTGCTATGCCATTCTCGCGAACACCGTGAACCTTAGGAAACTGACCCGTAAAAAACGATGCCCGATTGGGCATGCACACGGGGTTAGCCACGTACGATTCCGTAAACAAAATGCCTTCGCTCGCGAGGCTATTGATATTGGGTGTACTCACTTGAGAGTTTCCATAACACCCCAAATGATCCGCGCGTAGCTGATCCGTCACAAAGCATAGGATGTTCGGCCTTCGATCGGACATACTCAAGAAACCAACTCAGCGCCTCGCTCGAGTGCTGCGCAATTCACCGAAATAAGATGATGGTATCTCTCCGGCAGAACCTCTGCCATCGAAGCTTTTATTGAATCGAGTTTTACAGGTTTTGCTAACTGCACGTAAGCACCGAGCATAACCATGTTTGCAGCTTTAGGATTGCCCACATCGTTCGCTACATCATTAGCCGGAATTTCGACAATCTTGCAATCCGCGCGGTCCTTCGGAGGGGCAGCCAATGAGGTATTCACGAGAATAAGCCCCTCGTGCTTTACCTTGGGAGAAAATCTATCTAGCATAATCTGACTAAGCGCTATAAGAGCGTCCGGATTCGATGAAACTGGCGAACCAATTTCTTCGCTTGATATGATCACTGTACAATCCGCCGTGCCGCCTCGAGTTTCTGGTCCATAGGATGGAAACCATACAACATTTAGCCCTTCCAGCAAAGCTGCATGTGCCAAAAGCTGCCCGATGACCATTACACCCTGGCCACCCATTCCAGCAATTATGATTTCATGGTGCTTGTCATTCATAAACAAAACTCCCATTGAAAACAACGTGCCAATACGTCACCTGTCCACAAACACGCCTGGTGGAAACGTTTTCGTCATATGCTCCTCCACCCATTTCAGCGATTCGATAGGAGACATTTTCCACTGTGTAGGACAATTGGAGAGTATCTCCACCAACGCGAAGCCCCTACCCTCTAACTGTTTCTGAAACGCTTTCTTTATGGCACGCTTTGCCTTGTTGAAACCAGCAGGATTCGTCGGAGCTACGCGTTCAATATAACTGGGACCATCCAGAGTAGCAAGCAACTCGCAAATGCGTAAGGGATATCCAGCGAACTTCGGATCACGCCCGTTGGGACATGTTGTTGACTTCTGACCTACGAGCGTAGTCGGTGCCATCTGACCACCGGTCATACCATATGTCGTATTGTTAATGAAAACTACCGTAATGTTCTCGCCACGGGCTGCTGCGTGAATTATTTCAGCGGTTCCTATGGAAGCCAGATCACCGTCTCCTTGATAACTGAAAACAATTCTGTCTGGCAAGACGCGTTTAACACCAGTTGCAACTGCCGGGGCTCGCCCGTGAGCGGCTTCAATCATATCGCAAGCCATATACTCGTACATGAACACAGCACAACCGACCGGACAAACGCCAATCGTCCGCTCAATAATGTCCAGCTCTTCCATCACTTCGGCTATCATCCTGTGTGCTACGCTATGGAAGCATCCAGCGCAATATGCGAACTCTGCTTCAGTAAGCCCTTTCGGTCTCCCATAGACCCTCTGCATTACGAAACCTCCTTGCTCCGGGCGCGCGCGGAAGTGATAGAAGATCCGCCGAATACCGCCCGAACCCTGTCGAGAATTTCAACCGGTGTCGGGACAGACCCACCTGTACGACCATGGAAAAAGACATCGCTCGTTCCATTGACTGCCAACCTAACATCTTCCACCATTTGCCCGGCACTCATCTCAACAACAAGAAACCGCGATCCCCTCCTCGCGAGAGCGTTTATTCGCTCGGCCGGGAATGGATACAGACTTATCGGCCGCAACAGACCAACTGGAAGTCCCTCTTCGCGAGCCATATTGACAACCGTTCTGCATATTCTGCCGGTGCTGCCATAAGCAACAAGAACCAGTTCTGCATCATCCACTTGATACTCAAAAAAGCGCACCTCTCGTCGAGAAGCTTCGGCATACTTGGCTTGCAGACGATTGTTGAGGTCTTCCATCACGGCGCTGTCAATCCATAGAGAATTGATCACGTTGCGAGGTCGCCCGAGAGCGCCGTTCGTTGCCCAGGGCTTCGCATACTCACGGATTTCAAAGTTATCGTGTAGCTCGACCGGCTCTAACATTTGTCCAACAATCGCATCCATCAACACCATTACAGGATTTCGATAGCGGTCTGCTAGGTCGAACGCCCAAGGCATGAACTCATAGCACTCCTGCACACTCCAAGGCGCTAATGTAAGCAACCTATAGTCACCATGACCTCCACCCTTGACTGCCTGAAAGTAGTCCGCCTGCCCCGGTAGCGTGTTTCCCAGACCAGGTCCACCACGCTGTACGTTAACGACTACACACGGAAGCTCACAAGCAGCAATATAAGAAAGACCCTCCATTTTCAGGCTTATGCCTGGGCTGGATGAAGTTGTCATGGCACGTTTGCCAGCTGCGGCAGCTCCATAAACCATATTGATAGCCGCCACTTCGCTTTCAGCTTGCAGAAACACACGCCCGTGTAAAGGCATCAGCTCAGACATTTTTTCGGGTATTTCGTTTTGCGGGGTGATAGGGTAACCGAAAAACGCATCGCACTTGGCAGCAACAGCGCCGTAGCAAATAGCAATATTTCCCTTCATAAGTCTTCTATTTGCCATTTTTCATCATCTCCAGACCTCTATCGCGACATCGGGGCAAACAAGCGCGCAAATCGCGCACCCAGTACACTGGTCGGGTTTCACAAATGTCGACGGCCGATGACCCTTGCGGTTGTACCCGTCTTCCATCTGTATGCACCCTCTAGGACAAAAATAAACACAGAGCTCGCAACCCTTGCATCGCTCTCTATCAATTCTTATTTCAGGCAACTCTATCGCACCCCCAATCGCGCATCTATAGCTCTCAAAAAGCGATTACCTTCTATCAACTTAGTTATGGAATGTCGCTCCGAATACCAATTAATAGCAACAAGTACGCATATCACAACAATCTGGATCGGCAAACTCATTCCAATAGCCACGCTTAAGCCCAGTAAGGCACCCAAACAGTTCGACCCTGAGTCACCCATCATGGCTTTGCCGCGGGAGTCAAAAATTCCCCATACAACAGTCGGAACTAGGATCGAAGCAACCAACCACGGATGCGGTGCTTTTTCGATGGACACACACCATATTACTACTATCGCGAACAAAAATACACTCACGGCACGTCCCGGGCGCAAGTCCAATATGTTTAGGAAATTGGCGCTGAGCGCCACGAGTAACGCACAACTTATCCATCTGACCAGATCATTCGAGTAAATCTCTCTTCCCGCAACCACACCCACTAAAGCACCGCCTACGGCTTTAACTACACCCGTCGTAATCTTGCGCTCGCATATTAGCTTCTTGAAGTGCCCCCTGAAACCTCCGACCTCGCGAGTGCCAAACAGATCGTCAACCAGACCCAAAAGGCACATTGCTCCCATGACCCAAAGGTAGAGAATCGCACGTCGGAAATCGATAACTCCAGCTATCATCCCAACGCTTGTCAAGAATAAAACGTCTGCAAAAAGCAAAATGCCGTAGGAAGCATAAACCTCCTTGCCAAGAAAGTTTAGCTTAACGAGGTGGAGACGCTTGGCAGTTTTGGCTAATATGACGTGCAACAAGCCAAACCCGAGCGCGACTATAACTAGGCTTGATCGGTGCATTTCCTGCTATTTATCGAAAAGGTCTCTCAGGCGTTTGCGCATACGGTATTCCCGATACCATTTTGCGGGGTTAAGCCGGCGGAGTATCGATTCACGCCTGCGTGCTGACTGCGCATACATGCCGCCCGCGTAGTAACGAGGCGCAGACCATAAGCCACTTCTTACATACACATAGGAAAAAATACAACCCGTCAACGCAAACACACCGCATAGAGGACTCAACCGACCGTACGAAACGAAGACGAGAATGACGTCCAACAACGCAAGGTACTTGAGCTTGAGCGGGAGAACAAAAAATAGAAGTATCTGCTGTTCCGGATCCATCGCGGCAAACGATATTGTCACACCTGCCAAGGGCAGCCAGAGTCCCGCTGCCCCAATACCAATGCGCAATAAAATTGATGCAGCTAAGAGCCCCGCAGCTGATAAACCACTCATCACAAGGAAGTACCCCGCAAACCGCGCCGAACCCCAGGTCCTTTCCAAGCTGCCGCCGGCGATCCACAACCAATAACACGCAAACAGCAAAGAAATTGGGTCGCTGGAAGAACTCCATAATGGGTATGTGACAAGCGTCCAAATTCGCGTTGCTATGTATGCAGGTTCAAATACCACAAGCTGCTCTATTGCACGCAGGTTTGCAAATACTCCTGCAAAAAACGTCAGTGCATTCGCAACAATTAAAACTTTGACCACGGGTATCCTATCCCGGGTAAACCAGTCTAAGCACTTGTCTAGCGTACTTGATGACATAAAGCCCACCAGAAAGCTAAAACCTACCGTGAATTATAACGTCCATTCGCGATGATAAATCGCGAAGATATTCCTGATCGCCCCCGCGAAGTTCAGCTGTCAAGTATCCAGTGTATCCAATCTCATGAAGAGCCCTCCGAACCTCTGCCCAATTGACATCGCCCTCCCGTAAGTTCACAAACTGGCGCGAGGACTTTTTGAAATCCTTCAGGTGCACTTTCTTTATACGTCCGCCGAGTGTCCTGATCCAATCCTCGGGCCACCCAAAAGCAACCACGTTTCCGACGTCAAAATAGGCTTGGACCCAAGTACTGCCGATCTCGTCAATGTAACGAGCAAACTCTATGGGAGATAATAGAAAATTGTTCCACACGTTTTCGACCAGTATCCTTACCTGCAAGTCTTCAGCGGTCTTCGCCAATAGTTTCAGCCGCCGCTGAGAACGCTCGTACGCCTCGACGTAACGCACCTTTTCATTGACAATCGCTGGCACAAGAAGAACTCCGTCTGCCCCAATCTCCTTTGCACATTTCAGAGCATTCCTAACCCCTTCTACTCCTGCCTCTGCAGTAGCCTCGTCTGGGCTTGATAGCGGAGCATGCCAGCCTCCGTAGATCACCGAGTGTAGCTCAATGCCAACCTTTTCTGCAGCTTGACGCATACGCTTGGCCAGGGCAAGATCATCTACTGGCTTGACCTCCAATCCGTGAAACCCCAAGTCACGTGCAAGAGTAAACCGACTCTCTAGATCGCTCGTTTCAGGCAGCATATCGAGTATTACAGCCTTTTTCAGACCAGACGCACTACGAGCCCTTTCACTATCTGAGGCAGGCATAGGAGATGCCGAGGAGTACCCCAGCGTTCGCACAGCAAGTGCTCCCACCACCAATTCCTTCAGGAACTTCCGTCTGTCCATATATCCACTTCCCGTAACACAAGTGCGCTCAGGTCACAACGGTAAGCGCCAAGGCTTACGGTAATTCGGTTGGCACAACTGTTCAGCCTCCCGGTCACCAATGATTCGATGGTTCTGAGGATCCCAACGAATCTTGCGTCCCGTACGAAGCGCTATATGACCAAGAGTCAAGGTAACCGCGAGCGGCACATGGTACTCAAAAGAGCAAGACGGCTGGATCCGCGACTTGATAGCATCCAAAAACTCTCTTTCGTGCCCTGGCGAAGATGGTATACTTGGTTCAGGCTCTTTCGGATCAACCAATCGATCTCCCTCTGGCACGATACTGCGAGACCCGTAATCAGCACATAGAGTTGCATTGTTGCCGTGGAACATCACGCTGAGCCGTCTTCCCCGATCTGGAGGCGCTCCGTAACCGTAGTTGAAACTGTTACACGCACTGTGAATCCAGCTCATAACAAACGTCGGATACTCCCACAATACCTCCAGCACGTCGGGTATGTCACCAATGTCATCTGCTACAAATCTTCCTCCCGAAGCCGCCACAGAGATCGGTTCCCCGGGATTCATAGCCCAATATGCCAAGTCGACTATGTGCGGTCCAAGCTCGTTTAACCAACTCCCCACATAATCTTTGAAATAACGATGGTTACCGTTGATAAATTTTGCCATGTTGAACGGAGACTCAGGTGCCGGACCCAACCACATGTTCCAATCCAAACCTGGCGGCGGTGGACTATCAGCCGGCCTTCCTATCCCTCCAGGGTACTCGTTCAGGGTGCACACAACGTGAACCAGCGGAATCTTACCTAGCATCCCTGATCGGACAATCTCGACACATCTCCTGAAATTGTCTCCGGCATGTATCTGCGTGCCAACCTGGGTAACCCTCTTGTTTTCCTGAGCAGCTTTCAGCATAGCATAGGCTTCGGCGGGCACTAGACAAATAGGCTTCTCACAATACACATCTTTCCCTGCCTGGCAAGCGTATATAGATATCAGAGGATGCCAGTGCGGAGGCGTAGCAACAACCACGGCGTCGATATCTTTCTGTTCCAAGAGCTTTCGAAAGTCTTTATATGCCCTCGCTTTGCCACCAGTGCGTGCCACGGCTTCTTCTAGGTGTTTATCGTAAACATCGCACACTGCCCCAATTTCCGTATCAGCGTGCTGCCCAAACCAACTAATATGGCTTTTACCCCTGCCGCCACAACCAATGATTCCAAGAATTATTTTCTCGCTCGCCGGAACCGACTTGGGCTCGGCATTCTGAGCAACCACTGCGGAGCCGATCCCCAATCCCGCCGTTGCCATGGCAATGCTCGATGCCTTCAAAAACTGTCTCCTACTAATTTCGCTTTTCTTCGAGCTCATCGCGACCTCCACAAGCCAACATAGCGCTGACGCCTCATGCAACTGCTTACGATTGACTCAGAGTTTTTTCCTGCTATTGCGCCAAACCACTTTCAGAATGTCCCAAAACTGGCGCAACCGGTGCGCAAACCCTCGCCAATCGCGTCCCGTATAACGGTGAGTTAGCGGCAACGGAATCTCAACCACTCGGAAACCCCCTCGCAAAGCGCCAATTGTGAGAGCAGTTTCCACACCGAATCCGTCTGCGAAACCGCCTAATTTCTGTATCACGCTGCGACGGATAGCCCTCTGACCAGACAACGGCGCGGCGACTTCAGATCCGCCGTATTTCTTTACCGCCCATTTCGACAGTTTCATGACACAGCCGAAACCACCCCGGTGTCCTGCTGGTGGCTGCATCACCGCAATCGACATATCGGCATCGCCAACAAGCATTGGACTAAGCAACTTCGCGGCGTGTACAGCTGAGGACCCAAGGTCAGCATCCACCATAAGGATGATTTCCGCGTTTGTCTGAGCGAGTCCCGCATTGAGAGCGGCTCCCTTGCCCCTATTCCGCTTCAGCCGAACCACTCGGGCGCCTGCATCTTCTGCTTTGCTACTTGTCCCGTCCTGAGATCCGTCGTCGATCACAATTACTTCGTCGATTCCTGGGATACTCGCTACGGCTTTGACCGTGTCACTGATCACATCCTCCTCGTTGTATGCAGGAATCAATGCCGCGACAGCAGCCAAATTACGAGCCCTCCAGTGTTTGAGGAATCAGCCTATCCGCCGTGTCCTTGATACCAAAGTTTGCCTTTTCACCATTAAGAGCGTACAGCAGAATAATCTGACCTATGGCCGAGTCCGCATTGTCCACCGTTGCAATACCCGCCTTTTGCCATATCGGCACATACGAGCTCCCAGCATCAGACCGCTCACATCCAACTATCGTAACGCCCCAAGGTTCGAGAGCATCTATTAACCGCGAATCGATTTCGTCTGCTGTGTTTCCAGCTTGAGACGCAGAACCTCCAACCAACACAATCAAGCGCACCTTTTTTTGACTATCGTAGCTTCCGGTGAACCTCGCTACCCCACAACTCTCTAGTTTGGGCAAAATATAGCTGTGCGTTCCTGCTATCACAGAACCAGCAATAATCCTGAACAACTTCTCACGCGCCTTTCGCACGCTACCTTCCGCATTTACGCCGCACTCTGCTAGGACAGAGAGTATCTTCCGGTCGTCGCGGACGGGAAATTCGCGATTAAAAGTAGTCACGCTGACCACTTGAGCCCCGGCAAGTTCCAAGGTTCGTTTGATGGAACCAGTGAGATCATCGTAATCTCCAGTTTGGATAATCGCGACGTTGCGCCACGCGAGCTTTCCTCGAGCTACCATCGGAAGTAGTGCCCTGCAAAACTCCTCATTCGACCTTGCCAGAGCCTGATATTGCGCTGCTCCCTCAGCTGCCTTCTCGATTTCTCTTTTCAGGATTCTCATGGCGTTCTCGTAGCGCAGAATAGTTCGCCTCTCCGATTCCGACGAGGGAGCAGTTTTGGCAAATGTAGTACCAAATACTACCCCGACTGCCAGAGCAAAGAATACCGCGGCCAGACTGTAAACGTGGTAACGGATATCAATCATCTTATCTTCTCCATTCCCAGGGCCGCAGGCGAGCATAGATCTCCCAAAACTGGGCTCTGTAGTCCTGAAGCATTGTCTGCACTCTCTCTTGTGCTGCCGGTGATAAAGCAACCACAGTAGCAATAACCACTAACGCCGCCAGCGCGAGAACGCCGACGTATCTCAAACTCGGCTGTGGACGATAGAGCTTACTAACACCTTTTGCATCGACTAGTCGGTTGCCAACCCTCAATCGCACTAGAAACGTGCTCGACATTCCTTTGCGTCCCTTATCAAGAAAATCAATCAGGTGGGAGTGCGTACCTACCGCCACAATGAGTTCAGCGCCCTTTTCGTATGCCAACAGCAATGCCAAATCCTCACTTGTGCCTGGTATAGGACAAATCTGTGCCTGAAGACCAAGTTCTCTAAGCCTAGCAAGACCTGGAGCATTTCCATTGGTATATGCATGTACGATAAGCTCTGCCCCGCAGCGGAGTGTTTGATCGCTCACACTATCCATGTCGCCTACAATGATGTCTGGTTTAAACCCCATCTCCACCAACGCATCTGCACCGCCATCGACGCCTATTAGTACTGGCTTTACGTCCCGAATATAACCGCGAATCATCGCCAGATCTTCCTTATAGCCCTCTCCTCGAACCACAACGAGTGCGTGCCTATTGCTTATAGGTGTTCGTACCTCTGGCAGATTCGCCGGATCCAAGAGAAGTGATTTCTCTTGCCTCACATATGACAAAGTGTTTTCCGCAAATTCTGCTAATATGGTCTCTAGATTTCCGCGAGCCTTTTCTATAAGCTCATTTACTTGATCCGCTGTCAGCACAGTGCCAGTTGCTATAAGTTCTCCGCCTCTAAAGATTTTGTCTTCTCGTATCTCTACTCGATCGCCCTCGCGCAGCTGCTCGAACACGGATTTTCCAACGGCGTCTATAACCGGGATCCCACCTTCAAGCAGCACGCGCGGCCCAATATTCGGATAACGTCCTGAACAAGATCTCGCAGCATTGACAACAGCAGCCGGTCTCGCCTGCACGAGCATCTGCGCCGCTGTAGAATCGATATCCTCGTGGTCAATCACCGCGATGTCTCCGGGCTTCAGACGCTTAACCAAGTTCTTCGTGCGCTTGTCAAGCCTCGCCACACCATGCACGTGCAAGTCTACGTCCTCCTGGTATTTTCTGCTTGCTTCGTAATACTCTTGTTCTCGCTGCCGGCATTCAAAGCGGTCTTGCTCGCCACCCCTGCCGCCAACATTTCTCTTGCGTGCGTCATAGCTACTTCGGATTCCGTATCAGCGCCCAGCATTCGAGCTATCTCTATAACCCGTTCTTCGCCCTCTAACTTCCTGGCTCTAACGACTGTTCGCCCCTTGACCAAGGTCTTGTCGACAGCTATTTGTTGGTCAGCCCTACTTGCCACCTGAGGCAAATGAGTCACACACAAGACTTGACACTGCGATGCCAAGGATGCCAGCCTTGCACCCAGGATCTGCGCCGTCATTCCGCCAATACCGACGTCAATTTCGTCGAATACCAAAACTGGGATGTCTGAACCCTTTGTCACAGTCTTTAAGGCAAGCATAACCCGGGATATCTCGCCGCCCGAGGCTATCCTCGCGAGAGGCTTAACCGGCTCACCAGGATTCGTGGAGATTAGGAATTCGACTCTGTCAGCCCCTGAAGGTCCTGGCTCACCAGCACCAATTGAAACCTCAAACCGAGCTCTCTCCATAGCCAGATCAGCAAGCTCTTTTTCCACTTGCCTCTCGAATTCGGAAGCGCCATTTTTTCGCAAAGAACTAAGCTTGCTACAAGTTTCGACCAAACGGCTTCGTACACTTTCGATTTCCTTTTCCACCTCAGCAAGGCGCTCCTCAGTTTTGTCCAGTTCGTCGAGTTTGGTAGATAGCTCGGAATAGTAGCGCAGAATATCCTCAATGGTATCGCCGTATTTACGTTTCAGCCTACGGATCAGGTCTAATCGATCTTCAACCTGTTCCAACCGAGCCGGATCAGCTTCGACCCGGTCTTGATAGTCGCGCACGACTAGTACCGCTTCCTGGGCAGCAGCCAAAGCTGTCTGCAAATTCTCAACAACGCCGCTAAAGCTGGGGTCGATCGCAGCAACCTTCTCGGCTATTGATGCTGCTTCACTCAAACAATCAACTGCCGACCCGTCGGCACCCAAAAGTCTGTAGATCTCTGCACAAGCCTGTAACAGCTTCTCGGAATTTGCCAGCAGGTTCCTTTCGGCTAACAATTCTTCCTCTTCGCCCGGCTTCAAATCTGCTGACCTGATTTCATCGAGCTGGTACTTGTACAAATCCAACATCCTGGCGCGATCCCGCTCATTGGCTCGAAGCTGTTCAACTTCCAACTGCAGCGCCTCAAATTCCTCCCAAAGAGCTCTCACCTGGGCACGTGTCGACATTGCCTCCGAACCAACCCACGAATCCAAAATGTCGAGGTGAGTGCTCGCGGTGAGAAGCGATTGATGTTCGTGCTGGCCGTGCAGATCGACCAGTTGACTCGTAATCTCACGCACCACAGATGCTGGTACCACCCGACCATTCACACGACACTGCGAACGCCCTTCTCTCGCTATCTCACGCGTGAGTATCAGGAGACCGTCTTCTGGAGCGCAACCACGTTCAGCGGCAATATTCGCGATCTTCTCCAATCCTGTCAAATCGAAAACAGCTTGAATTACACACTTGTCCGCGCCTGTCCTGATCACGTCTGGTCCGGTGCGCTCTCCAAGAACTGTTGCTACGGCGTCGACAATGATAGACTTGCCTGCTCCTGTTTCTCCTGTAAGGGCTGTGAAGCCCGGAGACAGATCAAGGCGAAGTTCGTCGATAAGTGCAAAGTTGCGTATATATAGTTCAGTCAGCATGAGCTCTAGCCACTAAACCGTTCTCCCCAACGCAATCTCTGTTGGAGCTTGTGGTAAAAGCTGAGTGGATCCAACTGTACCAACCTAGCTCGCACGTCCGCCTTCCCAATCTCGACAACATCTCCAACCGCCAGACGGTGCGCAACCTGACCATCAACCGTTAGTGCAAGATCAACGCTGTCTTCCTCGGGATCACCCGTTATACTGATAATCTCAGTATCAGGAACCACCAGAGACCGTGCGTTCATAGTGTGCGGGCATATTGGAGTAATTATGAACACCGGAACGTCTGGGTGTACTACAGGTCCTCCAGCCGAAAGCGAGTACGCAGTGCTCCCCGTAGGCGTAGAGACTATGATTCCGTCAGCGCTGTAGGTTACTATGTACTTCCCATTTACGAAAGTGCGCAAACCGAGCATTCGTGCCACAGGACCTTTTGAAACCACTGCGTCATTGAGTCCCAAGTATTCGCCCTTGCAAGACCCATTTTGCAACACGCGCGCACAAAGCAGAGTTCTTTCACTCACGATGTACTTGCCGTCCAAAACATGTTGAAGAGCAGGTATAGCGTCTTTCGGATGTATTTCTGTGATGAAGCCATATTGTCCTAAGTTCACGCCAAGCATTGGAGTGCCATAACGTGCAGCAAGCTGACTCCAACGTAACATAGTGCCGTCACCGCCCAGTACGACAATTACGTCAGTTTTGGCAACTTCCTGCTCAGTCGCGCCCAAATCACTCCTGCTGAGCTTGATTGCAGCTTCCTGCACGACGACAGAACGCACACCATGCTCTTCAGCCCATTTCAGGATATCTGCTGCTAACTTGAGGGCTTCGATCTTCTGGGGGTTGGGTGCAAGACCTATAGTAGACATAATCGACCAAACCTTTTTCTGCAGGACCTTATCTGCAGATTTCGGACATGCTGACCAGTTTTGGACGTTGTTGTTCCGTTAACCAGGTGAGGAATTCCTAACCTTTTTGAGCTCTTCGTAGCGCTCCAGGTTTCTTCGCGCCTCGCCGTTGTTCGGATCCACCTTCAGAGCCCTGATATATTGTTCCCGTGCTTCCTCTAGCTTGTTCTCCTTTTCCAGTTCTACGCCCAAGTTATTGTACGCTGCCGCCATTTTGGGGTTTAGTTCTATTGCCTTCTTATAACAGGCGATGGCTTGATCGCGCTTGCCTAGGCGCGACAGAGCAACACCCATACCGAATTGAGCATCGGCAGACTTCGGGTCCAATTCTGCCACCTTCCGGTACTCCGCAAGAGCATCTTCATTGCGATTCTGCATCAGAAGCAAGCTTGCCAGATTAAGCCGAGCAGAGGTATTCTTAGGTGAAAGGGAGACGACCTTTTCCCACGCGCGAATCGCTTCAGTCTGGTCACCCTTAGCAGTCAACACATTTGCCAAATTGACCCACCCAGCAGTCAGTTTAGGATCTTTCTCGATAGCCGAGCGCAACGTCTTGATGGCCTCGTCGATTTGTCCGCACTTAAACTGACACCATCCCAAATGAGCCAACGCGTCAGCATCGTCCGGAGCCGCCTTTACGACTGCCGAAAAAGCATCCGCTGCCTTTGAAAACTGGGAAGACTTCATATACGTGACGCCCAAGTTGTAACGCGAAACAATATCATCAGGCTTCAGACGTACAACTGCCTCATATGTAGAGGCTGCCCTATCAAGTTCACCCATTGCACCATACACCTCTGCCAGGCCAACGTGCGCTCGATAGTTTTTGGGGTCCGATGCAATGGCTTTGATAAATGCGTCTCGCGCGGATCGGTAATCAGCCTTGGATTTGAGCGCCCAACCTAGGTTTGTTAGGATCTCCGAATTCTGCGGTGCAATCGCAAGAGCCTTCCGAAATTCGGATATCGCTTCATCCAAACGTCCCGCTTCCTGAAGCGCCAGCGCCAGGTTGTTCCGCATTTGTTGATCCCGCGGTGCAATTGCCACTGCCTTTCTGTATGCGTCAATAGCCCTGTCAACCTGCCCTAGACGGAGAAAAGTTGTGCCAAGGTTGTCAAGACAATCCGCCCAGCCAGGTCGCATTTTCAAGGCTTTCTCAAATTCTGCGGCAGCATTTTGGTACTGACCCAGTCCAAAATAAGCCATTCCAAGATTGCACCTGATATCGGGACCATCCGCCTTCAGCGCCACAGCTTCCTTGAGTGCCGCCAGAGCCCCCGAATAATCTGATTTTTTCAGAAGCAAAAACCCCAACCATTCTCTCGCTTTGGCATCCTGGCGATCGGAAGACACAATAGTCCTGAGTTCTTCTATTGCGTCGTCGAGTTTCCCGCTCTTATACAAACTCACAGCAGAGTCTAAGTCGGCTGCAACCGGCAGAACAAGACCCATCAAGAGAACCGTAAAAACGAAGAGTCCCCAAAGTCTAGCTAACCGATCAAGCTGGGCTACCGCACTCATGATCTGCGTCCTTCCTGTCCACTTTCTAACTCACAGAGCAAGTACGTCTTATTATATCAAATTCGTTGGTTGCCGGAAGAATGTGCCTAACCGATTCAACCGACCCAAAGCCTAGAAAACTATTCGGATCTTACTTAACACGCAAAGAGTTTTTGTAAGTCAGGACGAATCGAACTGCGCCGTTGAAAATTATTAGCTGATCTTTCGCCCAATTTTGGTGCAGGAAATTCGGTTCCTGCGTAATAAGTCTGGCTTAAACAATACTTAATGAAAGGAGGAAGTTTTAATGCGAGTTTTATTCATCGTGCTGGCAGCAGTGTGCATATGCGCGACTAGCTTCGCAGACGACATAGTCACCATGCCA
>Ga0123519_10002909_pt1 | contig 28702 bp, 18 predicted proteins | sample YelNatPaOPRAMG02_FD_87396 | JGI IMG/M metagenome (GOLD analysis project Ga0123519, IMG submission 87396) | Hot spring microbial communities from Yellowstone National Park - Yellowstone National Park OP-RAMG-02 (version 2) | ecosystem: Environmental > Aquatic > Thermal springs > Hot (42-90C) ...
GTGGCAGCATTGAACCTTGTTGCTTATCCGGCGCGTACACGTCCGATTGACAAATTGCAGGAAATATTAAGGGGAGGGGCTGACCAGGCATCCGCTGCCGGTGTTAGCATAGTTGGTGGGCACTCGATAGATGATCCCGAACCGAAGTACGGTCTTGCTGTAATGGGTCTGGTGAATCCTGCCGAGGTGATAACTAACGCTGGCGCGCGTCCGGGCGACCGACTGATTCTGACTAAACCGCTGGGTACCGGAATCATTTCTACTGCAATAAAAAAACAGATGGCGCCAGCCGACGTCACTGCTCGCGCAATCCAAGTAATGACCACACTAAATGAAACTGCCTCCAAGCTTATGAAGCGCTTCCAGTGCTCGGCTTGTACCGACGTAACGGGTTTTGGTTTAATCGGCCACTTACACGAAGTGGTTACCGCCAGTAAGGTGGGTGCAGTCTTATATGCCGACAAAGTCCCCTTTATTGAGGGTGTAGTTGATCTTTTGGCTCTGGATATGGCGCCTGGTGGGACAGAAGCGAACCTGGATTTCTTCACGAGCAGTGAAGCCGTTGTTTGGAATAGCGACATAGACAACAATACCAGGCTTATTCTGTGTGATGCTCAAACCGCTGGTGGTCTTTTGATAGCAATAAACGCAGGGAATGCGAGTAAACTAGTCGATGAACTGCGTCTAGCCGGCGTAGCCGAAGCTGCAGAGATAGGGTGCATCATAGAGGATTCAGATTGCCGAATACGGGTATTATACTCATAGAGAGCCAAAGGAGGACTGAGCAAATGAACGTAAAGATCACGGATGACTGCACTCTTTGCGGATTATGTGAGGAGACTTGCCCGGAGGTATTCACGATGGGCGATAATAAAGCAGAGGTGAAAGAGAATCCTGTGCCAGCTGAACTCGAAAGCAAAGTCAGAGAGGCAGCCGAAAACTGTCCGGTCAGTGCTATTGTCGTGGAATGAATAGGTCACCCTCCGGGCGTCTAAACACACAAACGCATTGGCTGCAGTCTAACTAGCTTCTGCCTACTAATTTGTACATCGAACCTAGCGGAATATGAGTTGCTGGGATTCGCAACTCCTTATCTATATATTCCGCTAGTTTCTTTAGTCCCGGTTCTTCGGCTACTGTGTGAGTAACTAAGACCAATGGTATGCCTTTATCTAGAACCCACGAGCCTTCTGACCAGAAGTGCATCCCGTCGTCTGTGCCAATGATAGCATCAGCACCCATACTTACCATCTTTTGATAGTTTGTTCCTGCACCACAGCCTATGCCAACCTTCGTGATTTTCGCATCGGGATCGCCGATCATTTCAACCCCATCCTGACCCAGGGGCTTTGTCTTTTCCAAAACATACTCTGCTAGTTCGCGCAGTGTCGGTACTGGCGCCGGATGGACTGCTTCCATTGCGTTTCCGGCAGATGGTCCTGTTAAGCCAAGGTGAGCCGCCCATGCGTCGACAATTCCGATGTGGGGCACGCGATCCCATACGTCGTGGCAGCGAAAAACTACCAATCCGTGTTCCTCGCAGAATTGGCGCTTTGCTTTTTCGTAAGGTTGAATCTCACCCTTGTGTGCTACCTGTGGCTCAGGGTACTCGAATTGTTCGTGGGTGATGAAAACATTGCAACCAAGTTCGTGAGCTTTCTTGAGTGCTTCTAGACGGGCTTGCCAAGCTACTGCAACAGCCTTAACTTCGGTTGCCGGGTCTCCTATTTGAAAGTGATCAGTTGTTGCGTTCCAGTTGACCCAGGTGCCCATGCTTCGGAAATGATCAAATAGCTCTTGTGCTGTCATACTGAATATCACCTCACCAATCAACGTTATTTACTATTTGTAAACCAGCCTCTCGACAGCGTTCCATCCATTTTTCGTAGCTTTCTCCAGGCGATGGAGACTGAGGATTTGGCGAATGAGCTTCAGCAAATATTATGTTTGCGTCGCGTACGACGTCGGGCTTTTCTGGTGCCAGGTTATGTTGATGTGCCGGATCTTGTTCTGCGTCGTACACTTCCATTGGGCTTTCGGGATGAGGTCTGTACACCCACCATGGTCCGATGCGTGCTGCTTGTTGGTTGCCAAATTCCCAGTAGAAGTAGTCATGCTGCTGCTGTTCTTGTTCGCGTCCGAGGAGAGTGGGCAAGATCGATAATCCGTCGCACTTTTCTGGCAAAGGGGCTCCTGCAATTTCTGCTGCGGTGGGCAGGAAGTCCCAAAATGCCCAAGGTTGATTACTGACCCTACCAGCTGCTATCCGACCGGGCCACCATGCTATTGCAGGTACTCTAACACCGCCCTGATAAAGATTTCCTTTTTCACCTTTGAACGGCCCTTTGTGGTGGAATATCTCGTCAAGTGAAGGGTCTGTAGCGGCGCCTCCTACGCTGTAGCCATTGTCTGTGGTGAAAAAGATTGCGGTGCTCTTATCTAGCCCAAGTTCTTTTAACAGGTCAATGAGTTTTCCGATTGCTGTATCCATACGTGTGATCATTGCGGCGTAAACACGGTGAATGAGCGGCCAAGGCTTGTCCTTGTACTCGCCCAGGTCTGGCACCTCGTGTGCACCATGCGGTATCGTATACGCCAGGTAAAGGAAGAATGGCTTGCAAGCGTTTCTGCGGACGAAATCTAGGGATCGCTCAGCGTATAGATCGAAAGAGTACTTAGGGTTAGGTCCAGCACAACCGTTAGGTATAATCCTTCCAAGTTCGTCGTATTCATTTGGTTTCTTGTGGTCGTGTCCGTAGTTGTCCGGGATTTCAACCTTCTGCCGATTGTGGTACAGAAATGGAGGGTAATAATTGTGAGCGTGGCGCTGGTTGAGATATCCGAAAAACTCGTCAAAACCTTTGTCGTTTGGTAAGCCAGGTTGTCCCGGAACGGACAAACCCCATTTCCCGAAGATGCCGGTCGCATACCCAACGTCGCGCAGTAGCTGGGCGACCGTCACGTCTTCCGGGGTAAGGCAAGGTCGATAGTACCCTCCTTCGAACCAGACCATATTGTTACGGACGCTGGCATGACCGGTGTGCAGCCCCTGCATCAAGCATGAGCGAGATGGGGCACATACAGTAGAGCCGCTATAGCAGTTGGTGAACCGTATTCCTTCAGCTGCCAAGCGATCAATGTTCGGAGTGGAAATCAGTTCCTGCCCAAAGCAACCCAGATCGCCCCAGCTGAGGTCATCTGCCATAATCCAAATGATGTTTGGCTTTTGATTCATCGGATTACGCTATACATGCATCCTTGTGATATGAATTCCGTCTTAGTTCCGTCGAACTTCTCGCTTATATACCTGGCTAGGTTCCGAATGCCCGGTTCCTCTGAAGTAGCGTGATTAACTATTATCAATGGTGTTCCCGTTTCCAAAGCCCAAGCGCCAGTATACCAATATCGAGTGCCATCATCGGTAGCAATCACCACATCAGCGCCTAAATCGATCATTTCCCGCACTCGTATGATTGCGCCACAACCTATGCCCACTTTAGTAACACGAGCTTTGGGATCTCCCACCATCTCGACCCACGGCTGTCCTAGGTATTCAGTTGCCGAAGCCACGTGTCTCGCCAGCTGTTCTAGTGTGGGCGCGGGTGACTCGTGAATTGCTGTAAACTGTTCCGATGCCACGCGGCGTCCAAGTCCCAAATGCTTCGCCCAGGAGTCGACAATTCCGACATCCGGCATCTGATCCCACACATCGTGACAGCGATAGATAACCAGATCGTTGTCGAGGATAAACTTCCTTTTTGCGGCGGCCTGAGGATCATCGAAAATGGAGTCGGAATCCTCTCGGTGGCGATAGAACGTGGGTTCATGCGTAACAAACAAATTGCAGCCGCGTCGTAATGCTTCTTTGAGTGCTTCAGTGCGCGATTGCCAGGCTACAGCAATACCCGTCACTTCGGTTTCAGGATCGCCTATGATGAACCGGTCAACTGTGTTTCCCCAGTCAACCCATTTGCCGATCTCCCTCATGTGGTTGTGCAGATCGATTGCTTTCACTTGACACCTCCGGCTATGTATATGACCCAATCGTCCTCAGCGTATGCGAGTCTCGTAAACAATACCAAACTGCCCCTTGTTACCGTTTTTCTCCTTCAGTCAGTTTAGCTGGGCACGTGTAGTCTCTAGGCTTTATAGTCAAAACGGCGCATCTGAACCACCGATGTGCGCGGTACCGTTCAGGCTTGAAACAAACTCTTCCGCGATTCGCCTCAGATTTTCTACTACGTCAGGATAATCATTCGCCCGGTCGATGCATTCTCTGATGTCCAACTTTAAGTTGTAGAGTTCAGGACGAGGTAGCGCTCGGTCGTCGCGACCGAGATGGAGCTTCCACTGTCCCACACGTACTGCCTGCAGTGCATTTGTCACAAAGTAGAAGAACGGTTTGTCCGGCAGGCGCGCGCCAGGACGAGTAAGCAAAACGGTAATATCTCGACCATCAATTGTTCGATCTTGTCTAACCCTACCGCCTGCTAGGTTAGCTATTGTAGGAAGCAGATCTAGATTCGTTGTTGGCTGGTGACACACAATACCTTGCGGGATCAGACCTGGACAAGCGGCCACGAACGGCACTCGCACTCCTCCTTCGAAAACTCCGCCCTTCTTCCCTCTTAGTATTCCTGCGGAACCAGCATTAGGTCCGTTGTCGCTTGTGAACATGACCACTGTGTCGCTCTCAAGACCGAGCTCCTGAAGCGCTCTGACAATCTCACCGACACCCCAATCGATGCACTCAACCGCGTCTCCATACAATCCACCTCTGGACCTACCGCGGAAGCGTTCAGAAACCGAGACGGGATTGTGGGGCATATTATGAGCCAGGTACACAAAGAACCGCCTGTGTTTGTTTTGCTTTATGAATTCGATAGCCTCGTACGTGTACCGTTCGGTTAGGATCTCCTGGATTGCAGGTTGCTCGACGATTTCTTCGTTGCGCATTAGTGGACAATTGGGCCTACCATTTACGCGGTCACCCATGTTGTTAGAGTAAGGTATACCGAAGTAGTAATCAAAACCGTGGCGGGTCGGAAGATACTCAGGCAAATGACCAAGATGCCATTTGCCTATGAGCGCCGTTGCATATCTAAGGTCTTTTAGGATTTCAGCAACAGTCTTTTCACTTTGAGGTATGCCATAAGTGTTCACAGGTCCTAGCACGCGGGTTAACCCAGAGCGGACGGCGTATCGCCCGGTTAGAAGTCCCGCCCTGGATGGTGTACAGACTGGCGCGCACGCGTCGAAGTCTGTAAACCTAATTCCCCTTTTTGCCAGGGCATCGATGTTTGGTGTCCTGATAGTATCAGAACCATAGCAAGACAAATCGCCGTAGCCAAGATCATCGCAGTTGATTAGGACGAAGTTGAAACCTGTTCTCAACGGACGGGCTGCGAATGCCGCCGGTCCCATCATCGCGCTTGCTAATATTGTCTTAAGGAAAGTTCTTCTGTTCATAGAACCTGTGCCTTCCACGCAACAACCAGGTATGTTAGGTCATCTACTCGACCTACGTGTGCTCTTTTGCTGCTTTCCGTTCGGCGAGAACAGCCTCGAACGGGTCGCCTTGCCAATGAGGTTTCGATCTCTGTTCCTCAAGCCACTGATTAATCCAGTAGTCTTTGCATTCGCAAACAATATCTTCCCTATCTCGAGCGATGTTCCGGGTCTGGTAAGGGTCTTTCGTCATATCGTACAACTCAATTTCCTCGTGTGGATAACCCATGCTGTCAAATGTTTGGATAAACAGGTGGGTCTTGGTACGCACAGCTCTTTGCACGGTGTACAAAGCGTGTCCCCAGACCAGACGCTCACGCTCTTTTCGCGGAGGTTCACCTCGTAACTGCGGTGCGAATGAAACCCCATCCCAATCCTCTGGTATTTGCGCGCCGAATAACTCGCAAAGCGTTGGGCTGAGGTCGATATTGTAGAGCATAGAATCGCAGCGCGTACCTGGTTTAGTTAAGCCAGGCCATTTCACAATCAGAGGAATGTGGTGAATACACTCATCCGCATTTACATGGTCTGAGTAAATTCCGTGTTCGCCGAAGGCGTCTCCGTGGTCTGATGTTACGATTATCGCAGTCTCATCCAGCACACCTCTGTCGGCCAGATAGTTCAGAACCATTCCGACATGGTGATCGACGTACGCAATTGCTGCATCATAGCCAGTGACCACATGCTCAAAATCCTTACGTGACCTGATCGCATCTGGCATAAGTGGCACTGGACTTTTCCCGTCCTTGAATTGAGCTTGAGCAGTAAAGGGTCCTTTGATCTCCTGATGACGACGTATAGCCTCTTCGTCAGGCCAGGGCTGAGTCACGGGGTAATCTTTGAACCGGTCAGCCCACGACGCATCCATCTTGTAAACGCGGTGAGTGTCCCAATAGTTGATATGTAGTATATAGTCATCACGCTCAGCACTGTGCTTAAGCCAACGCATAAGTGGTTCGTGTATTTCCGGTGCTATCTCTCCTCCAGCCTTAAGATTCGGCGTGTGGAATTCTGCCCAGCCGCACTCAAACCAGAACATATTGTGTCGGTCAGCGAAGTTCGAAAAGCTCACTGGGTACGCGTTGACGGTACGAAGTCTACGCATTAGCATTTCATTGTCCGGTTGAGGACCACCGTAGTTACGGGTTCGAATGTAGAATTTTGCTCCGCAACCGACGTTTGACACCACTCCGTTTCTAACACCAAACCGCCCGGATGACCAGTTCATTCTGGATGGTAGGCACGGAGAGTCGGCACAGTAATACCGATCGAAGACGACGCCTTGTTTCGCAACGGTGTCAATATTCGGCGAGGTAGGACGATTGTATCCGTAGCAACCAAGGTGGTCCGGTCGCAGGCAATCTATATCGAAAATTACTATTCTCACAGGATGCTACCTCCCAGCCAGCAAATATGCGCAATGCGAAGTTATTTTGTCTAGTAGGCTTTTACAGTTTAGACTGAAGATTTCCTTCTGGCGCATGTGTTGGGTTAGACCATTCTGCCAAAGTCACGCGGACAGTTTCAGTTTCACTCACGACACCTGACAAATACCTGCGTAGATCTTGCTTAATCACTCTAAAACTACTTGCACGGTGTTCCGATTTATGGTATACAGGTCATGGCTGAAATGGTTGAGCAATTGGTTTTGGGGGTGGTGTCTATGCGCAGAAGAGTGAATTTCGGATTTACGCTGATAGAACTTCTGGTGGTTATAGCGATCATCGCGATTCTGGCCGCCATACTATTTCCGATTTTCATTTCAGCTCGGGAAAGCGCCAGGGTAACGAGATGTGCTGCAAACCTGGCAAACATTGGCCGGGCTTTAGCAATGTATAGAGATGACTACGATGGTCGGAATTGTCACATCTGGCAGAATGGTGTTAGATCTCCAGGAGGAGCCGATGACCAAGGTAGCTTCTTCTGGGTTATAACGCGCTATGTGGGACAAAAGATGGATTGGTCTACACCTACAGGTAACGAGAACAAGGACCGCAATACCGTTTATAAGTGTCCCAGCGCTCCATGGCTAAAACAACAGACTCAGGGGACGGTGACTGTTGACGGTAAGACTTACCAGATTGGAATTGGTGCCAGGCTGAACGTTGGTTTCGCTTACACTATGAACGAGACCAACTGGAACCATGGCAAGTTTGCTGCCGGCGGTCTCAAGGATTGTGAGTTTAAGCGTCCGTCTCAGATTATATTTGTCGGCGAAGGTATGGGCTGGGTATCCTATGGAATCGGATATGGTGACGGCAAGGTTATCAATAACAATCAGATATCTGGCCCAACCACGTCAGGTGATGGATGGAATAGTATTAATCCAGCACCGGATGAGGTTATTCCAATGGTTGACCGAGGACCAAACGGCGAAACGGGTATAGGACCCCGCCACGGTTCTTGGTGCAAGATCTATAATCTAAGGGTAAGCCACAACGGCGGCACGATGTTTATGTTTTATGACGGACATACCAAACTACTCAAGGTCACGAAAGGTCTCAACTGGAGAGTAGACATTTAGTGGGTGTGTGATGTGCGATCTTGCTCACAATGCAAAAACACGCCGCGACTTCCGATCGCGGCGTGTTCGCTTATCTTTGTTTGGCAATACTATACTGGAAATAATACGCTGTGAATTAGGCTTTGCAACGTAGCCCATATAAGTTTGGGGAGATGAATGTCGAATGAGTAAGAAAGATCTGACCCGGAGAGATGTTTTGCAAAGGGCGGTCTGGTTGGGAGCATTCCTGGTTGCACCGCACGCGGCATCTTGCGGACCTGAGAGTGGTTCCATTTCCAATCGCAGCGCCAGACCCAACTTCCTATTTATATTCCCCGATCAGCACCGCTTTGATTGGGTCCCGTGGAACCTAAGCGTGCCTGTGAGGATGCCTAATCTCGAGGAATTGGCATCGCGGGGTGTGCGGTTCAACTGGGCTTTTACGCCATCACCCTTGTGTGCTCCCGCTAGGGCTTGTTTGGCATCGGGACGCGAATATGAGCGGTGCGGCGTTAGAAACAATGCTCAGGACTATCCAATTGACCAAACGACTTTCTACAAACTATTGCGCGACAATGGTTACTGGGTGATGGGTTGCGGGAAGTTCGACCTGCACAAAGCATCGCCAATATGGGGACTTGATGGTAAGAATCTCATCAAAGAATGGGGATTTTCTGACGGTATTGACAATTCTGGGAAGCAGGATGCCGTATCATCAGGTAGGGACAAACCTAAGGATCCGTATATGGCATTTCTTGAACGACGCGGCTTGAGGCAAGCTCATATCGAGGATTATCGTAGACGGTCACAGTACGGAAAGTCTGCAGTCTTTCCCACTCCTTTGCCCGATGATGCCTATTGTGACAACTGGGTAGGACAGAACGCTCTTAATTTGATTAGGAGTGCGCCTAAAGATAGACCTTGGTTCTTACAAGTTAATTTCGTGGGACCACACTACCCGTGGGACATTACGGAAAGTATGAGTAAGCTTTACGAAGGTATAGACTTTCCTCAGCCCAATGGCGGAGACAAACTTACGCCGGAACAGAATGTTGCCGTGCGCAGAAATTACTCTGCCATACTTACGAATATCGACCGGTGGATAGGTACGTTCGTGGATGAACTACGCAGACGCGGTCAGCTGGAAAACACTTACATTATCTATTCGAGCGACCATGGAGAGATGCTTAATGACCACGGTTTGTGGGGAAAGTCGGTGCCTTATCAACCATCAGTAGGTGTTCCGCTTGTTATCGCGGGTCCTGGTACGAAAAAATCTATTGTGAGTGATGCACTGACGAGTCTTATCGACTTGACCGCGACGTTCTTAGACTACGCCGGTGTGCACCAGCCAAGCGACATGGACGGCATTTCGCTGAGATCAGTTCTGGAGGGCAAGACTCGGAAGCACAGAAACTATTTGCGATCCGGTTTAGAACAATGGCGACTAGTGTTCGATGGTAGATACAAACTTGTGAAGGGTTATCCGGAGCGAGGCGATGTATGCCTCTACGATCTAGTAAAAGACCCCCTTGAAAACCATAATGTGGCAACCCAGCACAAGGACATAGTCGAAAGTCTTTCCGCTTACATCGTACGCGAGCAAGGAGAGAACAAATGAGACAGAACGTAAAACGTATCACCCGGCGCAGGTTCTTGCAGGCTTCGATTTCAACGGCGGCAGCTCTGGCTATACCCGATGTCTTGTCGGCTGCGAATGAGCCGCCAAATTTCGTAGTTATTTATGCAGATGACTTGGGTTACAACGATCTTTCGTGCTATGGTTCTGAGCTTATCAACACTCCTAGAATAGACCGAATGGCTGCAGAGGGCATAAGGTTTACGGACTTCTACTCCGCTGCAGCTGTGTGCACGCCGTCGCGAGCTGCGTTGTTAACCGGATGTTATCCCCCAAGGGTAAGTCTGCCCAGTGTCCTAGGTCCTTTTTCAGACATTGGAATCAGCGATGGAGAGATTACGCTCGCTGAGCTATTGAAGACCAGGGGTTATGCAACTGCTTGTATTGGAAAGTGGCACCTGGGCGATCAAAAACCGTTTCTACCGACACGACACGGTTTCGACTACTATTACGGGATACCTTATTCGAATGACATGCCGCGACCGAATTGGCCAGTACCACTGCTGCAAAACGAAAAGATAATAGAGCAGCCCGTTGTCCAAGAGACATTGACAGAACGTTACACTGAAGAAGCCATACGCTTTATAAAGGCGAATCGGAACCGCCCGTTCTTCCTTTACCTAGCGCACACAATGCCTCACGTGCCATTGAGTGTCTCAGCGCGATTTGCTGGAAGATCGAGACGCGGCTTGTACGGGGACGTAGTGGAGTGTATAGATTGGAGTACCGGCGAAATCCTTGACACACTTACCAGGTTAGGACTCGACAAGAGTACCCTTGTTATCTTTTCCTCGGACAATGGCCCCTGGCTTTCTATGAAGGAACACGGAGGTAGCGCTCTACCTCTCCGCGACGGCAAAGGAACTACGTGGGAAGGTGGGATGCGCGTGCCGGGCATAGCGTGGTGGCCCGGTCGAATTCCTGCCGGTGTGGTCTGCAGAGAAGTTGTTTCTACAATAGATATCTACCCGACGTTTGCCGTCCTTGCTGGCGCCGACCTACCTAGTGATCGGATCATTGATGGGAAAGATATGCGGACATTGCTATTTGGAAAGCGTGGGGCGGTTAGTCCGCACAAGGCGTTCTACTATTATTGGAGATATGAACTGCAAGCCGTGCGGTGCGGCAAGTGGAAGCTGGTCCTAGAGCACAAGTCCCGCGATGGCAAAACGAAGATCCCGCAACAACTATTCAATCTTGAAGTAGATATAGGCGAGACAACAGATGTTAGTGATCAATATCCCAACGTAGTCAGGCGACTTATGGCATATGTAGAAGAGATGCGCGAGGATCTTGGCGATGCGCTAGTGGGCAGGCCAGGTAGAAATCGGCGTCCGTGTGGAAAGATACAAATAAAGAAGCCATCTGAATAAGGCTGATGAAGCCGTGTTGGCAACAGCATATACTGATTATTGTGTTCCGTTAAGCGTTCCATTTAACAAAGAGGTTGCTTGACGATCGTCTTGAAAATGTGTTAGGCTTAGCTCAGTATGCCACTCATAAGTGACAAACCCAACATAATTGTGTGCTTGTGCGACCAACTGCGCGCCTTCGAGCTGGGTTGCTACGGAAATGACACAATTAGGACTCCAAATATCGACCGCTTGGCGACCGAGGGCGTGCGTTTCGAAGTTGCGTGCACCAACAATCCCGTTTGTACGCCGGGGCGATCAATTCTGATAAGTGGACAGTACAGCCGCACGTGTCAGGGTACCCTTGTTAATTGCGGCGAACCAGTACGAGAGCGAGTCCAACTTCCAGACGCGACTATCGCGGAAGTGTTGAAAGAGCTCGGCTATAAGACCGCGTTGGTTGGCAAGTGGCACATCGCTCCAGCTCCGGAGACAGTTGGGTTTGACTTCGCCGTTTATCCCCATCACCAACATCGCTATTCGGGGCAAACATTCCACCGCAGCTTTGGGGAAGATATCGTAGTCGACGGGTTCGGCGCGGATTACGAGATTGAAGAGTTGACAAGGTTCATCCGCGAATATCGCGGCAGGCCGTTCTTCATATTCCACAGCATCTCTCAGCCTCATATGCCTTTTGCAGATATGCCAGAGCGCTTTAAAACCATGTACTCGCGCGGAGAAATTAAGCTCCGCCCAAATGTCTATTGTAATGGCGAGATGGCGTATGACGAAAACTGGTTTCGCATATACCTATATGACTATCTATACTACGAAAAGCACCTTCCTTATACAGAGGAGCCGCTTCCCGAGGGTTTTGACCTTAGAGATCTGACCGCGCTTTACTATGGTTCCGTGAGTTGGGCTGACGAGCAAATTGGCTCGCTTATGCGTGCGCTGGAGGAAAATGGGCTTGCCAACAACACAATAATCGTGTTCACGTCCGACCACGGCGACAACCTTGGCAGCCACAACCTGTTCAACAAGGATGAGCTGTATGAAGAGTCCATTCGGATACCTTTGATTTTTTGGTGGCCCGACCAGTTGCGACCAAGAAAAGTAAGCTGGCAGGTAGCCTCGCTGGTTGACGTTATGCCTACCATTTTGGCATTGGTCGGTGTTACCGCGCCAGAAAGTTGTCAGGGCACCGATCTTTCGGCTATTGTTCGGGGCCAGGTAGACGTGGCGGGAGAAAACTGCGCCTTTATCGAAACGTCAAGAGGTGCTGTCGGGATTCGTTCCCTCAGGCACTTGTATGGCATTCGGAAAGAACGGACGCCGGATGCGCGGACGACTTCGGTCATAGACGACAAGTTCTTGTTCTTCGATCTCCTCAAAGATCCTTATCAGCTTGAAAACCTTGTTGAAACTGAGGCTGACAACGAGATAGCCACTCGATTGCGCAAGAGAGTTCTGACGTGGGACGCAGAGACGCCTTGGAAGAAATAAGAAAACGCCTGACCGGATGCGTTCGAACTATGTGCGGTTTCCATTGCCCTTGTATTGGCGTGTTGTACCGTGGTGCTTTGAAAGGTGAGCGTGCGCTTCAGTTTACCCTCTACGTAAGCTCTTGAGATTTCCGAAGCTGCACTCCTAAGTTAAGTAGAATTCAATATTACCGAGTCAGCTTGTATGTATCTCTCGCCGGATGCGCTGGTCCGCATTATGCCCCGTACGTCTACTCGCTCACCGACCTTGCGCCCGTGATTATCCTGCGCAATCCTTATTGCACTGACGCGATCAACAGACTCTACGTAGAAGAACGCATCGTAACACGCTGAGACCAAAACTCCAGGCACCACAACCGGAACCGCATCGTGCAGATTCTTAACCTCCGATATTGACCTAGCCCGCTCAACCGAGGTGACGGTGCACAATGGTAGCGTATTGTTCAGAACATCCTCAATATAATCGCGCTCGAAGAAGCGCAAACCTGAACCACCATGTCCTTGACCAGTTAGTATGTCGAGGTCTCCATCTCCATTCCAGTCCTTCACGTCCGCACCGGAGATCATCTGGAGGCAATAGTCTTTGAGGATGATTGTCCCATCTGCATTTGCCGCGAACGTTGGGGCTTGGTTTGTGGCGCCACTACCGATGTTCTTATAGAATCGAACGTTATTTTCAAAGTTGCAACCGATGAAGTCCTTCTTGCCATCTCCATCCCAGTCTACAAATGAACCGAGGTTGGGTCTCGTGTAAGTAACAGTCTGTCCACCAAATGTAATTGTCGCTCTAGTTGCGAGCACCGGCGCCGAGTCGGTGCCGATGTTCTTGTACCAATAGTAACCACCCGATGATGTATCATCATCGGCCTGTACAACGTCTTTCTTGCCGTCGTTATTCCAATCGCACACCAGTACACTAGACCGCGAGCCAGGGCTGTCAATTGGCGAACCGCCTGCAGATAGTCTCGTGCCCGGTGCAAAAGACGGACTGGTATCCGTGCCGGTGTTGAGAAAAAGCGTAATCCAACCATTCCCATCGGCGACGATCAGATCTTTTTTACCGTCGTTATTCCAATCTACGGTATCTGGGCGCGCGTGGCCGCCGCTAGCCATTAGGCATATTGGTTGGTTGCCTGCATAGATCTTTTGGCCAGTTTCAAAAACAGGGAACAATCGGTTTGTTGTGTTCTTGAAATACCAGACAAAACCGTCTGTGTCTCCGGCTATCAGATCGGGCTTTCCATCATTGTTCCAATCCACCATTCGCACACCATTCTGCCGAACTGCATCACATATCTGAAAGCGCTCAGTATATGGCGACCCGTTGTATTCGTCTCGTCGCTCGAAAACCGGTTCTGAGCGCGTGCCGACATTTTTGTGTAGACCTCCATAGTATCTCGGCAGAGTTGCTTCGGAGGCGGGAGTTCGTTCCCAGAACCTGCCGACGACAATATCCAGCAACCCATCTCCATCCCAGTCAGCAACCTTTACCCCAGAGTGTGCATCAGAGATATAGTAGGGTGTCTGATAAGCCACAACTACTCCCGGTGCGAAGACAGGTTGTGTGCGAGTCCCAATGTTCCGAAACCAGTAAACTGGTCCAGGTTGCGAACCGGCGAATAAATCTAGATCGCCGTCGTTATCGATGTCAGCGACGTCGAATCGCGGGGTCGATAGTACGATATCGGTTCCGCCAGCTTGTATTGCTACACAGTCGGCAAGACGCGGATCGCCATTTGAGTCTCTACCTAGACTCCTATACAGCCAACATTTGTTGTTGCTGCCAACGATTATATCTCCGTCGTGGCCGTCGCCATCCCAGTCACCAACGAAGGTAATCGAAGGAAACCATCCACCAGCAGAAGGACCACCCGGAATGGGTGTGCCAGTTACGGTCGTCAGAGGCCCCACTCGTGTAAAGGTTAGAGGACCTCCAGGCACGGTGGTGTTCCGGTAAAATATAATCTTTCCGACATCCGGACCATCTGAAAAACTGGGAAAGAAATCCATGTCACCATCGCCATCCCAATCGTGGAACGCGACTGTTACCCAACTTCTGTTGTCTGCGCTTTTAGGTAGAGTAAAAAGTTGACCGCCTGATGTAAGACGTCCTCGGTCAACGTAGTGATTGCCTCCGACGTTCTCATAACAGTAAACCCAAGGTTCCACTCCTCCTTTGAATAAGTCCAAGTCTCCATCGCCGTCGAAGTCTACGAAATGGTCGAAGTGGCTAGCATTGATCTCCCGACGCTTGTAGCCCTCGCGGAAGAAATCACCGTCTCCGACAAGTCCCGTATATCGCTGAGGCTTTCCTAATCCTGATTCGACCGTGTCGAAGTAAACTGCATAAGTAGTATAGGTTTGGTTTGGAATCACGAAGTGCAGTGTGATCTTTGAGATGGGGTAGTACCTCTCAACCCTCGACGGTAGCAAATACTTCTCATAGCCAGTTCGCGACGGGTCTATAATTTTGGGTTTGCCTGCCGAGTCGTATGCTATGACCTCCACAGTATCCGGATCGAACGAGCCATTGGCGCCCAGAGAATTCAGAATAGCCTGTGGGTCGATATCCACCGTTGCAGGCGACATAGAACGCGAAATTCCTCTTGGATTCACCGTCACCAGAACACGGTACTGACAAGGAGAAGTCCACTCTGGTACTGCGGCCATAGCATCGGTAGTTTGAGCTGCGAAAACCGTGCTGATAACAAACCAAACACAAAGATTAGCCCACGTCATCTCTCAACTCCATATCAACAGCTTTTAGGTTCAACCGGCAGTCACGCGATTCGGACTGTTGGCCTATACCACACAACTCGAAGTATATCCCGGAAAACTGAACGGCGTCAACCGGCCTGTTAATGTGAGGTTATGTTAGGTTATGTTATAATCTTTCCATAACAGGTCGGACAACAGGGACTACAGATGCTCTGTGGATTATCTGTATAATCCTTACAATCAACACAAAACACTTTAGAGGAGGCGACAGCAGTTGCTCAAGCATACATTGACCCTATTGCTCACCATGGTAATGCTCGCCATCACAGGTAGCGCAGATGCTGGACCGGAGCTCGATAGAGTCCTGGACTATATGTTCATGGATCAAAGTGTCCCAATGCGTGGACCCCAGCTTCTCTTTGATGTGCAACGTGAGATCCAACTGACGGCGGATACTCGAATTGGCCAGACATTCGTGACCGGACCTAACACCGCGCGACTTGCACGCATTCGTGCATATCTGGCCCCGACTGCAGACTGGACGCCCGGCGAAGGAGCTGAACTTACACTTTGGGATAGTCCTGCGCGTAACAAACGACTCGGGAGCTTTGTTGTGACTTATGAGAATCGCGTCTTTCACTACAATCAGGTTGAGTGGGATCTGAACGCGGAAGTCGAACCCAATAGGTCGTACTACTTTGAGATAACGTACACGGGCACAGGCGATGGCAAATTGGGTCGAGTAGGCGTCATGAATGGAGGAGACGCTTATAAGTCGGGGCAGGGATACCTCAATGGTGAAGAGGCAAACTTCGACATTTGTTTCCAGACGCATGCGCGCAAAGCCTACGACCCAATCGGTAATCTCAAAGAGTTGTTTTCCAGGTTCAATCTAGAGCTTCCAGGGCTTCGAAAAGTCAAGATTGCTGTAGAGAAAGGTGACTTCGAGACCGCAATCAAAGAGACTGTAGCATATTTCGAAGCTCGAAAAGAGCCTTTCGCGATCATTAATCCGAGTCAAGTAGCAAAGCGTGATCCTAACTTCGATTTAACAAAGGCCAACGAGATGCTCGAAAAAGACTGGCGCCACGTAGATATGGAGGGTTACGAGGGACGGAAAATTCTAATTAACGCGTACAACGCAACCGGTGATGACAAGTATATCAAGAAACTGAACGACCTACTTATTGACTGGTACGTCCACCGCCCGCCACCAAGCAAATCCAAAATAGGTGGCCACCCATGGGATGACACCTGGTCATCGCTCTCAACTGGTTTACGCATAGGTCACGGATTTGTCGCTTACTCGTGGATGAGCAGATCACCTGCGTTTACTACTGACTGCCGTCTGGCTTATATCATAGGGTTAGCTGATCACTGCAATACTCTGGTTGAGTACGGTGCGGATGCCGGCGGCAACTGGGCTTTTACACAGAACTGCGCAATGCTAACCTTCGCCATGAACTTCCCTGAGTTCAAGGAGAGCGCGTTGTGGCGAGATACTGCCATAGAGAGACTTGCGGCGTCGATAAAGAGGGATATACTGCCAGATGGTGTGGAAACCGAATCGGCTCCCAGCTACCAGCGGATGGCTTACAATCCCCTCGCAACAAGTGTTTACGACGAGCTGATCGTGAAGCGAGGCCTGAAAACGCCCTTTGCAAAGGAGCTTCGCAACATCCTTGAGAAGCAGGCGGAGTATTTTATGTACATCACAATGCCCAATGGCTTTACTCCGTACCTCGGAGATTGGGCTCACGAAAACCAGAGACCTGCAATTCTTGTCGACGCAAAGCGCTTCAACCGCAGGGATATGCTTTACGTAGCGACTGCGGGAAAGGAAGGCACAAAACCAAAGGAACTCTCCAAATTGTATCCTTTCGCCGGAATCGTTGCGATGAGAAGCGACTGGGGCGACCAAGGAAGACCGTTTGAAGACGCGAGATACCTAATGTTGCATGGTGTGCATTTTGGAGCGCACGGACATCAGGACCTGAACGGAATAGCGGGGCTATATGCTTACGGCCGCGAGCTCCTATACGATCCAGGATCGCATATTTACGGTTCCCCGGAACACTTCAAATTAACAACTGCTAGTTCTCACAATCTTCTAACGATCGATGGCGAGGATCAGAATCGGAATGCAAAGGCTGCTTTCAAAAACTGGTCAACGACGCCTATCGCTGATTATATCGCGAGCTGGGTCGATGCTTACAAGGGCGGAGACTATACACGGGAGATATTTTACGTTCGGGCAAATGGTGATCCTAACGTGTTGGACTATTGGCTAGTTCGAGATACTGCGGGAGGAAGTGGTGAGCATTCTTTGGAGCAGCGCTGGCGATTCGTTTACGAGACTCCATTGGAAACAGACGAAGCAACCCTGCTAACAAAAACTGCGTACGAGTCTGGCGGAAATCTTGCAATAGTGCAGATCGCGCCGTCCCATATGAAGCTCGAGCGCACCACCACCGACGTATGGCTGTGGCGCAGCCAGCTGGATGATAAGCCTGTCCAAATACCAACAGTCAACTACGTTATCAAAAGGCAACTTCCAGCCGCTATCGACACTCTTCTATTGCCTTTTGAAGGAGCGAAGATGCCGCGCGTATTGACTCAAACGATAGAACGAAGTCCCGACGGTTTGGACGCAGTATTTGTCGTATCGCAGGGTGATGTGCAGGACATATTCGCGTACCAACGCGTTAGCGCGCCCAAAAACATATCTAGCGCTGGGATTTCATTCAATGGCGAAAGGCTTTTCCTTCGCAAGGTAGCGGGCAAGATTAGATCAGCGCTACTCATAAACGGTTCTAATCTTGTTGTAGACGGACAGCAGATTATTCGAGCGGAGAAGCCTGTTTCTTGGGCTGCTATCTCGGTTGAGCGATCAGGTGTGAAGGCGTACGTTAGTTCCGAGGAAAAATCGCTTAGAATACTGGGTTCTGGCGGCAGGGTGACTATCCAGAATATGAAAACGGATGAACTCCTGAGACTCCGGAAATGAAGAGAGCCCCGCGCTTAGCGCGGGGCTCTCCCGGTTGCTTTCGTAGAGTGCGTTCTACGTTCTGCGGCGCCTCAGATAACCCAATAGGCCAGCTCCGAATACGCTTAGGCTGATCAGGCTCGACGGCTCTGGCACGATACTTATGTTGTCAATCAAAATAGAGTCGTCAGGCAGATCTGTCCGTCCGAAGTTCTCCAGCTGCACCTGGCCAATCCCGCCTGCTGCGCCAGTGATGCTGTAGTTGAGTGAACCCAGCTTTACCCCGTTGTGGTAGAATGTCGAGGTTTGACTTGTCTGATCGATAACGACCTCTAGGGTATTCCATTGGTCTTCGACAAGGGTGACGGGGTTGAGCACAAGACCATATCCGCCGATTCTCGGCCTGGCCGTATTGGCGTAGCCATACCATCGTGCGTAGTTCTTACCCGAGGCATCGTTGAACCAAGCCGCCCATATGTTCCCACCTGAGGCTATTTGCGGATATGCCTGGAGGGTGCACACGATTATGTTCCCGCTGATCACTGGGATATCAACAGTTGCTTTGAACGCAGTGCCACCAAGCCCGATCCGGACGACTTGATTGACTACATCGATGCCAGTGCCGTTTCCATACCACCCGTCGTTACCAGCCAGCGGACCATTGGGGTAATCGAAACCTTCAAACCACGCCGCAGCCGGATTCGCCGCAAGAGCAACCAGAACGCCTATTACTAGTAGCAGATGACGCATATCATCTCACCTCCTTCCCCTTTCTCTTCTACCTGTGTGTCACAAGCGGTTACTATTGTGTTTGGCGTGGCACACAGATTGTCTAGTGCGACATCTGTTAGCTTGATACTATTACCTGTGGGCGTTGTCAACTGGTAATATTACCTGGTTTATTCAAATCAACCATATTTGCTCGGAAGGCAGGAGTGTATTCCACTGTTTGAAGAAGTTCAATAGGATAGAACAATAGTAAGTTCAAGGAGGCAAACCACTGTGGATAGTACAGAACTGATTTTGACCAAGGTGTGCCGAGCCATCAATAAACTGGCGGAACTCGGGGATCAATACGGAGGTCTGTTCCCTTCCATAGTCAGCCTTGACACGCTCGACATGCCAGCGGAGCTACCTCCGAACATCCCTGGACAGAGAAACGAGGACCGTGCGCATCCGGGTAGCAACTTATTGCACGATAAGTATACGTTGGCCACTATGTATGCTTTGAAGGACCTTATAGATGTGAATTTAGCCGCCGCAGCGGATCGCTATCTGAAGCGGTTTGCTACCCATTGCACAAACACTGTTACCGGTCTGTTTCCCTGGGGAGAACACGCATTTTGGGACTTGAAACACGACTGCATCGGCAACAGTTTTCCACTTGCCTACGCTTGGTGGACGCAGCCTGCCATTCACGACCACTTGTCTGCGGCGCCTTTCTGGTTGTGGCGAAAGCTGTACGAGTACAACCCTGTTTGTGTGGAACGGTTCGCCAAAGGGCTGGATTACCATTGGCGAGAGGGCGAACCTGTTGAATACTGCCGCCACGCCAACATCGAAATAAAAGAGAGGCCACCACGTGAGACACGCTCGTGTGACTTTCCTCGACATGGCGGATTCTACATAATGGATTGGGCTTTTGCCTACATCAAGACGGGACGCAAAGACTTCCTTCAGCAGGTCTACAAGATGCTCGACTATTGGTGGGAGAAACGGGACCGGTCAACTGCAATGCTTCCCCTCGAGAGCAAGACACCACCTAACGTCACGGCTATATATGGGCTTACATCTCCCGGACAAGCGATGTCGTTAGCAATGAGTTTTTTCGAAACATCCCTGTTTCTTGAGCACGAAGTAGGTGACCTGAAGCCCGAATCCACATTGGCAGAAGAACTCGAGTTGTCAGCCAATACTCTTCGTAATGGTACTTCACAGGAGCTACTTTCTTTGGCTCGAACAATGTGGGAACGCGCTAGTGCTTACGCTAACTCGTTTCTGATGCTTCCACACGATCTTGAGAACAAGCTGTGGGTTAGCTGCACGCGCTTCGACACCGGGGAAGTCGTCAGTACAATGAAGTGCTGGGGAAGTGTTTATGGATCCGGCATAGCTGCAGGGTCGGCCAATCTCTGCGTAGGGTTCTATCGAATGACTAATGACGAGCGCTTTCTCGAATTTGCTGAGTCTGTTGCGCGAGGCTACCTAAACGAACCGCTGCCTACCGACGCCGTCGTGCCGGTATGTGATGCCGGCACGGTCATTGCACTCTTCGCGGACCTGTACGACGTGACACGCGAAAGGATTTGGCTTGAGCAGGGAATGAAAATAGCTAGTGACCTAGTGCAAAAATATTTCGACCGTGAGTTGCCTCGTGGTGAAATGCACATCGAATACTATGACTCGCAAATGGGGCCGGGTATATTCTTGCATTCTCTCGCTCGACTGGCGCTGCTCGCGACAAATCCCGACCAATGTCCGATTGGACCCGACTATTCAGCGAGATGACTTTAATCTAGAATGAATTGTTCATCCCAAACCCAAACTGCGGTGGATCTGCAAGCTCGTCTACTATGTCGGGCCGAATCGTTATAGTCTGGGGACCGTCGGGACCAGTTTTCTCAATTCGGCTAATAACAAGATCTACGCCGGCTCTTCCTATCTCGGCTTGCTTCTGCACAACCTTAACTATGGGGGGCATATTCGCCACAGCTGGGAATCCACCGTCGAAGTAGGCAGCCAGCTCTATATCCTCCGGTATCCTAATGTTTAATTGTCTAGCTGCTGTGATTGTGCTTATGGCAAAGAAATCATTTAGCGCGAAAATTGCCGTTACCGGGTCCTTTAGTTGCCGCAAATAAGTGAGCACGTGTTTGTATTCATAGTAATCCTTTGAATAGATAATGGGGGGACATATTAACTCAGGATCGACGTCGATACCGTGATCAACGAGAGCTTGCTCGTATCCTCTTCTGCGGTCCAATATCGATGTGTGCAGGTTGGGCTCAACGTAAGTAAAGTGCGCTATGCGCCTATGACCTCGCTCAATAAGGATCCGAGTAGCTTCGTAAGCACCCCAAAAATGATCGCTGGCAACGTAATCCACCTCGAACTCTACCGGCTTATGGTCGAGAAAAACAAGCGGATAGCCCAGTCTCCTCAGACGATCGAAAACTGGTAGGTTATCTCGCAGAGCCACTGGTATAACCATTGCACCTTCGAGTCCCTCTTCCATCAATCGTTCAAGCTCGCCGTGCTCAGTGGCTGCGCAGTTGTCCGAATCGAAAAGAACTGGCTTGTAACCACGCTTACGCAACTCCCGGGCGGCGCTTCTGACAACGCCCGTAGGAAATGGACCTACTATTTCAGGCACCGCAAGCGCTACGGTTTTAGTCCTTACAGCCGTGTTTTGGCGACCGCCTGCCACAAATGTTCCGCGAGCAGCCCTTCTTACGAGCAATCCTTCGCTTACAAGCGACGCAAGCGCGCGGCTGACAGTTGCCCGATTGGCGTTGAATCTTTCCGCAAGCTCTCGCTCTGGCGGTATTCTATCCCCGACCGACATATTGTCCAGGATCTCCTTGCGCAGGATCTCCCGGATTTGCTGGTATGGCGCCGGGGCTCCAGGTTCTCTAATGATTGGCATGAACTCCTCCTTTGTCGGACGCAATGGCTTTTTTGTCATACTGCGCACCACATGGATTATGCCAAGTTCACTTAAACTTTACTTGATTCGACTCGATTTGTCAACCCCTATGGGTTTTTGTGTAGCCAGAAGCAGTGACAAGGCACTAATAAGCAGCTGACTGACGAGTGCAACGCGTTCCGGAATGCGTAATTCGCATACAAAATCAGGTATTTTTACTGGGTTGACATTATGTCCATTTCAAGGTATGGTACAACCATAGAAGTGGTGGACGGATGCGTTCGTTTGCTAGCACAAGCTTATACCCAGTTGTGCGCTTCGTTAGATAGGCAAAATCAAAATTCTTGAGAAAGGGAAGGGATCCGGAATGAAACGCTTATTTCCTCTCACGCTTGCCTTGCTTGTGGTAGTATCTATCTCTGGATACTGCGACGTGCCTCCAGCCAACCGGTTCCTGCTTTGGTATCTAGGTAATACGCTGCCAACAAATCCAAACTCAGCAGGACCTGGCATCCAATTTACCAAGCAATACCCGGTAGGAGGCGGGCTACTCGACGGTGTAGTTGTTGACGATCCAGAAGCAACGGACGGTAAAGCCTTGTTTATCAGCGACAACAGCACCTCTGACATGGTTTGGTATCGGTCCCAACCTGGCTGTGTGTTCGACAACGCTAGCGGTGTAACAATCGTTGGTCGGGTCAAAGTCACTAGAGATGTTCACGGTGACGATGGAGGCGCTGGCGAGAATCTGAGCATTTTGGACAGCACCGAGGGCAGCGGACTGCGCTCGGGTTACCATTGGGGCGGAGCGAATGGCCACGTGGTTGAGACAATTCGGGGCGTCTCTGCGGAGTTTCCTGCAGGCGACGGTCAGTACCACATTCTTCGCATGACTGCACAAGGAAACGTCTATGGTAAGCAGTGCCCTTGGTCTGAGGACTTTACAAACTACAGCGTTGGCGCAGCTCTGGTTGGTCAGGACGAGTGGATCGGTAATGCAGCCGGCGGATATGATCCTCAGAACCCAACCCAACTGCTCTCCGGCCTGACTGTTGTCGAAGATCCGGACGAGTCGACCAGACCGACTTACGGTAAGGTCGTCGCATTTGTAGGTGGTGATGCGGTCTTTCAAGGGTACACGCGCGTTCTCGCAGCCGCTGACCCTAATACCAATGAGATGGTAGTCGAGTTCGATATTAAAGGCACGGCTACAAACTTGAAGAACTGCTGGTTCGTGGACATAAACGATGTCAATGGTGTTAACATTTGTCAGTGGTATGGCTCCGACGGGACTTGCAGACCCAGGATTGCCGGTACGGTCAATGTGGGAAGCCCACGCAATCTTACTTGCAGTGGGCAGTGGGATCACTTGAAAATAGTGATAAACACTCAAACGAAGAAGGCCAAGTTCTATTTGAACGGCGAGGTTGACCCTGCGTACCCAGATGGCCTCGACTATACGAATCGTCCAGGAGTCCAGCCGTGCACGGACCAGATCGGACAAATAGCCATTCGAAGTCCGTGGGATTATCAAGGTAGAAACTTGCTCTACTTTGACAATTTCTCGGTGAACGGCGTTCCAGTCACTCAGGGCTTCCGCACGATCAAGCTTTATGTCGACGAAAACCCCGAGCCCGTGATTACTATCTCGCCTGCGTCACCACAATGGACCGGTTGGGCGAACAACTTCTTCGGATTCGGCTCAACTTCGATAACTGGTCAACAGGATGTGTACTTCGACTGGGTGACCGCAACTAACCGTGGTGCATTCGCGCCGGGTGAGGAAGTCGCCGTGCTAGGTTACAGTCTTGTGCCCGGGGCGCCTGTGAATACCATAGATGGCGCGAAAACGTCGCCTGATGGTACGCCCGTAGTCATACCCGAGGCGATAGTGACAGCATCATTCACCAACAACCTAACCGAAATGATGCCGATAGGCTTCGCAATCGAGAAGCCAGACCGCACCGCGGGAATTAGGGTAGTTCAGAATGGAGGTTATGCTACTTCGCCAGGTGAGAAGGTCTCAATCGTCGGCTTCACGGCGACCGTGGACGGCGAGCGTGTAATACTGGCGAGCGAGGTGACCAGCGTAGGCTTTGGTTCAGAAGTACCAGCTCCGCTTGCTATGAACCAGAAGGCAAGTGGCGGTGGTACGTTTGGTGGACAGCCAAACGTCTGGAATGTGCAGCCGGCCATAGAGACGTTTAGCTACCCCGATGGTGCATTGGTTGGCAGAAACCTCTGGAGTGGTAACGCTCCAGCATCGCGGATCGGTGTGACTGGTGGTGTACTTAGAGTCCAGGGTGGGGCAGGAGCAGTTACAGCTGCCCATGCTGCTGGTACAGCATTTGGTGCTGAGTCGTTTGAGATGACGATAAAAATGAAGCGGGGAATTGGCACGACCAATATTTGGCAACTCTTTGCCTACGACTCCGCTGGTGTTGAGCTGGTAAGATGGTATGGTTCGGGTACAACCGCCAAGCCAAGAATAGGTGGCTCCGTACTGCCTGCCATCACGCTGACAGACGATAACTGGCATACACTTGGAATCAAGTATACATTTGCGACAAACACTGCTGAGTTCTTCTTCGACGGTGTTTCCAAGGGAACAATTGTCGGACTCACGGGCAACGATGTGCTAGGCAGGGTTGAATTTGCCCTCTACGATCAGCCTGCTCTGACCGACAACTACGCATTGTTCGATGATCTACAGGTTGACGGGTTCACCGTGGCTACACCAGCTGTCGGTCTTAGCAACGTCGGCTTACTGGTACGGATCTACGGCAAAATCACCGAGATGAACATAACCGGCGACCTTGACGGTTGGTTCCGTGTCGAAGATGGCTCCTGCGTGAACCAGCCTGCTGCATCCGGCATACAGTGTAGGGTTCCTGAATCGGATACTATTATGCCGTTCGTCCAGGTTGGTGATTACGTTGAAGTCACAGGAGTGATGGGCGTTAGGAACGGCTTGCGTTACCTGTGGACTACCGAATACACCAAGTACTGATTTGAATCTGCGTAGGCAGCTACTAACTACGCGAGTATGAGATATCTGCAGGTGGGTGCCCGATCGGGCACCCACCTAGTCATATAGACTAACACGGGGGCGGAGTTTTTTGGTGCTCTTTACTGCGAAGCATGGAATAACCTCTAGGAACTGCGTTGTGCAGTGGGAGGCTGTCTCGACATTGCCGCACCTTGTGCTTTCGTAGTGGCCGGGTTGCGTAACGAGACAGTCTCCCAGTGCCCAGACGAAAAACAGCCCACGCAAATTTCGATGCGTGGGCTGTTTGCTTCAGAATCGTAGAAGCCTCAGCTTACCAGCGGCGTCTCCCGCCACCTCCGAAACCGCCACGTCCACTACCAAAGCCACTTCCTCCTCGATCGTTATTCCGAGGTCGGGCTTCGTTCACAGTAAGGGTCCGTCCTCCGAACTCTTTGCCGTTTGCGGCTTCTATGGCTGCCGCCATATTGTCTTCGGGGATTTCGACGAACGCAAACCCCTTATTTCCGATGATTCTTACTTCCGCTACCGGACCATGCGGCTCGAAAAGCGTGCGCAAGTCTTCCTCGGTCGTGTCGTACGACATGTTTCCTACGTACAATGTCTTGTTGGCCAATTCAATGCCTCTTTCTGGGTAACTAACCCTGGATTAGATTCTGCAACGGTCAAATGGGGAATGGCCAAGAGGATCCTAAAAACAGAGCTTCCGAGCCACGTACCACTACGCCGGTGCGTCTCGTCAGTGTTGAACTACATCCAACACTACATTCATTATACCCCTAATTCAAGATGATTGCAACATATTTTCAAAAATTTATCCCTTCAGACCCTCCTGATGACACACGCGACTGCCATTTGCCCGAAAACCGTACACCTGACACTGAAAATCGATCCATCGTTCGGACGTCTTTGCGCTAACAGATTTCAAGTGACGCGGCTCATATCCTACAAACTATAAAGCTGAGGTTTCAAAAAGTAAGGTCTACATCTTTAGCCTTACTGTTGCTTGAAGTGTAAATGGATTCTCCGTGCAAGGATACACTTCTTACACTTGCGCCCGAGACGCGGCTTACTTTTCCGTTCTTGCACCGAATCACAGCTACCTCAGCGTCAACTTCGAGGCTTTCCGAGGGTATGAATATCCGTTGCGGGTTCTTCCACGTTACAATTACGTAATCTGTTTCCTCACCTCGGGCAATCTTAATTGCCGATACCGCTGATGGGTTGTCTTGAACGACCAGTCGGCTCACTGTTATCTGGGGGACCTCCGAACCTTTGTAGGGATACAGAACCAAATCGATCGACACTGGTGCTGAACCCTTTCGTGAATACTTCCAACCCCTCGATTTCACGGGCTCTTTCGAGCCCATGCGGTTAGTTGCTATAAGGAATTCGGTGGGTTCAGAGGTCAGACCTTCGATGTCAACCGGCAGCATCATAAGTTGACCTATTTTTTCATAACCATCGCCTTGCTCAATAGGGAATGTTGTGTGTACAGCCTTCGTAGTCGGATTTTCGGTCAAACCTGCATTTTCCGGAAAATGCCAATTCTGATCGTATGTATGCTCTCCTTTGCCTTCCACCTGATCTACTACGACCCAGTAGTCAGGTTTTACAAAGACTATACCTCTAGTGTGTGTTAGACCTTCATAACCGTCAAAAGAACCCAGCACATAGTCAAAACCGTCGTTGGATACCCATCGTGTGGTCTTTCCTGGTCCGCGCGGTTGAGTTTGACCGTCGATCGTGATTGTGTTGTGGTATGAAGTATGGGGATATAGGATCACATCTGCCCGCTCATAGCTGCGAATTCCGGGATCAATAAGTAGCTCTCGTCCGTATGCGTATGCAGTTATTTGTAGCACATCGTCGTGTCCATGGGAGCCTCGACTTGTTTTGAACACCAAATGTCGAGCGTGCTCATAGGGTTTTTCTTCATACATGCTTCGCATTATGCTCCATTGACCGTGTGGGAAGTTCACCGAAGCTTTCTCGGGCATTTTGCCTTCTTTGCCTCTGGTCCATACGTATTTGATATCCTCGCGCTTGAAATACTCAATCGCCTTAGGAAGTGGGTATGCTGGTCCTCCGCCCCAATCACCAATCGCGGGCATATTGCCGTCGGGTTGTGTTACAGCGGCTAAGAAATCTTGCGTTCGATTTAGACGTGACCGGACCTCTGGGTCTACAGATATGCCGGCTTCGTCTAGAGCCTGCAGTGTTCCAAGCATAGCATTATAGGCGAAGCAAACGTAGCCGGGGGCATCCTCCATTTCTTTGCCGTCCGGGTACACATCACGCAATACGTTGCGTTCGAAACTAGTCTTTCCATACTCCAACCAAACAGGACGATCAGCGAAGAATGGAAATTCCATTGCTATGCCCATCACAGCGCTAGTTGAATGAGCAAGCCAGTTTCCACCTGTGAAGTTATCGTTTTTCAGGTAGTCTGCGTGCTCCCAGATGGAGTAGAGCCAGTTTGCCCACAGTTCGTCGTCAACATGTTTTGTTGCTGTGAGTCGAGCAAACCTAGAAGTTAACCAACCAGCGCGTGCGGCAGTATCCAGCGTGCGCCACGTCGGGTAATCCGCTCCGCTCATAACTTCCGGCTTCGGATTCGCGTCTATCCAGTCATAAAACACAGATTTCAGGTAACGTGCCCAGCCTATATCGCCAGTATTGTAGGCAGCATCAACAGGAGCTCCAATCGGCGATCCTCGATTGAGAAAGTTCTTGTGCTCGTACCAGTCACTGTTCTTCATATATGCCCAGTCTATCGGAACAACTTCTATACGCTTGATCCCGGCAAAGTCCAGTTCGCCTCTTCTTAGAGCCTCCTGTCGACTTAGGTCAATCTTCGGGTCCGGTGGTTCCACGGGATAATGTTTTGCGCAGTACGCTCTCAAGGCAGCACAAGCTGCCCTCCAGTTTTTTGCTTTGCAGTGCTTGTAGAACTCTTCCAGTCCAGGAATGCCAGGTTTGATGCGCTCGTATAGAAGCTTTGTGACCTCGTCCAAACGCGGATGTTCATACCCTTTGTAGATTCGTAGGCCATGCACAAGAGCTCCCTCGGATCCTTCTCCCAAATCGAACTTTACCCATCGTGCCCTAACCTTCGGTAGCCTCAAAACTTGAAAAAGACCCAAGTCTTTCTTCTCGAAGACAAGTTTGTAAGGACCCTCGAGCGACTTCGACGAAACTTCTATCCTAACTCTCTTCGCGTTCCGCTCTTCACCGGCGCCCGCTGTTCCGAAGTCCACCCGATCAAATACGCGTTCCTGTCCCAGGTCGACGACGAATACCTGCTTCTGATACTCTTTTGCAAACACAAGCCTTCCTTTCGGCACTGGCGCGTCACTCAGGAGTTCGTTTGGATCTTGGTTGCCAACGAGTTTGGCTTGACATATAACCCTGGCACCCATTTTCGGAGATGCAAAGTTGGCGGGATAAGGCCACCCGACTCCTGTCGAAAACAGCATAGCAACAACTCCAATAGCAAATAATCTCATCGTTACAATCCTCCTTCTTCGGGTCATCCACGGTCTTCTTCGCGCTTGTTCGCCAGAGCCATATGCTTATCGTTTGCCCTGGAAACCGATCGGCGATGTATTCTTCGCATCATTGCAGTTTTCTCACCAGCGCAATTCCTTGTTTCCACCAGTCCTGTAAGAAGTCTGCCTCCAGGCTTCGACGTGCCAGCCAAGCGTCAGCCTTTTTCAGATCGAGATCCGCGGTTATGATCTGTTCATCGTAAATACCGGCTTCCTCTATGATCTGTCCACTCGGCGATATGATTCGACTTTGTCCATGTGACCCTTCGTTTCTTTCTTTGTCCCAA
>Ga0123519_10002911_pt1 | contig 28689 bp, 43 predicted proteins | sample YelNatPaOPRAMG02_FD_87396 | JGI IMG/M metagenome (GOLD analysis project Ga0123519, IMG submission 87396) | Hot spring microbial communities from Yellowstone National Park - Yellowstone National Park OP-RAMG-02 (version 2) | ecosystem: Environmental > Aquatic > Thermal springs > Hot (42-90C) ...
ACACTCCTTATAGCCAAAGGTAAGACTTGTTATTACATCAAAGCATTCAACGAGGATGGAGAACCAGCAGCGTTCGGTGTTAGGATGTCATTTGAGAAAGCGTTCTGGGGTGAATTTGCATCAGGACCTTACGACTATCTCAAGATGAAATTTAGAAAAGCGTTTGTAAAGAGAGACACAGTTAAAAAAAAGAATACAGAAAAATGAAATTCCCCAGAGGACTGTGTAAACAAATTGAAGAAAATGTTTAAAAAGGAGGACAAAGTGGAAAATTGGAATGAGTTTTTAGAGAAAGGTTGGAGATTGGTGCACAAAGATGACCGTTTATTAATTTTTGAACATAAAACTTTTGGTAAAGCTATTTTTACTACCACAGCAACTCGGGAGGAAATGCTCAAAAAACTGGAAGAAATAGAACTTGAAAAACGAGAAGAGATGGAATTGTGCGCAAAAAGCAAAAGATTGAAAGAACTTTTTGAAGAGATAAAAAAGTTTAGGAGCTTGCACAGTCATATTGAAAAGTCCAAAGAACTCCCGCGCTTGGGAGAGAAAGTTAAAAAGTTAAGAAAAGAGGATTGGGATGAATTGTGGAAAACGAGTGCAGGGAAAAGTTGCATAGCAGCTATTCTTCTTGCTCCATATTCATATAGCCCATATATGATGTGGGAAGAGGCAATGGAGAAAAAAGGATTGATTAAAATTAGGTCAGGTAAATCAGAAAGAGGAAAACATAAGGTGTCAAAGAGGAAAATGTAAGATGTTTGAGTTAGCGGAGTAAAAGGAGGATAGCGATGAGGAAAAATAGAAAGGTAGAAGTGAGTGAAAAGAGCATTACAGAACCTTTGTTTTTTGCAGAAGAAAAATTGGAGGAGGGATAACTGTGCTAACACTATTTTTTGGCTCGACTGACAAGGCATTCCAGATGATTTTTATGGCTTTTTTGTCATACCAAAAGCAGAACATTAAAGTTCTGGATGTTACTTATGGAAAGGGTAGAAGTTGGAAAGGATTTGTTTGGAACGAATTGTTCAGCAGTTTTGAACTGGTTAAAATGGACAAAATTCAGTACACAGGAGTTGCTCTGGATGTTGTCGGAGACCATTCTGACCTGTCTAATTTTGAGGATGGAAGTTTTGATGCTGTCTATTATGACCCGCCTTATTATTTTAAGGAATTTGTAAAATCTTATGATTTGAGCAAGAGTGAATTTGAGGAGAGTGAAGTATTCTGGTCTCTGGAAGATTTCAGAGAATCCCTCTCTGGATTGAAAAAGGAAATCCCACGAGTGCTCCAAAAAGAAGGTTTTTTAATTTGTAAGATTATGGATGGGTATGCTGGCAAAGTGTATTTTCCTAACACATTTTTGGTTGTTAACACTTTTGCGCAAGGAGGCTTGGACATAGTTGGACATTTTATAGTTCCTATTCAAAGACCTAACTGTCCAGATATAGTTAGGATTAATCATATAAATTATTTGGTGTTTTGTAAAAATCCTTCTGAAAAGTGGTATAGGTGTGGTCATAAGGAATGGTGGAGCAAAAATAGGAGGGCGAAAGTTGGAGAGAGAATTTTTTGTTAATTTGTTGGAAAATAAATCGTTTATGCAGGGGTTGGAATCAGCTTTTGCTGCTATCAAAGAGAAAGGTATGGCAGTTTCTAAAATGAAGATGAATGCTAATACTTTCAAAAACATCAGAAAGAATTTGCCATATCCTGAGTATGCAGCAGAAATCGAGTATGCAAAAGCAAAACAGGGTATTTTCGGTGAGCTTTGGGGAGCAGAAATAGTCATAAACAACTTTGTAGAGGACGGACTGATAATTCTTGTTGGAGAAGACGAGGAAAAATAAAAGGAGGAGCGAAAATGGTTGAGGTTAGCGGGATAATTCTGACTTACAACTCCGAAAAAACCATAGAAATACCTTTGAAAAATATGACTGGCAAGGTGGACGAACTCATAGTTGTGGACACAGGTTCTACTGATGACACAACGGACATAGCCGAAGAATACGGAGCCAAGGTGGTTGTAATTCCTCAACGCCTGCATTTTGGAGACCTGCGGAATGCTGCTATCCAAAAAAGTTTTGGAAAGTGGATATTTATGCTGGATGATGATGAATACATAGAGGAAAAGTTTTATGGGATGCTAAGAACCTTGATAAGAAGCAACAAAGCAGATGCTTACAAAATCCCCAGAAAGAACTATGTAGATGGAGAATTCAAAAAGGAATTTTACCCGGATTACCAAGTCAGGTTATTCAGGAGATACTGCCGATGGATATACCCAGTGCACGAGGTCTTGGTAGGAGCTGATAACATATTACCTTTGGACGAGGTGAACATAATACACAGCAAAGCAAAAGAAAAGGCTCAAAAAAGCGCCTGGCTTTGGAGGTATTTGGAAGAATTGAATCTTGGTTATGATTTACCAGAGCATCGTGCTGGACTAACAAAATAACATTATAATTTTATAAAATGCAGAGCAACATTCTTCGAGAATTGAAGGTAAAGAGGACAGTAGATGCTCTAAAGGAAAGAAATCCTTTGGCATTAGAATTACTGTGTTCTGAAGAAATGTTCGGGTATCTGATGAGAAAAGCATTCGTAATATATAAGCGCAAGCATCCAGAAGTATCAGACCACGAGTTGTGGTCTGATTTGAAATCTATTCTTTGTGAAACCTTGATTAACTGGGATGAAGAGCGATTAAGGTCAGCAACAAAATATATGACTACGATGTATCTGAATAATGTATTCAAGTACTACAGAAAAAAAAGCATATTCTACAACGAAGGAAGGATAAGAACCAAGTTTTACCAAGCCAGCGAAGAGACAGAATGCGACTTTCAATACCCATTAGACAATTGTGATGTGGTTGGTAATGAGCTTTTAGCTCTTTTCGGTGAGGAGGACATAGAACTTTACATACAGTGGGCGAAGAAATGCAGAAAAGCGCTTATGGAAATGTCCAAAAAACAAGGTATTGATTTTTTGATATTACAGAAGAAATTCAAACAACTGGGCAAATATCTGGAGGTGAAATATGGTATATACTTTTGTCTGTGAAGAATGTGGCTGGAAAGTGGACACAAAAGAAAATTCTGCTCCTACCTGTCCTCAATGTGGTAAATCTATGCAAAAGGTTTTCTATCCTCCTCAATTGATTCTGCACAGCGACGCCAAGGCACAGGACGAAATAGACAAAGCTCTTGCTGATTTTTACAAAGGTCAGGAAGAACTGGACAAAGGTGAATTGACACAGATGGAGATTGAAGATTCCTACGCACTTTTGGAAAAGCGTGCTGAAAAACTTGGCAAGGACAAGGGCTACTATTTCCAAAATCCTCCAAAACTTACCAAAGAGGAGATGGCTAAAAAAGCCCAAGAACAAATTGACCAGGTGAAAAAGCTAATAAAATGAGACAGACAGAAATGATTGATAAAAAGGACAGCAGACATCCTCTGGTTGTTTCTGTTGGAGAACTAGTCAAGAAGTACGAAGAGGAAGGTAACTGGGCTGACTTGAAAAGGGAGATATTCACTGCCAAAGCTATTCTGGAAGGTCTGTCTGCTAATGTTGTAGATGAAAGAACACTCGTGGCTATTCTCAAGACTATAGAGACCATCGCTTCTGCGGTGGAAAAACAATTGAAGATAGAAGAAAAAACTTCCATCAGTCTTGAGCAATTTGCCATATTAGTTCAGAGAATCATACAGATAATTGAAGAAAATGTGTCCAACTTTGAAGAGAAAAGAAAAATATTTGACGAGATGGAGAAACTTTTGAAACTGTAGGAGAACGGTATGAGAAGACGGAGCGAACTGCTTAAAGAACTCAGAAAAAGAGGATGGAGAAAAACATATGAGGACAATTATTCACTGGTCTTTGAACATAAAACTTTTGGTGTGGCTGTTTTTGACCCTACTACGAGCGATGAGCTAATACTCAAAGGCATAAAAAATATGGAGGAGGAAAACAAAAAGTGATTGTTTTTTGGGACATAGATGGTGTGCTCAGAGATTTGGTGAAAGGATTGGGAATAAAGCTTCAAATGTCCTGGGAGGATAACAAAATTGTTGAAAGTGTGGAGGAGGATTTTTCAGTGCTTGTGAATTCTCCTGCTTTGCCCTATTTGGATGTGTTGCTGGATTTTTTGAACAGAGAACCTTCCAACTTGGAACATATTGTTCTTTCTGCTAATCCAGAAAGTTGGAGAAAATACACCAATCAGTGGTTGGATGAACACGGATTGAAAAATGTTGAAAGGATTTTCACAGACACCCTGGAGGAAAAATTGGATTATTTAGATACTCCTGATGCGGTGTTGATTGACGATTACCCTTATTTCGTTGACTATGGTAATATTTTGCTGATAGACCACTCTTATAATAGAAGTGCAAGACCTCTGGTCAGAATTAAAAGTCCTTTGGAATTGGAAATCTGTTTGTTGATTTTGGACAAGATTAGCGAGAGGTGAAAAGTGGAAAGAAAAAATTTTCTGGTTATTGACACCAACATAGGCATAGACCACGCTCTGGCTCTGGGAAAATTAGGACACAAGGTCTACTACTACATAGATTGCAGAGAACCTTATCCAAAAATGCAGTCAACTATCAGTGGAAGAGGATTCTCGGAGATAAAGAAGATTAACGATTACGGAAAAGTTTTGGATGATGTGGATTGTGTAATTTTCACTGATGTTGGATACGGAAACTTAGCAGATTGGTTGAGGAAGGGCTTTCCTGTAGTAGGAGCGGATAGAGTTTCTCAATACTTGGAATTGGACAGAATTTATGCCAAAAGAATAATGGAAGAGTACGAAATAGCCACTCCAAAATATCAGATAATCAAAGGAGTGAAAAGGCTAAGAGAATTCGTTCAAGACAATCCTGAAAAGAAGTTCTTCATCAAAATTAACGAATTCAGAGGCAACATAGAGACCTTTTCTGTAAGCAGTGTTGAGGAGTTGGACTTGATGCTGGGGAATGCGGGATTTGGACCTTTTGAGGATGTAGTTGAATTCTGTGTTGAGGAGGCATCTCCTGGTGTAGAAATAGGTGCTGATATATTCTTTAATGGTGAGGAGTTCCTACAACCGCATCTTTACACTATTGAAGTCAAGGATATGGGTAATATAGCCAGATATGTAGAAGACAGCGTTTTTATGGAACAAGTTTTCAACAGGATACAACCTTACCTGGCGGAAAATGGATATCACGGGAATATAAGTGTGGAAGGATTTTTGGATGAAGATGGAATTTTCAGAGTCATAGATTGGACTACAAGGTTTCCATTCCCTGGTTCAGCGATATTCCCCAGAGCAATAAAGAACTACGACGAGGTGTTGTGGTGCACCGCCAACGGAGAACACACCAGTTTGGTAATTGAAGAACCTTTTTGGGTGGAAATGGGAATATACACCCCTGACCAGATTTGGAAGGAAATACACTTTCCTCAAGAGTATTACCCACACATTGGCTTCAGGAGAGTGGTGAAAAAGGATGACAGGTTTATCTATGTTCCAGGAGACAGTTTGGTGTGCACCATTTCCACAGGTAGCTCTTCTTTGAGAGAGGCTATGAATGCTTGCTTGGCTGTAGCCAAAGAAGTGAGTGTGTTCACTTCTGACAGTCCTGTTGGAATGAAACAAATGTTTATGGAAATCGTGGAAGAATTAAATAAAATCGGAGACAAGACATTTGCCAAATGAACGAGAAGAAAACAATCCAACAGGTGTGGAAGGAAACTGTAGGCACAGCAGCTGAAAAATACAGACGAGGCACAGAAATCTGGGAATTCCCTCCTCCTGACATCCAAACCTTTATTGACTCGCCAGAATTTTTGAATATGAGCAATGTTATCTTCCCAGGAGTAAGAGAGGATTTGTGTAATATATTTCGGACAGATGAAAATGGAGAATTGAAAATCAATTACGTTGTTTTGATACAAGCTCCTGGCTCTGGCAAAAGCGAGTTGGCTTCTATTGCTACAGCATATCTTGTGGTGAGATTGTTGTGTATGCGTAGTCCTCAAAAAGTGTTAGACCTTTCTCCAACTGCTAACATCCAGATAATTAACTCTTCAGCCAGTGGAGACCAGGCCAAACGAGTGGTCTTTGAATACATAAAGAATAAGTTGAAATATATGCCATTTTTGAAAAAATTGGGTTGGTCTCCTGATGAGAATGTGGAGAGTGAATTGCGCTTTCCCAAAGGTGTAAGAGTTACACCAGCCAGTTCAACGGGCAAAACGGTCTTGGGGAGCAATCTCTTCGCTGTGATTATGGATGAGTTGAATGAGTATGTAAGAACGAAGAACAGAGACCTTGCCGAATTAATGTTCAATAAATTCTATTCCAGAATGCTGAGTAGATTTGGTAAAGTTGGAAAATACTTTGTAATGCTAATATCCCAAGCAGGCTACGCTGATTCGTTCATAGAGAAAAAGTTTGAAGAGTGGAAGAATAATCCTCGTGCCTATGTCTGCCGAAGAGCTCACTGGCAAGCACGACCTCACGATTACAAACTTGGATACTTCACAATAGAATATTTTGATGAAATGGAAGGTGAGAAAAAGCAGATGCAAGTGCCTGTTGAGCTCAAGGAGGAGTATCAGCGAGACCCAATTCTGTTCCTGCGCAACTGGGCAAGCGTCCCCAGCAGAACCATCCAACCGTTTTTCTACAATCAGGATGTTTTGAAAAAAATCTTTTCCAACAATCCTGACCCGTTACCAGAGTGCAAGGCGTTGGATGGGAGTTTGCTACCTTTTTTTCCAGAGAATGCTGCACAACAACTGCCCAAATCTTATGTTGGCAAGCCTGGAATGGAATATTACTGCTTCACGGACCTGGCCAAAGGAGAGAAGTGTAAGGTTGGCTTTTGTCTTGTCCATCCAGAAGGTAAAAAAGAAATCCAATGGTATGACAGAAACACAGGTAGAACAATCAGCGAATTCAGAGACATTATAGTTGTAGACCTGGTCTTGAGGTTCTCTGCTCCAATAGATGGAGAAGTGCCTATCTACTCTGTAAGAGACTTTATCATCTGGTTGAAAAAAGAAAGAAGTTATAACATCACTACCGTCGGAACAGACAGCTGGCAATCTCTGGACTTTAGGCAAATAATGGCAAGTATGGGCTTTCAGGTAGAATTGGTTGGGATAGAAAGGGACAAGTCAGTTTACCAAACTCTCAAGGATGTAATCAACGAAGGACGTCTCAAAATCCCTTACTACCGAGAATCGCTATTACACGAATTGGGTAAACTGGAGGAAAAGGAAGGTAAGGTCTTCAGTCAATACTACAAAGACCAGGCAGATGCCCTCTGCGGTGCTGTGTATCTCATAAGCAAAAAGAAAGTGAATTACTTTGAAAAATCCTCTCCTCCAAAAGTAATTCAACCGGTTTTGACGCCTTCTCTGTTGAGTGGTGGTGGAGGAGTGTCGGAAATAGTCAAAAGAATAAAATGGTAATAACGCAGTTGGAAGATTGAAAAGTTGGAAAGTTGGAAAGTTGGAAAATTGGGAGTTAGGTAAAATAGAAAAGAGACAAAAGATTGTTTAACTTATGAAAAGGAGGTGCATATGAAAATAACATTAAATGTTAAAGAAGCAGGCACAGAAAAGTTCTACTACATACCTTTTGGTTGTGGATATCACAGAAAAACTGATTTCTATCTTTGGATTAACAGAAGATTAGTAAAATTTGATGAAAACGGTAATCCCTATACCGAATTTCCTGCCCAGGATTCCAAAGTAATCAAAACAGAAAAAGGTAACTATGTTCTGAGACCAGAAGAAGGATGGACAACTTTTGCTAGTGTTGGAGAAGAGTGTGGGTTTAGGGGTAGTTCTTCTTTTGAAATTCTTGACCCTCCAAAAGAGACAGTGGTACTACTCGAATACACCATCTACAACTCACCAGCAGGGAGCACAGGAGTTAGCTGCTATGGATTGGTCAGTGTAAAGAGCAAAGAGCTCACCATAAAGTGGACGAGAACTGGACGATTGTATGGAAAACCATCTTGCGGAATAAGGAAATACTACGCTGATGGAAAAGTGGAGGATTTCGAAGGTTTATCAGATGGGTTAGAGGCGCTTGAAGAACTGAAAAAAGAATTGTTGTGAAAGAAACAAGGGGATAAAATGGATGATTTAAGAGAGATGGTTCTGGAAAAAGGACAAACCAGCAAAGACCGCAGAACTGTAATGGATGTTCTTGGAAGAATTAAAACTCCTGGTGATGCCTTGTTTCTCCTCCAAGCTTATAGAGATGCTGCAACTGGATACAAGTTCTATGACGCTCTGGCTATGTGGCTGGGTCAGGAAAAGTTTTGGAAGGCAAAAACCCGCTCGTGGCTTAAGGAATTAGCAAAAAAATACATTAATGGAGAGATTTAGCAGAGAGAGAAATCAAATCGCTAACAAAAGGAGGCGCAAATGTGGAAAAATGTAAAGATAATTCTAACAGGAGAAAATTGGAAAGTTGGAGCGCAGGACGAAGCTTACACCCTCTGGAAAAAGGAGGAAAATGGAGAGTATGTATTAAAAGGAGAATTCAACACCTTGACAGAAGCTTTGTTGGGAGTGAAGAGATGGGCTTTAAGATTTTACCTACAAAGATGTGGCGAAATTTTCAAGACCTCTAATTCCGAAGAATTGCAGGCAAAGTTGGAAACATTTGAACACTGGTGGAAAACGAACAACCCAGAAATAGCATCACTTTTGAAAGCAGCAAGTAAAGTGGAAAGTATTCCTCTTCCAGAAGGGAAGAAAAATGGTAACAAAAGGCGACATAAGAAGATTTGTTGAGCTAAGAGCGCGTTATTACAGAGGAGAACCTTGGGACAAAGTTGGCAAAGCTGCTCACTACCTTGTATTGCTGAGTGAGGACAGCAATTTTGATTGTGTTGGAGCATTTTGTGAACATATGCTAAGAATTTTGAAAGAGGTAGAAAAAGAGTTGGAAAAGAAAAAAGTAGACCTTGGAAGGTTAGGATTCAAATCGTTCAGACGTATGGTAGAAGAGGAACTAGAATATTGGGGCTACTGTATAGCACAGCACAAAAACCTACCACCAGACATAATGATAAATGTGCTGCCTTCAAGCTCGGTAGCTGATATACTGCTTTATGGTGAAACGATGGGCTTTATCAAAAGATACGACAGTCCTGATTGGGAAATCTTTGAAGGCTCTGATGAACCTGGAGAATTGGATATGTATTTGTGTAGAAAACTAATAATCGGCGAGGACGAGGAGCCAGAAAATATAACTTTATTTTCAACACAATCAGCGGATTTTGTTCGCAGTTGGAAGGTGTCTGGTATACCTCTGAATGTCTATTTCACTGACCAGAGATGGATAGCGGAAAGATACTGGCATCCAGACACAGAGGATGTCTTGGTCAAGGTTACTCTGCCCAAAGATGCTGTTGTGAATACTGCGGAACACGAATATACAACAATCAGAGAGGTAAAACCAGAAGAATTCAAAATTGGATATTTGTGAACAGGAGGTGGAAATGAAAGTAAAGATAATTCTGGATGTGGACGGAATTGGAAAAATAGGAGTTACAAGGAACAGCTACATAGTCTTTCAAAATTGGGTACCTGGTGAGGAAGGAGCAAAACCTGAACAGCCAAAATATTTTTCCACCTTGAAAAATGCACTTTTGGAATTGAAGCAATATAATCTCGGTAAATATCTTGCTCAGAAAGAAACAGCTAGGAGCTTTAGAGAATTGTTGGAAAGGTTGGAGGAGTTTGAAAGAGAGTGGAAAAAGTTTTTGGAAGAGAATGTCAGCAGAATAGAAGAACAGGTTTGAAAAGGAGGAGGAAATGAATAAGGACAAAATAAGGTTAATATTACAAGTAGAAATAGGAGGTAAAAAGTATAAAATTGAAAGAAATATTTCTTGCCATTTGATTCCTCACAAAATAATTCCATCCGAAATTTTTGAGCACATTCTACCTCAAATGGAGAAGGAGGTAGAGAAAAAGCTAACAAAGGATTTTACTAAGATTTGCACCTGGTTCCCTTCTGGAGTATACGAATATGATTGGGATGGAGACGTTTGGGTCAGGATACCTGAAGAGAAAATAAAGGAAGAAAAAATAAAAAGGATGAGGGCAGGAATGTGTATGCGAGAGGAAATGCTGAAATGAAAGGAGGTAACTAAAATGGAAAGCGAAGAATTGACAATTCAAGAGATAATTGCAAGGAAAACTACTACAGAAAAAAGAATTCTTGGCTTGATTATGGCGTTCGAAGCAGAAACCTGCTTGACAGTAGAAGACATAGTATTCATCCCCAAAAAACCAATGCCTTCTAATCCTGATGGAACAGGTGAACTCCGCTATACAGAGGAGTATTTCAAACTTAAAGTTTCTCTGGAAGATTTAGAATTGGAATTAAAGCGTAAGGAAGGTCTGGTAAAAGGTGGAGAATTAACATTACAAGAAATTGTCCAAAAGAAGAAGAACACAGAAGAATTGATTCTTGACCTTATTAGACTATTCCAAATAAAGACCGGCTTGGAAGTGAAAGATATAATGTTTCGTCCTGGAACGAAGATACATTTTCCACTTTTTGATGGGAGCGAACAGTGTTACATAATGCCATCATTCGAACTCAAGGTGCGTGCGGAAGGTTTGGAATAAAAGGAAATGAAAGTGGATGGGGATATGATTGCAAGAATGATGTGATTATATGCAACTACTGTTTAGAAGGTGGGGCAGCTGATGAAGGTAATGAAGATTTTGAATAAGTGTTTTAAAATGTAGGAGAAGAAATAAATGTTTAAGACTATAGTTATATTTTTAGCTGCTACTATTTGTTATTGTTATTTTGTTTACTATTTTATACCGGTAAAAGTAGCGAATAACCTAGTAAGTGGAAAAGAAGTATTAATAAAGTTGTTACTTTTCCTTTTCTTTACAGGTCTTTTCTTTTTGGACTGTGCAACAAGCGATTAAAAAGGAGAATGAGATGATTCACTATTGTCAGACAACTCAAAATAGACTAAGGGAAACGATAGAATCGATAAATAGGGTAATAGACCAAGTGGATAAGGTTAAAATTTTCAATAAGGAGGTGAAAAAATGATATTTTTGCTCCGAAAACGAGTAGTCTACGCTCCAGGAGTTTGGGACCTTTTGCACGTTGGACATTTGAGGTTTCTTAAGAGAGCTAGCGAATTGGGGCACAAGTTGACAGTTGGAGCACAATCAGACAGGTTAGCAGAGGAGCAAAAAGGCGTTCCACCAGCTGTGAGTGAGAGATTGCGTGCCAGCGCTTTAAAATGTCTTCCTTTTGTTGATGATGTTTATATTTATGATGATTTTGATTATGCCAAGCATTTGAAAGTCTGCGGAGCTAATGTTCTGGTATTGAGTGAACTCTACAAGAACGAGCCGAGGTTTTTTCCTGCTATAGAGTACCTGCATTCAATAGGTGGAAAAGTTTTTTACCTACCTTACACCAAAGAGATTTCTGACACAGAAATAAAAGAGAAAATTGTGGAATATGCTAATCCTTGGAAATGTATATGGACGAGAATTGGAAATCAGGATGATAAGGACGATTATGAGATAATTAGTTCTGATAAAAACAAAGTCCAGCTGGCTGCTCGGCTTATAAAGGAAATATTCAAATTAGACAAGGCAACTCGCTATGAGCGCAAAAAAATTTTAGATTTTGGATGTGGAACGGGATTAACACTGAAAGAAATGCCAGACACCTTGCTCAAATACGGAGTGGACATTTCTCCGGGACTTTTGCAAAGAGCCAGAAAAAACAATCCCAAAGCTACATTCGTACTTTCAGACCGTATTCCCTTTCAGAACAAATTTGAGTACATATATTCAGTGGGAGTGTTCCAGTATTTTCCTAATCACCAACACGCATTTGAGGTGCTTTTCCAGATGTTGGAAATTGGAAAAAACATCTTGATACTCGGAGTGCCAGACTTGGAGAAAAAGGAAATGAGAGAAGAACGCAGAAGAGCATTAGGATTGCACAGCACTCCAGAACATATGTATTATTCCAAAAAGAATTTTGAAAAACTGGGTTTCAAAGTCTGGGACAACGATGTGCCTTTCACCAGGTGCTGGAACTTTGAGTTTAATGCTTTTTTCAAAAAGTGAGGGAGTAGAAAAATGGTTCAAGAGCCACAACTTAGTGAGTTAGGAAAGATGACCAGAAAGTTCCAACATATGTACTTGACTATATTTTGCAAAATGCGTGATATCTTGTTAGAAAATGGAATACCTTATTGGTTAGACGGTGGAACACTCTTGGGGATTTGCAGAGATGGAGATTTGAGATGTGAACACGATTTTGACATAGGAACATATGCAGAATATTGGGACAAGATGTTAGACCTGTCTGCCAAAATTCTCAAAAGTGTTCCATATAAAATCGCCATCCGCTGGGAAGTACATCCTTACTACATCCAATCCTTAAGGTTCTGCCAATCCAACCGAGTCAAATCCCTGGAAGAATACGCAAGAATAGACATAATGTTCTGGCACAAAGTGGGGAATTGGAGAACCTTCCCAGGTCTGAAGTTCTTGTATTCCCTACCCGAAGAGTTGTTCGTGGAATTTGAAGAAAAGAGTTTTGTTAACATCCCAGAATTTGCTAATGAAAAATTCCTCATACCTAAAAGATGGAGGGAGTACCTGGAATGGATGTATGGAAAAAACTGGACAACTCCTATGACATCAGAAGAATTCCACAGATTTTTGGAAATGCAGGCTGAAAACTTGATTGAGCGAGTGTCAGGAGCTGTCCAAAGACCGGAGGTGGTTGAGTACTGGCGTGAGGGATACAACACTGAAAAATGGAGAAAATATGCTGTCAAATGAGCATTTGCATTATAATTTGAAAAAAGGAAGTTGAGTAAAAGTAATAGGAGGAGAAAAATGAAAAAACTCGTATTCAGAGAAGTAAAGGATGAGGATGTTTATGTTAATTACCAGGATTACTTGCGAGTGGCAAGAGAATGTGCCCGAACATTAACAGCTGGTAAAAATGTAAAAATAATTGAGGAAAAATCGGTAATTAAGTCTGCAGTTATTCCAAATATAGAGTCAGCGGTGTTTTTGATTGCTGTTAAAATTCCTTCTGACAAAGACCACGCATATATTCTTCCAATCTCGGTGCGCAAGGGTGTGGCGGAAGAGCCCAAAACTGTCATCTGCAAGAGGATTAACTCTCCAGAAACTGTGGAAATGACAATCGGAACATTCTTGAAAAAGTTGGATGCCACAACTCAGTCAGAAAAATCCTTCTGGTTCAATCCATTTTCTGGATTGTTCAAATTGATTAAAAAAGCTCAAGACCAGCCAGAAGAAAAGAAGCAATCCCCACCTGTTCCAACTTTGTTGAGGGAATATCACAAAAGTCCTAAAGCTCCTCTTGAATATGAAGAAAAACCAACAGGTGAAAAAGTTCCTTTCGCTATGGAGGACAAGATTTTGAATAACGTGTTAGCTGCTATAACAGAAATGCTCGTAAAAATAGAGGATATAGAAAGACGACACAAATCAACATTAGAAGAACTTATGAAACGTAAAAGGGAAATAGAAGAGCAATTAAGAACAGAAAAATCCAAAGTGTTAGAAGAACAAAAAGCATACATAGACGGAGCACTAAAACTGGCTGAACAATTGGCTGATGAGATGAAAATGGTCAGGAACAGGGTGTATCTTATAGAAAGTGGTGCCACTCGCGCTCTGGCTGCTGTAAGAACTTACAAAGACATTCCACCTGCCATACCTGTCCAAACTGTAAAATCTCTCATACAGGAAGTTGGTAGTCGCTTTAAGACAGGTTCAAAATTAATCAAGGAATTGGAAAAACAAATAGACCAGTGGGTAGAACAAAATACTAAAATTACCGAAAGATTAGAAATAGTCCATCCAGTACCAAAACTCTGGGAAACCACACCTAAAAAATCCTCAAGAACTGTAATTTCAGAGTTGTCCAATGCATTAATCAAAGAGTTGGATGAAACTATAGAAACTCTCAACAAGGCACTCAAATTGCTCGGAGAAACAGAATTACCTATCCCAGCAACAGAAGCCAAACCCATCGAGCCGTTCTTGAGACCAGCACCAGCTCTGGCAAGATTGAAAAAAGCCAGAGTGCCAAGAATAGCACGAAGACAGGCTGAAAGAACTATCCGAGTACCTCAAACTATTACAGTTGTGGATGATGGGATAGAAAATAAGGGCAACTCAGAAGATTTAGTTGTCCTTGAAGACGAGGTGGAAGACGAGCTAATTAAAAAGAAAGAAGATGAGGATTTAGATGTTTCGGAAGATGAAATTGAGGATGAAGATTTGGAAGTTTTGGAAGATGAAATTGAGGATGAAAAAACAGAAAAAGACGAAGATGAACCAGAAGAGGATATAGAGCTGGACGAGATTGGCGAAGATGAGGTAATTGAAGAAGACAAAGTAGTTGAAGAGGACGAAGTGGAACTTTCAGCGGAAGAACACAGCTTTGTAATCGGGGATAGAGTTAAAATAAAATCAGGAGACCACGAAGGTGAAGTTGGAACCATAGAAGGTTTTTCAGCAGCTGACAACTCCAAAGCTATGGTCAAGGTCAGCGACGAAAAGTCCTTTTATGTAGATGTAGGAGATTTAGAACTGGTTGAGGAAGAGGATACTATCACCAAGGAACATACTGAACAACTGGAGGCAGAATAAATGGAAACAATTGCGAGAATAATAGCTGGCATAATAAACAAAAAATTAGCTGCAGAAGAAGAAACATCTGGACAAAAGAAAAAGAAAGTAAAGGTCAAGGATAAAGAAACACCAGAATTAAAATTCAAAATGCCAGGAGTTGAGTTTCAACAGACCACACAACCCTTGGCAGAAGTAGAAAAGGAAAAAATGGAAGAGCAACCTGCCGAAGAAACACAAAAAAAGCTCGTCTTTGGCCCCGCACCAGATATAAAGAAAAAACCTGACTTTTTGCTAAGACCCTCACCTAAAGAAGCTCCAAAACCAGAAGAGGAAGCAGTTGGCTTTGGTAAAGCTGAACCAACAGTGCGTCCAGAAGAACAAATTGAACGGCATAAGAGGAACTTACCTTCACAAGAGTTTCAGAGAGGACTTTCTCCTGTAATAGATTTTGAGGAAGAGGCACCACCACCATTCGGACTTATGGGCACACAAAGCGAAGAAAAATTCACAGGCACTCTGGAACAAATCTGGCACAGATTAAAAGAAATGGGTGTAAGCAAAGAAACAATAGAAGCTATGAAGAAAAAATATGAAGCAACAGGTGAAGTTAACTTTGACCTTATATCAGAAAAAATACCTCAACCTTTTACTGGAATGAGAGGCTTTGTGGTAAAGTTGGAAGGTAAAACTCCTGAAGAAGCTTGGCAACACCTGGAGAGATTGCTGAAAGCTAATAGAGTGCCTCCACGAGCAATCAAAAAAATCAAAGAAGAATTTATGCGTTCTGGAACAATAGGAGCAACTGCTTTTCCATTTTCGGAACAACCTAAAAAATTGCCTAAAAGGAGGTAGAAGGTAGAATGATAAAAGTAATTAATGATGGAAAAAATGTTATTGTCCTAATCTCTGAAGATGAGTATCACAAGAAAAGTAGCAGCATTATTACCAGAAGATTGTCCAAGACCAGGAAAAAACTATCAGCAAGAAAGTGGAGAATGAGTTAGTTAAAAATGAGTGGGAGGTGTGAATATGTTCATAAAAAGGTCAGTTGAACAACCAGAAGAGAACTCTATAGTCAGAGACCTTACACCAGAGGAAAAACATAAATTAGAACGTGCCGAGCAGGTGAGAGAAGCATACAAATCACTCCAGAACTCCGTAAAACAGTTTCTTCACGCAGCTTTCAGGATTACCTTGGAAGAGGATGCCTTGAAAGAACTAACTAACAAACTCCGAGCAGTGATTAATTCGTACGTTACTGATGTCTCGGAAGAAAGGTTGAAAAAGATACTTGGGGATATGGTTTTGACTAGTGAAGAAAAAGCAAAAATGGAAAAAGGAAAAAAGTGAAAAAAGGATAAAAAGCAAGGAGGGTGAAAAATGGAAAAGTTATCCAAAATTCTGAGTGATAGGGTCGTAAAAAGCCAGGAGGAAGATGAACAGCTGGCTGAAGATTTGAGGCAGGCTGTTGAGGAGGATTTTGAACCTGTGATGGAGGTATTAAGAGACCTCCAATATCTTGAATCTTACAACTTTTTCATTCATTACACTTATCCAGCTATGGTAGAAAACAGATACGCACCATCGCTTGGCTTTAATGGATGGAGAAGTAAGAAGGAGTATATAGATTTTGCTAACAAGATATTTCAGAAAGCTGGCTGGGATATAGATGCCAGGGAATACGTTATCAACTACATAGCCAAAAACATAGAGGATTATGATGAAGATTATGACGAAGATTACAGAGATGCAGACGAGGAAGAAGAATGGCGCAGAGACAGAGCTGTGCAGATTTACGAGGACTGGTTGGGACTAAGAGATGTCATAGACATACTTGCAGATAGATTGCTCTCAATGCCAGAAGAAGCACTGCAGCTCTACTTTGATGAGGTTTGGTTTGGTTGGGATGACTCATTTTTCTGGGAAATGGATGCTCAGGAATATATAGATTTAGCAAAAGAACATAACTTGTATAATGAGTTAAAATCAGCTGTAGAACAGTGGAGAAGAGAAAGAAAATAAAAGCAATCTAAAGAGCAGACGAGAGGAGGTGATAAGAATGAACACGAAAAAGTCAGCAAAAAAGCCCAAGAAAATAACTAAAAAGTCAAAAAGGAAATCAAAAAGGAAATCAATAAGTAAATGGATACTAAACTGCAGCAAATAACAAATTGGAATAGTAATAAAAAAGGAGGTGCTATGGAGGTTACAAAAGTCAGTGTTACAAAAGTGTCGCTAGATAAGAGGACTCGCTTTAGAGGATTTGCTACTGTGGAGTTGGATGGTTCTGTTGTTATAACTAATATCAGAATCATAGATGGAGAAGATGGAAAGTTCTTAGCTATGCCTTCTGTCGAGAGGAAGAGAGCTTGCAAATCCTGTGGGGCGAAGTTCTCCAGGTCTGATAGATTCTGTCCAAGATGCGGAACAGAGGCAGTCATAGATTTGGCTAATCTGAAACATAAAAGTGTAGTCAAAATAATCAATCCCCAGCTTTTGGAAAAAATAACTGAAGCTGTGATAAAAGAGTATGAAAGAGTTTCAAAACTCTGAAAATGAAGGAAAAAATTTACTTTGAGGATAATAAGCTGTTTGGTCTTCTGTATGAAGATGGAACTATTTGGAACGAGAGAGGAGAAAGGATAGCATACTTATGGAATGAACTGGTATACAGCAAAAATGGAAATTTGGTTGGGTCTCTTGAAAAGAATAAGTTAATAATCAAAAGCAATCGCACACCTTTGTTGTCCGCTGTTAGCAAGTTGGATAAATCAGGCAACAGTTATTCACCAATCATACCAAAAGTAGAAAGAATAAAAAGGACGAGGAGATAAAAATGGAAAAGAAAGTTGGCGCAGATGACAAAATAACCTTGGTATGTTCCAACTGTGGGCACATAGAACACAAAATTGTAGAAAAATGTCCCAAATGCCATAGCTGGATGCGTAAGCCAGTGAGTTATGAGGTTTTGGAACATATTGAGGGAACTGAAAAGAGAAAGGAAGAGTAAAAAGCGCAGAAGAACACTACGCAACCTTGTAGAAAGAATGAGAAAGCTGGGTTTGTTATAATTTGAATAAGGAGGCAAAAAAATGAAAAAAATAGCAGAAATAATCAGTTCAAAAGTGTCCAATCCCATCTGGGCGAGTGTAGAAGCTGTTGAGCTAATCTGCCCAGAATGTGCGGAGAAGATGAGGAAATTGGGAATCAAGAGGATTAATGTTCGTCCTATTCTTTCCGCAAAGTGGGGAACTCTGCCTCGTGGTTGGACGAAAAAATCCTTGGAAAGCTTTTGGGAAAGTGTTGGAGGCAGTGTAACCAAATGCATAGAAAAGATGGAAGGAGTGGTAGATGACCCAGGAGCGTTCTGCGCTGCTTAAAAAGACAAAGTAGAAGGTACTGAATGGAGGCACGAAAAAAGGAAAAAAGATTGAGGAGGTGAAAATGGAAAGTCTAATAGGCAAAAAACTAGTTGGCTCAAGAACTGGGAGAATAATACAGGCTAAAGCTGCTGAAGAAGATGTAATCTTAACAATCCAAAGAGATGGGTATCCTGGCACACTCTCTGTCCAATTTTCAAAAGAGGAAATACAGGCATTACAAAGAGGTGAGGAAGTTAGTGGATTCAGAATAGTTACAGAAAAGCAGATGAGGAATATAGAAACTTCTGGCTATGAGGAGAAAAACAAAAGAACCGCAGCTGAAAAACACCTTTATGTTAATAAGCAGATTAGAGAAGCATTAGAAAAAGAAAACACCGCTATAGTTAAAAAAGTTTTGGATTATTTGGATAGAGACCTTGTAAGAGTTGTTTTGGAAGAAGATGCATTTTATTTTGAGACACCATCTTATGCATCTCTGCCTGATTATGTTCACGATTATTTAGTTGAAAAGTGTGAGGAAATTTTAGGAGTTCCTTACTATTCTAGAGGAAGCAAAAAAACTGCTGGCTACAAAGACAGAGGCAAGCGAGACAGCACAGGTCCTTATAAAGATTCATACCAGAGAAGACATTTTGATGTTGGCAAGAGAAGACAGAGAGGAGAACCTTGTCCATTTGAAACAGAGGATAAGAAAAAAAGCGCACAGTCAGACTTTGTAAAGAAGTTGAAAGAACTATTAGACAAGTGGTATAAAAAAGGAATAGAAGCTGGAAAGAGCGAAGACTGGATGAATGTAGAAGAAACTCTTCCAGAAACGCTTGAAAAGATGCCTGAATTGGATGACCCTGCTGACCTTGTTTGGACAGATATGGAATCGTGGGAAGAAACAGACCACTTTTCTATTCTCTACGGAGAACCTATGACAGAAGACATTTCTGAAGTTTTTGAGGATGTAGAAGATAAGACGGACGCACTCACAGAAGTAAAAACCAAATTCTGGGAAGGATACTTACAGGGCAGGAAGGAAATTGGAATAGACATTTACGAAGAGGCAAAAAAACTTATTTCTGAAAAATCAAAAAGAGGAGCAAAAAGCAGGAGTGTAACCTCGCAAGAGGACAGCAGGATTGCTTCGTTGATTAGAAAGAGAATAGCTTCCAGAAGTAGAACAATTACAGGGCAAGACAATCCTGCTGATAAACCTAAAGGTCTTTTCACACGAAAAGAAATTGAAAACTTATTAGAAGAAATGAAAACATACTATACAGATGGCGAAATAGAAAGTGGGAGATATCTTTTGTCCATAGAGATAACAAAAGATAGTGCAGGAGAAGAAGGATGGGTATATGGTTGGGATTTAGGATTGCTTACTGAAGATGGTGAAGATGTTGACTATTGGATAGAGGGTGATGGATTCTTTTATTCTGATGAAGAACTAATAGACAGTTTGGTTAAGGCTGGGATAGTTGTATGAAACAGAAAGAAGGAGGCTGGTATGAACAATCTGTTAGAGAGACGGATAACAGGACGAAAAATCGGAAAAATAATAGGTTTCAAAGATGTTGGACAATTTAAATCACTAATAATCAAAAGGGAAGACAAGCCAATCATTACCAGCATTCGCCTTTCCAGAAGAGAGGTAGAAAAATTGAGGAGCGGAGAGAAAGTTGCTGGGATTAGATTGATTAACAAAAGAACAGCAGGAAGAATTGGAACAGACGACAAAATGCCATCTTTTGGTCAGCTCACTCCCACGAATATGGTAATGTCCGAACCTGTTCCAACTTATCCACCAGCATTAGCAGCTGAAGATGTCATCAGGGTAATGAGGTATATGAAGGGTTCTATGGATGCAAACAGTGCTTATGAGTTCGTAATTCAGCACATTCCGTACGTAACTCCTCACTACGAAGAGGAAGTAAAAGCAGAATTAAAAAGAATGGGTATATTTATAAAATGACAAAAGAGGACAAGGAATTCTTAAAAGACGAGCTTTTAGACTTATTAGAGCTGCTGGACAGAGCACAAAACTTTGAAATGTATAGGATTATAACCGCTGCTTATGGATTGGATGATGAGGTTGATTATGCTATAAGTTCAATTAGAGAAGATTTGAGTTCGCTAATAGAGAGAATAAGGAGCTTGTTGGATGTTCTGGACAGAAAAGGAGAGGAAAATGAAAAAGCTATCCCAACAGAGAGCAAGAATACGTAAAGTGAATGTTCCAGTAGAGGTAAGGCAGGAATACGGAGAGCAAAACATAACCAATCCAGAGGAAACAGCAGAAGTGGACGTCGTTTCAGAATTGGACCCCAAAACTGTGAGAGTGAGATACAAGGGTAGAGAATTTCCAATTTCCAAAGAGCATTTGACTGTTGCTGCGTTAGAGAACAGGATTCAAGCAGTGGATGCCAGGAAAATACTCTCTGAATTAGTAGCACAAAAGGACTGGTCAGGACGCAAAAGAGTTTTGGAAGCATACTCCACCGAGCAATTGAGAGAGTTGGAAAACTATCTGGATGAAAAAGGCATCCAAGACCCTGTTATTCGTACTGCCATCACTGCTGTTTTGACGAAAAAGACAGGTGAAACTCTTTTTGATGAGCAATCCAAAAGCAAAGGTGAACAATCCAAAAACAAACTGGCCGACGAACTCAGCAGGCAAACAGGAATGTTTATTGACGACTGTATGAACAAAATTACGGAACTGTCCAAAAAACTAAGCAAAAAGCGCACTGCAGAAATGGACAAATACACTTATGAGGATGCTATGAGTGATTTGAGATATAATGTGGAAATGATAAGAAATCTCTTATACAAAATAGAAGATGGTAAAGATTATATTGGTGAATTGGAATACCACATCAAACAGTTAAGAAGGATTTTTGAAGATGCGGATATGTCAGGATTAACTGATAAAAATGGCAATATAATTCCACCAGAAGAGTAAACAGGAGAGAAAAATGGCTGATGGAATCATAATAACGCAGGATTTGGAAAGCGAATTCCGAAGGTTAAAAGACAAAACCAGAGAAGAGATAGAACGTGAACTAAAAAGAAAGATATCCGCTGGAATTGTTACAAGAGCACAAACTCGTGTGGTAGAACCTTTCTACATACCATACATTTCCCGCACTACCATAGAAATCCCCACAGACTGGAAACAACTGAATAAACTCAAAAGATATTTTTTCTACAACGAGCCGATTGTAGCAGCAGCTTGTGAATTGCACGCAGAATTTCCACTTTCTACTTTTGACCTGACACACGAAGATGCTAATCTGGCTAACGAGTTCAACGAGATTGCTGAAGATTTGAATCTGTTTGAGTTCTTGTTGGATATGCTTTTGGAATACTGGGTAATTGGGGAATCTTTCATATTTGGCTTTTTGGACAGCAAAGACAATCCACGCTGTTGGACAAAATTCATAATGATTAACCCTGATTACGTGCACATCCAAAAAGTTATTCCATCTCCAGAAAAAGAGGACTATGTGATTCTGTTAGAACCTGATGATGTAGTGAAGAAAATTGTGAATAATGGTCCAAATCACCCAGAAACTGGTTACCTGTATGACCTGGTTCCTGACGCATTCAAAGAGGCAGTCAGAACCAACAAAAGAATAAAACTACCTGCACATCAGGTTTTCCACTTTAAAAGACCTGGTAATTACTTCTCAGCCAGAGGAATAAGCGTAATAGAAAGATGTATGAAATGGCTCTTTTACAGAGACAAGTTGAGGGAAGCGCAATACGCAATAGCAGACCGACACATCACTCCGAAGGAATTCTACCTCATAGGTTCAGATGCTCATCCAGCTACTCCTGAACAGATAGAAGCATTCAGACAAGCTCTACTAGCATCTTACAACGAACCTAATCAGGCAATAATCTGGCACCACGCTCTGAACATAAGGTGGGAAGGTGCGTCGGGTCGCACCTTGCCCATCCAACCAGAATTACAATACATAGACAAGCAACTGGCTATAGCACTTTTAATTAATGAAGGAATAATCACAGCAGAAAGACAACCTTACGCCAGCACCAGTGTGGCTCTGGATGTTATGATACAAAGATACATAGCTCTGCGTTCAAGAATAGTAGAGCTGATTAGAAAATTTGTTTTTGGAACGATTTGTCTGTTGAATGACATTTACAAACCTCACCAATTCGAGCTGAAATACAGGATTAGAGTGGACAAGAGAGCCAAGCCTCTCTGGTTGCCTGATGTAAAATGGACAAAAGGTTCCTTGAGGGACGAACTGGGCAAATTGAACTTTTTGCTTACTCTCTTTGATAGAGATTTATTACCACCCGATTACATCTACGCTATGCTCGACTATAGCAAAGAAGAAGTGGAAAAGAAACTCACAGAATGGCGAGCTAAAGCAGGTAAAGAAAAGGAACAAAAAGGTGTTCCAACAGGATTGCCCGCTGCTGTTCCAGAATTACCTGTATTTGAAGAGCCAGCTGGAGGAGAACTCGGTGGGGGCACAGAAGAACTGCCAGAATTACCTACAGAAGAAGAATCAAGAGCCGTACCTCCCGAAAGCCACGAAGAAGTGGGCTTGCCTGTTGGACTTTGATGCTATAATTAGAAAAGAGAATGCCAAAATGAACATAAAAAGGAGGACTGAAGATGAAAAAATTGAGTAGTCTTTCAGAAAGCAAAAGCAAAAATCATCCAACTTTTAAAGTTGGGAAAAGTGCCAAAAAAGCTCAAGAGGAAAAAGAAAGGATGAAATATATTAAGATTGAAGAATATAATTCAGTTGGAAAAGAATTGCTAAGTATTATTCAATTTATTGCTCCTGAAGTGAGTATGATAAGCTTTTATGTAGATTCTCGTTCTAACAAGCATATAATAACTTTTTACATAGGACAGCACAACAGAGTTGATGCTCACTTGGATGGAGAAGGAAATATAAAAGGTGTTGAAGTGAGTGGTTATGTACGTAATGTAGAAAATGCTAACGAGGTAGCAGAACTGGAATTAGCTCACTTGTTGGTTTCTGGAAAAATGGACAGGATTTTAAAAGAAAAGTTTCCGAAAATTCTACAATTGATTTTGGAGCTAAGTAAAGAGGTATGACAGAATTGGTTTTGATGCCCATAAAAAAAGTTGGATGGAAAGCCTAAAATGAAAAAACTAAGTAGTTTCTACAAAGTTGGACAGACGGACAAGGAGGTGTGTATGCGAATAGTTCAGTGCATCCTACGCAAATTAGCGGTAGACTTGGAAAGCATTCGTCCCAGATTGAAAAAGTGGCTGGCTAGTCAGCAGAAAATGAAGGATGCAACCCCAGAAGAGCTGGACAGATTTATTAATCTGGCGAATCAGTTTGACCCAACTGGCAGAGAAGCAGCATACACCTGGTGGATAATGCAAAGGGTGCTGGACGAAAACATAAGATTACCTGAAGATGGAGAACGTGTTAGAAGAGTTTTAAACCGTTTCCACCAGGCAAAGAGAAGAGGAGACTTTACAGGCGAAAAGGACATAAGCAAGTACAAAACGATACAGGAGGTAGAGAACGCTCTGCCACAAATACCTGTGGAGGAAACAGGTGGTGGATGGTGGCTCAAAACTGAAGAAGGTAAACAGGAAATAATCCGTGGTTTGAGAAAAATTGATGAGGAACCGCCTTACATCTTGTACGAAATCACCACACCAGAAGCAGCTGTATACGTAAGCACTGGCTACATTGGTGAACCACCTAACACACAATCTGTCAATTGGTGCACAAAAACTTATGGAAGAGCTGTGGAATATTTGAGTGCAGGTGTTCCTCTGTATCTGATTACACGAAGAGACCTTGGCAACGAAAAAGGCAAACTTTGGGAAGGTGTGAGATACATCCTGACAGATGAGGCTTCTGGATACTTCAACGACATAAGCGATTTAGAAGCTTCTGATGAAGTATACAGGCAGGTGCGTAATCTCCTGTTGAGGAATAACATAATCATTCCTAGAAAGGAATTGAAATGGCTGGCTAAACGGAGTAAGGGTAAATTGACCAGAAAAGATTTGGAACGAGTAAATTTGTATGCCCTCAAACTTTCTCTTTCTGTTTTGCGTCGTGATTATAGCATTAGCAGATTTGCAGAGAGAGCATGGGATGTGTGGAGAAAACAATCTATGGAAGCTGCAGGTCAACGCATTTTTGTCTTGAATCCGTTGGAGTTGCCTACTGCCGTAGAATTCGAGCCAGCAGACATACGCGCTGTTTGGGAACAAGTTGAAGATTATGTCTCTCGTATGGGTGTGCAAATCGAAGAGAATAAAACACTCAAACAAGCCATCCAATATATAGGAGAAGCTTATAATGCAGGGATTAAAAGAGTGTTAGAACAGCGATTAGAAAATGTGCGCAAAACTTTGAGTAATGTCTTCGAAACAGCAAAGAACCAGCTTGCCAGACAAAAAGGATATTCCTCTTTTGAAGAGGTGCCAGAGGAAGAAAAAAGAGACATTGTCAGACGCAGCAAAGCTGCTGCTGCAGGAAAGTTCCTTGAACTGTTCAACAAGATGTTTATGGGTGATAATATTGTGAATTCAGCAGACACGAAAAAGATTATGGAGGAAATAATAAATGGTTTGAAAGAAAAGTTCTCTATAGAGTTGAGAAGTGAAAAATGAAGGAAGAAATGTAAAAATGAAAAAGCTAAGCGACTTCTATAAAGTTGGACAAAGACGTGAAATGCTAATCAAAAAATTGGAAAAGCGCTTGAGTGATGTAACCTTCGTAGAATTGGACAGTGGTGTATATGTTGCAATTGGTAGTATAGACCTTACTGAGTTGGGGCTTAGCAGTTTGTTAGAAATATCGTCTTTGTTAGGTATGCCCATTAGGATAGAAAGAGTGGCTGGAGATTTTTACTGCCAATACAATCATCTTGAGACCTTAGAAGGAGCGCCAAGGTACGTAGAAAGAGAATTTGACTGCTGGAAGAATGATTTGAGAAGTCTCAAAGGTGCTCCTCAATACGTAGGTGGAGATTTTGACTGTTCAGAAAACAAATTAGAGAATCTCGAAGGTGCTCCTAAATATGTAGGCGGAAGTTTTGATTGCTCATTCAATCGATTAGTTTCGCTCATAGGGATTCCAGAGCATATAGGTAAAGGTTTTGACTGTTCACACAACCAGCTAGTTTCACTCACAGGAGCTCCGAGGCGTGCAGAAGGAAGCTTCTTCTGTGTCTCTAATCGTCTCCGAACACTCCAAGGTGCTCCAGAATACGTGGGTGGAAGTTTTGACTGTAGCCACAATATGCTCATCTCTCTCGAAGGTGCTCCAAAACAAGTAAACGGAGCGTTTGCGTGTACTGATAATCCCAGAAAATTTACAGAAGAGGAAGTAAGAAAATTGGTAGACGTGAAGGGTAGAATAATCGTGTAAAAGAAGGACTAAAAATGAAGAAACTAAGTGATTTCTACAAAAGCGGATTACCAAGAACAAAACTCACAAGGTGCTTGCGCTCTCTAACATTTGTTGAAGTAGATGATGGTGTGTATGATATATTGGGTGATGTAGATTTTAGTGAGTTAAGGCTCAATAGCTTGTTAGAAGTAACAACTTTGTTAAAAGAACTCACCTCTTCAGAGATACCTATAAGAATAAGAAGAGTGCAAGGCAGTTTTAATTGTAGTTTTAACAACCTAACAGACCTCAAAGGTGCTCCAGAAATAGTGGAAAGAGATTTTGTATGTTATCATAATCGTCTTGAGACTTTAGAAGGAGCGCCGAGATATGTGGGTGGAAGCTTTAGGTGCTGGAGAAACAACCTAACAGACCTCAGAGGTGCTCCAGAGAGAGTGGAAGGAGATTTTGAGTGCCATTATAATTTTCTTGAGACTTTAGAAGGAGCTCCTAAATACGTGGGTAGAGATTTTTCTTGCTACGGGAATCCCAGAAAGTTCACAGAAGAAGAAGTAAGAAAATTGATAAACGTTGGAGGAAAAGTATACGTAGTATAAAAGGATGGCTAAAAATGAGAAAATTGAGTGATTTTTACATTACAGATGAGCAGTTAATAAAGCGGGTGGAAAGACGCTTGTCTTCTGTAACACTCATCGTAGTAGAGGAAGGTCTGTACGATGTAGTGGGTGATGTGATTTTTGGCAGTTTGAGGATTAACAGCTTGTTGAAAATAATGGATGCGTTAAAGGAGCTTGTTGGTTCAAAAGTGCCTGTAAGGATAGGAAGAGTGTACGGTGATTTTGATTGTAGCGATAACAACTTAACAGACCTCAAAGGTGCTCCAGAGAGAGTGGAAGGAAATTTTGAGTGCCATCTTAGCCATCTTGAAACTTTAGAAGGAGCACCAGAATACGTAGGTGGAAATTTCATATGCTGGATAAATCATTTAACAGACCTCAGAGGTGCTCCTCAATATGTAGGTGTGAGTTTTGATTGTTCACACAACCAGCTTATTTCCCTCGTAGGAGCTCCTAAATACATAAGAGGAGACTTTAAGTGCGACCATAATCATCTCCAAACACTACAAGGTGCACCAGAAAAAGTGGATGGAGACTTTAATTGTAGCCACAATATGCTCATCTCTCTCGAAGGTGCTCCGAAGTATGTAGGTGAGAAGTTCATATGTAGCTTTAATCCCAAAAAGTTCACTGAAGAGGAGGTAAGAAAACTAATAAATGTTGGAGGAGAAATAAGGGTGTAAGGACGAAAAGATGAGAAAATTAAGTGATTTCTATAAAAGTGGATTGTCGAGAACAGAGCTCATAAAACACGTGAGCTCTCTGACATTTGTTGAAGTAGGTGATGGTGTATATGATATATTAGGTGATGTAAATTTTAGTGAGTTAAGGCTCAATAGCTTATTAGAAGTAATGGCCTTGTTAAAAGAACTCACCTCTTCAGAAGTGCCTGTGAGGATAAGAAGAGTGTATGGTAATTTCTATTGTGGTGATAACAACCTAACAGACCTCCAAGGTGCTCCAGAAATAGTGGAAGGAAATTTCGAGTGCTATCATAACTATCTTGAAACTTTAGAAGGAGCACCGAAATACGTAGGCGGAAGTTTCATATGCTGGGAAAATAACCTAACAGACCTCAGAGGTGCTCCTCAATATGTAGGTGTGAGTTTTGACTGTTCACACAACCAGCTTATTTCCCTCGTAGGAGCTCCTAAATACATAAAAGGAGACTTTGAGTGTGAATATAATCGTCTCCAAACACTACAAGGTGCTCCGGAGCACGTAGGAGGAGCGTTCATTTGCCTTATCAACAAACTTATTTCCCTCGAAGGTGCTCCAAGGCGTGTAGAAGAACGCTTTGATTGTACCTACAATCAACTCCGAACACTACAAGGTGCTCCGGAATATGTGGGTGGAAACTTTGACTGTTGTTACAACAGACTCATCTCCCTCAAAGGAGCTCCTAAATACGTGGGCGGAAACTTCTATTGTGGCGAAAATCCCAGAGAATTCACCGAAAAGGAAGTAAGAAAGTTGATAAACATTAGAGGAAAAGTATATGTATAAAAGAAGGACTAAAAATGAAAAAATTGAGTGATTTCTATAAAAGCGGAGTGTCAAAAGCAGAGCTTATAAAGCGTGTGAGCTCTCTGACATTTGTTGAAGTAGGTGATGGTACATACGATGTAATAGGTGATGTGAATTTCGAAGATTTAAGGCTCAACAGCTTGTTAGAAGTGGCAACTTCATTAGAGGAGCTCCTCGGTTCAAAAGTGCCTGTGAGGGTAAGAAAGGTGTATGGTGATTTTAATTGCAAGAATAACAATTTGGAAGACCTCAAAGGTGCTCCAGAAGAGGTGGATGGAAGCTTTCTTTGTGGTCATAATCATCTTAAGACCTTAGAAGGAGCACCGAGATATGTAGGTGGAAGTTTTAGGTGCTGGAGTAACAACCTAAAAGACCTCAAGGGTGCTCCAGAATACGTGGGTGGAGGTTTTAGCTGTTCGGATAACCAGCTAGTTTCACTCATAGGAGCACCAAGGCGAGTAAGAGGAGGTTTTTGTTGTCATTACAATCGTCTCCAAACGCTTCGAGGTGCACCAGAATATGTGGGTCAAGATTTTGACTGTTGTTACAACGAGCTCATCTCCCTCGAAGGTGCTCCTAAATATGTGGGTGGAAATTTTTCTTGCTACGAGAATCCCAGAAAGTTCACAGAAGAGGAAGTAAGAAAACTGGTAAGCGTTGAAGGCGAAGTATATGTGTAAAAGGAGAGTAAAAATGAAAAAATTATCTTCTTATGCAGTCAAAACAGGAGAATGGATACCTTCACCTTACATAATTCTTGAACTAAAAAAATGGTTTGAAGACCATCCAGAAGCCAAAACCACAGTGCTGAAAATCGGTTCAGACAAAATGAGAATAAGCAGGTCAGATGTGGAAAAATGGTACACCACTATGAAGGAGCAGGTGGAAGGTGCAGAACTGGAAAAGGAGCTGGAAGGTTTAAGTAATGCCGAGCTCTACGACAAATGGTTCAAATTGGATGCTCTCAAAACTATGGGTTCTCTGGATGAGCAAGGTGCAAAAATGTTGAAAAAAATTGAGGAAGAAATGGAAAGACGCAAAACCACTAAAAAGGTGGAATCAGTTCTGTATGAGTATTA
>Ga0123519_10002918_pt1 | contig 28633 bp, 25 predicted proteins | sample YelNatPaOPRAMG02_FD_87396 | JGI IMG/M metagenome (GOLD analysis project Ga0123519, IMG submission 87396) | Hot spring microbial communities from Yellowstone National Park - Yellowstone National Park OP-RAMG-02 (version 2) | ecosystem: Environmental > Aquatic > Thermal springs > Hot (42-90C) ...
AAAGAGTTCCGCGTCCGAGAGATTGTCAAAACCAATCACATCGAAATCCTTCCCCGGAACGATACGATGGGACCACAAACATAGGATCGCGCCAAACGCGGTGACATCATTGAAACAGAGAGCCGCAGTGGGGGGCTCTTGCAGGTTCAACAGTTCCTGCATCACCTGAAAACCGCCATCCACGGTAGTATCGCACACTCTGTTGTACTGTCCCTCCAGGGGAATACGAGCCTCTTCCAGAGCTTGCCGATACCCCTCGAACCTCTCCCAGCGGGTGAAAGATCCCTCTACCCCCCCTAAAAAGGCGATTCTTCTGTGTCCTTTCCCGATCAGATACTTGGTAGCCAATGCGGTTCCCCTACTGTTATCGGGTCCCACATAATCCATCTTGGGCCCATCCACCGGACGGGTAAACAGCACCAAAGGGATGCTCATTTTCTCACAGATACGAAGGTCTTCCTGCGTTGTGCCTACGGCTGGACAGAGAAGAATACCCTCCACGCCGTACTCCAGCATTGTCCGCAACGCCTTCCCTTGCCTTTCTCGATCTTCCGAGGTTTTTGCCAGTAGAAGCGAGTATCCGAAGGTCTCCATCTTTTCCTCTATGGCACTGGTAAGTTCCGTGAAGAAGGGATTAAGAATATTAGGGACGATCAAGCCGATAGTGTTGGATCGTTGGGTGCGAAGCCGGGCGGCCGACCGATTGTACACGTACCCTAGTCTTTTGACTGCCTCCCTTACGGTTTGGCGGGTTTTTTCCGAAACACATTCCTTGTTACGCAGGGCCAGGGATACTGTGGCCGGTGAAATGCCCAATTGATCGGCAATATCTTTCAAAGTTAAGGAATGGCGTTTCATTCGACTCACGGTTTTCCCAAAAGAGTATAGAATGTAGGTCTCCGTTCCATGAACACGTCGTTGTAAGGGTTGATTTTCTTGTCCCGAGCCAACGATGGATCGATATCACAGACAAGAATAGCTTCCCCCTCTTCGGGCCCTCTAAGCAAATATTCCCCACGGGGTGATACCAGAACGCTTTCCCCTGTAAAAGTCAGGCTTTCCTCTTCCCGAAACTCGGTACCCGTTCGATTGGCCGTGGCTATATAGACCCGATTCATCAAGGCCTGAGCGAAGTCCGCTTGCTGACAGTACGGCATGACGAGGTTGGAACTGTGAGCTATCAGGTCTGCGCCAAGGAGAGCCAAGGTACGGAAACTCTCGGGGAAGAACCAATCGAAACAGATAGCCAGGCCTATTCTAAGTTCCTTGTAGGTAAAAACAGAAAAACCGGTGTTTCCGGGAAGGAAGTAAAGTTTTTCTTTATAGAAGAGGTGGGTTTTCCGATACAGAACCGTCTGCCCATCGGGGAGTACCGCGAGGGAAGAATTGTAGAAACCCTCTTCCGCCCGTTCCGGGAATCCGAAGATGATGGCACTACCCCGTTGGTAGGCCTTTTCTTTGAAGCGGCGTATGGCCGGTGAATCCAATGAATCGGCCAGCTCTTCCACCTCTTTCTTCGAGACGAATTGATACCCCGTATAGGCCAATTCCGGCAGAACGTACACATCCGCTTTTTCTTGGTCGATCAAAGAAAAAAGACGCAGGATGTTTTCTTCTTTCTTCCCGAATCGGGGGGAATTCTGGACAAGGGCTATCCGCATGAGGATTACTATAGGGCAAGGGACAGGAGTTGTCAAATAAATTACCATCTACTTTGACAATTTAGAGAAAATTGTGGTAGAATCTTTACAGTTCCATAGGAAGGAGTGACCATGAAGATCCGAGGTAAACTGAGCCTGGCAATGTATTCCATCGTGTTCGGATTCGCCCTTGCCCTAGGAGGCACTTTGTACCTGAACCATATCGGCGACTCCCTGAAGGATATGGAGTTGCAATCGATACAAGTGGTCAAGAACATGCTGGAGCTAACGGATTCTACAAAGGCGATGATGCTTAGTAACACCGTAGATCTGAAGGATCTGGTAAAAACCTGGGATACCAACATAGCTGCCTTCGATGAATCGTTGAAACAATTGAGTACCCACAAAGCCCTTCCCTACGTGGGGGCTTCCCTGAAAGAGGAAATCGATCGAACGGCAGCGGTATGGTCCATCAATCTGAAACAGTTTGACAAATCCCGAGAAGGGATCAAATCGATCCTCGAAACCAACCAATTGGCCGACTACCAGAAAAAAGGGCTTCGGTATGTGATGGAATCGATGCAAAAAGCGGGGATCACTGCAGGAGAACTATACTTTACCATTCTCACCACCCAGAGTGCTCTGGAATCGATCGACCTCGCAGGGAAGGAGTTCGTGGTGAAAAACCTGCAGGTCCTTGCAAAGGAAATCCGGGCTCGAGCGGAAAAGATGAAAACCTTGAGCAGGGGGGTTTCCATCGCTCTCGCCATCGTTCTCATGGGGGCTGCGTTGGTCTTCACTACCCTCTTCAGCCGGGCTCTGGCAGGTAGGATTCAACTCATCGAAGATACGCTGCGATCGGTGTCCGAGAAAGATCTCACTCGCAGGACACAAATACAGACAAAGGACGAAATAGGGGCCCTTTCCTCCCACCTGAATACCACGCTGGATACTCTCGCTTCCTTCTTCGGCGAGGTACGGACTGCCGTTCAAAACATGGAGGCCCTGAAGGACTCCCTCGCGAGCGGCTCTACCCAATCGGCCTCTGCACTGAATCAGATTACCGCCAACATCGAATCCATTCGAGACCGATTCGTCGTGTTGGACAAGAATATCGGCACCACCACCCAGGCGGTCGAAAATATCGTTAAGGAAATTACTTCCCTAACGGAGCAGATCAATGATCAATCCAGGGCCATCGGAAACTCCACTTCCGCCATCGAAGAGATGACGGCATCCATCTCCAACATAGCACAACTGTCCACCGAGCGGAAGGAACGGGCAGCAGAACTCCTGCGGGTGATTCATGCGGGAGGGGAACGGGTGTCGGCCACTAATGAAGCCATCAAGAGTATCTCCAAAGAAGTGGACGACATTCTAGAGATCATCGAAATCATAGACAGTGTAGCGGAACAAACGAACCTGTTGTCCATGAACGCTGCCATCGAAAGTGCCCACGCGGGTGAAGCAGGGAAGGGGTTTGCCGTAGTGGCGGAGGAGATACGAAAGCTGGCGGAGTCGACTTCGGAAAACGCCTCCCGGATCGATAGCTCCCTCAAATCCATCACGGCAAAAATTCGGGAGGCCCTGGATGCTTCCAACGAAAGTCACCGGAGTTTCGAAGCGATCAACGCGGAGGTAAAAAAGTTCAGTGATGCGTTGGCAGAAATTGCCTCCAACATGGCCGAACTCAAGGAAGGGAGTAATGAGATCCTGCAGACTTCCTCAAAGATCGGTGAAATTACCAAGAACATCCAGACCGCTGCAAACAAGATGAATAGCGGTACCGAGGCCATCCGAAAGGCAGCGATCGATTCCCGGGATGTATCTTCCGAAGTGCTGGGAGGAATCAACGAGATCGAGAAAGGTTCGAAGGAAATCCTCGCCACCATCGTCGAGATGGCGAAGATCGCGGATACTACGAGGGAAAGAATGGAGGCGCTCCGGATGACGGTGAACACTTTCAACACTTCGTCCCAGACTCCGTTGGATGCAATACCTGAACCGGAGGAGGTTGTATGAAAATTCGAGGGAAACTCTACCTGATCATGGGAATCGTACTGGCGGGATTCGTCGTTTCCCTCCTTCTCCTGGTGTTTACCGCCAATACAGCCAACCAGTTGAAGGATCTGGAACTTGCCTCCGTCACTGCCATGCGAGACATGTATCGCCTGACGGACCTGACGAAGGAACTACTCATAACCAAGAATGAACTCTCCCCCATCCGGCAGAATTGGGGTGAAGCCTTGAAGGAGTTCGATGCCAATTTCAATGCCCTGGTAACCCATCCGGCTATCAAGCACCTCCCTTCTCAAGCGAAGGAAGGTTTCGAAAACGCCGCCAAGGCATGGTCCCTGGCGAAGGCCACCTTCGATGACATGGGAGAAATCCTCGACGCAATCCTCAAAACCCCTGTTCCGGAGATACCGCAGAAGTTGGGGATCCTGCGCACCCAGGCAATCGCAGCGCAAATAAAATTGACCGGCCAGTTCATGTTCGATCTCACCCGGGTGGAGCAGAGACTCGTGGTGATCGATATGGCTGGCCGGGAGTTCATCGTAAAAACCCTGGGTGGGCTGATGGATACCGTGAAGGAGGAAGCACAGCTCACCCTCCAGAGGAATCGGGTGTATTCCCTCCTTCTTGCAGCCGCAGTGGCCATCGCTGCCATTGGGTTCATCGTCCTGTTCAGCCGCAGTTTTGCCCGCCGAATCGAAACGATCGAGGAGGCGGTGCGAAGAATCGCATCGAAAGATTTAACGATTCGAGTGCAAGACACAGGTACGGATGAAATCGGATCCTTAAGCAGGAACCTGAACGACTCCCTCAAGACCCTTGCCGGTTTTATGATCGAAGTGCATTCTGCCGCCCATAAGGTAGAAGAATTGAAAGATTCCCTAGCCGCAGGAACCTCTCAATCTGCCTCGGCATTGAACGAGATCACCAAGAACATCGAATCCATCCGGGAACGGTTCATTCAGTTGGACAAGAATATCACGGCAGTGACCGAAGCGGTAGGAAAGATCAACGGAAGGGTACAGGAATTGAACAAGGGAATCGAGGTGCAATCGAAAGCCATACAGGATTCCTCCTCCGCCATCGAAGAGATCACCGCTTCTATCGGCAGTGTAACCAACCTGTCGGTGGACAGAAAACAGAGGGCAGAGGCCCTCCTCCAGGTCATCCAGGAAGGGGGGGAGCTGGTAGGGAACACGAACGATGTGATCAAAGCGGTTTCGAGAGAGATCGACGATATCCTGGAAATCATCGAGATCATCGATAATGTGTCCGAACAAACGAACCTTCTTTCCATGAATGCCGCCATCGAAAGCGCTCACGCGGGAGAAGCGGGGAAAGGGTTTGCCGTAGTGGCAGAGGAAATCCGAAAACTGGCCGAATCCACCTCCGAGAATGCTTCCCGGATCAGTGCCCTCCTGAAGTCGGTGACGGAAAAAATCCGAGAAGCTCAGACAGCGAGCAACAAGAGTCACGAATCCTTCGAACGGATCCATCAGGATGTACGGACCTTCGTGGGAGCCTTGACGGAAATCTCTGCCAATATGGAAGAACTCAACTCCAGTAGCCGGGATATTCTGAATGCTACCACAAAACTATCCGAAATAACCTCTGGCATCATCAAGGGTTCCGAAGAGATGCAGAAGGGTACGGAAGAAATCCGCAAAGCTATGGAGGAATCGGAAGGCATCTCCGCAGAGGTGGTGAACGGAATCGGCGAAATCGAAAAGGGAGCGAAAGAAATTTTACAGTCCCTCGTGGAAATCAACAAGTTGACCACAGAAAGCAGGGAGCGGATGGAAGAATTGCACCATACGGTGGACCTGTTCAAAACAGGTGAAGAGGTAGGCTGAACCCTTTGCAGATAACAGGTTAATAGACCCCGATTACTTCGAGGTTGTTCCAGGTTCCCGAAAAACTTCGGATCCCTCCCACTGCTTCAGCGTATATCGTCTGGAGGGAATGGATCTCCGGTTGTTCGATAGTTCGACCGTAAGGACTGATCCGCTTGGCCTGGACCAGCCCCCGGGAAAAGGCAATTCGACGGTTGTCCATGCTTCCGAAGTAGTAGGTTCTCGGATCCGGTGGCAGCTTGAACACTTCGATCGCGGGTACCGAGCCCAACGCAGGATCCACTTCGATCCATCCCACCCCTTCCAGGTAGAACTCACACCAGAAATGAGGCAATGCCTGTTTGGTTTCGGTCACCAGATAGCCCGCTATCGTTCGGGCAGGAATCCCCGCATTGCGCGCCATGGCAACGAACAACAACGCAAAGGTATAGGAATCCCCCCTACCCTCCTGGAGCCCCTGGACGACCGACCGGTACATCCGATTCGGTTCGAACCGCAACTTTTGGGTCAAGTAGAGGTAGATCCTCTGCGCTTTCCCATAGGGTGATTTTTCCTTCCCTACCGCCAGTTCCACATGCTTCTTGATCTCAGGATCCTTTACCGGGGTTATAGGGTTTTCCGCTGTATACACCTGGTAGAGAGCCCTTGTTCTATCGTACTCGGCTTTCAGTTTCTGGGGATTCAATCGGGTCTCGATCTCATACCTATCCAGTAGAAACGTTTGAGCTACCCGGTACGTCCGATTGGGTAACAAATTCTTCAAGAACACCAGCATGAGCCCATTGTAGTTTTCGATCTCCGCTTTTGGGTCTTGCTCCGTCAACTGGACATCCCGTTGATTGGGCCCTTCCTGTACCCGGGGAACCCAAAGGTATAGTCCCCCATCCTCTCTACCGACTACGTTTTGAATACTCAGAGAGGATCGCACGGTATAGGTCCTCTTCTCTTTGTACACCGTAGAGCCCGCAGAACTTTCAAGGTCAAAGTACACTGCGTTGCTACTTCCTCTATCACTCAGTACAAATAGGTTTCCCGACCCCGCACCGGAAGGAACCCGGACACGGATTTCGGTATCCGACCACCCCTCATAATCCAGATCTACCTCAGAGGCCGCCAGGTAAAGACTCATTTTGTCTTTGGGCTGTATGGTTCCACTATTCCCCGGCCAGGAGAAATACACGACCCCGTTTCCACGGCTTGCTCCAAAGTTCCTTCCGTAAATCGTTACTAGATCCCCCACCGCACCTTTCTCGGGCTCGATAGAAGTGATCTTCGGAAAGCCCAGTTCCTTCATCTCCTGAGCGGGAACAGGGATTTCCTCCAGGTTGGTGAACAGGATAGGGTTGCTCTTCCCATTCCTGTTGAACACATACACCAATCCGGAAGGAGTGTCGGGAGGGATCCGCACTCGGATTCTCGTGGGGCTCCATTCCTCATAGTCAGATGCAGAAGGAATCACTCCTCCAATGGTGATTCGTATCCTCTCTTCGCCGAACCCCCAACCCCGAATGGTTAGGATCTGTCCGGGCTTTCCCACAGTCGGTTCTAGGGAGGTAATATGGGGTTTGATAGAGTTCAACGCATGAATTCCCAAGAGAAGAAGAAAAGTTCCTCCGAAGAGTAGAAACGGAACACGAAGTTTACGAATCATTACCTGGATTTCTGTTCTTGTTGTCGGCTAAAGGGTAACACCCGAATTTCCAATTCGATATTGTATAGATTCTTTCCTTCCTGTTCAAGATTCCGAACCCCTAGGGGGAAAAACAATACTTTTTCACCTAGGGTAATGGGTATGTTTTTCAAGGTGGTAAGATATTTGATCTCGTCCGCCACGGGAGAAGAGATCCAGACCTGTCCCTGGGCAACCAGAATGATCTCTCCATTTTCTTTCAGGTAGGGGGTAAAGGAGGCAACCACTAGAATATTCTTTCCCACCAGTTTTACATTCACGCTTCTTCCCGGGATGGTGAGTTCCGAGCTTTCCACTGTCCAGATGGCTTTTTCTCCCGCTTCCGATACCCGGGCAGCGATGTTTACATCCAAAACCTGCTGCAAAATACTGAAAAATGATTCATCCGGCTGTTTCAGAGGGGGGCTTGCCTTCGGGTCTGTTTTCGGATCTTGCGCTTTTACATTCTGAGGGAGAAAGGTACAGAGGGAAACCAAAAGAAAGAGGGAGAGAACTGCACGGCTCATCGAAAGGTACTCCGATTGTACTCCGAAGCTCGTATGAAAACAGGTTCACTTCTGAACTCGAACTGGGGACTTTCCGGCAGCTGAATCGTGATCTCACGGATACCCTGCTGGGAATTCAATATATCGAGGAGTTGTTTCATGTTTTTCACGTTGATGGTGACGTTCAGGGAAGGGTGTGATTCGAGAAAGCTCATGGACGCGAGGGATTTCGGGCGCAGGAGAGCATAAGAAACAATACCGCCGAGAATGAAGGCGAACGAAGCCGCCGCCGCTACCCAAGGTATGCCCACCTTTCTGTGCCAGAACGGATGGGGAGTTCTTTGGTAACGTTTCAGTTCGATGGCAATTCGGTGCTTGATGGATTCGATATCCGATTCCTGGAAGAATGCATCTATAGTTTCATCCCGTAGCTGTCCCTGAACCTTCCGGTATCGAGAAACGACACGAGCACAGTGCGGGCATCCTTTCAGGTGGACGTTTACTGCCTGGGTTTCCTCTTTCGAAAGTTCTCCATCTACGTATGCGGACAAGATTTCTCTTTCAGGGCACATCTATCCCTCCGACTCTTTGAAATACTGGGCAAGACGTTCCCGGGCTCGATACACCCGAACCTTTACATTCGCTTCGCTGATGAGAAGAATCGAAGCGATTTCCCTATAGTTCAGATCCCCATATTCCTTCAACACCAATACTTCCCGAAGGTTCTTGGGCAGTCTGTTCAAAGCCTCGAGAACCTGGCGAATCGATTCTTTTTTTATATAGGCATCTTCCCCGCTTTCCTGAGGAATCACCGGCTCATGGTAGTTCCTTCCAAAGGCATTCTGTTCCCTGCCCATCCGCTTTACGTGATTCAAGGCAAGATTCTTCGCAACCCGGAACACCCAGAACCTAGCTTCCTCCTCCCGGGGGAAAGGTTCCTTTCTTTCTAAGTATTTGATGAAGGTTTCTTGACAGAGTTCTTCTGCTACCATGGGATCTCTGGTTATACGAAGGAGAAACTTATAGATTTGCGGAAAAACGGAACCATAGAAGTGATCGAAGTTCTCCTGTGTACTACGGGGCACATTCATCTTAAAAACAACTCAATCGAAAGGATGTTACAGACCGGAGATCCGTTTCCATCGGGTTCCTTGGGGAGTATCCTCCAAAAGGATGCCCTTACTCTTCAAAAGAGAACGTATCTCGTCGGAACGGACGAAATCCCGATTCTTCCGAGCCAGTTCCCGTTCCCGGATCAAGGCTTCCAATTCGGGATCCAACTTGTCTTCTACCCGTTCAGTCAACCGCAGGCCCAGAACCTGATCCATTTCTTCCACCAAAGCGAACTTTTCCCCCTCCGTCAGGTCCGGATCCTTCACCACTGCCCATAGATCAGCTAGTGCCTGGGGGGTGTTGAGATCGTTGGCAAGGTGCTGCCTGAATTGGGAAAGGTACTGATTCGCCTTGGGACTTAGAGAGATCTGCCCCCTCGAGTCCGCCCGATTCCACTGGGAAATACGATCCCGTAAACTTCTACGGGCCGATTGAGCAGCCTGCAACGCATCGAAACTGAATTGGAGCTGGCTCCGGTAATGTCCTCCCAGACAGAAATAGCGGTAATCCAGGGGGTCGAATCCCTCCTGAATCAAGCGTTCCAGGGTCAGAAACCCTCCCTTGGATTTGGACATCTTTTCCCGGTCGATCACGAGGAATTCTCCGTGAAGCCAGTACCGCACCCAGGGGCTTTTCCCCGTGGCCGCTTCCGATTGGGCGATCTCGTTTGTGTGGTGTACAGGGATATGATCGATCCCGCCGCAGTGGATATCGAACTGTTCTCCCAGGTACTTCATGCTCATGGCACTGCATTCCAGGTGCCATCCAGGATACCCCTTTCCCCAGGGAGAATCCCACAGCATGGACTGATGTTCGAACTTGGATCGGGTAAACCAGAGAACGAAATCGTGAGGGTTGCGTTTGTGGGGATCCACTTCGATTCGAGCCCCCGCCTTCAGATCCTTCAAGTCCAACTGGGCCAGCTTTCCGTAGTCTGGGAACTTGTCTATGCTGAAGTAGATATTCCCCCCGGATTCATACGTATATCCCCGGTCTTGAAGCCGTTTCACCAGATCGATCATTTCGGGGATATGGTCTGTGGCCTTGCAGACGATTGTAGGCCGTTTGATGTTTAACCGGTCTATATCTCTGAAAAAGGCCTCTGTATACATTTGGGCGATATCCCACACGGATCGGCCGGTTTCCCGGGAGCTTTTGATGATCTTATCCTCTCCCGCATCCCCGTCATCGGTGAGGTGCCCTACATCGGTGACATTCATCACATGCGTAACATGGAACCCGGCATACTCCAGGGTTCGCCGGAGGAAGTCTTCGAACAGGTAGGTCCGCAGATTCCCGATATGCGCAAAGTTGTACACCGTGGGACCGCAGGTATACATTCCCACCTTTCCTTTCGAAAGAGGAACGAAAGGCATCACAGCCCTGCCCATCGTGTTAAAGAATTGAAGCTCCACCTTTTGCCCCTTGCATTTTCATAAAGTAGGTATTTAAGTTACAATAAGATCGTGAAAAAGGTACGAGAATTCTTGGAGAAAATCAATATCAGGGGGGTTGTCCGGGAGCAGGAGTCTATGGCTCTCCATACCTCCTTTCAGGTAGGAGGGCCCGCTGACCTGTACGTGGAACCGCTTTCGGTGGAAGAATGCATCGAAACCATCCGGTTGGCTCACGCATGTTCCCTCCCCTGGATCGTGCTGGGTGCAGGATCCAATGTACTGGTGGCGGATGCAGGAATCGAGGGAGTGGTTATCTCCACCGTCAGGATGTGTGCGATTTCGATGGAAGGGACATCCCTCACGGCCCAGGCAGGAGCTACAGTAGATTCCGTGGTAGAGAAAAGCTGCCGGGCCGGGCTGGGCGGGCTCGAGTTTCTAGCGGGGATGCCTGGGTCCATAGGAGGGGCTGTCTGGATGAATGCCCGTTGCTATGGTGCCGAGGTTTCGGAGGTGCTTTTTCGGGTAACCTACCTGGATGCAGCGTTGGAATTACAGACCCTTCAGGTAGATCTCGCCTCTGGGAAAGATGCGAACGGATTCGGGTACAAGAAGTCTCCCTTTCAGGGTAAACCATGGGTGATCCTCGATGCTACTTTTCAGCTCAGTCCCGAGGATCCAGCGGTTCTGGAAGAAAAGATCCACCAGTATCGGAAGGATCGGGAGAAAAAGGGGCACTACCTGGCTCCCTCGGCAGGTTCGGTGTTCAAAAATGACCGATTCTTTGGCGCTCCCGCCGGGGTGATTCTAGATCGATTGGGATTCAAGGGTCTTCGGCTCGGGGATGCGGAAGTGTCTCCTCTCCATGCGAACATCATTTTGAACCGGGGGACTGCCTGCGCCAGGGATATCCGAACTCTTATCGAGCAGATGCAGGAGGCTGTGCAGAAAGCTTACGGTCGTACCCTCGAACCAGAGATCCTGTTTCTGGGAAGGTGGGACTCGTAGGCAGAAAAAAACAGGGAAGCTCCCACGTAAGCCAAAGGATCCAGAGAGAATCGGAGCAACTCCTCATCCCTAAATCCGAGGGGCTTCCGGAGTTCCACACCTATCCCCACTTTCCATGACTGACTTTTCAGGCTGAAGGAGGCTCCGCCCTCCACCTGAAAGGCAGGATTCCATATCCCCCTCCCCCACAGTTCTCCCTCCCATCCCGCGGAAGAAAAGTTCCCTCGAACCGATAACGTGCTTCGACGCTCCTTGTCTATTTCTTCCCGGCATGCGGTAAGGCTAACATAGAACCTTCCCACCCTCCCCCATCCCTCCACTGTCCAACCCACCTGTTCCCCTTTTTCTTCCCTCTGGATGCCGAGTTTGTAGGTAGCCCCCCACACGCCTCCTCCCATGCGAAAGGATCGTTCTACCTCCCGGTCTCGAAACCCCACCTCTTCCCCTTCGAGGGATAGGAAGAAGGGAAAGATCGGGAAAACGGTTACCCCCCCCGCATGTTGGACCTCTTTCGTCGTCCGATATCCGTTGGGCGTCACATAGTGGGGGGTACAGTATCCCGATAGGGCTTTTACCTCCACCCAGGAACAGGCCAATTCTCCATACAGGTGAGAAACCACACCCATCACCTCGTGAGCCGGTCGGGACCCTATGATCGATAGGGTTAAAGATCCCTCCAGGGGACCCTCCACCCCTACCTGCACCCGAGTTCCCCCATGCAGGAGAGGGCCTGGGAGTACCGGGTGTTGGGAGGGAAACCATTCCAGATCCCTCGATCTTGCCTCAATATCCGTAAGGGAGAGAAATCCCTCGATCCCAGGGGGCACTGGGAAAGGGAGAGGCACCCTCGATCCAAGAAACTCTAGAGGAACACTATTCGTTGGCTTCGATGCCGCCATATGAAAGGTGGTGAAGATATGGGGTGTTCCCTCTGCATCCTTGTATCCACCCAGGGAAAGGCCTCGATCCGGCCCTGCGATGCGGATCCCTATCCGTTTTTGAACTTCCCTTCCCTCGTACAGTTGTATACTAGCCTGTTCCCGGAACACGGTACCCGAGAGAGTGTAACCCAGGGGGCTTCCCGCTTCCCGGAGAAGACCCTTTAGATCCATGGGCCCCAAAGACACAGAAGGGGAATTAAACCCCACCACCCGGTATGGTTCTTCTTCCGGCCTCCGTTGTTCCAGAAACAGAAACCTTGCCTGCTCCAGATCCAGGAGCCATCGGGTAAAAAGCCCCCCTTCTAGGTTCAGTTCCGAATCGAGGCTACTCCTAAAGGAAACCTGAGCTTCGGTTTTACACATACCGCTCGCCAATCCCCCAAGGATTACCAGCAGAATCGTTCTTTTCTTCCCCATAGATCCCCTTGGGTATGTACGGTATGGGGAACATCTTTGCTTCAAGGCGCATTGAAATTAGTTACCGAATATGCAATTATTCAGTCAAAACATTCCAATCCAGTGGAGGTAGTGCATGGTTATTCTTACCCTGAACTGCGGGAGTTCCTCCGTAAAATATCAGGTCTACGACTGGGACAAAAAAACGGCCCTGGCTACGGGCATCGTGGAACGGGTAACGCAGGGTGGTTCTTTCATCAAGCATAAAGCCCGAGGAAAAGAAGAATACAAGTTGGAGCATGACTGCCCCGACCACAAGGTAGCCATCGAACTGATCATGAGCACCCTGGTGGACAAGAACGTAGGCGCCATCGATAGTATCGATCAGATCAAAGCGGTGGGACATCGGGTGGTCCATGGGGGTGAAAAGTTTTCCAAATCCGTTCGGATTACCCCTGAAGTACTGCATACCTTCGAACAAATTCAAAGCTTGGCCCCTCTGCACAATCCGGCGAACATCACGGGTATCAAGGCAGCTCAGGCGGTCCTGCCCAAGGTTCCCCACTGTGCCATCATGGATACTGCCTGGCATCAAACCATGCCCCCCTCTTCCTACATCTACGCACTTCCCTACGAGTGGTACACGAAGTACGGGGTTCGCCGCTATGGGTTCCACGGAACCTCCTTCCTCTATACGGCGAAGCGGGCAGCGGTTCTTCTGGGCAAAGATCCTTTCAAGGTAAACCTTGTCATCGCTCATATCGGGAACGGTTCCAGCATCAATGCGGTGAAAAACGGCCTTTCCTTCGACACTTCTATGGGTCTTACCCCTCTGGAAGGACTCGTGATGGGCACCCGAAGCGGCGACCACGATCCGGCCATCTCTTTCTACATCATGCGACAAACGGGGATGAAACCGGAGGAAGTGGAATCGGCCTTGAACAAGAAAAGCGGAGTATTGGGAATCACGGAAAAATGGGTTGACCGGAGGGATATCGAGATAGCCGCTGCCGAAGGGAATGAACGCGCCAAACTGGCCCAACTGATCGAGGGATATCGGTTACGGAAGTACATTGGAGCCTACGTAGCTGCCGTGGGCGGGATCGACGCCCTCGTGTTCACCGCGGGGGTGGGGGAACGGGGGCCCGTCACCAGACGGATCGCTACGGAAGGTCTGGAATGTATGGGGATCAAGCTCGATCCGGAAAAGAATCGGGTTTCCATGACTCGCAATGCGGAAACCTGTATCTCCGCCGATGATTCGAAGGTGAAGATCTTCGTAATCCCCACCGACGAAGAACTGGTGATGACCGAAGACACCTACGCCCTGGAGGAAGGAACTTACGATATCCATACGAACTTCACCTACTCCTTCCAACATCGGGACTACCAGAACAAGGAACGGATGGAAGCCCTTCCCAAAGATATCGAGAAATGGAAGGGGTTGGAGAAGATCCTCGCCAAACCTCCTCGGTAGACCCTATACTTTCACCGAGAGTGTATGGACAAGCCCGAGGGATCCCGCAACCCACACCTTGTAGCCCTCTTGAAGCAGTACAGGGAAACCCCCTTTCATACCCTCCTGGGTCTGGATATCCAGGCCCTCGAGGAGGGGCGCTCTAGCCTGATTCTGCCCTTGAACCATTCCCACATGAACTATCGAGGCATCACCCATGGGGGAGTGCTCATGAGCCTCTGCGACTCCGCCATGGGAATGGCCGTCCGAAGCCTCGGCCGCCGTTCGGTTACCCTGGAGATGAACATAAGCTTTCTGGACATGACACGGGAGGGAGAAGAACTGGTGGCAGAGGGTCGCGTCATAAAACGAGGAAGGACGATCCTCGTGTGCGAGGCCGAGGTTAGGCATAAGGATCGACTGGTGGCCAAGGCACGAGGGACCTTCTATGTTTTGCCGGAAGACCAGGAATCAAGGAGCAGGAAATGATCCGGGGAACCCTTTATGGAATCAGGACGATCTTTCCATAGGCTCCACTACTCAGGATTTTTCTATGGGCTTCCGCTGCCTGGGATAGTGGGTAGGTCTGTCCCACGATGGGATTGAGAGTTCCGTTGGAAAGGCCCGCATAGAGGGCAGCCCGGATGCTTCTCTTTTCCTCTTCTGTGGCCAGGAGGAGAAGGACTCCTAGGATATCCGCCCTTCGGCTCATCGCATCCCGAGGATTGATTTCGATGGTTCCCCGATTCCCTATCACAGCCACCCGCCCATTCCGGTTTAGAATCACGAGATCCTTGGCCAGATTCACGTTGGCAAGCATTTCCAGCACGATATCCACACCCCGGCCTTCGGTGATTCTCATCACATGATCGGCCCAATCGGGGGAACTATGATCGATCACGTACTGAGCACCCTGGGAAAGGACCAGTTCCCTTCCCTTTTCCGTTCCTCCGGTACCGATCACCGTCATTCCTGCATTTCGTGCCAACTGTACCGCCGCAATTCCCACCCCGCCTGTGGCTCCATGGACGAGCACCGTATCACCCGGCACTCCCCTAGCTCGCTGAAACAGAGCATGATAGGCTGTGGAGTAGGCAACATCCACTGCAGCTCCCTGAGAGAAGGAACTCCCTTCGGGTAGAGGGTGAACGGTTTCGAGTTTCGCTACTGTCTTCTCCGCATACACCCCCGTAACGGTCCCGCTTGTGTACACCCGGTCCCCTGCCCGTAACCGGGTCACCCCTTCGCCCACAGCTTCCACCACCCCCGCGCATTCCCAGCCGGGTATGTAGGGAAGGTTCGGCTTCAACGCATAGGTTCCCGACCGAATGTAGGTTTCGATGGGATTGACCCCAATGGCTTTCACCTGGATCAGCACTTCCCCCGCCCCCGGTTTCGGTTCGGGCACTTCTTCCAATCGAAGGACCTCGGGTCCCCCAAACTCGTGCACTCGTATCGCTTTCATACCATGAACATACGGCCAGATAGGGGAAAAAGCAACCTCTATCTTCTCCGGGGGAGTTACCCTAGGGGAACAAACGGTTCCATACCTCCAAGAACCTTTCTACTTCCCCCACAGACTTGGAGGATAGCCTTTCCGTTGGCTCCCCCCTAGACTCCAACACCGTATAGATCTCCAGATCCTGAAGGATTTTCCGGAAAATCGCCACTGTCAACGCCACATCGTAGTCTCCCTCATGCAGCCGCTCCTTGAGAACCGGGATCCCGTACCTCATCGCCAATTTTTCCAAACTAGGGAATTTCCCGGTGGTGTGGGATTTCATCGTGCAGAACCAATCCACCTCTTTTAAGAAAGGGATAAACTTCAGATCGAAATGGATATTGTGTCCTACCACCAGATCGACCCCCCTGCAAAACTCCACAAACTCGTAGTCCTCGTCGAAATAAGCAGGCCATCCCTTGCCTTCCCGTTCCTTCTGGATCCTTTCCCGGGTCAATCCATTCACCCGTATAGCGTCGGGATTCTCCGGTTCACGGGGAAAATAGAACCGGTGGAATCTTCCTGTACGCTCCAGCTCGGGGGGCACATAGAGGTATTTTTCCGCTGTCACCGACAGCACACTGTATCGGGATCCAAGCCCGTTGGTCTCGAGGTCCAACACTATAACCACTGGATCCTTCTTCCTGGCAAGGATGGATCGGAGCCGGCTAAAGGGTGTGGGTTCGCTGGAACATTGAAACTTCTTCATTCTACCAGTTCATTCTACCAGATTATGGGAGGACCGCAATTCAGCCTGCCTTCGGAACTGCGCGTGGTACAATGCATAATAGGCCCCCCTCGCCTCCAGTAGACTCCTATGGGTTCCCCTTTCCACGATGCGCCCCTCCTGCAGGAGGAGAATCACATCCGCATCACGGATAGTGGACAACCGATGGGCAATGACGATACTGATGCGCCCCTTGCGAAGCCTTCCTAACGCCCGTTGGATGTGAAGCTCCGTTCGGGTATCCACGTTACTGGTAGCCTCATCCAGTACGAGGATCGGCGGATTCGCCAGTAACGCACGGGCAAGGCTGATCAATTGCCGCTCTCCCTGACTGATGTTGAGGCCTTCATCGGTCAGCAGTGTATCATAACCTTGGGGTAGCCTACGGATAAAGGGGTCTGCTTCGGCCACTCGTGCCGCTTCCAACACTTCCTCATCCGTAGCTTCCAGGCGGCCGTACCGTATGTTTTCTTTCACCGTCGAGGAGAAAAGGTAGGTATCTTGCAGCACTATGCCCAAGGCACTGCGGACAACAGTTTTGGGAATCCCACGGATATCCCGCTCATCGAATAGGATCCTTCCTCTACTGGGCTCATAGAAGCGTGCGAGGAGACTCACCAGGGTGGTTTTTCCTGCACCCGTGGGCCCCACGATGGCGATGGTTTTTCCCTTCCATGCTTCGAAATCGAGATCACGGAGAACAGGAACCTCGGGAAGGTAGGAAAAATGAACGTCCTCGAACCTGATTCGATTCACCTCCAGGGGGCTTCCTCCCTCGGAATCTCCGTTTTTGTCTCCCTCCGGGCTTTCATCCAGGATCTCGAACACCCGTTCAGCCCCTGCCAGAGCGGACTGGAGTAGATTGACCTGATTGGCCAATTCGTTTAGGGGACGCATGAATTGACGGGAGTACTGGAGGAAGCTCGCTACGATCCCAACCGAAAGACTTCCCCGGAGCACCAGCCATCCTCCGCCCACGGCGGTGGAAAGGAAACTCAGGTTATTCATCAGGTTCATTAAGGGAGGAACGGTTCCCGCAAGGATCTGAGCCCAGATTCCCTGTTTCCTCAGTTCCCGATTGATCCTCGCGAACCTATCCGACACCTTCCTTTCTCCGGTGAAGGCCTTCACGATCCAGATTCCCGTTATCGATTCCTCGATCAACCCGTTTAGATTCCCCAAAGCCTTCTGCTGGAGGGAAAAGGCCTTACGGGTATTATGGGACAGAAGGGTAGTCACGAGAAACCCGAGGGGAATTACCATGAGGGTCAGTAGAGTCAATAGAGGGCTCAAGAACACCATCATGAGGAAAGCTCCCGTGAGGGTAATGAAACTGGAGAACACCTGAAGGATTCCTTGGGAAAGGGTCATGTTGATATTTTCGATATCGTTGGTCATCCGACTCATCAAATCGCCGTGTGACCGCCGATCGAAGAACGCCACAGGAAGATTCTGTAGATGCTGAAACAGCCTTTCCCGTATCCTATATACCACATCCTGGGAGATGCCTGCCATGAGGTAATACTGCAGAAACGTACACACCCCTCCCACAATGTACAGCGCCAATAACTGGATCAGGAGAGTTTTCAAAGCGACGAAATCGACCTTGCCTGACCCGCCTACGAAGGTGTCCACCACTCTCCCGATCCAATAGGGACCGAGCAGGTTCGATAGGGAAGCGATGCACACCAGCACGAATACGAAGAGGAGGGCGATCCATCCTCCAGAAAGGAATTCCACCATCCTCCCCAGGGTACGTCTCGTGTTCCTCGGTTTCTCCTTGGGTCCCAGGTACACGGGACCTCCGGGAGCTCTTCCCGGACGGAAGGCCATACCCATAGCGTGGGAAGGCCGCCCGAATCCGCTTTCCCCTTTAGGTTCCCCCATTTTGTAACTCCTCTTCCATCTGAGATCGAAAGATATCCTGATAGATGGGGTTGCGCCGGAGCAACTCTCTGTGGGTTCCCCAACCCACCGCTCTCCCTTTCTCGAGGAGGAGAATCGAATCGGCGAAAACTACCGAACTGATTCGTTGGGTTACCACGATCACCGTGGTTCCCGTTAAGGATCGCAGTCCCTCTTGAATGGAGGCCTCCGTCGCAAGGTCCACCGCGCTGGTGGCATCATCCAGAAGCAGAAGGGAAGGCTTTTTCAGCAGTGCTCGAGCCAGGGAGATCCTCTGCTTCTGGCCCCCCGAAAGAGTTGCCCCCCTTTGTCCTATGAGGACATCGTACCTCTCGGGGAACCTCTGGACGAATTCTTCCACCTGCGCAATACGGGATGCCCACTGTAGATCCTCCTCCGTAGCCCCCTCCACTCCCCAGAGGATATTCTCCCGGAGCGTTCCCGAGAACAGGAAAGGATTCTGGGTGACCCAGGCGATCCTCCTCCGAAGTACCGTTAGGGGAATCCTATGGATGGGCACCCCATTGATCAGGATCCTCCCCTCCTCCGGTTCATAGAATCGCAGGAGCAACGCTAAAATGGTGGACTTACCGGCGCCGGTGGATCCAAGGACCCCCAGGGTCTTCCCTTCCTCCACCCGGAAGGAGAGGTCTTCCAGAACGGGTTCACCCTTCCGATACCGAAACCGCACCTTTTGGAATTCGACAGACCAGGGCTCCTGAGGCGATGAGATAGGCCATAAACCGAGCTTCTGCGGGTTTCCCTCTGGCGGCTTTTCCCCCCTCTCTTGCGGATGCTCCCCCATCTCTTGCGGGTGCTCCCTCCCCTCTTGCATGGACTCCCTCTCCTCTCGCATGGGCTCCCCCTGGGCTTCCCTTTCCAGCGCGAAGACTTCATCGATACGACCAATGGAAGATTTCACTCGGGCAAGAGTCACGATCAAGAAAGCCACCATCATCATGCTGTGGAGAATCTGGGTAAGATAGGTGATGATGGCAATCAACTTACCCGCCTGAAGAGTCCCTCCCTGGATCTGACGAGCCCCGAACCAGAGGATGGCGATCATGCAGAGATTCATGGACAGGAACAGTAGCGGAAGAGTTCCGCTCATCAGTCGGGACACACGGACGGTACTGTCCTTCAAGTCGCTGTTTGCGATTCTAAACCGACTGATTTCGTACTCCCCTCGAACGAAGGCCTTGATCAACCGCATACCCGCAAGGTTTTCCCGAAGCACCCGGTTCACCCCATCGAGTTTCTTCTGAACCAGGTTGAACAGGGGAAGTCCCTTCCGAATCAGAAAACCCATTCCCAGGAATAGAGCAGCGTAGAAAGCAATAAGGAAAGGAGTAAGGGCGGGATTCAGCCGTAGAATCATGACGGTACCCCCCACTAAGAGAAGGGGGGCGCGAACCATCATCCGGAGCATCATCAGTACGAAGGTTTGTACCTGGGTGACATCGTTGGTAAGTCTCGTAATGAGAGTGGAGGGTGAGGTGGTGTCCAACGAGGGAAAGGAGAGACTCAAGACGTGGGTGAACAAACGTTCCCGAAGATCGGCTCCCACCGATTGGGAAGTATAACTCGATAGGATGGTACATCCCGCCCCTCCGATCAATCCTAAGAATGCAATCAACACCATCCGGAACCCCGAAGAAAGGATGAAGGGCAGATCCCCAGTGCGGATTCCTACATCCACGATCTTTGACATGAGCAAAGGTTGGTAGACATCTGCTACGACCTCCCCGGTCATGAGTAAAACCGCTCCCAGGGCGGGGATCCAGTAGGGAGAGAGGGATCGGAACAGTAAGCGCATGAGCCCAGTATGCCTAATTTGCCGGTAGTTCGCAATGGACTGCAGGAACTGAACTGTAGTATGATTACAGGTACAGGGAGATTCACATGGCACCTTATACAACCCCCTATTTCCACACCCTCAACGAGAAGGACTACCAGAAGGTAGTCAAGCACGCCCGGAGGCGGACCTACCTGCCGGGAGATGTCATCGTGCGGGAACGTACTCTCACCGACACCTTCTGTATCATAGAAGGCGGGAAGGTGGAAATTACCAAGAAGTTCGCCGATGGGGAGGAAATGACCCTTGCCCTGATGGAAGCAGGGGACTTTTTCGGGGAAATGGCCTTGCTGGATCAGGGCCCCCGTTCCGCTTCGGTACGAGCGCTGACAGAAACTACCATCCTAGAACTCTCGCGGGAGAATTTCGAACAGCTTCTTCTGGAAGAACCTACTATCGCGTACGGGATCATGCGCGAACTGGGCAAGAGGCTTCGCGAAACCGGCGCATTACTCATCGCTCATCTGGAACGGAAGAACAGGGAACTCCAGGAGGCCTACCTGGGGACCGTTCAAGCCCTGGTGAACGCTCTGGAAGCGAGGGATCCCTACATGAAGGGGCATACGGAACGGGTTACCTTCCTGGCCAAAGGGATCGCCCGGCGCCTCCAGATCGACAAGGAAGACCTTTTCGCCCTGGAAATCGGGGCATTGCTCCACGATCTGGGCAAAATCGGTGTGCCCGATCAAGTGCTCCAAAAACCAGGGCCTCTGGAACCGGAGGAACGGTACCGGATCATGGAACACCCTCAACTGGGGGAAACCATCCTGCGCAATATCTCCTACCTGGAACGTTCGATCCCTTCCATCCTCTACCATCACGAACGGATCGACGGAAAGGGATACCCCGGCGGCCTTTCGGGTCAATCGATCCCCCTATTCGGCAGGATTATCGCTGTAGCGGACAGCTTCGATGCCATGATGAGCGATCGACCCTACCGCCATCGGATGAGCCTTGAGCAAGCGGTGGAGCAACTCCGAAAGGGAGTCGACCAGCAGTTCGACCGTCAGGTAGTGGAGGCTTTTCTCCAGGCCCTGGAGACTGGCGAGTTCGATATGATTCTAAAAGGAGACTTTCTATGCCGATGATCGATCTACCCCTTCGTGAACTGGAAACCTACCAGGGGATCAATCCCAAACCGGTGGATTTCGATACGTACTGGAAAACGGCTCTAAAGGAACTTGAAACTATCGATCCCTCTCCGGAACTGGTAAGTTCAGAGTTCCAGGCTCCCAGTGCGGACTGCTTCCATCTGTACTATACGGGAGTAGGGAATGTACGCATCCATGCGCAATTGCTGAAACCTCGGAATACCCTTGGCCGGGGCCCTGGCCTTGTCAGGTTTCATGGGTATACGAACCATGCAGGGGATTGGTCGGAGAAACTCGTGTACACGGCCCAAGGTTTCACGGTGGCGGCAATGGATTGCAGGGGACAGGGGGGGCTGAGTGAAAGCGCTCCGGGCCGCAGACATTCCACCTTCCGGGGCATTCTTGTGGGGGATCTGAACGATCCTCCTCAGTCCTTCCTCTATCGGTCCATCTACCTGGATGCCGTTCAACTGGTGCGCATCCTGATGGACATGGAGGGGGTAGATCCCGAACGAATCGGTGTCATGGGAGCTTCCCAGGGGGGAGCCCTCGCACTGGCCTCCGCTGCCCTGGAACCCCGGATACGGAAAGCGGCAGCTCTCTATCCCTTCCTTTCGGATTTCCAGCGGGTCTGGGAGATGGATCTGGGAGAGCAGGCGTATGACGAGCTAAAAACCTGGTTCAGGCGGTTCGACCCTACCCATTCCCGTGAACGGGAGATCTTCACGAAACTGGGGTACCTCGACATACAGCACCTGGCTCCCTGGATCAGGGGTGAAGTGTTGGTGGGAACTGGCCTGATGGACAGGATCTGTCCCCCCTCCACTCAGTTTGCCGCCTACAACAAAATCAATTCGAAAAAACGCATGATCGTGTATCCGGACTTCGGTCATGAACAGATCCCCGGCTTCGCCGATGAGGCTTTCCTCTTTTTCATGGATCTGGCGAGGTAAGGTTTCGCGTAAATCCCTACAGGTACCCTTCGGCTGGCATGAGGTCCTCGTCCTCCAGCAAGTCTCCCGCATACTGGAGGAACTCTTCCGGCAGGGGATTTCCCGAATGCGTCATCGGCGGAGGCATCCTCAAGGCATCCTTCCCGTAGGCAAAGAAATGATCGAACGCCTTGTTGGAATTGGCGAAAGTGTTTCCAAAGGAGAGCTTCCCCGCCTGGGCGAGTCCATCCATCACCACCCGGGAAATCTTTGCCGAAAGAAGCTCCGCCTCCTCGTGCTTGCCCTGGTCCTTCAGATCCATGATCCGTTTCAACTGGGGAGCGAAGCAATTGGCAGAACTGAGCAAGAATCCATCGTACAACCCTTCGGGTTCTGCCGGATACCATCGATGGTAATCCCCCTCCATCCCCCGAACCATGAAGATCCCCCGGCGATCTACCTTAGACCGGATGATATTGTCTTTTCCACTGGTGTCTTTGAACAGGTAGAAATTGGGAAAACCATCCGCCAGGTAAGCGAAGGTCTCCGTATCGATTTCATTCTCCGTCACCTGAGGCAACTGGTACAGAGCGGTGGGGTACCCTAAATCGAGAATTTCGAAGAGCTTTTGCCGGATGAAAGATTGGGAAAGCTCCCTGCCTTTGGGGGCGCAAACGGTAAAACCGCAAATCTTGCATTGAGAAAGGGCCGTTTCCGGATCGCCGGTATCACACTTTTGCTTCAGGTACCCCACGATTTCTATGATACGCCTCCGGGCTACATCCGCATCGGGCCTGAGCACTCCAATCAATAACCGTATATCCAGCTCCTCGGCCTGAAGGATCAAGAAATCCAACAGTAAGGACATCTCTTCATCGGAGAGCTCCCACCCGTCCCCGGTGGAGCCGAATACCAGGTAGGTTTGTACGTACGGAGACATTTGTCTCAGGTGGGAGGCGATCCGATTCGTATCCAGTGAACCATCGGGCCTATAGTGAGTGAGGGGGGGACACCACAACCGCGGAATCCCAAAAGGGAAATGGAATTGCCCGATTTCCATTCTACTCTGTACCTGCACACCGATCATGCAATCGATTATACACCCATTCTTTCTACAACGCTATAACCGGACAAAACTTGCATGAACCGACGATTGGGGATACTCCCCTTGAACCGGTAGAAGCCATGCAGTACATTGGTATCGATATGAACACACCTAAGGAAGCATTTTCTCACCTATACGAAATCATGCAGACCCTCCGTGGCCCTAACGGGTGTCCCTGGGACAGAGAGCAAACACCGAAAAGCATACGGAGTAACCTCATCGAGGAGGCGTATGAATGCGTGGAAGCCGTCACCTCGGACGACATCCCTCACATCCGGGAAGAACTGGGGGACGTGTACCTGGTAACCACCTTCATGGCCTACATGTATGAACAGGAAGGAAAGTTTACCCTCGCGGAGGTTCTTCAAGAGCTCTGTGAGAAGCTCATACGCCGACATCCCCATGTATTCGGAACCGGTTCGGAGGCGGACACGGCCGAAAAGGTCGTGGCTCAATGGAAGGACATCAAAGTCACTGTAGAAGGGAAAAAACCCAAGGATTCCATTCTGGATGAGGTATCCCATGCCCTTCCACCCCTGGATCGAGCCTACAAACTCCAGAAAAAAGCAGCGAAGGTGGGATTCGACTGGGAACGGATCGAGGATGTATGGGCTAAAGTAAAGGAAGAAATACAGGAAGCAGAGGCCTCCTGGCAAGAAGGAAACAAGGAGAAACTGGAGGAAGAAGTGGGAGACTTACTTTTCTCCCTGGTGAATGTAGCCCGTTTCCTAGGCATAGATCCTTCGGTAGCCCTCTCCCGGACTATCACGAAGTTCAACCGCAGGTTCAAGGAGATGGAACGCCGACTGAAAACGCAAGGGCTACTGCCTTCCTCAGAACAGTTCCACCTGATGGATAGGCTGTGGAACGAAATCAAAACCGAAGAAGCTGCGAACCCTTCCTCTTCCCAGAAATAGCGGTCACTGTTCCACATATTCCATTTGCAGAAAGGCCTTATTCAAGCTATACTTTTACAGAAACATAGTTTGGGAGGTGTGACCGATGCCGCAGATCTATCTTCTCACCATTATAACCTGTTTACTGACAGGGGGGGTGTTCGCAGCGGATATGCTGGAACAAAAGGCCCCTGTATTGGCGTTCTTGAAACGGATGCAGGATAGAGGTTCCCAGACTCTTTTAGGGATAGTGGTGTTCATCTTCGGTATCGTAAAACTCTTCATTCCTTCTCCCACGGAAACATCCCTTGTTCTGGGGGATCTTTTACCTGCCCTGGTCGGGATCGTCGGCGGAGGAATCTTGACGATAGAAGCTCTCTACCGGGATAGGGATATAGTCCCCCCCTTCATGGCCAGCGTGATCGCCATTCGGAAACAGTATGCCTCAGGGTTGGGGATTCTCTTTATCTTGATCGGGCTTTTACATATGATCCTGCCGGGGGTGATTCTCCTATGAGCCCCACATTCAAGAAGTAAGTATGTTGCTCGCGATTCTCAGCGCTCTCATCTTCCTCGGTCTTGCTCTATTGGTCCTCTTGAACAGTTCCTACACCACCAGTTTCAACCTGTTCGGCAAGGTATACGAACAGGTTCCCGTCATCATGGTGATCTTGATCTCCTTTTTCACGGGAATCTGCTATACGATAGCTTTCTACCTTTACGGGAAGGCCCGAAAATTCAGCAAGAACCGAAGGAAGCAGAAAGAAGAGCGCCTCACCGCCTCGGTGAAAGAACAAACCAAAGAGCCGCAACCGCCCGTTTAGTGAACACAATACAGTAGGGGGCAGTGCACGCTCTTTTATCTAGGTCTCCTTTCAGCTTGCCTCTTTTTCCCCTTTCAATTTGAAAGCGGCGAATTTACCGTAGATGGATTCGATGCTCTTATGGTTTTCCTCACTCAAGGTGGACATACTGAAAGTAGCTCCCGAAATCTCCTGAAGAGCAGAATTGGCCTCCTGAATGGCAGTTTTCACTTCCTCGGTAATTCGCATGAGATTCTTCATTTCCTGGTTTATTTCCTTGCTGCCCAGTTCGATCTCGGAGGCAAACTGGTTCACTTTTGAAGTTACCTTCGTGATATCTTCCAAGGCTATCTGGACCTCCTTCGATGCCTGCCCTTGCTCTGTCATGGCAATTTCAATGACCTTGCGATTATCGTTCACCCGGATAATGCCTGTGTTGATGGCATCGAAACTATCCTGCACCATCTTCGAACTTTCCACTACCTGATTGATTACCTGCTGGATGTTCTTCAAGTTCCCCGCAATGCTTTTCGAATGGTCCGCTGCATTTTCCGCAAGTTTACGTATTTCTTCTGCTACGACTGCGAACCCACGACCATGTTCCCCCGCGTGGGCAGCCTCTATCGCTGCATTCATGGCCAGTAGGTTCGTACGGGCCGCGATTCCCGCGATGAGGCTGTTTGCTTCCTGCAGCATCTTCGACTGATCGGTGATCGTACGGATCTGCTCGATTAAAGGCAACAATCTATGCTTTCCCTTGTCAGCTACCTGTACCAGCTCTTCGATCTGTCTATTACTTTCGATCAAACTTCCTTGCACCTTCTTGATCGTTTCTAGCATCTGATAAATCGAACTGTTCGATTCCGTTAGCGCTGCAGATTGCGTTTCTATCAACCCTTTCAATTCATTAAGCCTAATCAGAAAATTCTCTAACGTTGCCGAAGATTCAGTGACACTTGCAGCCTGATGCATAATGTTGTTTCGAATCTCCTCCAGGGTAGAGGTGATTTGTTTGGTAGATACTGCCGTCTTTGCCATTCCTTCCTGTAGTTCCTGCCCTATTTTGCGAAGAGTTTCTGCTTCTTGCCGGATTCCCCGAATCAGGTCACTCAAGGTAGAGGTAAATCTATTGAAGTCTCGAGCCAGTTCGGCAAGTTCACCCTTATCTTTGACCACTACCTCCTCGGAAAGATCTCCACTTCCCGCGGCTACGGTACGGAAGGTGTGGGCAACTTGTAGAATCGGTTTTCGAATGCTCCTTGAAAAGGAATATCCCAATAGGAGAAGCACAACCAGTAGCACTCCGGAGTATCCCACAGCCCCCCATACCTCTACTGAATAGGTCCGTTCGATCCGTCGAGACTGAGCGTCTAGAGAAGAAAGGGTATCCTGTACGAGCTTATTCAAGGTATCCACTACCCTTGTTCCTATATTCCATAGTTGATCGGCAGATATCTTGTACGTGGCATTGCCTGCCCCCTGCATTGTAGATCGCGCCACTACCTCTAAGAGCGCATCCTTCAATTGTTCATAGTCCGTACCGGAAAGGAGGCTCCCGATGACAGATTTCATGTCTTCCACATAGATAAGCGCAGGGCTCTGGAGGTTGATTTCAATCTGTTCGAAATCTCGAATCAGCCTAAATAAGAGGGCTCGATCCGTAACGGCTTGTCCCGCTGATACGATCCCACTCATGAGTCCCCGAAATCGCGCGGCACCTTCTTGAGCTTCCTGAAGAATGGCCACAGAACCCATTACCTTCCCGATACCCCCTGTTGTCTTCTGATTCACGGCGATGTTGCTTATTCCCAGTAAAGATCGGATTACCGGTGTGTATCCCTCTATGACATCCTTCGGATACTTGAAAGCTCCCCTGTCTACCTGGGTCCTTAATTCGTTTATTTGTTTCCGAAAGGCTACCTTATCCCCTTTGACGTAGGCTGCTTTTTCCAAGTAGGGTGTAAGCCCCTGGTACGCGGAATCCACCGCTTTACGCTGCTCTTCCAGAGTTCCTTTACCCAAGCCTGAACCCACAAAAATGGAGGAAAGTCCGCGCTCCTTCTGTAACTCGGTAATCAAGAGGGCGGTTTTTCCCATCAATTCGATGTTCCATCGTTGGCTTCGGTACACCAGTAAGTCCTTCCATTTTCCAAGAAGGAAGTTACCTTGTAGAAAAAGGAGAGTGAGAACAGGTAGAAAAACCAGGATAAATAACTTTTGCCGGATGTCCAGACGCATGCGCGACCCCCTTGCCAAAACTTTTCTACTGCCGTTACTGTAAAATTCTAGCTTAAAATCTGTCAATCCTCTCCAGTGAAACACAGGCACTTGACTCGTTTCGAGAACCCTCGTATAATATACCCATAGAGGGTATGGGTATATTATGGAAACATGCAGGAAAGCCCACCATTCGGAAGAGTTCAAGGGCGGTTTGATTAAACGGTTGGACAGGATCGAGGGGCAGATCCGGGGAATCAAGAAGATGATCCAGGAGGATCGCTACTGCGACCATATCCTGAACCAGCTCACGGCGGTTCGATCCGCCCTATCGGGAGTGCAGGAACAACTCCTTTTAGGTCACATGCACACCTGTGTGCTGGATCAGTTGAAAGAAGGAAACACCGAAGTGATCGAGGAACTCTCCTCCACCATTCGGCGGATGATACGGTAGGGTTATTAGTTATGAAAGGGAGATGCTATGAAAACCATTGTACTCGATGTGCACGGAATGAGTTGCCACCATTGTGTGCGGACGGTTAGGCAAACCCTTCTGGAAGTGGAAGGGGTATCTAGTGTGGATGTAACCCTTCACCCCGGTCGGGCCACTGTCCTCTGTGCGGATACGGTGGCCGCGCAGGATCTGGTGAAGGCTCTGGAGGAACAGACTGATTATACTGCAGAGGTAACCTCTGATAAAAACCATGATTGAAAAAACACAGACTCCGGGAAAAATAGGCATCCTCACCCTCAAGATCGAGGGGATGACCTGCACCAGTTGTGCCCGTACGGTGGAACGAGCCCTTCGAAAAGTTCCTGGTGTGGCACAGGCATCCGTAGATTTCGCTAACGGAAAGGCTATCTTGGAGGCTGATCCAGCCATACCCTTCGAGACCCTGGCCCAGGCGGTGGATCGAGCGGGATACAAAGCCTTCCCGAGCGACGAAGAGGAGGAAGAGAAGAAGCATCTTCAGAAGGAGCGGAGACGGTTGATCCTTGCATGGATACTGACCCTCCCCCTGACGGTCAAGATGCTCTTCTCCATGGTGGGGGGCATCGAACTTCTACCGGATCCTATGAGCCACTGGGTAGATATCGGCTTTAGTGCCCTGGTGATCTTCTGGATCGGGTTTCCCGTGATCAGATCCACGGGATTTGCCATTCGAAACCTCTCCTTCAACATGGATTCCTTGATCGGGATAGGTACCCTGGCAGCCTTTTCCACCGCGTTCCTCCCCTACCTGGGGGTTCCCGTGGCGGACTTTGCCGTAGTGGGGGCCATGATCATAGCCATCAACTACATCGGGAACTACCTGAAGGCCTTGTCCACAGGTAGAGCGAGCCTCGCCATCAAAAAACTGCTGGGATATAGGGCAGTGATTGCCCACAGGATCACCCCCGAAGGTGGGTTGGAGGACGTCCCGGTGGCGGATCTATCCGTCGGCGATACGGTGCTGGTAAAACCGGGAGAAAAGATCCCCTCCGACGGGGTCATCCTCGAAGGGAATACCTCGGTAGACGAGGCTCTCGCTACAGGGGAATCGATTCCGGTGGATAAAAAAGCAGGCGACCCTGTCATAGGATCCACCATCAACCAGACGGGAGCCAT
>Ga0123519_10002927_pt1 | contig 28604 bp, 23 predicted proteins | sample YelNatPaOPRAMG02_FD_87396 | JGI IMG/M metagenome (GOLD analysis project Ga0123519, IMG submission 87396) | Hot spring microbial communities from Yellowstone National Park - Yellowstone National Park OP-RAMG-02 (version 2) | ecosystem: Environmental > Aquatic > Thermal springs > Hot (42-90C) ...
AATCAAAGCAATTCTCCCGAGATAGACAAGTACACAGTTGTCCCGCCCAACTCGTGATTATCTTGACTCTCCATTCTTATCTTGCATGACTCCCTTTTTATAACTGGGGGCCATACAGTCGCCGCCCAATGCCATTGTATCACAGAAAAACCCACTGTCAAGAGGGGGAACCAAGCCCCCAGCACCACGTGCGGGGGCACGCGGGAGGCGCGCCTCCCTGGCGTATGAAGCGCGCGTGGGAAACCTGCGCGCTCGGTGATTGACAATCTCCCCGCGCTTGGGTACAATGGGCCGACTTCACTAGGAGTGCGGTTTCGGCATGAGGCGTACATCGCCGCCCGTGAGGCGCGTGGCGTTCCTGCACCACCCCAAACTGCCCGAGTCCCTGTCCCTGGCCCAGGAGATGGAGGGGGAGACCCGTCGCCTGGGGGCGACGGCATGGCTCTGTTCCGCCTGGGACGAGGTGGGCATCCAGCAGCAGTTGGACGACACGGACCTGGTCGTGACCTTGGGGGGAGATGGCACCATCCTCCGGGCGGCACGCCTCGTGGCGCCGCGGGGCATCCCCATCCTGGGGGTCAACCTGGGGCGCATCGGCTTCCTGGCCGAACTGAGCCCCGACGAGTGGCGGAAGCCCTGGGAGGCCATCCTCCAGGGGCGCTACCGCCTGGAAGCCCGCCTGATGCTGCGGGCCACGCACCTGCAGGATGGCGTGCCGAAGGGAGCCTTTGAGGCCCTCAACGACGTGGTGGTGAGCCGGGCCGTCCTGGCCCGGGTGGTGCGCCTGCCCACCTTCATTGACGGCGACTACCTGACGACCTACGTCTGCGACGGGGTCATCGTCTCCACGGCCACCGGCTCCACGGCCTACGCCCTGGCCGTGGGCGGCCCCATCCTGCCGCCAGACCTGCACAACATCCTCCTCATCCCCATCGCCCCCCACCTCAGTTTCAACCGGGCCATCGTCCTGGCCGAGGGCGCCAAGGTTCGCTTCCAGGTGCAGACGGACCACCGGGCCGTGCTCACGGTGGACGGCCAGTTCCACGTGGAGTTGAACGACGGCGACTTCGTCGTGGTGGAAGCCAGCCCTCACACGTGCCGCTTCGTCCGCCTGGGCCCCCCCTCGGCCTTCTACCGCACCTTGATGGAGAAACTCCGGTGGACCGTGTAGGCGCTCCCGAAGGCCCGCAGGAAGGAGAGGTCCTCTACTGCGTGAACCACCCCACGCGGGAGACCCTCCTGCGGTGCAACAAGTGCGGCCGCCCCATCTGCCTGGACTGCGCCGTCCAGACCCCCGTGGGGTACCGCTGCAGGGACTGCGTGCGCCAGCAGCAGGCTGGCTTCTACAACATCCGCGCCTGGGACTACGTGGCCGCGGCAGCGCTCTCGCCGGCCCTGGGGTTCGTCGGCGCGCTCCTGACGGGCACAGTGGGCTGGCTGACCCTCTTCCTGGCCCCCGTGGCCGGCGGCTTCATCGCCGAGGCCGTGCGGTGGGCTGCGGGGCGACGCCGCGGGCGGTACCTGTGGCTCGTCTGCAGCGCGGGCATCGCCTTGGGCACGGGGGTGGCCGCCCTGCTCTTCGCCCGCACCCTCTGGGCCCTCCTCTGGCTGGGGGCCTTCGCCGCCCTGGGGATCGGCACCGTCTACGCGCGGCTCCGGTGAGGTACGGCGGGAGGACATGCTGAGCGAACTGTTCGTCAAGGACTTCGCCATCATAGACGAACTGCACCTGCGGTTTGCCCCGGGCCTGAACGTCCTGACCGGGGAAACCGGCGCGGGCAAGTCCATTATCATAGATGCCGTGAGCCTGCTCCTGGGGGCGCGGGCCAGCCATGAGGTCATCCGGGCAGGGTGTGAGGAAGCGCGTGTGGAGGGCATCTTCCTCCTGGACCCCCGTCGCACGGAGGTCCTGGAGCCGTGGCTGCGGGAGCAGGGACTGGAGGGCGAGCCGGGGACGCTGATCCTGGCCCGGGAGGTGCGGCGCAACGGCCGCCACCTCTGCCGGGTCAACGGCCGGGCCGTGAGCCTCCAGGTCCTGGCCTGGCTGGGGGAGCACCTGGTGGACATCCACGGCCAGGGAGGGCACCTCTCGCTCCTGCGGGTGCGGGAGCACCTGAACTTCCTGGACCGCTACGGCGGCCTCCTCTCCCTGCGCCAGGAGGTGGCGGACCTGGTGGGCCGCCTGCGCCAGGTGCGGTCCGAACTCCAGGCCCTGCGCCAGGACGAGCGGGAACTGGCCCGGCGCGTAGACCTCCTGGAATACCAGATCGGCGAGATTGAGGCCGCCCGCCTGCAGCCGGGGGAGGAGGAAGAGCTCCTCGCCGAGCGCAACCGTCTGGCCCACGCCGAGGAACTGATGGAACTGGCCGATGAGGCGCTGACCTTGCTGGAGGAGGGGAGCGGCGAGGCCCCCTCGGTGCGGGATGGCCTGGAACTCGCCCTGCGGGCCCTGCGGGGCCTGGTGCGCCTGGACCGGAGCCTGGAGGCCACCGTCCGGGGCCTGGAGGACCTTTCCTACACCCTCGCGGAGGCCATCCGCGAGGTCCGCACCTACCGCGAGGGGGTGGAGTTTGACCCCCGGCGCCAGCGCCAGGTGGAGGAGCGCCTGGGCCTGATCCACAGCCTCAAGCGCAAGTACGGCGATTCCGTAGAGGAAATCCTGGCCTACGCGGATGCGGCGCGGCGAGAACTGCGGGGGATCACCCACCGCGGGGAGCGGCTGGAGGAACTGGAGGCCGAGGAGGAACGCCTCCTGCGCGAGATCGGCGAGAAGGCAGCCCGCCTCTCCCGGGCTCGCCAGGAGGCGGCCGGCCGCCTGGCCGCGGAGGTGGAGCGGCACCTGGCCGACCTGAACATGGGGCGGGCCCGCTTCGCCGTGGAGGTGCGCCAGACCCCCGACCCCCAGGGGGCGTGGGTGGGTGAAGGGCGTTTCGCCTTTGACGCCACCGGCATAGACGAGGTGGAGTTCCTGGTGACGGCCAACCCGGGGGAGCCGTTGCGCCCCCTGGCCAAGGTCGCCTCCGGCGGCGAGACCTCGCGCCTCATGCTTGCCCTCAAGACGGTCCTCACCACGGCCGACGAGATCCCCTCCCTCATCTTTGACGAGATTGATGTGGGCGTCGGGGGGCGCACCGGTGGGGTGGTGGGGCAGAAGTTGTGGCGCCTGACGCTCCCTTCCCCCCAGATGCCCACCGGGCACCAGGTCCTCTGCGTGACCCACCTGCCCCAGATCGCGGCCTACGCCGACGCGCACTTCCGCGTGGCCAAGGCGGTGGCGGGAGGCCGCACCGTCACCCGCGTGGAGCGGCTGGAGGGAGGGGCCGTGGTGGACGAACTGGCGCAGATGCTGGGGACCGAGACCGAGGCCACCCGGGAGAGCGCCCAGGAACTGTGGGCCCAGTCGCAGGCCTTCAAGCGCCAGGTGCTCGGTTCGCTGCAGGCCTTGTCCCCTGCGCCGTGAGGGGCCGGAGGCCACGCGTCCAGCGTGGCGGGTGCGCTGGCCCACTTCGCCTTCCCTTTGACAATACCCGCCAGTTGTGTTAGACTTCCGGTGGGACGCCAACTGCATACCGCAGGCTGGATGAGCAGCGCGAGAGAGCACCGCGGGGTTCCTGTGCCCTGCGGTCGCCGAAGGGGCATCCTGGGGGTGCGCCACAGCCCCCAGGGAATCTCTCAGGCAAAAGGATCGCGCTGGGACAGCGCTCTGGAGAGTCGGCCTGGGGCCGCACCGAAGGGGTAAGCCTGGCCCTGTTGGCCGGGCAAACTCTCAGGTCCGAGGACAGAGGAGGGATGGCAGATGTCTACCGCGCCATCCCTCTTTCTTTCTGCTGCCCCGGTCCTCTCCGGCGGCTGCACAGCACCATCCCACGCGCAGGACGCGTGGGGCACACTCTGGGAGGGGAATGCGATGAAGCAAACTCGGCTGTACGAGCGACACGTGGCCCTCGGGGCCCGGATCGTGGACTTCGCAGGGTGGGCGCTCCCCGTGCAGTACCCCACCGGGCCCGTGCAGGAGCACCTCAACGTGAGGGAGAAGGCGGGCCTCTTTGACATTGACCACATGGGCCAGTTGGAAGTCCGTGGGCGCGATGCCCTGCCCTACCTCCAGCGCCTCGTCACCTGGGACGTGGCCCGCATGGCCCTGTACGAGGCCCACTACGCCCTGGTCTGCTACGACGACGGCGGCGTGGTGGACGACATCTTCATCTACCGCCTCCCCGACCGGTACTTCATCGCCATCAACGCTGCCAACAACGAGAAGGATACCCGGTGGTTCCAGGCCCACACCCACGGCTTTGACGTGGAGGTCCGCAACATCTCCGAAGAGACCTACATGCTCGCCCTCCAGGGCCCGAGGGCCGAGGCCATCCTGCAGAAACTGACCCCGGCGGACCTCTCCAAGGTGGCCTTCCACACCGCCGTGGAGACCGAGGTCGCGGGCGTGCCCACCCTGGTGGGGCGCACAGGGTACACTGGCGAGGATGGCTTTGAGCTCTTCTTCCCGGCTGAGCGCGCCCTCCACGTCTGGGACCGCCTCTTGGAGGCCGGGGAGCCGAAGGGGCTCCTGCCCATCGGGCTTGCGGCGCGGGATAGCCTGCGCTTTGAGGCCTGCATGCCCCTCTACGGGCAGGAGATCGGCCCCGACCTGGACCCCATCGGCGCGGGGCTGGGCTGGGCCGTCCGCTTTGACAAGGGCGACTTCATCGGCCGGGAGGCCCTCCTCAAGATCAAACTGGAAGGCCCGGCCTACAAACTGGTGGCCTTTGAGATGGTGGACCGGGGCGTGCCGCGCCACGAGTACGAGGTCCTCGTGGACGACGTGTCCGTGGGCGAGGTCACCACAGGCATGTATTCCCCGTCCACCGACCGGTACGTGGGGCTGGCCTACGTGCCGACGGAGCATAGCGCGCCTGGCACCGAGATCGGCATCCTCATCCGCGACAAGGTCAAGCGGGCCAAGGTGGTGGAAAAGCCCTTCTACACGCCGGCCTACCGCCGGTAAGGGTGGTTTCCCGATAGACTTTACATAAATAAAGCACGGAGGGAGGTGAACGATGAGCATCAAGGTGGATCCGACCTGTCGGTACACGGAGACGCACGAGTGGGTCCGCGTGGAGGGCGATGTGGCGTGGGCCGGCATCACCGACTACGCCCAGCAGCAACTGTCGGACATCGTCTACGTGGAACTGCCCGAGGTGGGGGCGTCCTTCGGGCAGAAAGAGGTCTTCGCCGTGGTGGAGTCGGTGAAGGCGGCTTCGGACTGCTACATGCCCATCGGTGGCGAAATCCTGGAGACCAACGGCGCGCTGGAAGACGCCCCGGAACTGGTGAACCAAGACCCCTACGGCAAGGGGTGGTTCATCAAGTTCCGGCCCACAGACCTGGGCGAACTGGATGCCCTGATGGACCCCGCCGCCTACGAGAAGTTCGCCCAGGAGGCTCTGGAGAAGGGAGGGCACTAGATGACCTACGTCCTGAACACCGAGCGCGAACGGCGGGAGATGCTCCGGCGCATCGGGGTGGAGAAGGTTGAAGACCTGTTCCAGGATGTCCCTGCCGAGCACCGCTTCCCGGACCTGGAACTCCCCCCGCCCGTGTCGGAGGTGGAAATCCTCCAGGAACTGCGCTTCCTGAGCGAGCAGAACGCAGACCTGGACCACTACCTCTGCTTCCTGGGGGCGGGGGCCTACCGGCACTACATCCCCAGCGTGGTGGACCACATCCTCAGCCGCTCCGAGTTCTACACGGCCTACACGCCTTACCAGCCGGAGATCAGCCAGGGGACGCTCCAGGCCATCTTTGAGTACCAGACCATGATCTGCGAACTGACTGGCATGGAGGTCTCCAACGCTTCCCACTACGACGGGGCCACGGCCATGGCCGAGGCCGTCATCATGGCCCTCAACGTCGCCCGGCTCAAGCGCAAGAAGGTGGTCCTGGCCCCCAGCATCCACCCGGAGTACCGGGAGGTGGTCCGCACCTACACCCAGGGGATGAACCTCACCATCGTCGGCGACGAGGACCCCCGAGGGGACCTGGCTGCCCTGAAGGGCCTGGTGGACGGGGAGACCGCGTGCCTCATCGTGCAGGTCCCGGACTTCTTCGGGCGCATCCCCAGCCTCGCCGTGCTGCGGGAACTGGCCGATGCCGTGCACGGGGCCGGGGGGCTGTTCGTCGTCAGCGTGGACCCCATCTCCCTGGGGCTCCTCACGCCGCCGGGCGAGTACGGCGCGGATATCGTCACTGGCGAGGGCCAGGCCCTGGGCGCGCCCCTGAACTTCGGCGGGCCGTACTTGGGCTTCTTCGCCTGCCGGGAGGAGTACGTCCGCAGGATGGCCGGCCGCCTGGTGGGCCAGACGGTGGATGCCGAAGGCCGGCGGGGGTTCGTGCTGACCCTCTCCACCCGGGAGCAGCACATCCGCCGGGAGAAGGCCACTTCCAACATCTGCACCAACCAGGGGCTGGTGGCCCTGGGCGCGGCCGTCTACCTGGCGACCCTGGGCAAGCACGGCCTGCGCCGCGTGGCGGAACTCTGCTACCACCGCGCCCACTACGCCGCCCAGAGGATCGCCGCGCTCCCCGGCTACTCCCTGCTGGACGACCAGCCCTTCTTCAAGGAGTTCGTGGTGCGCTGCCCCAGGCCCGCCCGGGAGATCAACGAGGACCTTCTGGACCTGGGCATCATCGGCGGGTTTGAGGTGGGCAATGTCTGCCCCGGCCTGGACGACTGCCTGATGTTCTGCGTCACGGAGGTGAACTCCCGGGACGAGATTGACGAACTGGTGGAGGCCCTGGAGGAGGTGGGATCATGACCGAGCCCTTGATCTTTGAACTGAGTTCGCCCGGGAGGTGCGCCTGCTTCCTCCCCGACCTGGACGTGCCGGAGGCCGATCTGCCGCCGGCCGAGTGGCTGCGGAAGGACCTGCCCCTCCCCGAGGTGGGCGAGGCCGATGTGGTGCGCCACTACGTGCGCCTCTCCCAACTCAACTACGGCGTGGACATCGGCATGTACCCCCTCGGGTCCTGCACCATGAAGTACAACCCCAAGGTCAACGAGGTGGCCTGCCGCCTGCCCGGCTTCGCCCAGACCCACCCGTACCAGCACGAAAGCACGGTCCAGGGGAACCTGGCCCTGATGTACGAACTGCAGGAGATGCTCAAGGAGATCGCCGGCTTTGACGCAGTGTCCCTTCAGCCGGCGGCTGGGGCCCACGGCGAACTGACCGGCATCCTCATCATGCGCAAGTACCTGCACGACCAGGGCGAGGTGCAGCGGAACAAGGTCCTGGTCCCCGATTCGGCCCACGGCACCAACCCGGCGTCCACCTCCATGAGCGGCCTCCAGGTGGTGGAGATCAAGTCGGACGCCCGGGGCAACGTGGACTTGGAGGACCTCAAGGCCCACCTGGACGACACGGTGGTGGGCCTGATGCTCACCAACCCCAACACCCTGGGCCTCTTTGACGAGCATGTGGAGGAGATCTGCCGCCTGGTGCACGAGGCCGGGGGCCTGGTCTACGCCGACGGGGCCAACCTGAACGCCCTCCTGGGCATCGCCAAGATGGGGGACCTGGGCTTTGACGTGATGCACTTCAACCTGCACAAGACCTTCTCCACGCCCCACGGCGGGGGAGGGCCGGGGGCTGGCCCGGTGGGGGTGGTGGCGAAACTGGCGCCCTACCTACCTGGCCCCATCGTGGAAATGCGGGAGGGCCCCTGCGAGGCGTGCGGCTCCGAGGAAGGGGAACTCTGCTTCCACCTGGTCATGCCCGAGCGGAGCATCGGCCGGGTGAAGTCCTTCTATGGCCACTTCGCGGTCATGGTGCGGGCCTACACCTACATCCGCATGCTGGGGGCCGCGGGCCTGCGGGAGGTGAGCGAGAACGCCGTCCTCAACGCCAACTACCTGCGGGTCCTCATCAAGGACACCTACCCGGTGCCCTACGACCGCATCTGCATGCACGAGTTCGTGGCCGAAGGGCGCATTGAGGGCGCGCCAGACGTGCGGGCGCTGGATATCTCCAAGCGGCTCATTGACTACGGCTTCCATCCGCCCACCAACTACTTCCCCCTCATCGTCCCTGAGGCGCTGATGATTGAGCCGACGGAGACGGAGAGCAAGGACACGTTGGAAGCCTTTGCCTACGCCCTGCTCAAGATCGCCGAGGAGGCCCGCACGAACCCCCAGGTGCTGCACGAGGCGCCGCACAACGCCCCTGTCCGCCGGCTGGACGAGGTGCGGGCGGCCCGCCAGCCCATCCTGCGGTGGAAGCCGGGTGCAGGCCAGTAGTAGGGAGATCCGCCTTGCTGGAACTGCATGGGGCGCACAACGTGCGCCCCATGCGCTTGTTATGGCCCTGGGGGTCACAGGGGGAAGCCGCCATCCGTCCTCCTTTCGTTGACGGCCCAGGCTCTCCCACCTCTCCCTTGCCCCTTGGACGCAACGGCACGGAGGTTGCACCGTCTTATAGGTGGATGCCATCCCGATGCGGAGGAGGGGTTCCGTGCAGCCCGCACCCATGCGCTCTAGGTGGGCCTGGTTTGCTGTGCTTGCCGGAGGGCTGCTCCTCCTGGCCTGGGCGGCCTGGCCAGCAGGAGCCGCCCAGGACCCCGCGGAACGTCGCCTGACCACGGGCGGGGATGCCCTCTTCGTGGTCTGGGCGGACCCGGAAACGCTCCTCTTCACCCGCGCCAACCCCCTGGCCCCCGAAGGGCCTGGCCCCCTCTGGGCTGTCTCGCTGCGGACGGGGCACACTACCCTTGCCCCAGAGGGGATGGCGGCGCCTCCCCCCACTCCTACCGCCACGCCGGGGGCCACGTGGACGGTGGACCTCAGGCCCGACGGGCTGTGGGTTCGGGGGCCCGCGGGCGCACAGCGCCTCGCGGCCCAGGCCGCTGCCCCGGTCTGGTCGCCGGAGGGCAGGCGGCTGGCCTTCCTGGCCTGGGAGGAGCCGACCCAGCCCTGCCTCCGGGTCTGGGAGGCGGCGGGAGCCTCGGACCGGTGCCTCTTCCAGGTCACGCAGGGGTACCTGAGCCGGCCAGACTGGGCGCCGGACGGAGCGAGCCTCCTGGTGAGCGTCACGCCAGCGGGGGCCGAGACCCAGGCCCTTTCGGAGATCTGGCTGGTCCCCGCCGATGGCAGCGGGGCGGTCCGCCTGACCTGGGACGACCAGGAGCACGGCGAGCCGCGCTGGTCGCCGGACGGACGGTGGATCGTCTTCCGGCGCGGGGGGGACCTGTGGGCCATGCCTGCTCCGCGGGGGAGCGCGGCGGGGCCGGCAACCCCACAGAGCGCGCCCCAGGCGACGCCCCAGCCCTCTGCAACGCCTGTCCTGGCGTACCGAGCCGCGGTCACGGCCCTGGCCCAGAAGCGCCCGCCAGCCACCATCCGCGTCATCCACCGCGCCGAGAACTACTACCGCGCCAACGTGCCTCCAGGGCAGATAGACGTCTTTGACTTTGAGACCTACGTGCGCCACGTCGTCCCCTACGAGATGCCCGCTTCGTGGGACGCTGAGGCCCTGCGGGCCCAGGCCGTGGCCGCCAGGACCTATGCCTGGCAGCGGGTCCTCGCCCGGGTTGGCCAACCGTGGGATGTCTCCGACTGGACCGACACGCAGGTCATGGGGCCCAACACGCACCCGGCCTCCGACGAAGCCGTCTTCGCCACCCGCGGCCAGTACGTGGCCTACGGGGGCGAGGTCATCTCGGCCATGTACAGCGCCCAGAACGGCAGCCCCACCCTCTGGTCCCCCTGGGGAACGCCCTACCTGCAGGCCGTGGACGACCCGGTCTGCTTCGGGGAGGAGCGACGGGGGCATGGCCTGGGCCTTTCGCAGGTGGGCGCGGCGCGGTGGGCTGCTTGGCACGGATGGGACTACCAGCAGATCCTCACCCATTACTACACCGGCGTCACCGTGGAACTCCCCCAGGGGACCTCGCCAGACGTGACGCCTCCCCTGGCGCAACTGGTGGCCCCTTGGCGGCACTGGTATGTGCGCTCCAGGTTCCTGTGGCTTTCCGCCAACGCCTCGGACGACCTGAGCGGCGTCGCGGCGGTGGAATTCCGGGCCCGGTACCGCGTGGGAGGCAGCCTTGTGGAAACCTTCCTGGGCACGGACACCGACGGTTCGGATGGGTGGACCTCTCTGTGGGACCTCTCGTCCGTGCCCCCACAGCCTCGGGATAGCGGGCTGGAGGTGCGGGTCCAGGCCCGCGACCGCGCCGGACATGCCTCTCGGGACGCCGGGTGGGTCCCCCTGGGCCTGGACACCCTTCCCCCTACGGGCACGGTCCTGCCCCTGGCCTCGGTGGTCACGACGACGACCGTGCCCCTTTCCGTGGCCGCGGCCGACGCCGGGCCTTCCGGGCTCCTGGGCGTGGGGGTGAGCGCTGGCTGGTCCTGGGAAGGGGAGGACCTCCCCCACTGGCCGGGGACGGGAGAGGCCGTGGCCGACCCCCAGGCCCTGAACGGCGTGGCCTGGTGCGGACGCCGGGGCGTCCACGCGGCCGGCTACTGGTACGGCCCCTACACAGGGGCCCTTTTGCCTGGCCGGGCCTACAGCGCCCTCTTCCGCCTGCGCGCCAGCGACATCACCGATGGCGGCATCCTGGCCCTCCTGGACGTGGTGGACCAGGCTGGGGCGCGCCTCCTGGGCATCCGGCGGGTGCACGGCACCGACTTCCTCGCTTCCGGTGCCTACCAGGAGTTCCCCGTGGACTTCGTGTACCCGTGGGGGGACGCCAACGGCCTGGAATTCCGGGTCTGGTTCGGCGCGGTGGGCGACCTCTGCCTGGACCGGGTCCAGGTGGTCACCTTCCCCGAAGCGCCTGTGGGAGGGAGGGTGCTTGCCCCCCTCTGGGGCCCACCCGGCCCGAGGGCCCTCGTCGCCCGCCTGGTGGATGGGGCGGGGAACGTCAGCCCCGACCTTCCCCTCTCCGTGGCCCTGGTGGACGAGACGCCGCCGGGCCCGTGGACCGGCTTTGCCCCCAGCGGGTGGGTGAGCGCGACCCTGTCTCCCCCCTGTTCCGTGCAGGTGGAGGACCCCCTGAGCGGCCTGGACCTCCCGACCGCCGCCTACCAGGTCTCGTCTGATGGCGGCGCGACGTGGGGGCCCTGGAGCGCCGCTTCCGCGGAGGCCCTCCTGAGCCCCTACTGGCCCCACACCCTCCTGGCCACGCCGGCCTTCGGCCGCGAGGGGGAGCACTGGGTGCGGTTCCGCGTCGCTGACAGGGCGGGCCTCATGGGCCTGAGCCCCGCCTTCCCCGTGCGCATAGACCGGACCCCGCCCCGGACCTGGGCGATCTCCCCGCCGGTGTCGGCCAGCCGGGAGTTCTCCGTACGGTGGGGCGGCGAGGACGCGCTCTCCGGCGTGGCCTCGTACGACGTGGAGGTCCGCGATGGCGGGAGCGGCCCCTGGCTGCGGTGGCTTTCGGCCACGGCCACCACGGAGGGGACCTTCGTGGGCGAGCCAGGCCACACCTACTACTTCCGGGTGCGGGGGCGCGACCGGGCGGGGAACGAGGGGGCCTTCCCCGCAGCCCCGGTCGGCGATACTGCCACCTACGTCCTCGGGCCCACGCCCACCCCGACCCCCACCCCCCTGCCCCCGCGGGCCTTCGTCCCCTGGGCCGCCCGGGAGGGGGACTAGCCGCCTTTCAGCGGTTGAAACCATAGGGGCGCACGGCCGTGCGCCCCTACTCCTGAACAGGGAAGGGGATTAGCTGCCTCTCAGCGGTTGAGACCGCCCCTTCAGGTCTGAAGCCCTTGCCTCGCCCCTACGATGTCCCTCTGCGGGGACGGCTGGGCAGGGGCGATTCACGAATCGCCCCAGAAGAAGCCGTCAACGAATGGAGGAACGAATAAACGAATGGCTTGTGCCCGCGCCGAGTCCATTGCTTGATCCACATGGGCGCAGGGCGTTTGCGCCCCTGCGGCTCTGGGCAGTTGGGGACGAGGACTGGCCAGAGTTCCCCCGGGTTGGCAACGCCCCTGGGTTGTGGCATAATACGCCGGGCCCATCTCCCCCCACCAGGAGGTGCGACATGAAGCGAGGGGCGTTCACCTTCGTCCTGCACTCCCACATCCCCTACTGCCGTCGGGCGGGCCGCTGGCCCCACGGTGAGGAATGGCTCCACGAGGCCATGGCCGAGACCTACATCCCCCTCCTTGTGGAACTTTACAACCTCCACGAGGAAGGAATCCCCGTCCGCCTGACCCTGGGCATCACACCTGTCCTCGCCGAGCAACTGGCCGACCCCCTGGTGTTGGACCACTTTGACGCCTACCTCCAGGAGAAACTCCAGGCGGCGGAGGGCGACATCGTCCGCTTCCGGGAGAAGGGGCGAGACCCCCTCCGCTTGGAACTGGCCCACTTCTACCGGGACCGGTACGCGGGGGTGCAGCAGGCCTTCCGCGAGCGCTTCGGCAGGGACCTCATCGGCGCCTTCCGGCGCCTTCAGGACGCCGGCGTCGTGGAACTCCTGACCTCGGCGGCCACCCACGGCTACCTCCCCCTCCTGGAGCGGGATTCTTCCATCTACGGGCAACTGGCCGTGGGCGTAGCGGCCTACCAGCGCCACTTCGGGCGTGCCCCGCGGGCGATCTGGCTGCCGGAGTGTGCCTACCGGCCGGCCTTCTATGCCGACCGGCCCGACGGGCGCTACTACAAGCCCGGCCTGGAGGAGTTCCTGCAGGACCTGGGCCTTGGCCTCTTCTTCAGCGAGACCCACACCATTGAAGGGGGCCGGCCGGTGGGCAAAGCGACGGACGAAGTCGTGGGGCCCTACGGCAACATCCCTCGCCGCTACCTGGTCCCCCTGCCGGAGGAGTACGCCGAGCCCCCCCTCCGCACCACCTACCTCCCCTACTGGGTGGGCCTGTCGGAGGTGGCGGTCATCGGCCGCAACAACCGCACCGGCATGCAGGTCTGGTCGGCTGACTGGGGCTACCCCGGCGACGCCGACTACCGGGAGTTCCACAAGAAGGACGGCGTCTCCGGGCTCCAGTACTGGCGGGTGACCGGCCCCCGTCTGGACCTGGCCCACAAGGACTTCTACCGGCCGGAATGGGCTCGCTACAAGGTGGAGCAGCACGCCGAGCACTTCTGCCAATTGGTGGAGACGCTCCTGTGCGAGTTCCACGCCGAGACGGGCCGCTTCGGCATCTGCGCCTCCAACTACGACACAGAACTCTTCGGCCACTGGTGGTTTGAGGGGGTCTCGTGGCTGGGGGCAGTCCTGCGGCGGCTGGCCCGGAGCGAGGTCGTGGACCTGACGACGGCCAGCGCCTATCTGGAGGCCCACCCTCCGGAGGAGACGCTGGTCCTGCCCGAGGGCTCCTGGGGGGCCGGCGGCACGCACTTCACCTGGGACAACCCCGACACCCATTGGATGTGGGCTCCCATCCACGAGGCGGAGCGCAAGATGGAGGAGGTCGTCGCCCGCTACCCCCAGGCCACGGAGGACGAGGCCCTCGTCCTCAACCAGGCGGCCCGCGAACTCCTGCTCCTCCAGGCCAGCGACTGGCCCTTCCTGGTGACCACGGGGCAGGCGGCGGCCTACGCTGTGGAACGGTTCCAGGCGCACCTGGAGCGCTTCCACCGCCTGGCTGACCTGGCGCTGGCAGGCCGTCTCGGCCCAGAGGCACAAGCCCTGGCCCAGGAGTACTTCGCCCTGGACAACGTGTTCCCAGACCTGGACTACCGCGTCTTCCGCGAGCGCGAGCAGCGCGCCGCCTGAGGGCATGGGGATAGGAGAGTCTCCCTGAGGAGGGTGAGGCAATGCAGAAGCAGGCGATCAACATAGATTTCCACAACGTGATGGAGTCGGCCTTGGGGCCGGGCCTGGGGCTGCGGGAGGAGGACCTCAACGCGCTGGTCCCTCGCTTGAAGAAGGCGGTCCGGGCCCTGGAGAGGAGGCGCTGGGAAGACCCCGTGGGCCACTCCCTGGCCTGGATGCGGTTGCCCTACGATCACCCCTGGCTCCCCGACCTCCTGGCCCTGGCCGCGGAGGTGCGCGCCCGGTTTAACAACCTGGTGGTCCTGGGCATCGGCGGCTCGGCTTTGGGCAACATCGCCCTGCAGACCGCCCTCAACCACCCCTTCTACAACTTCCTGCCCTGGGAGGTGCGCGGCGGCCCGCGCCTCTTCGTCCTGGACAACATTGACCCCGAACTGGTGGAGGGCCTCCTGGAGCTCCTCCCCCCGGAGGAGACGTGCTTCAACGTCATCTCCAAGTCTGGCGCCACGGCGGAGACCATGGCCCAGTTCCTCATCGTGCGCGACCTGTTGGAGATGGCCCTGGGGCGCTGGTATCGGGAGCACCTGGTCGTCATTACGGACCCCTCGGAAGGGGCCCTGCGGCTGATCGCCGAGAGAGAAAGGCTGCCGACCTTGCCCATTCCCAAGGGGGTGGGGGGACGTTTCTCCGTCCTCTCGCCGGTGGGCCTCTTCTCGGCTGCCTGTTGCGGCATCAACGTGCAGGAACTCCTGGACGGTGCGGCCTTCATGGACTACATGTGCGGAGGTCAGAACCCCCTGCACAACCGCGCTGCTGTGGGTGCGGCGATCCAGTACCTCCTCTACGAGAAGGGGCACCACATCACGGTGATGATGCCCTACAGCCACGCCCTCCGGGATGTGGCCGACTGGTTCCGCCAGTTGTGGGCCGAGAGCCTGGGCAAGCGCTACCGGCGGGATGGGACGGAGGTGCGCGTGGGGCCAACGCCGGTGAAGGGTTTGGGCGTCACCGACCAGCACTCGCAACTCCAACTGTACATGGAAGGGCCGCGGGACAAGGTGGTCACCTTCCTGAAGGTTATGGTCGATGAAGCCACGGTGCCCATTCCCAACCTCTACCCGGACCTGGAAGACGTGGCTTACCTGGGCAAGGACCATAACAGTCTGGCGGACTTGGTGACCGCAGAGTGGATGGCCACGGCCGAGGCCCTGCGGCAGGCGGGCTGCCCCAACCTCACCTACTGGCTCCCGGCGTTGGACGCCTTCAGCGTGGGGCAACTCTTGTACTTGCTGGAAGTGCAAACAGCCATCGCCGGGGAACTGTGGGACATCAACGCCTTTGACCAGCCAGGCGTGGAGGTTGTGAAGCGGATGACCTACGGCCTCATGGGCCGGCCGGGGTACGAACGCTACCACGCCGAGGCCATGGAGGTTCTGAAGGCGCGCAACCCGCGCCACCGCATCTGCTAGCCCCAAGGGTCAGCCGAAGAGGCGCGCCAGTTCGTCCCGCGGGAAGAGGGGCAGGGGGCGCTCCGTCCCCTCGGGCCCGATGAGGACGAGTTCCTCCTGGTCGGGTGTGGCTTCCCCGATGGCCGAGGCGCGGATGCCCTCGCCTTCCAGCGCAGCTACCACGCGCGCCGCGTCGCCCGGGGCCACGGCGATGAGCAGCGCGCCCGAGGCGATGAGGCCCAAGGGGTCCAGGCCCAGGTGGGCGCAGAGGGCCCGCGTCTCCGGGAGGATGGGGATGGCCTCCTCGCGCACCCGGAGGCCTACCCTGCCCGCCGTGGCCAGTTCCCGCAGCGCGGTGGCCAGCCCTCCCTCCGTCGGGTCGTGCATGGCGTGCACCTGGGCAGCCTGGGTGGCGATCTGGGCGTCCCGCACCACGCTGATCCCTGGCTCCCGCAGGAACTGGCGGCACCGCTCCAGGAAGGCGGGGGAGAAGCGCTCCCGAAGGTCCGAATCCAGTTCCCGGGCGATGATGGCCGTCCCCTCCACGGCGATCCCCTTGGTCAGCACGAGGGCGTCGCCGGGCTGGATGCCCCGGGTGCTGACCAGGCGGTCCTCCTCCACCTCGCCCAGCATGACGCCCACGGCCACTGGGCGGTCCAGGCCGTAGGTGATCTCCGTGTGGCCGCCGCAGAGGGCCACGCCCAGGTGCGAGCAGGCCTGGGAGACCTGGGCGAAGATCTCGTCCACCAGAGAGGCATCGGTGCGCCCTTCCGGCAGGAGGAGGGTGCAGAGGAACCAGCGCGGCGTGGCCCCACGGGTGGCGATGTCGTTGGCGTTCACGTTGACCACGTACCAGCCGATCTCATCGGTGGCAAAGGTGATGGGGTCCGTCTTCACCACCAGGTAGCGGTCGCCCATGGCGATGGCGGCGGCGTCCTCGCCCACCTCGGGCCCCACGACGACGCGGGGGTCGGCATGGGCGTAGCGCTGGAGGAGCCGGGCGAGCATCTCCATGGGGAGTTTGCCGACGGGAAGGGGTGCCTGCATGGGTGGTTCTCCCTGCCGTGCAAGACAAGGGGCCTCTCCCCGTGTGAGAAGAGGCCCCCTGCGCTTGCGCCGCAGCACCTAAAAGGCCACCGGAGGTGATGCTACGGCGCTTGTCCCAGTACGACTATGGTCCACGGGCATCACCTCCTTCTCCTAAAGATAGCCACGCAAAGGGGCGCCTATGTGCCGCCACCTGAGGGCATTATCGCACAGAACCCCCGCTTTGTCAAATCGGCGTCTGGCACGGCTTCTGCGGACGGAGAGGGAGTTGGGGGATGAGGAGAGGGCACCTCTCCCCCGGACCCTTCTCCGCAGGTGGAGAAGGGACTGGGGGGTGAGGTTGGACTTCGGGCCGCAACCTCGGAGGCCGCGGGTTTGACAGGCTATCCCGCGGGGAGTATAATCGCCCTTGTTTGTCATAGGGCCTTCAGCGGCGCGGTCCCCAGACCAGTGGAAGGTCCCCCGCGCCCGGGAAGCCCTTGCGGACCACGATTTCGGGAGAGGAAGCAGGCATTCATGAGAGACCGAAACACCATCTTGTTCGTCGTCATCGTGTTGCTCGCCCTCTTCGCCCTCTGGGTGGACACCAGCGACCGCATCCATCTGGAATTGGGACCCCTCAAGGTGGACCGGGATATCCGCATCCGCCAGGGGCTGGACCTCCAGGGCGGCCTGCACGTCCTCCTGGAGGCGGACGTGCCCCCCACGGAGAAGGTCACGGCGGAGGCCATGGAGGCCGTGGCCACCATCGTGGAGAACCGCGTCAACGCCCTGGGCGTGACAGAGCCCCTGGTGCAACTGCAGGGCGAGCGGCGCATCATCGTGGAACTCCCAGGCGTGGAGGACCCGGAACAGGCCATCGCCACCCTGAAAGGCACCGGCCTCTTGGAGTTCATTGACGCGGGCTACGACCACCTGGCGGAGGGGACGGTGGTGCGCACCACCTTCGGCGAGGCCGGGGAGGCCGAGGCCACCCCCACGCCGACCCTCCAGGCCACAGAGCCCGTCACCGGCACCGCCGAGGTGCAGCCGACGCCCACCCCAGCCGCCGAGAAGGTCTACCGCACGGTCATGACCGGGAAGCACCTCAAGTCGGCCAAGGTGGGCCAGGATGAGTTCGGACGGCCGGAGATAGACTTTGAACTGACCGACGAAGGGGCGAAGATCTTCGCCGAGTTCACCAAAAACAACGTGGGCAAGGTCCTGGCCATCACCATGGACAAGGTGGTCATCTCGGCGCCCGTCATCCAGACCCCCATCCTGGAGGGCCGGGGCCGCATCACCAGCCAGCAGGGGTTCCCCCTGGAGTACGCCCGCAGCATCGCCGTGCAGTTGCGCTACGGTGCCCTGCCCGTGCCCCTCAAGGTGGTGGAGACCCGGGCGGTGGGTCCGACCCTGGGCCAGGACTCCATCCAGAAGAGCATCCGGGCGGGCCTCATCGGCCTGACGGTGGTCCTCCTCTTCATGCTGGTCTACTACCGCCTGCCGGGGTCGCTGGCCGACGTGGCCCTCCTCCTCTACGCCGCGCTGAACCTGGCCATCTTCAAACTCATCCCGGTCACCCTCACCCTGCCGGGCATCACGGGCTTCATCCTCTCCACGGGGATGGCGGTGGATGCCAACATCCTCATCTTTGAGCGGATGAAGGAGGAACTGCGGGCTGGGCGGACGTTGCGGGCGGCCATCGCCGCTGGCTTTGACCGGGCGTGGACTTCCATCCGCGACTCCAACCTGTCCACCCTGCTCACGTGCGTCATCCTCTTCTGGTTCGGGTCGCAGTTCGGCGCGAGCATCGTCAAGGGGTTCGCCATCACCCTCTTCATCGGCGTGGCCATCAGCATGTTCACGGCCATCACGGTGACGCGCACCCTCATCACCCTGCTCTTCCAAGTGGTGGGGGAGGGGCTGCGGGACAAGAAGTGGCTCCTGGGGCTTTAGGGCCCTCTGGCCCGGGTCCCTCGGGCGTTTGGATACCTTGGGGAGAGACGGTCCATGTTCAATATCGTGGAGAAAAGGTACTTGTACTTCGCCCTCTCAGCCCTCATCATCATCCCGGGGCTGGTGGCGATGATCGTATCCACCGTGCAGTACGGCGCACCGTGGCGCTTGAGCGTGGATTTCACGGGCGGCACTCTCTGGGAGGTGCGCTTTGAGACGCCGGTGGCCCCGGCGGATGTGCGCGAGGTCTTCGTGGACCGAGGCTACGCCGACACTTCGGTTCAGACCACGGCCGACGCGCGCACGGCCCTCATCCGGAGCAAGCCCCTGGAGCCGGAGGAGAAAGCAGCCATCGCCGCCCAGTTGAAGGAGAAGTTCGGGGCCTTTGAGGAGTTGCGCTCCGAGACGGTGGGCCCGGCCATCAGCCGCGAGGTGACGCGGACGGCCACCGTCGCCGTCCTGGCGGCCTCCCTGGTGATCCTCACCTTCATCATCTTCGCCTTCCGCAAGGTCCCCAACGCCTTCCGCTACGGGGTCTGCGCCATCGTGGCCATGGTGCACGACGTCTTGGTGGCCACCGGCCTCTTCTCCCTGGCCGGGCTCGTGTGGGGGTGGGAGGTGGACGCCCTGTTCCTCACCGCGCTCCTCACCGTCATCGGCTTCTCGGTGCAGGATACCATCGTCGTCTTTGACCGCATCCGGGAGAACATCCCCAAACGGCGGGGCGAGCCCTTTGAGACCATCGTCAACCGCAGCCTCCTGGAGACGCTGCACCGCTCCCTGGCCACCCAGTTGAACGCCATGTTCGTCCTCATCGCCATCCTCCTCTTCGGGGGCGCGACCATCAAGCAGTTCGTCACCGTGCTCCTGGTGGGGATGCTCAGCGGCACCTACTCCTCCATCTTCAACGCCGTGCCGCTCCTGGTGGTGTGGGAGAAGGGCGAGGTGGGCCGGTTCTTCCGCCGGCTGGCGGGGCGGGAGGCCGCAGCCTAACGCGGCTTTCAGCCCTCACGACGACGCCGCAGCATCACGGGGCAAGCCATCCACTTGCCCCGTTTTGCATCCTCGGGGTGCGCGTGTGGGAGGGAGTGCTATGGGCCTGATCCTTGTGCGGTACGGGGAGATCGGCATCAAAGGGAAGAACCGGATGGAGTTCGTGCGACGCCTCCGGCGCAACATGCGGGACGCGCTCAAACGGCGGGGGGTTGCAGGACGGGTCTGGTCCGAAGGGCAGCGGGTCTACGCCGAGACGGACCAGGTGGCCGAGGCCCTGGAGGCGCTGCGGCACGTCTTCGGCATCGTCTCCCTGAGCCCGGTGGTGGAGGTCCCGCCAGACCTGGAGGCGATGAAGGCCGAGGCGGTGCGGCAGGCCCTGGCGGCCGGTCTGGGCCCGGGGCGTTCGTACCACATCGCGGCGCGCCGGGCCGACAAGACCTTCCCCCTCACGTCGCCGGAGATCAACCGCGTCCTGGGCGCGGCGGTGCAGGAGGCCACCGGGGCCCGGGTGGACCTCTCGGACGCCGCCGACGTGGTGATCGGCGTGGAAGTGCAGCGGGAGCGGGTGCTCCTCTACGGCGGGGTGGTGCCGGGGTGGGGGGGCATGCCGGTCCTGAGCCAGGGCCGGGTGGTGGCCCTCCTCTCCGGCGGGATTGATTCGCCAGTGGCGGCCTGGCTCATGATGAAGCGGGGCTGCGGGGTGATCCCTGTCCACTTCTATCAGAACGAGATGGAGAAGGCCAAGGTCCTGGACCTGTGTGCGCGCCTCCAGGACTTCAGCGCGGGGTTCGCCATCCGCCCGGTGATCGTGGACCACGGGGAGGTGCTGGGGGACCTCCCCCAGCGGCTGCGCGCCCTCGGCCAGGAGCGGTGGACCTGCATCCTCTGCAAGCGGGCCATGCTCCAGAAGGCCTCGGAGATCGCCCGCGACCTGGGCGCGAGCGCCATCGTCCTGGGGGATTCCCTGGGGCAGGTGGCCAGCCAGACCCTGGAGAACATGCGGGTCATCTCTCACGGCCTGGACGCGCTGGTCCTGCGCCCCCTGGTCGGGTACGACAAGGCCGAGGTCGTGGCCCTGGCCCGGCGCATCGGGACCTACGACATCTCCACCCGGGCGGCGGAGGGATGCCGGTTCCTGCCGCCCAACCCCCTGACCCGCGCCTCCCTGGAAGGGCTGCGCCGGGTGCTGGAAGACCTGGGGGAGACGCCTCCGTCTCCGTGGGCCGTGGGGGACGCGGCCTGACCTCACCCATCTCCCCCGCTCCCTTCCCTCTCCGTGGACGACGGAGAGGGAGGGGGGTGCCGCCGTAGGCGGGGGTTGGGCGAGGCGTTCCTCGCCCCTCAGAGCCACCGCACCGGCTGCGGCGGGAGGCGGCGTTCCTTCCACATTGCCTGCCCCCTCACTGTGACCCACACAGAGCGCATGGCGATGAACCAGAAGGCCAGCATGCTGAAGGGGTAGAGGGGCAGGAGCGAGAGGGGGAAGCGGAAGCGCCAGAGCACGATCCCCCACAGGGCGAACCCTTCGGCCAGGGCGACAAGGGCGCGGGACGTCAGGAAGGGCGAGCCTTCGCCCCCGAGAGCGTTCCAGATGAGGGCCACCCACGGTTGCCAGGCCACCAGGAGGAGCCAGCACCAGGCGAAGACGTGCTCCAGGAGGCGGAACTGGAAGACGGCGAACAAGTTCTTGCTGAACCCTTCCAGGATCTCTCGCCAGCCCCGGTACATGCGGCAACGGACCTCTCCCGTGGCGTCCACCAGGCGCAAGCAAAACCCTTGCGCCTTGATCCTCTGGGCGAGAGCGATGTCGTCCACCGGGTTCGCGCGCACAGCCTCGTGTCCGCCGACAGCCTGGTAGGCCTCCCGGCGGAAGAGGAGGAACTGGCCGTTGCCCACCGAGAGGCCAGGGAGGCGCAGGCGGTGGGCGAGCCCCACGGGCAATAGGGAGAAGACCGACCAGTAGGCCACGGGGATGCAGAGGCGTTCCCCCCACGACCCCAGTTCCTGCCAGGGGAGGGCGGTGAGGAGGTCCGCGCCCTCTGCTTCCAGCGCCCCCACGGCGCGGCGCAGGGCCTGGGGGCTGTGGACCGTGTCGGCGTCGGTGAAGAGGAAAAGGTCCCCTTGGGCGGCTTCGGCCAGTTGGTGGCAGGCCCAGTGCTTGCCTATCCAGCCTTCCGGCAGGGGTTGGCCCTGCAGGACCCTGAGCCGCGGGTCCTTGGCGGCCAGGGCTGCCAGCATCTCCCCCGTCTCATCGTCGGATTCGTCGTCCAGGACCACCACTTCAAAGGCCGGGTAGTCCTGGTTCAGGAGCGAGCGGAGGCAGGGGCCGATGGCGGAGGCCTCGTTCCTCGCGGGCACTAGAACCGAGACCATGGGGAACTGGGAAGGGGCAGGGAAGTCGCCCAGCCGCCTCAGGGCGCGCAGGTTCGTGAGGGCGATCGCCAGGAGGACCCCCAGGAAGATGGCGATGCCCATCTGCTGCTGGGTCCAGAAGCCGTTCAACAGGACCTCCTCAGGAGGCGGGCCAGCCACGGGCGGAGACGAGGCCCGCGACGGAGGTCGGGGGCGTGCTTCCAGAGGAGGATGGCCATGTGCCCGGCCCACACCGCAAGGAAGGGCGGTGGGCCGTGCCGGACCAGGGCCAGGTAGGCACCCAGGGCCAACATCCCCGCCACCAGGGACCAGGCATCGGCATCCTGGACGAACACGAAGGCCCCAAGGAGGAGGCCCAGGATCAGGGGGACCTCGCCCAGGGTCAGGCCGGTCCAGGCCCCGAAGGTGGCCGCCACAGCCTTGCCGCCCCGGAAGCGCAGGAAAGGCGAGAAGGCGTGCCCCGCCACCGGGGCCAGGGCTACGGGGACCAGTTCCCAGCCCGTCAGCCCCACGGAGAAGTGGGCGAAGGCGGTGGGCACCGCACCCTTGGAGTAGTCCAGGAGCAGGGCTGGGAGGCCGACGCGCCATCCCCCGGCGCGCCAGGCGTTGGCCGCGCCGGGGTTCCCGTCGCCGTAGCGTCGGATGTCCTTCCCCGCCAGGAGGTGGCCCACCCAGAGGGAGAAGGGCAGCGAGCCGGCGGCGAACCCCACCAGCGTCCAGAGGAGCACTGTGCTCATGGGGGGCCTCAGGCCTTGGGCGCCAGCCACACCCAGATGCGTCCCCCTTCCTCCTTGACGGGGAAGACGGGGAGCGCCCTCTCCCGCCGCAGGGCGCCCAGCACCTTCCCCACGGCCGGCGGCCAGGGGGTCCAGGCTTCCACGTCGCCCGTGCGCAGGTTGAAGGCGCTGTGGTGCCAGGGGCAGATGAGGGAGCCCTCCGCCGTCACCTTGCCCCGTTCCAGGGGAGCGCCCATGTGGGGGCAGCGGGCAGCTACGGCGTAGACCTGCCCGCCCTGGCGGAGGAGCAGGACCTCTTGGCCCTCCACACGGACCACACGCCGTGCCCCGTCTGGCAGGTCCTCGGCAGGGAGGAGGTCAACCCACGTCTCTTTGGTTTCAGCAGCCATCTGAAGCTCCTTTCGTTTCCGAGTGTCTGAATGTCCATTCCTGTTCGGGTGGGAGGTTCAGTACCCTTCCTCTGCCCGGACCTTGCCTTTGAAGACCCAGTAGATGTAGGCCGTGTACCCGATGACGATGGGCATGCCCACCAGAGCCATGGCCAGCATCACCGTCAGGGTCTTCTCCGATGAGGAGGCGTTGTAGATGGTCAGGCTCAGGGCTGGGTCGTTCAGGGCGGGCACCAGGGTGGGGAAGTTGCTGGCCCCCAGGATGCCCATCAGGCCGGCGATGGCCAGGGACGAGGCGAGGAGCGCCCCCAGGTCTCGGTGGCGGGCCGCGGCGACCCGCCCCCAGGCCACGCCAGCCACCACCAGCGCCCCGGCCACCCAGGCCAGGGGGCGGGAGAAGGTCGCCCCCCGCACAAAGGCGCTGACAACGACGGAGAGGGTAAAAAGGAGGGCAAAGGCCACCTGGCTCCTCTTCAGCCACCGCCGGGCCCGTGCCTGCAGGTCCCCGTTGGTCTTGAGCACCGCGTAGGCTGCCCCCTGCACCAGGAACATGGCCAGCCCCAGGAGGCCGATGAGGAGGGCGTAGGGGTTCAAGAGGGTGAGGAAGGTGCCGGTGTAGTGCATCTCAGCGTTCAGGGGGATGCCGCGGGCGATGTTCCCCACGGCGACGCCGAAGAGGAGGGCGGGCACGAAACTGCCCACGGCAAACGCGCCATCCCAGAACCTTCCCCAGCGGGGATCCTGCCGGAACTCCATGGAGACGGCGCGGAAGATGAGGGCGAAGAGGACGAGCATCAGGGCGAGGTAGAAGCCGCTGAACACGGTGGCGTAGACGTGGGGGAAGGCGGCGAACAGAGCTCCGCCCCCGGTCAGCAGCCAGACCTCGTTCCCGTCCCACACGGGGCCGATGGCCGCCAGGAGGGTGCGCCGATCCCGCTCATCCCGGGCGAGGAAGGGGTAGAGGACGCCCACCCCCAGGTCAAACCCGTCCAGGATGGCGTAGCCGGTGAGGAGCACCCCGATAAGCACGTACCAGATGGCGCGCAGGTCCATGGCTACCCTCCTTGCCCCTGCAGGGAGACAGCTTCCCCTGAGACGGCTCCCGAACCCGCCGGTCCGTGGCGCACCTCCCGCACGAGGAAGGACAGGTACGCGGCGAAGAGGAGGGCGTAGATGAGGACGAACATGATTAGGGTGAAGAGGACCTGCTCCGCGGGCACGGTCACGGAGACCGCGTCGGCGGTGCGCAGCAAGTTGTAGACCGCCCAGGGCTGCCGCCCCACCTCTGCCGCAACCCACCCAGCCTGGTTGGCCACCTGGGGGAGGGGAATGGAGAAGAGGAGCACTTTGGCGAACCAGCGCGTCCCTTCCAAGCGCCCCGTGCGCCACAGGTAGACGCCCAGGAGCATGGCCAGGATGAAGTAGCCGCCCAGGAGGACCATCAGGTGGTAGGCGTAGAAGGGCACGGCCACCGGTGGCCAGTCGGCCCGCGGGAAGGCGTCCAGGCCGACCATCTCGGCGTTGGGGTCAAAGTGGACGAGGAAACTCAGGAGCCTGGGGATGCCGACGTAGAGGTGAACCGTCTGCCGTGCGACATCGGGGATGCCGAAGAGGGCCAGAGGCGCGCCCCGCTGGGTGGTGAAGAGACCCTCAAAGGCGGCCATCTTGGCCGGCTGGGTGAGGGCCATCTGGACGGAATGGAGGTGGCCCAGCCCCACCTGGGCCAGGGAGGTCACCGCCCCGATGGTGAGGGCGAGGCCAAGGGAGAGGCGGGCGAAGGCCAGGTGCCGCCCCTGCCGCAGGTACCAGGCGCTGATGCCGGCGACGAAAAAGGCCCCGGTGATCCACCCGGCCGCTACCGTGTGGAAGAACCTCGGTCCGATGGAGGGGTTGAGCACGGCGGCCCAGAAGTCCGTCAGGCGGGCGCGCCCTTCCACCAGGGTGTACCCGGCGGGGGTCTGCTGCCAGGAGTTGGCGATGAGGATCCACAGGCCCGAGAGGTGCGAGGCGAAGAAGACCAGGAAGGCCGCGAGCCAGTAGGCCTTCTTAGGGACCCGCTCCCGCCCGAAGAGCAGGATGCCCAGGAAACTGGATTCCAGGAAGAAGGCGAAGATGCCCTCCGCGGCCAGGGGCGCGCCGAAGATGTCGCCCACGAACCGGGAGTACTCGGACCAGTTGGTGCCGAAAGCGAACTCCATGGCGATGCCGCTGGCCACCCCCACGACGAAGGTCAGCCCCAGGAGCCTGATCCAAAAGGCCGAGGCCTCTCGGTAGAGGGTTTGGCCTGTGCGCAGGTAGAGGGTCTCCAGGATCAGGATGGCCAAGGTCAGGCCGAAAGTGAGGGGTGGGAAGAGGAAGTGAAACCCTACCGTAAAACCGAACTGGATGCGTGCCAGAAGCACAGGGTCCAGCATGGTGCGTTCTCCTCATCCTCTGGAGAGGGTCCCCTTCCCCTCCACGGATGGAAGGGAAGGGGACCAGAGCGTGGGAGAGGTCCGGGCGTTGCCCAAGAGGGCGGCTGGGCTAGGCCTCGTCGCTGGGCTTCCAGATTTCCCAGACCCTGCCGGCCAGGGCAATGTTGGGTTTGAGGGTCTTCTTGCCTGGCCGCCAGCCGGCCGGGGCGACCTCTCCGGTGGCGCGCACGTGTTGGTAGGCCTGGATCTGGCGCACGAGCTCGCTGAAGTTGCGGCCTACCGGCGGCGTCAGGACTTCCATGGCCTGGATGACACCGTCGGGGTCAATGAGGAAACGGCCGCGGATGTTGACTCCAGAGGCCTCGTCGTAGACGCCGTAGAGGGAGCCGATCTTGCCTCCTGGGTCGGAGAGCATGGGGTAGGGGATCCCTCCCTCCACCATCTTGACCAGTTCCGTCTCGTGCCAGACTTTATGGGAAAAGACGCTGTCCACGCTGCACGAGAGGACTTCCACGCCGAGGGCCTTGAGCTCGTTGTACCGGGCGGCAACAGCCGTCAGTTCCGTGGGTCAGACGAAGGTGAAGTCCCCCGGGTAGAAGCACAGGACCACCCACTGTCCGGCGTAATCAGAGAGGCTGATCTCTTTGGTCGCCCCCTGGTGGTACGCCCTGGCCTTGAAATCGGGTGCCTTCATCCCTGCCCTAAGACACATCGCGCCACCTCCTGAAATCTGCTGGTGTGGGTGCTGCCGGCCCAGCACCCACAGGGTCCGACATCCCCTCGCGGCTGAGGGCGGCCTGGGCCGGTGGCCTCCCTCACAGGGGTTAGCTCCCTTCCTCCAGAGGAAAGGAGCCAGCGTCTTCGCCCTCTTAGAACTTGCGGAACTCGCCCTTGGGCAGGCTGCAGATGGGGCACTTGTCTGGCGGTTCCCCGATGACGGTGTAGCCGCACTTGGGGCAGATGTAGATGGGCTGCGACTTCAGGTCCTTGCCCGCCTCCACCAACTGCTTGGCCTCGGTGTACATCCCCTCGTGGATCTTCTCCGCCTCCAGGGCGTAGTGGATGCTGAGCATGGCGCCCTTCTCTTCCTGCAGTTTGGCGACGGCGTTGTAGGCCGGGTACATCTCCGTGTTCTCAAAGTGCTCGCCGTCAATCCCCGTCTGCAGGTTGGCCGCGGTGTTGCCGATGCCCCCCAGTTCCCGCAGGTGGTTGGTGGCGTGGACCCGCTCGGCGAAGGCGATGGCCCGGAACAGCCGTGCAACCTCCGGGAACCCCTCGGCCTCGGCCTGGTCGGCGAAGATGGTGTACTTCATGTGGGCCTGGCTTTCGCCAGCGAAGGCGGCTTCCAGATTGGCTTTGGTCATCTTGTGCATGGTCTTACCCTCCTTTGCTGCTTGTGCCATGGGAGAATCCGCTCCTTGCTTCCAAGGTAAAAGGGTTCTCTATCTAAAGCCATTATACCACAAGTCCTTCCCTTTGTCAAGTCCCGCCCAGCGGCCGCATTGACTTAACATAACCAAATAGATAGCCTTTTGACATGCCACGGGGGTCACGCTGCAGCACGCCATACGCCATATGCCATACGCCACACGCCATACGCCATCGGCCATACGCCATACGTCCCAGGCTCACGCTGCAAACGTGGCGCGGATTGACTTCCCCTTCCTTTCGCGCTATACTGCCCTTGCCGACCTCGGAGCCTGCCGCGCGGGAGTCCTATCGTGAGCCTGCTCTTCACACCAGCACGCATTGGCACCCTCACTGTGTCCAACCGCCTGGTCCGCTCGGCCACGGCGGAACGGCTGGGCCTGCCCGACGGGCGGTCCCGGCCGCGCCTTTTGCAGATGTACCGGGACCTGGCCCGCGGCGGCGTGGGCCTCCTCGTCACTGGCCACCTGTTCGTCCACCCGGCTGGGCGGGTCCACCCGGAGATGGCGGGCATCCACACCGACGCCCTCATCCCCTACCTGCGGGGCCTCACGGACCTCGTCCACAGGGAGGGAGGCCACATCGCCGCCCAGATCAACTTCGGCGGCATGCGGTGCCGCCCCGACGCCGTGCCTGAGGCACTGGCTCCTTCCTCCGTGGACTTCCCCTTCCTGCCGCAGCCGGCGCGGGAGATGACGGAGGAGGAGATCTGGACCGTGGTAGAGGCCTTCGGCCAGGCGGCGCGGCGGGCCCAGGTGGCCGGCTTTGACGCCGTGCAGGTCCATGCCGCCCATGGGTACCTCATCAACCAGTTCCTCTCGCCCCTGGTCAACCGCCGCACCGATGGCTGGGGTGGGGACCTCCGTGGCCGCATGCGCTTCTTGCGGGAGGTGGCCCGGGCGGTGCGGGCGCAGGTGGGCCCGGACTACCCGGTCTTCATCAAACTGGGGCTGCTGGACGGCGTGGAAGGGGGCCTGGCCCTGGAGGAAGGGCTCCAGGTGGCCGCGGCGCTGCGGGAGATGGGGTTTGACGCCGTGGAGGTGAGCGGCGGCCTGGACGACGGCAAGCGGCCCCTGAGCATCCGGCCCGGCATCCGCTCCGAGGCGGAGGAAGCCTACTTCCGCCCTCTGGCGCGGCGGGTGCGGGCGGTCACGGACCTCCCACTCCTCCTGGTGGGGGGCCTGCGCTCCCGCAAGGTGATGGAAGAGGTGCTCGCTTCTGGAGATGCCGACTTCATCTCCCTCAGCCGCCCTCTCATCTGCGAGCCGGACCTGCCGCGCCGCCTGTGGGGCGGCCAGGAGCGGGCAGCGTGCATCTCCGGCAGCCGCTGCTGGCCGGAGACACCGGAGGACGAAGGGATCGCCTGCAAGTGCGCGGGCGTGCAACGGCCTTTGTAGGGGCGAGGTGAGACTTGCCCGAAGGTGCTGTCAACGGATTTCCGGAATGGATTGCACGGATGGGTGTAGGGCACGCCTCTGGCGTGCCAAAGAGGTCTACGACGGTTTGGGGCGGGGTGAGGTCTGACGTGGGCGCGCGTGGGGCGGGGGTGCCCCGATCTGGTGGGAGGAGGTCCCTGGAAGGCCATGAGCATGATCGTGGAGATCCTGAAGCAGCGCATCCGGCAGGAAGGCCGCAACCTGGGGGGCGGCATCCTCAAGGTGGATAGTTTCCTCAACCACCAGGTGGACGCCACCCTGATGATGCTGGTGGGCAAGGAGATCGCCCGGCGCATGGGCCGCCTGGGGGCCACCAAGGTCCTCACGGCGGAGATCTCCGGCATCGCCCCAGCCCTCATGACGGCCTGGGCCCTGGATGTGCCAGTGGTCTACGCCCGCAAGCACAAGCCCGTCACCATGCCGGAGAGGGTCTACGTGCAGCAGGCTCCGTCCCACACCAAGGGCGGCGGCGTGGAGTTGATGGTCTCGCCGGAGTTCCTGGGCCCCGGGGACCGGGTCCTCATCGTGGACGACTTCCTGGCGACCGGCCGCACCATCTCGGCCCTGGTGGGCCTCGTGCGGCAGAGCGGAGCCACGATCGTGGGCATCGGCGCGGTGATTGAGAAGCGGGTTGAGGGCGGACGGGCCGGCCTGGAGG
>Ga0123519_10002930_pt1 | contig 28567 bp, 25 predicted proteins | sample YelNatPaOPRAMG02_FD_87396 | JGI IMG/M metagenome (GOLD analysis project Ga0123519, IMG submission 87396) | Hot spring microbial communities from Yellowstone National Park - Yellowstone National Park OP-RAMG-02 (version 2) | ecosystem: Environmental > Aquatic > Thermal springs > Hot (42-90C) ...
GGCACCTCGCCCGGGCCGACGCGGTGTGGATCACGCACTCCGACCTGGTCCGGCGCAGCGATCGCGACGCCGTCATCTCGCGCGTGCGCGAGCTGGCTCCCCACGCCCTCGTGTGGGAGACGGTCCACCTGCCTGTGGGCCTGCGGCGCCTGGACGCGGAGGGCGACATGGCGCCCGCCTCCCTGCGCGGGCGGCGGGTGTGCGCGCTCTCGAGCGTCGGCAATCCGCTCGCCTTCGAGCGCACGCTCCAGCGGTTGGGCGCCGACCTGGTGGCCGCGGTGCGGTTCCCGGATCATCACCGCTACCGCCAGGAGGAGCTGCGCGCCCTGGCCGACGGCCCCGCAAGAGCCGCCGACTGGATCGTGACGACAGAAAAAGACGCCGTCCGCCTCCCCGCCGGACCGTCGGCGAAGCCGATCTGGTCGCTCGAGGTGGCCCTGGCGGAGGCCCCGGAGGCGCCGACCCTGTCCGAGGAGTTGACGTGTCTGCTGAGCCAGAAGAAGACGTAGCTCGGCTGTATCGCCGCGAGCCGCGATCCGGCCTGTACCAACTGCAGCGGCGCATGCAGACGCGCCTGGGAAACGCGATCGTGCTGTGGATGGGCCGGCGCTTGCAGAACATCCCTCCGGGGCCCGGCCACCGCCTTGGCGCCGCGCTCGGGACCGCCATGCGCTTGCTCTCGCCCCGGCACCACCAGATCGTCCTCACCAACCTGCGCCTTGCATTCGGCGCGGAGAAGACTGAGGCCGAGCTGCGCGCAATCGCCGCCGCCTGCTATCGCCATCTCGGAAAATGCCTGATGGAGTTCATCCGGCTTCCCGCCATGACGCCCGAGCAGATTCGCTGCGTGACACACCTGCATGGGCGCGAGCACCTCGACGCCGCCCTCGCCGCCGGCAGGGGAGCCATTTTGCTCACCGGTCACCTCGGCAACTGGGAGATGGTCGGCGCGCGCCTCGCCGCTGACGGCTACCCGCTCAACGTCATCGCTCGCTCCCAGCGCGATGAGGCGCTCACCCAGTACATCGTCCGCACGCGGGAGGCCGTCGGCATGAGGGTGTTCGACCGCGACGCCGCGGTGCGCCCCTCTCTCTCGGCCCTGCGTCGCAACGAGCTGGTCGGCATCCTCCTCGACCAGAACGCCGGCGACGACGGCCTCTTCGTCGACTTCTTCGGCCGCCCGGCCTCCACCGCCGCCGGGGCTGCCGCGTTCGCCCTCCGCACCGGCGCCGCCGTGCTCCCAACGTTCGGCTTTCGCCGGCCCGACGATACCCACGACATCCGCATCGACGCGCCGGTGCCCCTCATTCGCACCGGCGACCGGGCCGAGGACCTGCGCGCAAACACCGCCCACTTCACAAAGATCATCGAGAACGCCATCCGCGCCTGCCCGGAGCAGTGGTTCTGGCTCCACAAGCGCTGGAAAAGCAGGCCTCCGCGCCCGGGGGCGCCCTGACCCCATGTTCGACGACGTCCAGCGCATCCTCGTGGTCAAGCTCAGCTCCATCGGAGATGTCGTGCACTCCCTCCCCGTGCTCGCCGCACTCCGCCGCCGATTTCCCCGCGCCTTCATCTCCTGGGCCGTCGGCCCCGCCGCCGCGGACATCGTGACCGACAGCCCCTACCTCGACGAGGCCCTCATCGTCGGCGGCGCAGACCGCGGGCCGCACGCGGTCGGAGTCCCTCCGCTCAGCGCGCCCCGCCGGCTCGCACACGCCCTGCGCCAGCGCCGGTTCGATCTCACCCTCGACATGCAGGGGCTGTTCAGGAGCGCGCTCCTCGCCCGCCTCACCGGAGCGCCCCGACGCGTCGGCTTCCGCAATCTCCAGGAAGGCGCTTTTCTCCTCAACAACCTCTGCCTCGTGCCCGACCGGCGCGACTGCCACGCGGTCGAGGGATACCTGGGGTTCGCCAGGGCCTTGGGCGCCCCGGCCGAGCCCCTCGACTTCACGATCGCCACAAGCGACGACGACCGGGCCGCGGTCGAACGCCTCCTGGGCTCCGGCAGCAACATCGCGGCCCTCGTGCCAGGCGCACGTTGGCCCTCGAAGCGCTGGCCGCCCGCTCGGTTCGCCGCGGTGGCCGACGCGCTCGCGGGTGAATTCGGCGCCACCGTGGCCGTCACCGGCGCCGCCGAGGACGGCCCCATCGCCCGCGAGATCGCGTCCGCCGCGCGCGCCCCCGTCCTCGATCTCACCGGCCGGACGACCCTCAAGCAGCTCGCCGAGGTCTTCCGCCGCTGCCGCGTCGTGATCGCCAACGACACCGGCCCGATGCACATCGCGGCGGCCGTCGGCGCGCCCACCGTTGCCCTCTTTGGCCCCACCGACGCCCGCCGCCTCGGCCCCTACGGAGACGGCAACGCCACCGTCGCCGCAGACCTTTCGTGCGCGCCCTGCCGCCGCCGCCAGTGCGCGCCGCTGAAGTGCATGGGCTCGATCCAGCCCGCCCGCGTCTTGGAAGCGGTGCGCCGCGTGATCCGCAACCCCACGCCCGAGGATGTCCATGGCCGACCGTGAAGGCCCCGCCGGGCTCACAGTCCTCCAGGTCCTCTCCTGGCTCAACTATGGGGGTGTCGAGCGCTATGCCATCCGCCTCGCCCGCGCCCTCAAGGACCGCGGCCACCGCGTCCTCGTCGCCTCCGCCGGCGGCCAGCTCACCTGCGAGCTGGAGGCCCTGCACATCGACCACTTTCACATCGATTTCACCGGCTGGCGGACGCTGTCCGGCGCCCGCAAGCTCCGCCGGCTGATCGAACAGGAGCACGTCGACCTGGTCAACGCGCACAACTGGCGGGCCGGCATGGTGTCATACCTGGCGTGTCGCGCCGCCGGCGTGCCCTACCTCCTCACCATCCACGGGGTCCGCCATCCCCTGCACCGCCACGCCGTGTTCTACTGGAGCGACCCGGTCATCGTCGTCAGCGAGCCAAGCAGGCGAAACCTGGTCGAGGGCTTCCGGCTGCCGGAGTCCCGCGTCGTCCGCAGCCTCGTGGGCGTGGAATGTGACCGCTTCCACCCCGAGCCGCCTGACCCAGCACTCGAGTCCGAGCTGGGACTTCGATCCGGGGCGCCCCGCGTCGTCCACGTGACGCGCTATAGCCACAGCAAGGCTCCCGTCTCCCTCGCCCTCATCGCGGCCGCCGAGGCCGTTTGCACCGCCGTCCCCGACGTCGAGTTCCTCCTGGTCGGGCAAGGGCCGCTGGAGCGAGCCGTCGCCGCCGCCGCCGACGCGATGAACCAGCACCTGGGCCGCAGGGCCGTCATCGCCCTGCCCGGCCGGGCCGACATCCCGCGGCTGCTGAACCTAGGCGGCGTCGTGGTGGGCACTGCCAGCGTCGCCCTCGAGGCGATGGCCTGCGGCCGGCCGCTCATCGCCGCCGGCAAAGCCGGCTACTTCGGCCCCGTCACGCCCGAGAACCTCGAAGAGGCCGAGCAACTCCACTTCGCCGATCACGCGGCCCACACGCCCACCACCCCCGCCCGTCTCGCCGCCGATCTCATCCCCCTGCTGTCCGACCCCGCCCGGGCCGCTGACCTCGGCCGTTTCGGCCGGCGCACCGCCCTGTCGCGTTACTCGACCGCGCGGCTTGCGGACGATGTGGAAACCATCTACGCCCGCGCCCTGTGCCGGCGCGACCGCGTGCAGCGCGTGCTCGTGTTCCACCTCAACCAGATCGGCGACCTCATGTTCACCCTTCCCGCCCTGAAGGCGCTCCGCGAGGGTCTCCCGCAGGCGCACATCATCAGCGTCCTTCGGCCCCACCTGGCGGGGCTCCTTGCCGACAGCCCCTTCGTCGACCAAGTGGTGCCCCGGCCCGCCGCCGGCCCCCGCGCGGCCTTCGCGCTCGCGGCCCGGCTCCGGCGCGAAAGCCCGGACCTCGTCATCGCCTTCTCCCAGTCCGCCTCCACTTCCATCTCCGCCTGGCTGTCGCGCGCGTCGCATCGCGTGGGATACATAGACGCCGACCTCGCCCGCCTGCTCAACCACCGCGTCCAACTTCGCGGCATCCCGCGCCCCGAAAAGGTCCTGCGCCTCGTGCGAGCCCTCGGCCTCACCCCGCGCAAGACGGACTATGTCGGCCTCGTGCACCTGTCCGGAGAGACCGACCGGGCCGGCGAGCGCATCCTCTCCGATTGCGGCCTGGAGGGAGATGGGCCGCTCGTCGCGCTGGCCCCGGGCGAGTCGGAGGCGCGGCCCTACAAGTCATGGACCGCAGACGGATTTCGGGCGGTCGCGGCCCGGCTTGCCCGGGAGGAGGCCGCGCGCCTGGTCGTCGTTGGGGCCGAGCGCGATCGCCCTCTGGGCGATGAGATATTGGCCGGCCTGGACTCGCCCAGGCGCGCCAATCTGTCCGGGCGGACCACGCCGGCCGAGCTCGCCGCCCTGCTCGCCCGCTGCGACCTCCTCATCGGCATCGACTCGGGGCCCATGCATGTCGCGGCCGCGATGGGAACTCCCGTGGTCGGTCTTTTCGGGCCCACCGACCCCGCGCGCACCGGCCCCATGGGCGAGGGCCACGAGATCATCTTCCACCGCCAGGACTGCTGGCGGCCCTGCATCCACCCCGTCGTCCCCGCCTGCACTGACCGCAAGTGCATGAACGCCATCTCCCCCGACGAGGTCGTGGCCGCCGCGCGCCGCATCTTGGCGCGCTCCGCGGCCCGCCCCGCGGCCGGGAAGTAGGCCCCCCGATGCCCTCGACTGTTCACATCGATGCAAACCGCACCTGGGGCGGCGGCCAGGAGCAATCCCTCGGCCTCGCCCTGGCCCTCGCCGAGCGCGGCCACCCCACCGCCTTCTTCGCGCAGTCGGGCAGCGCGCTCGCCGCGCGGCTGTCCTCCACCCGCCTTCCCTGGGAGGCCCTCCCGATGCGCGGCGCCCATCAGCCCCGCGCGGCACTCCTGCTCGCCCGCCGCCTCCGCCGCCTCCGGCCCGACATCGTCCACTGCCACGACTCCGCAGGACAGGCTCCGGCGGCCTTTGCCGCGCGCCGCGCCGGCCGGCTCCCGCTGATCGTCACCCGCAGGACAGCCTCCCCCCCGGGTCGCGGTCCTTTGCACCAGCACTTCTACAAGAGCCTCTGCGCCCGCATTATCTGTGTGTCGCAGGCCGTGCGCCAGCAGTGCCTGGCGGCGGGAATCCCGCCGACGCGGCTCGTCGTGATTCCCGACTTCGTGGACTGCGCTCACTTCGACCCGGACGCCCTCCCCGGGCGGCCCGACCCGGCCCACCCCCTCGTCGTCACCGTCGGTCGTCTCTCCCGCGAGAAAGGACACGACGTGCTGCTGCGGTCTGTGCCGATGGTCGCCGCCGTGGTCCCGCAGGCCCGCTTCCGCATCTGTGGCACTGGTCCGGAGGAAGGAAGACTGCGCCAGCTCACCGATGCCCTCAACATCGCGGATCGCGTGGACTTCGCCGGCTTCGTACCGGACATCCGTGTTGCTGTGGCTCCGGCCGCGGTCTTCGCCATGCCGTCTCGCTCGGAAGGTCTGGGGGTGGCCGTGCTGGAAGCAATGGCGATGGGGAAACCAGTGGTGGCCAGTGATGTGGGCGGGCTGCGCGAATCCGTCTGGCACGGCGAGACCGGTCTGCGCGTCGCGCCCGAGGATCCGCAAGCCCTCGCAGAGGGGCTGGTCGCGCTGCTGTGCGACCCGGCCCGCGCCTCGCGCATGGGCGCGGCCGGGCGCGCCCGGGCCGTGGAGCGCTATGACCGCGCCCGGATCGTCGACCGCATCCTCGCCCTCTACGACGAGGTTCTCGCCGGAGGTCCAGGATGCCCGGTCTGACCGCCATCGTGCCGACCCTCGACGAGGCCGAGAACATCGCCGAGTGCCTGGCTCGGCTCCAGATCGCCGACGAGCTGCTCGTCGTGGACTCCTTTAGCTCCGACGGAACGGCGGAGATCGCTGCCCGGCACGGGGCCCGTGTGCTGCAACATGAGTACACGTCCCCCTCCGCACAGAAGAACTGGGCCCTCGCCCAGGCCTCGCAGGAATGGGTGCTGTTCGTGGACGCCGACGAGAGGCTGACAGACGAGCTGGCCGCTCAGGTGCGCGCCGTCGTGGACGGCCCGGCCGCGCATGACGGCTACGAGGTGCGCCGCCGCAACTTCTTCCTCGGCCGCGAGATTCGCCGCTGCGGCTGGCAGAACGACTGGGTCCTCCGGCTGTTCCGGCGCTCCCGCGGACGCTACCGGGAGCGCCAGATCCACGAGAGGGTCGAAGTCAACGGCAGCGTGGGCCGGCTCTCCGGCTGTCTCCTGCACTACTCGTACCGCTCTCTCGACGACTACTGGCGGAAGCTCCGCCGCTACGCCGACTGGAGCGCACTGGAGGCGCGCAAGGGCGGCCGCACCATCTCCCCCCTGTACATGATGGTCCACCCTCCCCTGCGATTCCTCAGGGCCTACCTGCTGCAGGGCGGCTTCCTGGACGGCGCGCCGGGCGTCGTCGTATCCCTTCTGACGGCCGTCTACGCGGCGGCGAAGGACACCCGCCTGTGGGAGCTCCAACACCAGCCCGCGACAGCCGACGCGGAGACGACATGAGCCGACGCGACACCGATCTGGCAGCCGCCTCCGTGAGGTCGCCGGACCTCCCCACCGACCTCTCGGTCATCATCGTAAACTGGAACGGCGGCCAGGCTCTTTTGGCCTGCGTGGAGTCGGCCTTCCGCGCCACGCAGGCCTGGCAGACCGACGTGTGGCTCGTCGACAACGCCTCCGTGGACGGATCGGCCGAGAGGGCCGCGGCTGCCCACCCTCAGCTCCACGTCATCAGGGGCGCCCGCAACATCGGCTTCGCCGCGGCCGTCAATCGCGCCCTGGAGCACGCCGCCGGACACTACATCCTGCTCCTCAACCCCGACGCCCGCATCACGGCCGAAGCGATCGACCGACTGCTCGCGGTCATGCGCCAGGACGGCACAATCGGCATCGCCGGCTGCCCGAGCGTCGACCGCCAGGGTCGCGCTTCGCCCGCGTTCGAGTCGTCGTTCCCCGGCCGCCGACGGCGGACCGTCGCGCAGACCGGCGCGGTCGGAGACGACGTCGCCTGGGTATCAGGCGCCTGCCTGCTCGCCAGGCGGCGCATGATCGACGACATCGGCCCCCTCGACGAGGGCTTTTTCATGTACTACGAGGACGTGGACTGGTGTTACCGCGCGCGGCAGGCCGGCTGGCGCGTGGTGACGGTGCGGGACGCCCGCGTCGAGCACGACCTCGGCGGAAGCGCCCAGCGCGTCCCCGCGGCCGAGACCGCGCGCCGCGCGGCCTCCTCGCGCCTTCGCTTCTACGAAAAGCACTACTCCCGGTGGGCCGCGGGCTGGCTGAAGCTGCGGATGCTGGGCTGTTCCCTGCTGGGGACGGCTCGGTGGCTGCTTCCCGCCGCGGTGCCCGGGCCGGCGCGCGCGGCGCTCGCCTGCGAGCTCGCGCGCCTGCGCGCCGTGACGCACCGCCGCCCGCGAAGGAAGGATCCCGATGGCTCGACCGTGCCAGTTCAAGCCGACCGTCTCTAAGATCGTCTCCCTGGCCCAGGCGAGGCAGGCCGTGGACGCCTGGCGCGCGCAGGGGCTCACGACGGCCTACACGAATGGCTGCTTCGACGTCCTCCACGCCGGCCACCTGCGCACCCTCGAGCGGGCGCGCTCCCTCGCCGACGCGCTCGTCGTGGGCATCAACTCCGACGCCTCCGCCAGGCAGCTCAAGGGCCCCGGCCGCCCGGTCGTGCCCGAGCGCGACCGCGCCGAGATGGTCGCCGGCCTGGCCTGCGTCGACCTGGTCGTGATCTTCGAGGAGCTGAGCTCGCTGCCCGTCATCCGCGCCCTCAGGCCCGACATCTGGGTCAAGGGCGGGGACTACACGCTGGACACCGTCAATCAGGAGGAGCGCGCCTTCGTCGAGAGCTACGGCGGCAGGGTCGCGCTTGCCGAGCGCGTCCCCGACGCCTCAACCACCGATCTCATCGCGCGCATCAAGCGTCTTCCCTGACGCCCCGGCCGCCGCGGCGCCGACCTACCACTTGCCGAGATTCCGCAGCGCCGTCGTCACGATGTTGTACGCGCGGAACTCGATCAGCTCCTTGGCCGCCAGGCTGCGCATGAGCGCCTCGCTCGCCTCTCCTGGCCCATAGCCGGCAAGCAGCACGCGCAGGATCAAGTGCACCACGACCATCCCCGACACCAGCCCGAACAGCCCCCCCACCACCGGATCCAGCACGTCCAGCGACAGCAGCGTCGTCTCGTAGATGAACTTCGACGCAACCAGGATGGCCGCAGCCAGCACCGCGAAGATGGCACCCATCCAGAACGCCTCGTTCGCCCTCGCTCCCTCGAACACCGGCGCCAGCGCGCCCAGCGGGCTCGCAACCGCCGTCGACAGCTTCAGGGCGATGATCCCGCCCAGCAGGTCGAACAGCGCGCGCCCGAACCCGCGGTGGCTCTCCAGCCATACGATGAGAGCGATCACCGCGCCGGCGACGAGGTCGAACCAGGTCATGTCGCCTCACCTCCCGTCCGCCGCACTGTCAGCGACGCGTAACCGACCACCGAGCCGCGATCTCCGGTCATATCTCCGGAGGTGCAGTAGCGCAGAAGGCTCGCCTCATGCGGACCCCTCGCGAGGCAGTACGAGAGCGCGATCGCCACAGGCACGGGGCCGCACATCGTGATCCCCCGCTGGACCACCGTCCGCAGAAGCCGCTCCGGCTCCAGTGCGAGAATCGCATCGATCGCCATCCGGTCCATCCGCTGCGCCCGCTCGTGCGACACCTGGTGCGACATATCCGTGCTCGCGATGACCACCACCCGCCGGCGCCCCGCCACCTTGGCGATCACCCCGCCGATGGCCCGCGCATCCTCGGCCACCTCGTCCACGTTCCCGAAGGGGTACCAGCACACGCAGATCGGGCAGATCATCGGGCAGCGTTCACCGTAGACGAATTGCAGGAAGGGCAGCTGCACCTCCAGCGAGTGCTCCAGGGCGTGCGCCCGCTCATCCTCCTCCAGCAGCGGACTCGCCTCCAGCAGCGCGGCCCCCAGGTCCCGGTCCACCCTCACCACACCCAGCGGCGTGCGCCACCCGTCATCCAGCGAGACCGCCGCGCGGCGGCCCGCGACATAGTGGCTCGGCCCCAGGATCACCGCGGTCTCAGGGATTCCGTCGGCCGCGAGGGCCGCGTACGCGTTCGCCGCACAAGGCCCGGAGTACATGTAGCCGGCGTGCGGGCTCACGATCGCGTCGATCACCCCCGGCCCGTCCTCATCGACCTCGGGGAGCGAGCCGGGCCCGAGCGCGTGGAGGAAGCACTCGCGCAGCGATGACTTCAGCCCCCCGGGCGTCCCCGCGTAGAACTGCCCCGCCACCGCGGGCTCCCTGATGACCGGCATCGTGCCCTCCCTCCGGCGCCTCCGACGTGGCCGCAATTGACTGGGCGGCGGTGGTATGCTACCCTACGGCTGCTTGCCGCGGCGCCCCCTACCGCGTCTCGCGCCAGGCCCGTCCATGCGAGTCGCCTTGTTCACCGAGTGCTACCGACCTATCGTCAACGGCGTCGTCGTCTCGGTAGTGACGTTCAGCGGCGAGCTGGCCAAACTGGGCAACGACGTGCAGATCTTCGCCCCCGCTTACCCGGGGCACCGCGACGCAGAGGCCAACGTCCACCGCCTGCCCTCAGTGTCCCTGCCGACCCGACCTCGCTATCCTCTCGCGCTCCCGTACAGCGGAGTCCTTCTCCGCCGCTACTTCGCCGCCCATCCCCCCGACATCGTCCACGCCCAGCACCCCTTCGTCACCGGGCGCGAGGCCCGCCGCGTGGCGCGATGGGTCGGCTGCCCCCTGGTGTTTACATACCACACTCTGATCCGTGCCTACGCCCACTACGTACCCCTCCCCCGCCCCCTCGTCCGCCCCTTGGCGTTCCGCATCAGCCGCGACTTCGCCAACTCCGCCGACGTCGTCGTCGTGCCCACCCGCGCCGTCGGAGAAATCCTGCGCTCCTACGGCGTCGTCCGCCCCCTGGAGGCGATCCCCACCGGCGTCGACCTGGACCTCATCCGCACCACCTCCCCTGCCCCCATGCGGCCCCGCTTCGGGGTCCCCGAGGGCGTTCCCCTGATCGCCTACACAGGCCGCATCGCGCGCGAGAAGAGCATCGACACCCTCATCACCGCCCTCGCCCTCCTCCCCCCCGCCCACCGCGACGCTCACCTTCTGCTCGTCGGCGGCGGCCCCTGGTACCGCCACTGCCGCGACCTCGCCCGCACCCTCGGCGTCGCCGACCGCGTGCACTTCACCGGATATCTCAGCCGCCCGGACGTCTTCCGCTGCCTGGCCGATTCCGACCTGTTCGCCTTCGCCTCCCTCACCGACACCCAGGGCGTCGCCGTCCTCGAGGCGATGGCCCACGGCCTGCCACCCGTCGCCGTCGCCTCCGGCGCGGTGGCCGACATCATCCGCGACGGCGTCGATGGCCTGCTCGTCGATCCCACCCCGCAGGCCCTCGCCGACGGCCTCGCGCGCGTGCTCGATTGCGACTCCTTGCGTCAGACCCTGGCAGGTCACGCCCTCCGCCGCGCCGAACAGTTCAGCGCTGGGCGCATGGCGCAGCGACTCGTCGACCTGTACCAGCGCCTCCTCAACGCCTGAACCGGGGTCTGGGCCCGCGGGGTTCACCTCTAGACGCGAAGGAGTCTGAAGCATGTGTGGCATCATGGGCTACCTCGGCAGCCGCGACACTGTCGACGTGCTGCTGGAGGGTCTGCGCCGGCTCGAGTACCGGGGCTATGACTCCGCCGGCGTCGCCGTCTCAGTCGACGGCGCCATCAGTCTGATCAAGGCCAAGGGCAAGATCTCGGCGCTTGCCGAGATCCTCGAGAAGAATAAGCCCCAGGGCCGCGCCGGCATCGCCCACACCCGCTGGGCCACCCACGGGCCGCCCTCCACCAGGAACGCCCACCCCCACGCCGACTGCGGGGGCCATATCGCAGTCGTCCACAATGGCATCATCGAGAACTACCTGGAGCTTCGCGAACAGCTCGAGCGCGAGGGCCACACGTTCCGCTCCGAGACCGACACCGAGACCCTCGCCCACCTCTTCGAGAAGCATTACAGGGGAAGCCTCGAGGCCGCCGTCCGCCGCGCCCTCAAGGAGGTCAAGGGCTCCTACGCCGTCGTGGCGATGTCCGACAAGGAACCCGGCGTCCTCGTCGCCGCCCGCCAGTACAGCCCCTTGATCATCGGCCTGGGCGAGCAGCCCGGCGAAAACTTCGTCGCCTCCGATCCCTCCGCCATCATCCCCTTCACGCGCAAGGCCTACCTCATCGACAACGGCGAGATGGTCGTGCTCACCGCCGACTCGGTGCAAGTCAAGACGCTTGCCGGCCAACCCGTGAAGAAGCCCGTGTTCCACATCGAGTGGGATGCCGAGATGGCGGAGAAGGGCGGCTACAAGCACTTCATGATCAAGGAGATCTTCGAGCAGCCCGTCGCGCTTCGCGAGACCATCGGCGACCGCATCTCCAGCCGCGCCACCAGCCTCACCCTGGACGGCCTGGGCCTCAGCGACGCCTACCTGCGCCGCATCAAGAAGATCGCGATCATCGCCTGCGGCACTGCCTCCTACGCCGGCATGGCCGCCCAGTACGCCATCGAAAAGCTCTGCGGCGTGCCCGTCATCGTCGACGTCGCCTCCGAGCTTCAGCACCGCGAGCCGGTCTTCGACCGCCAGACCCTCGGCATCGCCATCAGCCAGTCCGGCGAGACCGCCGACACGCTCCAGGCCATGCGCATGGCCCGCCGCCGCGGCGCCAAGGTGCTCGCCATCACCAACGTCATCGGCAGCTCTGTCGCCCGCGAGTCCGACGGCCTGCTCTACATCCATGCCGGCCCCGAGATCGGCGTCGCCTCCACGAAGGCCTATACGAGCCAGATCCTCGCAGGGCTCCTCTTCTGCGTCCACCTGGGCCTCGTGCGTGGCGCGATCAAGCCCGCGCAGGCCAGGCGCCTTCTTCGCGCGATCAAGCAGCTCCCCGACCAGGCCGAGGTCGCGCTCCGACAGTCCGACCACATCCTGGACCTCGCCAAGAAGTACAAGAATGTGAGGCGCTACCTCTACCTGGGCCGCGGCGCGCACTACTGCTCGGCCATGGAGGGCGCGCTCAAAATCAAGGAGATCGCCTACCTGGATGCCGAGGGCTACGCCGCCGGCGAGATGAAGCACGGCCCCCTCGCCCTCGTCACCGATGAGGTCGCCGTCCTCTCGGCCGTCGTCGCCGGGCCGCACTACGAGAAATCCCTCGGAAACCTCCAGGAGATCCGGGCGCGCGGCGGAAAGGTCATCGCCATCGCCAACGAGGACGACGAGGAGATCGTCAAGTACGCGGATGACGTCATCCGCATCCCGAAGACCGAGGAGGTCGTCTCTCCCGTCCTCGCCGGCATTCCCATGCAGCTGTACGCCTACTACGTCGCGGACCTGTGGGGCCGCGAGATCGACCAGCCGCGGAATCTCGCCAAGAGCGTCACCGTCGAGTAAGCCGGCGGCACGGTCCTTGCGTCTCGCGGCGCGCGGCCGGGCGGCTGCTGTCCCCCGGCCGCCGCAGTCGGGGGGGAAGAGCGCGTGGTTGACGACCGCAATCGCAGGCCGACTGCGCCGCGGTGGCTTGACGCCGCCCTGGGCGCGGGCGGCCTCGCGCTGGCCGGTCTGCTCGCGGCCCGGGCCGCCTGTTGTCCGGGCGATCCGGCCTGGGTGCCCTTCGGGCAGCGATGCGCGCTGCCGCGGCTGCTCGGCTCCGCCGTGCTGCCCGCCCTCCTCACCACCGCCGCCCTTGCCTCCGCCTTGCGGAGCGCGGTCGGTTGGGTTCGTCGCGGGGGGCCGGCGCCGCTCAGCTCGCTTCCAGCAGGCTCCGCATCTCCACTGCGTTCTTCGCCGCCTGGGCCTGGAAGCAGTTGTTCATGAACACATAGACGACATCCGTCTGCTCGGCCAGCTTCCTGATCTTCGGGACCCACTCCAGCAGCTCTGCCGTGCTGTACAGGTAGTCGTACCGCTCCTTGCTGTTGCCGCTCCACCACTTCTGATAGTTGCGGCCGTGGAACCGCACATACCCCACCGGCGATGTCGCCTCCACGATCGGCGGCATCAGGCTGCGGAACTGCGGCTCGTCCACCGCGCACCACCCGATCTTGCGCTCCCGCAGAAACCCAAACACCTCCTCCTTCACCCACTCCCGATTCCGGAATTCCACCACCAGCGGATACCCGGCCAGCCGGTCGCACAGCTCCGCCAGGTACTGCCGGCTGCCCGGGGTGTTGTGGAACGACGTCGGGAACTGCGCCAACACACAGCCGAACTTCCCCGCCTCCACCAGCGGCTGGAGCGACTCCATGAACGCCGCGAAATCCGCCTCGTTCTCCGACCCCGGCTCGTGCGTCAGCGTCCGATAGGCCTTCACCGTGAACAGGAAGCCGTCGGGCACCTTGTTCGCCATATGGTAGAACGTCGCCGGGTGGACCAGCCGGTAGTAGGTCGAGTTGACCTCCAGCGCCCGGAACCGCTCCCCGTAGTAGCGCAGCCAGTCCTTTTCCTTGAGATCGGCCGGGTAGAAATGCCCCTTCCAGTCCTCGAACTTGAACCCCGATGTCCCCACGTATATCATCTCGTCGCCTCCCCCCTCTATCCTACCCGGCCAGTCACTTCTGGCAGGTCGGACACCAGTGCATCCCCCGCCCCCCCGGCAGCGGCGTCCGCCGGATCGGCGTCCCGCACACGCGGCACGGCTCCCCGGTCCTCTGGTAGACGTAGAAGCATTCCTGGAACCTTCCCGGCACGCCGCGGATGTCGCGGAACGTCTCGTCGCGCGCCGACGAACCGTGTCGCTCGATGCCCTTCGCCAGCACCTCGCGGATGGCACGCCACAGCCGCTCTCGCATCGGTCCCGTGAGGCTCTTGGCGCTCCGGCCCGGCCGAAGTCCGGCCTGAAACAGGATCTCGTCCGAGTAGATCTTGCCGATGCCGGCCACGAACTGCTGGTCCATCAGGACCACGCCCAGCTTCGCCGTCCGCCGCGCCAGCGCCGACTTCAGGTACTCAAGGTCGAACTCTTCCGAAAACGGCTCCGGCCCATAGTGGCTGAACTCCGGCATCGCGTCCGGATCGTGCCCGGGTCGAGCAGTGAGGGAGCCAAACTGCCGCTGATCCAGGAAGCGCAGGTCTCTCCCATCGTTCAGCTCAAGCGTCGCGGCGGTCGCCTTGTCCTGCGGCTCCCGCCGGTCCACAAGCCGCACCAGACCGGTCATCCCCAGTCGGATGATCAGTGTGACCGGCTGCCGGCCGTCCAGAAACAGCAATACTGCCTTCCCCCGCCGGCCCACTCCCTCAATGCTCCGCCCCTCAGTCAGCGCCCGCAGCTCCGCCTCGGAGCCCTGTTCGCGCGCGACCCGGCCCACATGGATGGTCAGGCGCTGCAGCCGCGCCCCCACGACCTCTTCCTCGAGCTGGCGGCGGATCGTCTCGGCCTCGGGAAGCTCAGGCACCACGTCCCTCCTCTGCGCGTCGCGTTCTCCAGCCGCCCGGACCCTCCTGCCGCCCGCAGGGCCTCCCACATTCCGGCAACGCGCGAAAGCCCGCAGGCCAGCGCCCTGCGCGCGCGGGGCACGCCGCCCCCGGGCCAGACAGAGGCCGGGGCGGCGTCCGCCGCCCCGGCCTCTCATTGCTGCGGCTGAGTGGACCCCCCTAGAACGCGCTGAACGCCTCGATGAAGAACACATCGTTGGGGATCTCGCTCGCCCCGGCCGGCGGCTGTTCCTTGTTCCGCTCGTACTCGATCTGCAGCCACTTGATCAGCGGAGCCTGCTTGATCTTGATCGGCAAGACGTAGGAGACCGCGAGCTGGCTGGTGTCCCAAGTGATCGGTCTCAGCGTCGTGGGCGTATCGACGTCGATGTTGGTGTATCGCACGAACAGGCCCTTGCACGCGCGGCTGAACTCCCGCCAGATGCCCGCGCAGTCGCGCGTGGGCTCCACGCCGACCACGATCGCGTAGCCGTCCAGCCCGATGCCTCCCAGCGTCCCGCCGTAGTACTCGAACGTCCCGTAGTACGGCACTCGCTTATACGTGGCATCGACCCCGTACTGGAGGCGCGTCTTGTTGGTGCCGTTGTAGTTCGAGAAATTGCGCGCCAGGAACGCCGCGTCGGTGCTGTCGAGCGCGCCCAGCCGGCCGGACAGCCCCACGTTCAGGTCGCCCATCTGGTGGCCGTAGCGCACGCTTGTCTCCAGCTCTCCCGAGCGGCTCGCCGGGCTGTCGCGGTCGCACAGATGCAGGACGCTCGTGCGCGCGAGCGAACCCCGCTCTAGCTGCTCGTCCGCAGTCATCCCGATGTACCGCCCGCCCACGCGCTGGGAGTTGAAGATGCCCAGATTCACGCTGTCAGCGCCCATCTTGTGCAGGTACTGCACGCCCAGCGCGCGATCCATCGTGAAGGCTTCGGCGAGCGGCCCGTAGTTGCTCGTCTTGCGCGCGCCATAAGTCGGCGTGATGCCGAAGGCGTAGCTGCGGCCCTTCCCAATGCGGTAAGTCGTGGTCGCGTCCGCCGGCACGTCCAGGTAGAGGCTCTCCAGGTACAGGAACGTGGGATCGCTGTGGGGCAGCCACGGATGGAGGTAGATCTCCGCGTACGCCTGCCGGCCTTCCGGCAGGCGCGCCAGACCGCTCAGCGAGAAGCGCTCCCAGGCCAGGAAGCTCTTCTCCTCCTTGTCGGATATCACCCCTGTGTCGCTGATCGAGTCGTTGACGGCGACATCCACGTAATACCGGGTGAGACTCCAGCCATGCACCTCCACCGCCGGAGGCCCTGCCTCCTCTGCCATTGCGGCCGCGGCCGCAATCAGCAGGCACAACAGCAACAGCACCGGCGTCAGATAGGGGGTCCTCATGGTTCTCTCCAGGCCTCTCCTTAGTTGGGAACTATACGCGGGGCGGCCTCCTCGCCGATGGGCCGCCTGGTCGCCAGGCTATTCTGCTCTTCCCCGGTCACCTCCTTCGCTGTCCCGCAGGTCCAGCACCCGCCGCGCCCGGCCGCCGCATCCCTGGATCGTCCTGGACTCCACCAGGCGCACCTGGACCGTCAGGCCCAGCGCCGAGCTGAGCCGCTCCCGCAGCGCATCCTGGGTCCGCAGCAGATGCCGCAAGTCGCCTGTCAGCAGCAGGCTCGGCACCTCCACCTGCAGCTCCAGCCTGTCCGCCCCTCCCTCCCTGCGAACGATGAGCTGATAGTGCGGCTCCACCCCCTCCACCTGCTGCAGCACGCTCTCGATCTGCGACGGCAGCACCCTCACCCCCTCCACGATCACCAGGTCGTCCGTCCGGCTCGACACCCGTGCCATCCGCGCCAGCGTCCGGCCGCACGCGCACGGCGCCGGGTCCAGCGCGGTCAGGTCCCCAGTGCGGTATCGCAGCACCGGCAGCGCCTCCCGCGTCAGGGTCGTGATGACCAGCTCCCCCGTCTCCCCCGGCGGCAGCGTCTCTCCCGACGCGGGGTCCACGATCTCGCACAGGAAGTGATCCTCGTTGATGTGCAGGCCGGCCTTGGCCTCCACGCACTCGCCCGATACCCCGGGCCCCATCACCTCCGACACGCCGTAGATATCGGTGGCCGAAATCCCAAGGCCCGCCTCGATTCGCGCGCGCACGGCCTCGCTCCACGGCTCGAACCCCAGCGCCCCCCACCGCAGGTGCAGGCTCGATCGCGCGATCCCCCGCTCCCGCACCGCCTCCGCCACCTGCAGCGCGTACGACGGCGTGCCCACCAGCGCGGTCGTGCGGAAGTCCTGCATGATCGCGATCTGCTGCTCCGTCCCGCTCGCCGACACCGGGATCACCGAGGCCCCGATCTCCTCCGCCCCCTGATGCAGCCCGAACGCGGTCGTCAGCAGCCCATAGCTGAAACCAATCTGGACAACGTCATCCTTCGTCACGCCCCCCGCCGACAGCACCCGCGCCACCAGTTCCCGCCAGTGCGCAAGATCGTTTCTCGTGTAGCCCACCACCGTGGGCGGCCCCGTCGTCCCCGAAGACGCATGGATGCGCACCACCTCGCGCAGCGGCACGGCAAACATGTCGTAAGGGTATCCCCGCCGCAGATCCTCCTTCACCGTGAATGGGAGCAGCCGGAGATCGTCCAGCGACCGGATGTGCTCCGGCATCAGACCCATCTCCTCGAACCGCCGCCGATAGAACGCCACCCGCTCCCAGGCCCGGTTCGCCGCCACCTGGAGCCGCTCGAGCTGAAGCTGAGCGATCTGCTCCCGGCTCATCGTCTCGACGCCCGCGTTCCAGATGGGCATCGGCGCCTCCTTACCCCGCCTCCCACACCTGCCGGTACCCGCGCCCCAGGTACGCCCGCTGCACCTCGCGCTGGTTGAGCATCTCCTGGGCCGACCCCTCCATCACCACCCGGCCCGTCTCCAGCACATAGGCACGGTCCGCGATCTGCAGCGCCGCCCGCGCGTTCTGCTCCACCAGCAGCACCGTCAGGCCCCGCGCCCGGAACTCCGGGATCGCGCCGAAGATCGCCCTCGCCGCCCGCGGCGCCAGCCCCAGCGACGGCTCGTCCAGCAGCAGCAGCCGTGGCCGCGCCATCAGCGCCCGCCCGATCGCCAGCATCTGCTGCTCCCCTCCCGAAAGCGTCCCTGCCGCCTGATGCTCCCGCTCCCGCAGCACCGGGAACAGCGCGTAGACCCGCTCCATATCCTCCCGAACCCGCGCCCGCTTCTCCCGCCAGCTCAGGTGGTACGCGCCCAGCAGCAGGTTGTCCCTCACCGACAGGGGCCCGAACAACTGCCGGCCCTCCGGCACCTGGCTGATCCCCGCCCGCACGATCTCCTCCGGCGGCAGGCCGGCGATCGATCTCCCATCCAGCGTCACGCCTCCGCGTCGCGGCGTCAGCAGTCCCGAGATCGTCCGCAGCGTCGTCGTCTTGCCCGCGCCGTTGGCGCCGATCAGCGCCACGATCTCGCGCTCGTTCACGTGCAGCGAGACGCCCCGCAGCGCCCGCACGCTCCCATAGTAAGCCTCCGCGCTCCGCAGGACGAGCACGCTACACCTCCTCCCCCAGGTACGCGGCGATCACCCGCGGGTCGCTCTGCACCGCCCTCGGCGTTCCCTCCGCAATCTTCTCCCCGTGGTCCAACACGACCACCTCGTCCGATATCTCCATCACCAGGTCCATGTCGTGGTCCACCAACAGCACCGTCACCCCCAGCCCCCGGATCTGCTGCACCAGCTCCGCCAGCCGCGCCCCCTCCGCGCTCGACAGCCCGGCAGCCGGCTCGTCCAGCAGCAGCAGCTTGGGCTCCGATGCCAGGGCCCGCGCAATCTCCAGCAGCCGCTGCTCACCAAACGACAGCGACCCCGCCGGCCGCTCCGGCTCAATCTTCCCCAGCCCCACCAGCTCCAGGCACTCCCGCGCCCGGGCGGAGAGGCGGGCCTCCTCCCTCCGCATCGCGCGCAGCCGCAGCGCCGCCCCCAGCATCCCTGCCCGCCCCCACGTGTGCTCTCCCACCATCACGTTCTCCAGCACGCTCATGTTCAAGAACAGCTCGACGTTCTGGAACGTGCGCGCTACCCCCAGCGCCGCCACCGCGTGGGAAGGCAGACCGGTCGCCCGCTTGCCCTCCACCATTATCTCTCCCGCGTCGAGACTGTGGACGCCCGTGATCAGGTTGAAGGCCGTCGTCTTCCCCGCGCCGTTGGGCCCGATCAGCGCCTTGATCTGCCCCCGTTCCACCGAGAAGCTGAGCTGGTTGACCGCCACCAGGCCGCCGAAGCGCTTCGTCACCTCCCGCAGCTCGATGACCACATCAGGCGCCATCGCGTCTCCCGGCCCGGCGCAGCCGCCCGAGCCTCCGCACGATGCCGGCCGCGCCGGCCCAGATGCCCGACGGCAAGAACACCATCATCCCCATCAGCAGGGCCCCGAAGATGATGGTGCTGAACTCCTGAAACCACCGGAGCTGTTCGTTTATCAGCGTCACCGCCGCCGCCCCCACCAGCGCACCCCCGATGCTCGACATCCCGCCCAGCACGGCCATCACCACCAGCAGTATCGAGTAGTGGAAGCCGAAGCTGTCGGGGTTCACGTAGCCGCTGTGATGGGCATACAGGCTCCCCGCCAGGGCCGCCAGCGCTCCCGACAGAACGAACACCCGCACCTTGTAGCGCTGCGTGTCCACTCCCGACACCGCGGCCGCGACCTCGCTGCCGTGCACCGCCCGCATCGCCCGGCCCACCCGGGAGTCGATGATGTTGGCCGCCACCACCATCGCGGCCAGCACCACAGCCGCCACCAGGTAGTACCTCCTCAGCTCCGTGTCCAGGGCCAGCCCGGCGACCGACAGCGGCGCTCTCACCGAAATGCCCCTATCCCCTCGCGTCAGCCCCTGCCACTGCGCCATCACGATGTTCGCGATCATCCCGAACCCCAGCGTCCCCATTGCCAGGTAGTGCCCCCGCAGCTTCAGCAGCGGCGCCCCAACCAGGGCCGCGGTCGTGGCGCCCAACCCGATGCCCGCCGCCACCCCCAGCCAGGGAGACAGCCCCAGCGACCCCGAAATCACCGCCGATGCATACGCTCCGATGCCCACAAACGCCGCCTGCCCCAGCGAAACCTGCCCCGCATATCCCATCAGCAGGTTCAATCCCAGCACGACCACCGCGTTGATGCCCACCAGAACCGCCAGATGCAAGCCGTAGGAGTCCCGCAGCACCAGCGGAAGCGCCGCCGCTCCCGCCCCCGCGGGCAGCCACCAGTGCCGCGTCAGCGCCCCCGCCGCCCGCGCGGCCGGCCTGGCCTGCGCCCTCGCGGCCTCGGTCGTCCGCTCGCGGGCCGTCACGCCGACCTCCGCCCCAGCAGCCCCGTCGGCCGCGCCAGCAGCACGATCAGCAGGATGGCGAAGGCGATCGCATCCTTGAACCCCGACCACAGCAGCCCCGCTCCCAGCGACTCCAGCGTGCCCAACAGCAGGCCCCCGACGACGGCCCCCAGCGGGTTCCCCATTCCGCCCAGGATCGCCGACGCAAACCCCTTCAGCCCGAGCATGATGCCCATGTTGTACTGCGCCATCGCCAGCGGCGCCACGATCGCTCCCGCCAGTCCGCCCAGGGTCGCGCTCAGCGCAAACGACAGCATCACCATCCGCGAGGCCGGAATGCCAACTAGCTGGGCCGCTTCCCGGTTGACCGCGCACGCCCGCATCGCCTTCCCGACCTGCGTCCGCTCCCCCAGCAGCCACAGCGCCAGCATTGTCACCAGCACGATGCCGACGATCCACAGATGCTGCGGCAGCACGCTCGCACCCGCCACCACGATCGGGTGCTCGCCCGAGAAGTGCCGCAGCGGCAGCGCGTCCGGCCCCCACACCCACATCGCGATCCCCCGCAGGAAAATGGAGGCCCCGATCGTGATGATGACCAGCGTGATCACCGTCGCCTCGCGCGCTGGCCGGATGGCCACCCGCTCCAGGGCCGCCCCCACCAGCGTCACTCCCGCCACCGCGGCCAGCACCGCCACTGGCATCGGAAGCCCCGCCGCCGCACCCGACACGGCCATCAGCGCCCCCAGCGCGACGAACTCCCCCTGGGCGAAGTTCACGATGCCCGTCGCATTGTGGATCAGCGTGAAGCCCAGCGCGATCATCGCGTAGACGCTGCCCAGGGTAAGCCCGGAGACCAGGTACTGCAGCAACTGCGAGGCGGTGGGGCTCATCGGCACGCTCGGGGGCGTCGCGCCCCCCGGCGCCGACCGCCTCCCCAGGGCCGCGCCATCACGAGCCGGCCCCGCGAACGCGCGCCGGCGCACCCCCCGGTCGCCCCACGTATCGCTCTCTCGACATCTCTGCGCGACTGCATCTGGCGAGGCCGAGGGCCGCGCACAGGGCCCGCTCCGGCGAAAGCGCCTCCGGCTGCGCTAGAGCGGGCCCGTCTTCCGGCGGGCCCGCTCGATGCTCACCGGCCGGCTCACTCAGCCAGCTTCCACTTCCCATCCACGACCTTGACCATCACGAACGCGTCCTTCGTGAGCCCGTTGTGGTCCTCCGGCGAGAAGTTGAACACCCCGGCGGTGCCCACGAATCCCTTCGTGTTCTCGATCGCGTCCCGGATCTTCGCGCGGTCCGGGCCCGCCGTTTTCAGCGCGGCGGCCACCAGTTGAATCGCATCCCACGCGTGGCCGCCGAAGGTGTCGGCGTCCGCGTTGAACTTCTCCTTGTAGCGCTGGGCGTACTCCTCCAGCACAGCCTTCTGCGGGTTATCCGCCGGTATCTCGTCAACCACAATCAGCCGGCCGGCGGGCAGCACCACGCCGTTGGCCGCATCTCCCGCCAGATCGATGAACGTGCGGTTCGCAACCCCGTGGCTGCACACCAGAGGAAGCCCCATCGCAAGCTGCTTCATGTTCTTCGCCACGATCGCGGGGCCCGGCGGCGTCCCCCAGCACACCACCGCCTGCGCGCGGGTCCCCTTGATCTTCGTCAACTGCGTCACCATCGAGGTGTCCCGCGGCCCATACTCCTCGTACGCCACCACCTCGATGCCGGCCTTGGGGAACAGCGTCTCGATCTCGCGCCGGCCGCCCTTCCCGAAGGCCGTGTCGTCCGAGATCGACGCCACCCTCTGGATGCCCTTCGCCTTCAGGTAATCGATGATCTTCTCCACGGCCGCCCGGTCGCTCTGCGGCGTCTTGAACACCCACTTCTTCGGCGGCTCCACAATCTGGATGCCGGCCGCGCACGAGATCAGCGGCACCTGCTGGCTCTCCACGTAGTCCGCCACGGCCATCGTCGTGCCCGTCCGGCTGGGGCCGACGATCGCCAGTACCTTGTCGCGCTCCACCAGCCGCTTGGCCGCGCTCACTGCTTCGTTGTTCTCGCCCTTCGTGTCCTCGATCTTGATCTCCAGCGGATGGCCGTTGATGCCCCCCGAGCTGTTGATCATCTCTTGCAGCATCACCGCCGTGTTCCGCTCCGGGATCCCCAGCGACGAGGCATCCCCGGTCACGGCAAACATCGCGCCGATCACGTACGGCTCCCCGCTGGGCGCCGCCGGCGTCGTTGCCGGCGTCGTCGTCTTCCCCTTCCCGCACCCTCCGATCGCCGCGGCGCAAGCCAGCGCGACCAGCAGCACAACCAGGGAGCCACTCGTGTTCCTCATGGCCTCTCCTCCTGTCTCTGATGCCCCTCAGATCCGACCGACCTCCTCCGCCGACAGCACGCGCGCGCCGCCCTCTCTCAACGCCGCCATCGCCGCCTCCACGTCATCTATGCGAAAGATCACCACCGCGTTGTCCCCCCGCTTCCCCACGAACGCATACAGGTACTCGATGTTCAACCCGCGGCCCGTGATCATGTCCACCACCCCCGCCAGCGAGCCCGGCCGGTCCGACATCTCCACCGCAATCACATCCGTCTCCGTCACCGTGAACCCCGCCTGGCTCAGCGCCTCCCTCGCCTCCCGCGGCCGGTCCACGATCAGCCGCAACACCCCGTAGTCGATCGTCTCCGCCAGCGACAGCGCCCGGATGTTCACCCCGGCCTCCGCCAGCGCATGCAGCACCTCCGCCAGCCGCCCCGACTTGTTCTCCAGGAACACCGAGATCTGAATCGCCCTCATGAGCCCAGGTCCCTCCTGTCCACCACCCGCCGCGCCTTCCCCATGCTGCGCTCCAACGTCTGCGGCTCCACCAGCCGCACCGCCGCCCGCAGCCCCAGCACGTTCTCGATCTCGGCCCGGATCCGCTCGCTGAGCCGCTCCAGCTTCGACACCTCGTCCGAGAACACCCGCGGCGACACCTCCACCTGCACCTCCAGCTCATCCATCCCCCGCGGCTTCCGGTCCACCACCAGCACGTAGTTGGGCGTCGTCTCCTCAATCCCCATCAGCACTTCCTCGATCTGCGACGGGAACACGTTCACGCCCCGGATGATCAGCATGTCGTCGCTTCGCCCCGTCACTCGCTGCATCCGCCTCAGCGTCCGCCCGCATGGACACGCCCCCGGCACGATCCGCGACAGGTCCCGCGTCCGATAGCGCAGAAGCGGCAGCGCCTCCTTCGTCAGCGTCGTGAACACGAGCTCCCCCATCTCCCCCTCGGCCACCGCCTCCCCTGTCTCCGGGTTGATGACTTCGGGGTAGAAGTGGTCCTCGTTGATGTGAAGCCCCCCCTTGTAGAGGCAGTCGAAGGAAACGCCGGGGCCGATGATCTCCGACAACCCGTAGATGTCGAGCGCGTCGATGTGCAGGGCCGCCTCGATCTCCCTGCGCATCGTCTGCGACCAGGGCTCCGCCCCCAGGAACCCCACCCGCAGCGGCAGGTCGGCGAAGTCAACCCCCATCTCCTTGCCCGTCTCCGCAATCACCAGCGCATATGACGGCGTGCAGCACAGCACCGTCGAGCCGAAGTCCTGCATGATCTGGACCTGGCGCTTGGTCTGACCGCCAGAGGTGGGAATCACCGACGCCCCGATCAGCTCCGCCCCGTAGTGCGCGCCCAACCCGCCTGTGAACAGCCCGTACCCGTAGCTGTTCTGAACCAGGTCCCCCCGGTGCGTCCCCCCCGCCGACAGCGTCCGCGCCATCACCTCCGCCCACGTCTGCACGTCCCGCCGCGTGTACCCCACCACCGTCGACTTCCCCGTCGTCCCCGAGGACGCGTGGATCCTGACGACCTCCTCCATCGGGACCGCGAACATGCCAAATGGATACGTCTGCCTCAGGTCCTCCTTCGTCGTGAACGGCAGTCGCGCGATGTCCTCGATGCCCCCGATGTCGTCCGGCTTCACCCCCGCCGCATCCAGCTTCTCCCGATAGTGCGGCACCCGCTCGTAGACCCGCGCCACCACCTCCCGCAGCCGCGCCGACTGCAGCTCCTTCAGCCGCTGCGGCGCCATGAACTCCATCTCTCGGTTCCAGCACGGCGTGGTCTGAGCCACTGCGCCCTCTCCGATCACTGCTCCCGGCCGACCTGCGGCCCCGCCGCGGCCAGGACAGCGGTCTTTCCCCTCGCCCGACGCGACGAAACAGCGACGGGGGCCACAGCCTTCGACAGCCCGCCGCGATTCCCCTCCCCGCCCGCCGGGGTCCCCACGCCCGGGGCGATCCTGCTCCCGATTGCGGAACCCTGTCAGGAATCAGCCGTCTGGTCTCCGCGCATCTGTACACGTTCCTTTTGCCTAGAAGCCTCACTTTGGCGGCGGCCAAGGAACTGCTCGCCTGACGCCGCGCCGGCGTCCCCCCCACCTCCCTCGCTTGCCCGCCGCGCCGCCGTTGTGCTATCCTCGGTCCACCGACATCCACCTTGGGAGTTCTCATGGCCGTCACATCCGCCGCGTCCCGCGCGCTGCTCTCCGGCGACGAGGCGATCGCCCGGGGCGCCTTCGAGGCCGGGGCGCGCGTCGCCACCGCCTATCCCGGCACGCCCTCCACCGAGATCCTGGAGGCCCTCGTGCGCTGCCCCGGGGTCGACGCGCGCTGGGCGCCCAACGAGAAGGTCGCCCTCGAGGTCGCGCTCGGCGCGGCTCTCGCCGGCGCCCGCGCCATCGTAGCCATGAAGCACGTCGGCCTCAACGTCGCCTCCGATCCCCTCGTCACCGCCTCCTACGTCGGCGTGCGCGGCGGGCTCGTCGTCGTCACCGCCGACGACCCCGGCATGTTCAGCTCCCAGAATGAGCAGGACAACCGCCACTACTCCCGCCTCGCCAAAGTCCCCATGCTCGAGCCCTCCGATAGCCAGGAGGCCAAGGACTTCACCCTGGCCGCCTTCGACCTCAGCGAGCGCTTCGATACCCCCGTGCTCCTTCGCATCACCACCCGCATCGCCCACGGAAGTTCCCTCGTGGACCTCGGCGAGAGGGCCGAGCGCGACCCGCAGGGATTCCAGCGCGACGTCGCTAAGACCGTCATGGTCCCCGCGAACGCTCGCCGGCGCCACGAGATCGTCGAGGCGCGCATGTCCGACCTCGCCCGGTTCGCCGAGACGGCCCCCCTCAATCGCATCGAGATGTCTGACCGGCGCATCGGCGTCATCTGCTCCGGCGTGGCCTACCAGTATGTCAAGGAAGCGCGGCCTCGCGCCTCCGTGCTCAAGCTCGGCCTCACCCACCCGCTCCCCGTCGGTCTCATCCGCGCCTTCGCCGCCGACGTCGAGCGCCTCTACGTGGTCGAGGAACTCGACCCCTTCCTCGAGGAGCAGATTCGCGCCCTTGGCCTCCGGCTCGCCCATCCGCCCGCCCCTCCCCGCACCGGGGAGCTGTCGCCGGAGGCCGTGGCCCGCTTCCTGGGCGTGCGTCGCCCCGCCCGTCGTCCTTCCCTCCCCGACCTTCCCCCGCGCCCTCCCGTGCTCTGCCCCGGCTGCGGCCACCGCGCCTTGCTCGCCGTCTTGAAGAAGCTCAAGGTCTTCGTCTCCGGCGACATCGGCTGCTACACGCTCGGCGTCCAACCCCCGCTCCAGACCATGGACACCTGTGTGTGCATGGGCGCCTCCATCGGCCTGGCCGTCGGCGCGCAGCGGGCGACCGGCCGCTCCGACAATATGGTCGCCGTCATCGGCGACTCGACCTTCATCCACTCCGGTATCACACCTTTGATCGACCTCGTCTACAATGGCGGCACCACCACGGTCATCATCCTGGACAACGAAACCGTCGCCATGACCGGCCACCAGGACCATCCGGGGACCGGCAGGACCGCGGCCGGGCAGCCCACCCACCGCCTCAGCCTCGAGGATATCTGCCGCGCCGCCGGGGTCCGCCGCGTGACCGTGCTCGACCCCTACGACCTCAAGCAGACCGAGGAGGTTCTTCGCGCTGACATCGCGGCGGCCGAGCCCGCAGTGGTCATCGCCCGCCGCCGTTGCGCACTGCTTGACCGCGAAAGCCGCGGGACGCCCCGGCGCATCGACGCCGAGCGCTGCCTCGGCTGCGGCCGGTGTCTCGCCATCGGCTGCCCAGCCATCGAGGACAACGCCCCGGACGGGCAGCGCCGCAGGGAGCCCGCCATCATCGCCGCGCTGTGCGCCGGCTGCGGGGTCTGCGCGCAGCTTTGCCCTGCGGAGGCCATCCTGGAGGTCGGCGGCGATGCCTAGGGCCGACGTCACGAATGTTGTCATCGCCGGGGTCGGAGGCCAGGGCATCATCCTCGCCAGCGACGTGCTCGCGCGCGCCGCGGTCTGCGCGGGCCGCGACGTCAAGCGCAGCGAAATCCACGGCATGGCCCAGCGCGGCGGATCGGTCACCAGCGAAATTCGCTTCGGCCGCCGCGTCTGGTCCCCCGTCATCGCCGATGGAGAGGTCGACGTCCTCGTCGCACTCGAGATACTGGAGGCCGCGCGCCATGCCCACCGGCTTCGCGAGGGAGGGGCGATCATCGCCTCCAGCCTCCGCATCCGGCCCGCTGTTCGGCCGCCAGGCGCCCCCCCGTATCCTCTGGATATCGACGAGAGGCTCCGCGCGGCCGTAGACAATCTCGTGCTCCTCGACGCACCAGCCCTTGCCGCTCAGGCCGGAAACGCGCGGGCCGCCAACACCGTGCTGCTGGGCGCGCTCTCGTGCTGGCTCGACCTTCCGCCGGACGCCTGGCACCGCGCGCTGGAGGGCTCCCTGCGCCCCCAGCTGCTCGATGCAAACCTCCGCGCCTTCGACCTGGGCCGCCGCGCAGCCGGGAGGCCGGCGTGACCGCCGACCGCGGCGAGCCCGCCCGCGTCGTCTGGGCCATCGACCTGGGCGGCACGAACACCAAGCTCGGCGTCGTCAGCGCCGACGGCCGCATCCTTGCCCAGGCGGCGTTCCCCACGCGGCCGCCTCGCGGAGGCGACGACTGGGCCAACGAGGCCGCCGCAGCCCTCCGGGGGCTCGCCCAGCAGGCCCGCGTCGCGGGCATCCACGCCCTCGGCATCGGCGCCCCGGGCCCGCTCAGCGTCCGCCAGGGAGTCCTCACCAATCCCCTCCCCAACCTGCCCGGCTGGCAGGGATACCCTATCTGCGCCGCCCTCACTGCCCGCCTCGGCGCGCCCGCGCGCCTCGACAACGACGCCAACGTCGCCGCCCTGGCCGAGCACTGGCTCGGCGCCGGCCGCGGCGTCGACAACCTCATCGTGCTTACCTTGGGCACCGGCATCGGCTCCGGCATCATCGCCGAGGGCCGTTTGCTCCACGGCTTCTCCGACAACGCCGGCGAGCTCGGCCACTGCTCCATCAACTACCGCGGCCCCCGTTGCGTCTGCGGCAACCGCGGCTGCATCGAGCTGTACGCCTCCACCGACGCCCTCGTCCGCCGCTACCGCACGAATCGCCGCCGGGCCGGCCGGCCCCTCCCGCCCCGCGCCGACATCACCCCCTACGCCATCTACCGGGCCGCGCAGGCCGGGGAGGCCGCCGCGCAAGAAACCTTCGCACAGACCGGTCGCTTCCTCGGCATGGCCATCGCCAGCTTCGTGCACGCCTTCAATCCCGAGCTCGTCGTGCTCGCCGGCGGAGTGGCCCAGGCCGCCGAGTTCATGCTCGCCGCCACCCGAGAGGTTGTCTTCGACCGCATCTATCCAGATCACAAGGTTGGCCTGCGTATCGAGGCCTCGCCCCTCGGCGAGGCCATGGGCCTGCTCGGCGCCGCCCGGCTTGCGCTGACCGCCCCCTAGCCGCCCGGGTTCCCCGCCTCCCTCACACTTCGCCCTCGTCGGTCCGGCCGAATATGGAAAAACTGGCCGGGCTCTGCCGCACCCATCAGCGACAGCGTGAGCATTCGGAAAAAGACCATCCTCATCACCGCCGCGACGATCGCGGGGGTACTCGTCCTCCTCTACGTCACTTCCTCCGCGATCGTGGGCCGCAGCTTCGCGCAGTTGGAGCAGGAGAGCGCGCGCCTGGCCCTCTTCCACGTCATCAGCGCCGTGCGCGCCGACATCGACGCGCTCGACGCCACCGTCACCGACTGGGCCGCGTGGGATGACACCTACGCCTTCGTCCACAACCCCAGCCGCCGCTACGCCGAGTCGAACCTCACCGCCGACAGCCTCGCCGCCCTTCGCGTCGCGTACATGGTGTTCGTCGACGCCTCCGGCCGCATCGTCTTCACCAGAGGAATCAACCTGGACACCCGCGAGGACGCCGAGGTCCCCCCCGACCTGATTGCACAGCTGCGCCCGGAGGGCTCGCTGCTTCGACGCTCGCGCGCCGCCGGCGTGCTGCTCGCCGGCGGCGCGCCACTACTGGTCGCCGCCGAACCCATCCTCACCAGCCGAATGGAAGGTCCCCCGGCCGGCACGCTCGTGTTCGCGCGTCCGCTCAGCCGCGCGTTCCTCGACGCCCTGGCCGCCCGCGACGACATCGCCCTCGACACCAGCCCGTGGAAGGATGATGCGCCGCTCGATGGAAGCACGGCCCTGCGCCAGCGACTGAGCCAGGCCGGCTGGGCCCTCCGGCCGCTCGACGACAACCGCATTGCCGCTTACGGCCTGCTGCGCGATTTCGGCCGCCGGCCGGCCCTGGTCGTCCGTGCGGTGATGCCCCGCCGCATACACGCC
>Ga0123519_10002932_pt1 | contig 28557 bp, 21 predicted proteins | sample YelNatPaOPRAMG02_FD_87396 | JGI IMG/M metagenome (GOLD analysis project Ga0123519, IMG submission 87396) | Hot spring microbial communities from Yellowstone National Park - Yellowstone National Park OP-RAMG-02 (version 2) | ecosystem: Environmental > Aquatic > Thermal springs > Hot (42-90C) ...
ACCGACCAACAGCTTCTTTGCTCTTAAAACCAGTAATTTCCTCTCCAGCTTTATTTATAAAAGTAATCTTACCATCATTATCTGTTGTAAACACACCATCAGCAATACTGTTAAGAATCACATAAAAGAATTTGTCAGGTTCTTTTCCTCTGTAATACTTCTGGACAGATTTCATAACTTTAGCCCTTGGTGTAATTTATAAATTAGTATAGTTTGCATCCTTATATCAATTCATACTTTTTGTTCTTCCTTTTCAAAACAAGGGATACAAAGTGTCTTTCCATCGAATCTTCTTGTTCGAGATTCCATAGTCATCTCTCCACAGCTTTCACATTTAAGACTTTGTAAAATACGGGCAGGTCTGGGGAGAGGAAAGACAGGTTGTTTAATATCAAACATTTTTTCCAACTCAATATTCATATACTCCTCAATAAGTAACCTTCTTAAATTCTGCACTTGATCTCGATCCTCATCAGTTGCTATACCCTTTAGTATTTTTTGATTCAATAAAAAGAGCTCCTTTCCTATCTCTCCTGAGGCTTCAGGCTTAAGAACAGCGCGAAATCCCTTATTTTCGTTTCGATCGAAAAAATTGAATGCCATCTTCCCATAATCCTTATGAATGAGATTCCCTTTACCAAATGTGCACCCAGTTATAAATTGGATAGCATCTACCCCACACATATCTGTTTCAACAATGGCCACAAGATCTGCCTTTTCAGGTGTACCAAGCTTTTTAAGTGCAAGCTCGGCTGCCCTCATTCCAATGGCAAGTCCAGGACATGAATGCCCATGAAAAGAGATTGTTTTCTCAATTAACTCTTTATTTAAGGAAAATGCCATAGATTTCCTCCTTTTATTCATATATTTTTTATCTATTTAAAAATATAACAAATTATTGCCCTTTCTTCGAAGATTTAATCTATTGATTGCCTATAAGGTCGTAATATAAGGCAGGTTATAAAAGAGTGTGAAAAACTAAACCTCCACTATATTGTTAAAGACTTATACCGAAGAAACATTTATCTTCCTCATAGCTTCTTCAAAAAGCTCTTTTAATTTTCTCGATTCATGATAAAGCTTAAGGAGGGTTTCTGACAAATCTTCCATTCCCAGAGAGGATACCTTTTCTGCCCATATTTTATAATTCTCTGCATGTTCATCATTATGTTCCATCCAATGAGGAATCAATTTTTTTAATTTCTCAATATCATTCATATTGGTTTTCTCCATATTTATATTAAATAACAATTTAATTATATCATTTCAAGCTTAAAAAATTTACTTGTCACTTTTCCTACATCATAAAAACTAATGATTTCATGTTATGTTATTGATGGAAGGGGATAAAATAGGTTATTAATGGTTTTGAAATTTTTTGGAGATTTTGATATTGTGTTTGAGGTTAATATGATTGAAAAAAGATTTAAGATTGAAAGATTGGATGAGGTTTCACTTAAGAAGCTCAAAGAACTATCAAGGCTTGCAAGAGGAGACATTCTAAAAATGACAACTCTTGCAGGCTCGGGACATCCTGGCGGATCAATGTCTTCAATAGATTTTTATCTTGTGCTTTATTTATATGCAAATGTAGATCCCAAGAATCCTTATGATCCAGATAGGGACCGAATAATAATAAGCCACGGACATACTTCCCCAGGTGTTTATGCTGCGCTTGGGAGAGTAGGTTTCTTCCCCATTGAAGAAGCAATTATAAATTTTCGAAAGGCAGGAAGTCCTTTTGAAGGTCATGTGGAGAAAAGTGTTCCAGGTGTGGAGTGGAATACAGGTAATCTTGGACAAGGGTTATCGGCAGGATGTGGGTTTGCATTGGGAGCAAAAATACTTAAAAAAAATTTTCATGTATTTGTTACTATGGGATGTGGTGAGCAACAAAAAGGACAAATCTCTGAGGCTCGAAGATTTGCTATAAAATATAAGCTTGATAACTTAACTGTCATCATTGATTACAATGATAGACAGATTAGTGGCAAAACCCATGAGATAATGCCTCAGAATATTAGAAAGAACTTTGAATCAGATGGATGGCATGTGATTGAAATTAATGGTCATGATTTTGAAGAAATCTACTTATCCCTTCGTCAGGCTATTCTTTCGGGATATCCAACAGCCATCCTCGCCCATACTGTTATGGGTAAGGGAGTCTCTTTCATGGAAGGAAAAGAGGAATATCATGGAAGGGCCCTTAATTTAGAAGAATATAAAATTGCGATAAAAGAGTTAGGTTTGGAAGATGATCTGGAGGTTTATCGCCAAATTCGTGAGAAGCGTTTAGAACAATATTCAGAAAAAAAATTTATAATTAAAATTCCTTCAATTAAAACCGGAATGCCAAGAGATTATACTCTGGGTGATAGACTCGATAATCGAACTGCATTTGGAAACGCCTTGATTGATATTGCAGAACAAAATTTAACAAAAGATGGTAATCTAATGATGGCTGTTTTTGATTGTGATCTTGCATCATCTGTAAAAACAGCAGGCTTCGCAAAAAAATTTCCTAATAATTTTTTTCAAGGGGGCATCCAAGAGCATAATACTGCCACCATTGCTGGAGCTATCTCTACACTTGGAATCGTTTCTTTCTTTGCTGATTTTGGAGTATTTGGTATTGATGAAACTTATAATCAGCATCGTCTAAATGATATAAACGAAACAAATCTGAAACTCATTGTTACCCATAACGGACTTGACGTAGGAGAGGATGGAAAAACACACCAATGCATTGACTATATTGGAGTCATGAGAAACCTGTTCGGTTTTAAGATAATTGTTCCTGCAGATCCTAATCAAACAGATCGAGTAATTAGATATATTTCAAACACACTTGGGAATTTTGTTGTTGTGATGGGTAGATCACCCAATCCTGTAATACTTACTGAGGATGGAAACCCATTTTATGGAACTCCCTATGAATTTAAATATGGTAAAGTAGATCTTGTCCGTCATGGTAAAGACGCTACAATCATTACAATGGGAGGCATGCTTTGGCGAGCTATAAAGGCTTGGGAAATGTTAAAAGAAAAAGGAATATTGGTTCAAATACTTAATATTTCATGTCCTAAGGATCTTGATGTCGAAGCCATTCTTTTGGCTTCAAAAACAGGAATTCTTATAACCTATGAGGATCATAATATTCATACAGGACTTGGAAGCCTAATAGCCAATATATTAGCTGAAAATCAAGTATCTACAAGATTCCGTAAAATGGGGATTAAAAATTATGGAGCATCTGGAAAACCTGGGGATCTTTATAAAATCCAAGGGCTTGATGTAGAAAGCCTGGTACAAACTGTTTTAGATGAAATTAAATTGAAATAAAAGAAAATCATTCATGGATATTCTTATTTTTGATATGGATGGAGTTTTAATTGATGTTTCAGGGTCTTATCGTAAAACAATAAAAAAGAGTGTCCAAATCTATCTTCAATCATGCCTTGGCTTTTACCTTAAAGGGAAAAATCCCATCACCAATGAAGAAATTTCTCTTTTTAAATCTGTTGGAGGTTTTAATAATGATTGGGATCTAACTTCAGGAATTCTTTTATATCTATTTTCCATCTCAGGACTCCCACCATTAAAAAAGAAAAAGCCTTTCTCCTTGATTGAGGAAATTTCCTCATTTCTCCAAGAAGAAACATCTAAATTTCAATTAAATTCAGTAAACTTATTTAAGCGAAAAAACATTAAAAATTTTCTAAATAAGGTAAAATCCTATGGCGGAGGAATAAAAGGAATTCGCTACACTTTAAGTAATTTATGGGATGGGTGGCTTTATGGAGAAGGAGATCTAAATAGAGAAAATCTTGTTAAACGGATTTTTCAAGAAATATATCTGGGTTCGAAGTTTCGTGAATTATATAAACTTGACCCAATCTTTTATCATGGGAAAGGAAAATATCTTAATGAAAGACTATTAATTCCAAGAAGGATTTTGCTCACCCTTGGAAACAGTGTAAAAATGGGTATTGCCAGTGGTAGACCTCGTTTTGAAGCTGAACTCGTTTTAAAAAGATTTAAACTACTCCCTCTTTTTAGTAGTATTGTTACCCTGGATGATTGCATCCAGGAGGAAGAAAAACTATATAAAAAGATAGGAAGAAGATTGTCTCTAACAAAACCTCATCCTTATTCAATCTTAAGGGTCATAAAAGAAATAGGCCTTAAAAACCCAAAAAGTGGATATATAGGAGATATAGTTGATGATATGGTAGCAGCAAATTTGGCAAAAAAAGAGACCGAGATAATAGCTATTGGTTTTATAAATCGCCGAAAATGTAGAAATGTTATCAAGGATTCTTTAATTAATGCAGGAGCAGATATGATTATTGAAAGGCCAGAAGATTTACTGAAATTAATAACCCTATAAAATATTTTTCTCTTCTTGACATTCTCTTTTATATTTCCTATGATTCAATTCAAAAAAGGATAAAGGGGGAATTGAAATTGGAAATTGAGAACATTAAAACTGATGTTTTATGTGTTGGTGGAGGAATTGCAGGATTGATGGCTGCTATAAGGGCAAGGGATCTTGGAGCAGACGTCATAATAGCCGAAAAAGGGGTAACAAGGTTTAGTGGTTCAGCCCGTATTGGAAACGATCACTTCTGGTGTTACATCCCAGAGTACCATGGCAATGATATAAATGCATTTATAAAAGAATGTATGCTTACTCAACTTGGAAATATGCTTTCAAACCTGAGCTATCCGATTATTCGCACATGGTTAGAGAATTCACATGAGATTGTAAAACTATGGGATAGTTGGGGAATACCTATGAAAAAGGATGGTAAGTATGATTTTTCTGGTCATTCATTCCCAGGAAGAATAATGACTCATCTAAAATATAAGGGCAGAATGCAAAAACCCATATTGACTGATCAGGCTTTAAAGAGGGGTGTTAAGATTATGGATAGAGTGATGGTTTTTGAACTTCTTGGAGACAAACAAGGAATAACAGGTGCATTGGGTATGGATACTCGGCAGGGACGATTGATTAAATTTCAAACAAAAACTGCAATACTTGGGACAGGTGCAGTAATCAGATTATATCCTGGAGTAACCCCTGCTCTGATGGGCAATAATATAAGACCTTTCACTTCTACAGGTGATGGCCGAGCCATGGCTTACCGAATTGGAGCCGAGCTATTCAACGTTGAACTCTTTAGTCGCCATGCAGGGGTCAAGAATTTTTGCCGCTCGGGCCAGGCAACTTGGTCAGGTGTCTGTAGAGATCCTGATGGAAAACCTATTGGAAAATATATTGAAAAACCTAATATAAAATATAGTGATATGATTATAGAGGTTGATAAACAGATTTTTGAACGTTATCATGAGGCTGGCAAAGGACCAATTTATATGGATTGCAGAGGTCTTTCAGAATCAGATTACGCCTATCTAAGAGAAGCACTACTGAATGAGGGAAATATCGCATTGATTGAACATTTTAAAGAAGAAGGAATCGATCTAATGAAAAACCAGATAGAGTTTTCTACTTATGAATTCAGATATCTGGGCCGAATTGCTATGAACGAACATACAGAAACCTCTATCCCTGGGCTTTATACTGCAGGAGATGAATCCACCTTCAGCATTTCGGGAGCAGCAGTTTTTGGTTGGCTTAGCGGTGAACAAGCAACAAGATATATAAAAAATATAGACTTTAGATCAGGAGAAAAAGATTCAGATAACATAGAAAAGCAAAAACTTATGATTTCATCAATGAAGAGTGAATCATATGGTTATGATTGGAAAGATGCAAATCTTGCACTTCAACATACACTTGCTGATTATGCTGGCGCAATTAAATCAGAGGCTACACTCACTGCTGGTCTTTCACACCTACGTCGCCTCCGAAAAAAATTAGACAATTCACTTAGAGCTCGTAATCCATGGGAACTTATTCGTTGCCTTGAAGTCAGAAATCTTTATGATCTTGGAGAGATAACATTTATTGCTGCCTTGGAGAGAAAGGAATCAAGAGGAATGTTTAAACGAAGTGACTATCCTTACACTGATCCTTTACTTAATGGGAAAGTCCTTATTATAAAAAACAGTGAAGGGAAACCAATAACTGAATGGAGAGAAATGGGAGGTTAGAGATGCCACCTGAAATAGACTATTCTAAATGTACAGGCTGTGGTATATGTAAGGATACTTGTTCAGAGGATGTGTTTTTTGGCCCTGATATTGTTGAACCTGATGGGATTTCAAAACCAAAGGTTACATATCCTGAGTCTTGTTTCCATTGCTACTTATGTGTAGAGCAATGTCCCTCAGGTTCAATAAAAATTAGGATCCCATTGGTCATGCATGTTCCTTATAAATAAAAACAATAAATTATTTTACTTGAAATAACATCTATGAGCTGAAGATAAGAGGATTAATTTTAAGAGGAATTTTTTGTTTTGCATTAAAATTTATTTTCAAGTTAATTTTTCGTGATAAGGTTCTAACCTCCAATTCATGAAAAAATATTTCCTTATCATTTATATTCTATCTAAGATTCTATAAAAGATCTATCTGAGGAATTTATAAATTTTTAAAAATTTATGTAATTAATTGAAATTATTAATAATTTATATGCCTAATGATTATGCATTTTGCTCTGAATATGGCCTTTTCGCATTGCTAAAAAACAAATTATACATTTTTTCCACAACCTTTTAACAATGGTTGTGAGGATCTCTCTTAACCTATTGAGATCACTTTTATTATGATTTAATTTTACATTTAAGGATAAAATTAACCCAATTAGTAGAAAACCTAAAAACTAAATATGGTGTTTTTAATAGACCAAAATGGAGACTATTGAATATTTTTCTAATTTTATACAAAAAATCGGTGCTCCAAATTTTTTGGTTATTGCCATCGTATTAATTTTAATTTGGCTTCTAATTTCAGGAATAAGAAGAGGCTTAAAAAAAGGTAGGGACTATGAAAATAATAATGGAGGAAAAGAATAATTTAAATTTATACTTTCTCTAAATACTCGATCGCCTCACCAAGACTTATAACATTTGCATATTTTTGATGAATATCGAAAAGGTTAATTTTGTGTGTCACTTCTCCACGATCAAATGTACAATCCTCAATAACAGCAACTCGAAATCCATAGGAAAATGCATCGACTACAGATGCGCGAATACATCCACTTGTTGTTGTTCCACAAACAAGAAGTGTATCAACTCTTCTCCAGTTTAGATGGCTTATCAGAGGTGTACCAAAAAAGGCACTTGCTCTTTGTTTGTATATGACAACGTCTCCCTCCATAGGTGATATTTCCTTAACAATCATCATATGTTCAGATTTAGACTTTAATATCCCTTCCCTTGCAGATTTTGTTGCTCCAATATTTGCTGATTCCGGTCTAAATTCTGAAGCTGTATAGAAAATAGGAATTTTCTTAATTCGAGCCTTTTCAAGTAAAATTTTAATTCCTTTCAAACATCTCCATCCAATCTCTCCACAGCTTAGTGGAAATCTCTTTATAGATTCAAGAATCGGTTCAGGTTTATCACCAATAAATTCATAGGTAACATCAATCACAATTACGGCCGGTCTTTTACCTAATTTAATTTCTTTTCCAAAACCCGATATTTCATAGACCTTTTTATCCTGCTCTGTCAAAATATCATCCCATATCCTCTTTTTCATTTGTTCTCCTTTTATTTCTAAGAATTTAATCTAAAATCTGTTTATTCACGAGATTATTTTACTCCCTTTTATCATTTTCCATGAGAGGATAAAAGAGAGAGTTAATGCAATAAGCATTCCCGACATTGAAAATAAAAAGAATAATAATATAATTCTTTCCTTCATCAAGGCATATCTTGCTTCAAGCATTCCAACATAAAGCATCCCTACAATATTATTCTCGATATCCCTTATTGGTTCATAAGCTGTAATATACCAATCATCAACTACAAATGCCCTTTGAATCCATGGAACTCCTTTCTCAAGAACTTCTTCTCCAACCTCTTTCATGGCACGTGTGCCAATTGCCCTTTTACCTTCTTTATCTATGACATTTGTTGATATTCTTAAATCACCCAAAAAGATGGTAGCGGTTCCAATATCCTTACCTCTATATTTTGCACCAGGGAAAACAACATTTTTAATTAAATCTACAATTTCATAATTCCGATTAAGCAAGACTCCTCCAATAATTGCACCTAAGATTTCACCATTAAAATCTTTTATAGGATAAGCTGATTTTAAAACCATTGCTCGTGTTTCCTCTTTTTCCTCAATTGGCTTGGCTTTTGGAGTTGGAATTAACTTGAAAAAAGCCCTTTTTTCCAAATCTTCACCCTCCTTAGATAGATCATCTTTTTGAATAACATAAGTTCCTGAAATATTATTCCCTTCAAGTGCCTTTTTTACAAATATATCATGAATTAAACTATCTCCATAGGATTTTGGATGATGTACCCTGTAAATGACTATTCCCTTTTTATCCACCAATGTCAAAAAATCAAGCCCTTCCTCTTTCATAAGGTTTAATAGTTCTCCCCGAATTCCTGATACATCCCTTTTTTTTATTGAATTTTTTAAGACATGTCTAATCGATGCCCAATGGATGACTCTATCGATTTCCTTTATCTTCGAATTATAAATCCATCTTGCTGTACTTAAATGTTCTTTTACCCTCTCTTGAGCTTCAAAAATAATCTGGTTATTAATCAGATAATTGACAATAATACTTGTTAAAACGCCTATCGCACAGGCGAACGCAAGAAAAAATATAGCCAATTGAGATTTTGTAAAAATCTTCATAAGTTACAGAATATCAAAAAAAATTTAAAAAGTAAAGAAAAAAACTTGATATAAATTCTTTTTTCTGCTAAAAATATTGTGAAAAAATTCATAAATAATCATTAAGAAAGGAGGCCTTCAATGGGTAAATTTGATGCCATATATGAAGAATATATGAGGCGAAGGAAAGAAATACTTGCAATGGGAGGAGAGAAAGAATTAGCAAAACGTCGTGAAAAGGGTCAGACAAATGCTCGAGAGAGGATTGATATGTTGCTTGATCCTGGCACTTTTACAGAGGTTGGAACCTTTGTGACTCACAGACAGCATGAATTTGGAATGGCAGGAAAACTTGTACCTGCAGAAGGTGTTGTTACAGGATATGGGAAAGTTAATGGTCGTTGGGTAGTAGTTGCCTCGGAAGATTTTACTTCCATGGCTGGTTCTTTTGGTGAATATCATGGAAAGAAGTTTGTTTGGGCGCTTGATTTTGCAAAAGAAAAGGGATGGCCTTTTATTGGAATAAACGATTCTGGTGGTGCGAGACTTCAAGAAGGAATGGATACTCTCGAATCCTATGGGTGGACTTTTAGAGCGCAGATCCTTGCTTCTGGAATTATTCCACAGATTGCCTTGCTTCTCGGTCCATGTCTTGGGGGACAGGCATATCATCCTATTATGAATGATTTTCTCATTCAAAGTAAAAAAACAGGCTTTATGGGGATTGCTGGTCCAGCATTTGTAAAGACTCAAACAGGTGAAAATATCACTCTTGAAAAACTCGCAGGTTGGGAAGCTCATGCAATCAAGTCAGGGGGAACTCATATTGTTGGAGAAGATGATAAGGAATGTATAGAACTATGTAAAAAGCTCTTATCTTATCTACCATCCAATAATAAAGAAAAACCACCGAGAGTTGAAACCAATGATGATCCAAATCGAATCATTCCCGAACTTGATGAGTTTTTACCCGATCCTGATCTCCGAATTCCCTATGATATGTACCCTCTGATTGAAATGGTCGTTGACAAAGGTACCTTTTTTGAGATTCATAAATACTTTGCAAGAAATATCATTGTTGGTTTTGCACGTTTCAATGGCATGGTTGCTGGTATTGTGGCCAACCAACCAAAGGTTTTGATGGGAGGATTGGATTGTGATGCCTCAGATAAATTGGCAAGGTTTGTTCGATTCTGTGATTTATTTAATATTCCTTTAGTAACTTTTGTTGATTGCCCTGCATTCTGGATTGGTTCTTCACACGAATGGAAAGGCATTTTACGACACGGAGCTAAAACCCTATTCGCGTGGGCTGAAGCAACTGTTCCTCTGATTTCAATCATTATTGGAAAATCATATGCCGGAGCACATTATGCTATGCTTGATAAAAGCATTGGTGCAGATCTTGTTTTTTCCTGGCCAACAGCTAAAGTCAATATTGTTGGTGCTGAAACTGCAGCAAGCGTCATTTTTGCAAAAGAGATAAAATCTTCACCAAATCCTGAAGAAACAGCAAAGACACTAATTGCTGAATATCGTAAAAAATATGAGCATGCATATCAACCTGCACAGAGAGGATATACAGATGATATTATAATGCCGCATGATACAAGAAAATATATCTGTGCAGCACTTGAAATCTTGCAGAATAAACAAGTTGCACGTCCCTGGAAAAAGTATTCTAACATAAACCTCTAATCCTTAACCCTTCGTAGGCGGGCTTTTGAACCACCTACGAAGGGTGATAATCATACATTCCTCTTTTTGGAAATCATATTTATTCTATTTTTAAGAGAATTTATGTGTGAACACTTTCACTAAATATAATTTATTTATAATTTTCAAATAATTAGGGGATTTTTTATGAATTAATTTTTATTTATAGAATCGAACTTTTTTCCTTGACAAAATTTTGGGAATAATTTAAAAAGTCTTAGTGAATATTTTCTCATATTAACCTTAGGAGTTTAAAATTGTTTAAAAAGTCAGATGTTGTTATTATAGGCGGAGGAATTTCAGGAATAACGAGTGCACTCGAATTAAAAGAATTAGGTTTTAAAAGTACTATAATTGAAAAAGAGGCTTCTATTGGGGGATTAAGCGCAAGTTTTTGTTGTAAGGCATCCGAGTCATGTAATAAATGTTTTTCTTGTGTGGTTGATAAAAAAATTTTTGAAATCAATACCAATAAAATAAATATTTTTACTAACACTAAACCTATTGCCCTAAATGGATCCCCTGGGCAATATATGCTCACTATAAAGAGGGGAAAAGAGAAATTGCAAATAGAATGTTCGGCAATTGTCATTGCCAGTGGAATAGAGCCATATGATGCAACTAAAAAAGTTGAATATGGTTATGGTAGGTTTAAAAATGTTATCACAGCAAAAGACCTTGATGAAATGCTTCGAAAAAAAGGAACTATTATTCGTCCTTCAGATGGAAAAATCCCACAAAATGTTGCATTCTTTCAATGCGTAGGGAGTCGTGATGAATCAATAGGAAACCTTTATTGTTCTCAGGTTTGCTGTGCATATGCCTTACGTCTGATTAAGTCTTTAAGACATAATTATCCGCAAATAATGTTCACTTTTCTTTACATGGATATACAACCTGCAGGAATTTCATTTAAAAAGTTTCTCAACTCATGTCAAGCTGACAAAGGGATTCGTTTTATAAGAAGCCTACCCTCAAAGGTTTATTACTCACCTAAAACTGAAAATCTGAGAGTGAGATTCATAAATCCAGATATTGGGGATGTAGTTGAAGAAATTTTTGATATGATTATTCTTTCAGTTGGGATTTCCCCTGGCAAAGAATCGAATCAAATTTCACAAATCTTTGGGCTTTCCTTTTCTGAAGATGGTTTCTTGAAAGAACCACCATACGAAAAAGGAATCTTTCTTGCAGGAGCCTGTAAAGGACCAAAAGATATCGAACGTTCTATAATTGATGCAAAATCAACTGCATTTAAAGTACAAAATTTTTTAAGAGGATTAAATTAAATGGGACAAATCGCTGTTTTCATTGATAGGATGCGTCAAACGATTCCAAACTCTTTTATAGAAAAGCTCCATCCCATAATAAAAGAGATTCCTGAAATTGGTTTTATTTCAGTGGAAGAAGACCTCACCTCCTCAGATGCAATTCAAAGAATGTCTAAACGCCTTGAGCAAGGCAGTGTTGATAGAATGATTATCATAGGTGGAAGTCCAAAAAATTATGAATCCTCTTTTCACAGGTTTGGTTTCACCACCCCTTTGAATCCCTATCAATTCAGCGTAGCCAATATCAAACAACAGTCTCTATGGAATTTACCAGAAGAAGAAAGCCTAAAGAAGACTAAAGAGATAATACTAAAAAGTATTCGTATAGTCTCCCTATCTAAACCTATTCATACTCAAACAATCCCTATTAATCCAGAAGTATTGATTATTGGAGGAGGGATTGCTGGTATTTCTGTTGCATTGGCGCTTGCTCAATCAGGGATTCATGTTAATCTTATTGAGAAAGAAAAGGTTCTTGGTGGAGGTATGAATGAATTAAGAATATTCTACCAAGATCTGGGAGATGCACAAAAATGGCTGGAAGAAAAGATTTCTGATGTCACAAGTAATCAAAATATCAACCTATTTACTCAAACTGAATTAATATATCTCAAAGGTCATATAGGTCGTTTTGAAGCGAAAGTGCGAAAATTTGATGAAACTGAAATTATATTACACCCTTCTTTGATTGTTGTAGCAACAGGTTTTAAGAGAGAAATCCAGAGAGAAGGAATATTTGCTCATCGCAGAGTAGTAACCTTTTCGGAGATTGAAAAATTAATCTCTGAGACAAAAGCCCCTCCCCTTTACTGGGATGGAAGAGAGATTCAAACAGTGACATTCATTATTGATAGGGTAAATGAGGATATTAAGATTGACTCCATCAATGCAATAAAGCAAGCTCTCCTTCTCCAAAATAGGTTTGAGTGTCAAGTAATAATATTATGTAAAGATGTAAAAGTCTCATCAGATGGAATGGAAAGGCTTTATCGTAGGGCAAGACAAGAAGGTGTTATCTTTTTCAAGTATGAAGAACCTCCAAAATTATCCCTTGTAAACGGCCAATTCCAAATAGATATAAAAGATACTTCTGTAATTAAAAAAGAGGATCAGTGGTCTGTTTCAATTCTTTCAGATCTTATTGTTTTAAGTGAGTCCTTCAAACCAAACCCTTCTAATGAAAAAATCTCAAGACTCCTTGGTATTCATCTTGGAGATAATGGTTTCCTAATGGAAGATAATCCTCAACTTCTCAGAATTCGCTCAAATCGCCGAGGGATATTTATTTTGGGTGGGTGTAGATTTCCTCAAACACTATCAGAAACATTGATTGAGGGTAATGCTGTTTCGGAGGAAGTAATAAGGTTTTTGAGAAATGGAACCTACACTTATGAGCTATCTGTAGCAGAAGTTGATCCCCAAAAGTGTGCATTATGTTATACCTGTCCGAGGGTTTGCCCACACTCCGCAATTACAATAGAAAAATATGCAGAGAGAAATATATATATTACTTATGGTATTCCAGAGCAAAACCAATGGCCAGCAGCCAAAGTAGATCCTGCCGCCTGTTTTGGATGCGGAATCTGTGTTGGAGAATGTCCTGCAAAGGCTATTACTCTTCGTCATCAACCTGATGAATTAATTCTCACACAGATGGGAATAAATTATAAACATAATTCATGAATGATAATTTTAGGTAAATTGGTGGAGAAAAAGATATGGTAGATTTTGATCCTAAAATAATTGCTTTCTGTTGTGATCAATCTGGCTATCCTTCGCTCGATATGGCTAATAGCCTGAGATTAAACTTTCCAAAAAATGTTGAAATAGTCCGTGTGCCATGTGGAGGCCGAATTGAAGCCCATCATCTACTTAGGGCCTTAGAGACGGGGGCAGATGGTGTAATTCTTTTCATCTGTTATGAAGAAAATTGTCAATTCCTCCGCGGGAATCTTCGTGTTAAAGGTCGTATTTTATATCTCCATAAAATTTTGGAAAAGATTGGTATTGAAAAAGAGAGAATTGAGGTTTGTTATCTTGCTACAAATAATGGGGTAAAATTGATTGAGGCACTTAATAGGAAGGCAGAAGAATTGAAAAGATTAGGACCGAATCCATGTAAATAGTAAATTTTTCATGAGAATCGGATTTAGTGTTCATAATTTTAATGGAGGGAAAAATGATTAAGGCTGAACAGAAACCTATAGATGAGATTCTTAGATCGATCGATCCTTACAATAAAATCCTCCTCTCTGGATGTGGAGCTTGTGTTACTGTCTGCCATGCTGGAGGAGAAAAAGAGGTTGGACTTCTTGCTTCTGCACTAAGAATGGCAAGAAAGAAAATTGGAAAACCATTAGAAGTCCTCGAAGCTACTGCCCCACGCCAATGCGAACCTGAATTTGCCCTTGAGTTTTCAGAAATGATTGAAAAGGTTGAAGCAGTGGTATCCCTTGCCTGTGGGGTTGGAGTCCAGACTCTTGTTCGCCATTTTCCCAAAATGCCTATATTCCCTGGAGTAAATACAACATTTTTAGGCGAAACTATAACTCATGGTCTCTGGGAAGAACGTTGTCAAGCCTGCGGGAATTGCATACTTGATAAAACAGGTGGAATCTGTCCTATTTCACGTTGTGCTAAACAGCTCTTAAATGGACCATGTGGAGGATCCTCAAAAGGAAAATGCGAAATCAAAAAAGAGGCTGATTGTGCTTGGCAGCTTATATACGATCGTCTAAATGCATTGGGACAGCTTCATAAATTGGAGGAGATTATCCCAGCAAAAAGGTGGGGAGTGGAATCCCGAGATAGTGGACTAAGAAGAATCATAAGGGAGGATCTTAAGATATGAAGGCAGGAAGCAATCTTGAAAAGATTTTATCAAAAGGGCTATTTGCAGTAACAGGAGAGTTGGGTCCTCCAAAGGGAAATGATGTTAGTGTAGTAAAACGAAAGGCTGATCTCTTAAGAGGATATGTAGATGCTGTCAATATTACAGATAATCAGACAGCCATTGTTCGTATGTCAAGCATCGCTACTTCAACACTTCTTCTTCAGATGGGAATTGAACCAGTAATGCAGATGACCACACGAGATCGCAATCGAATCGCAATTCAAAGTGATATATTTGGAGCTACTGCCTTAGGTATAAAAAATATTCTTTGCCTTACAGGTGATCATCATACATTTGGAAATCAGGTAGATTCAAAAAATGTTCATGATATCGATTCTATTCAACTCATTGATTGTGTAAAAACTATGAGGGACCAAGGAACACTCATGGGTGGAGAAGAAAAGATCGAGGGAAAGATCGAGCTCTTCATAGGAGCAGCCGAGAACCCATTTGCAGATCCATTTGAATTCAGGGTTATAAGATTAGCTAAAAAGATAAAGGCTGGTGTAGATTTCATTCAAACTCAATGTATTTATGATATGAAACGATTCAAGGAATGGATGAAGATGGTTCGCGATCGGGGGCTTCATGAAAAGGTCCATATACTTGCTGGAGTCACTCCACTTAAATCTGGAGGTATGGCTCGATACATGGCAAAAAATGTTTCGGGAATTATCATTCCCGAAGAAATCATTGATAGAATTGTTAAGGCAAAAAAACCTGCTGAAGAGGGAATCAAACTTTGTGTAGAGCAAATTCAGGAATTGAAGGAAATAGAAGGAATCCATGGAGTTCATATTATGGCTATAGAATGGGAACAAATGGTAAGTCAGATTACTGAAATGGCTGGATTATTGCCTCGGCCTAAGATAGAATAATTTTATAAAAATGATAATATTCAAAATTCAGATAAACTTCGATCCATAGATTCTAATCTTCTATTGCTAAAGAGTTTGCCAAAATAAACTCCCAAAATGGGAGAAAATTAAAGAAAATGGGAGAATAAAAATGACCTTTAAGGAATGCCTGGAGTCGGGGAAGTTTTCTATTGTTGTCCAACTCCAACCCCCGAAAGGGATTGATCTTTCAGAAATTTACGAAAGTGTTGAACGTTTAAAGGGAAGAGTAGATGCGATCAATATCCCTGATCTTCAACATGCAATCATGAGACTGGGTTCTCTATCGGTTTGTGCCCTTCTTCGTGAAAAAGGATTGGAAGTAATCTTTAATCTTTCCTGTAGTCATCGAAATCGACTGGCTCTCCAATCTGAGCTTCTTAATGCTTATGTTTTAGGGATAAAAAATGTGCTAATTATTCAAGGAGAACATCCCTCAATTGGAGACCATTTTGAAGCAAAACCTGTCTTCGACCTTGATTTGATGGGACTGCTCGGAGCTGTAAAACGACTTCAAGAAGGGTATGACCTTATGGGAAATGATCTTCAAGGAAAACCTCAATTCTTTGTTGGCACAGAAGTCAATGCTTCAGCAAAAGGCCATGTCCTTGAGCTTGAGGTTATGGACATGGAAAAAAAGATTCGTATGGGAGCGGATTTCTTCTTCACTAATTCTATCTATGACCCAGGCCTTTTAGAAAATTTTATTAAAAAAGTATCTCATTTCAAAGTCCCAATCATTGCTGGGATTACCATATTGAAATCGGTTGGGATGGCCCGTTATATGAATAAACATGTAGAAGGAACTTATATCCCTGATTCCATCATTGATCGATTAATGAAGGCTCCAGATAAACAGAAAGAAAGTGTCGAAATTACCTCAGAATTGATAAAGGAAATAAAACCTCTTATTCAAGGAGTTCAAATCATTCCAATAGGTTGGGAAAATCTTGTGCCACATATTTTGGACCAAGTTGGACTTTAAAGGAGCTATAAATAGGTGAGCAAGAAAAGATCATCCACCCAAAAAAGGAAGTCTCAGGATTTAACCCCTATAAAACCATTTCTTTGCAAAGAAGTGCTTAAAACCATCATTGATCTTGGGAATGATAGTATTATTGTTTTTGATGATAATTTTAAAATAGAATATGCAAATCAAATGGCGTCTCTAATAACTGGCTATTCAAATGCGGAATTGCTGAATAAATCCTTTTTATCCCTTATATCCTCTCAATACCACTATCTTTTTAATGATATTTTTATCCATCCTGAAAAATATGAAGAAAAAATCTCAATGGAAGTCCAATTGATTACCTCTTCCAATGAAATTAAAGATGTCGAAATGTCTGTCGGACTCTTAAAAGATACCAAAGGTAAAAATAAAGGGTACACTTACATTAGAGATATAACCAAGGCTAAAAAAATAGAGCAAAAGATCTTGGAAGTAAGTCGCGAATTTGAAAAGATAGCTGAAATGGGTGATGATGGGATTTTTATTTTTGATAATGCCTTTAAAATTATCTTTTGTAACCAAATGGCAACAGAAATTACTGGAATTCCTAAACATGAGTTAATTGGAAAAAATTTTTTCTCAGTAATCGGAAAAGAGGATAAAGAATTCCTTGAAGGGACTGTGAAGCGTGGAGTTGGAATCGGAGAAAAATTCTGTACTGAAATGACAATCTTTACACCAGAGGGACAAGCAAAGGATACAGAGGTCTGTATTGCCTCATCAAAAAATGAAAAGGGTGAACTAAAAACATATGCCTATATTCGCGATATTACCGCTCGAAAAAAGATTGAAAGAGAACTTCGCGAGTCAGAAGAGAAACTCCGAACTCTTTTTGAGCGGGTGAGGCATGGACTATTTATTAGTTCAAAGGAGGGAAAGTTTCTTGACTGTAATCAAGCCCTTTTAGATATGCTGGGATATTCATCAAAAGAGGAATTTTTAAGTATTGATATTGCCCGTGATCTTTATGTAAATCCAGAAGACCGAAGGCTCTTTCAGGAAAGAATACAGAAGGATGGTTTTGTTAAGGATATGGAGGTGCAGTTTAAGAAGAAAAATGGGGAAAAAATTACTGTCTTATTGACAGGCCATCCTATCACCAATCAAGATGGGGAAATCATTGGATATCAGGGAATCAATTTAGATATTACTGAAAGAAAAAAGATTGAGGATGAACTAAGAGAAGCAAATGAATTTTTAATGAACCTAATTGAAAGTTCAGTGGATGGAATCATTGCAGCAGATATGAAAGGCAATATCGTCATCTTTAATAAAGGTGCTGAGGCCCTTACAGGCTATCGAGCTGAAGAGGTCATCGGTAAGATTCATATTACACAGATCTACCCTCCTGGGATAGCTAAAGAAGTCATGAGGAGGTTAAGGAGCCCAGATTATGGTGGAGTTGGAAAACTCCTACCATCTCAATTCAATGTAATGAACAAGTTTGGAGAAGAGGTTCCTATCCAGCTTTCAGCCTCTCTTATTTATGATGCTGAAGGGAAAGAGATTGCAAGTGTTGGGATCTTTACAGATTTAAGGCCCCGATTAGCTATGGAAAAGAAATTGCAAGAAACCCACCTTCAGCTGGTCAGCTCTGAAAAGATGGCCTCTCTGGGAAAATTAGCGGCAGGCATAGCTCATGAAATCAATAATCCGCTGGCAGGAATTCTAATTTACTCCAGCCTATTGATGGAAGATCTCCCACCAGATGATCCGAAAAGAGCAGATCTGGAAAGAATTGTTCAAGAAGCAAGTAGGTGTAAAGAGATTGTTAAAAGCCTTCTTGAATTTGCCCGACAAACAGAACCTAAAAAAGAACCTACAGATATTAATCGTGCTATAAATGACGGCCTCTTCTTCCTCGTGAATCAAGCTCTTTTCCATAACATCGAGATTATAAAAAGACTCGATCCCAACCTTCCTTATGTCTATGGAAATGCAGGTCAACTCAAACAGGTCTTTATGAATATTATTGTCAATGCAGCAGAGGCAATGCATGGAAGTGGAACCTTGACCATTACAACTTCAGTATCACCTGATCGAAATACTGTTTTGATTGAGTTTACAGATACAGGAGAAGGTATACCTGAGGAGAATTTAACCCGTATATTTGAACCATTCTTTACTACAAAAGATGTTGGAAAAGGAACAGGTCTTGGTCTTGCAACATCTTATGGAATCATCGAAGAACATGGAGGGAGGATAAGCGTCAAAAGTAAAGTTGGAGAGGGAACAACTTTTACAATTGAGCTTCCCTTCTATCAAAAAACCCAAACCCTTTTGGAGGAACAACAATCTATTCAATAGGAAGAGGTAAAAAATGAATAAAAGCTCATTTCTCTCAGAAGTGGTTCAGGCGAGTGGCCAAACAATTCAGGCGTGTTATCAATGCCAAAAATGTTCAGCAGGATGTCCAATTGCCTATGCAATGGATATTCTTCCAAACCAATTACTTCGTCATATTCAATATAATCATAGAGAGAAGGTTTTAGGTTCAAAGACCATATGGCTATGTGCTTCATGCTATACTTGTAGTGTTCGATGTCCTAATAATATAGATATTGCTAAGGTGATGGATACCTTAAGGGCTATGGCTATAAGGTCAGGTATTCAGGCTGGTGAAAAAGATATTCCACTTTTCCATTCTGTATTTCTTAATAACATTAAATCAAAAGGCCGTATTCATGAACTCAGCTTGCTTTTGCAATTCAAGTCTAAGACAAAGGACTTCTTCAAGGATGCCCAACTTGGATGGAAAATGTTTAAGAAGGGAAAGATTAAAATCTTTCCATCCAAATTTGGAGGAGGAAAAGATATTAAGGAAATCTTTAATTCTTTTGAGAAAGGGGAAAGAAGGTGAAAATTGTTTCTTATTATCCTGGCTGTTCCCTTCATGGAACAGCCAAGGAATATGACGAATCCATAAGGGGTGTAGCTGAGATACTTGGCATTGAGCTTCATGAATTGGAGGATTGGACCTGCTGTGGAGCAACCTCTGCCCACTCAACAGATGAAGAATTAGCTATTAATCTTGCAGGAAGGAATTTGGCAATAGCCGAAAAGGAAAATCGAGAACTACTTGTTCCTTGTGTGGCTTGTTATAACAGGTTCAAGGTGGCAGAAAAAGAGGTGAAGGAACACCCTGAAAAGTCCCGTTTCCTCTATAAAGGAGATATACCCATTAGATATTCACTCGACTTTTTTTGTGAGGATTCGATATTGAAAGAGTTAGAGAAAAAGATTTCAAAACCCCTTAAGGGTTTGAAGGTTGTTTGTTATTATGGTTGTCTCACAGTTCGACCTCCTGATCTTACAGGAATAAAGCAATATGAAAATCCAGAACATATGGATAATTTAATGTCCCTTCTTGGTGCGGAACCCATCCAATGGTCATATAAAACAGATTGCTGCGGAGCAAGTTTGGTTCTAACACGTACAGATATTGTTAAAAGATTAAGTGGAAGACTTCTTTTAATGGCAAAAGAAGCAGAGGCCGATTGCATAGTGACAGGCTGTCCAATGTGTCAGGCAAATCTTGACACACGTCAGGATGAAATAGGAAAACAATTGGGAGACCATTTTGAAATCCCTATCCTCTATTTTACAGAGCTCATTGGATTGGCAATCGGCCATAAAGATGTAAAGAAATGGTTGGGGCATCATATGATTAATCCTATAAAAATACTAAGCACTAAAGGATTAATATAAAACCCTAACAAAGGTATATGAAAGGAAAATTATGAAAGACAAAGTTGGAGCTGTTTTAGTTGTAGGAGGTGGAATTGGAGGGATTCAGGCTTCCCTTGATCTTGCCGAATCGGGTTATTTTGTTTACCTTGTAGAATCCTCTCCAGCCATTGGTGGCGTAATGGCCCAATTGGATAAAACATTCCCCACAAACGACTGCTCCATGTGTATCCTTTCACCTAAACTTGTCGAGGCAGGCCGCCATCTTAATATAATGCCTTTGACCTATTCAGAAGTATTGGAGGTAAGAGGAGAACCTGGTGCTTTTGAAGTTACTGTGAGAAAAAAATCTCGTTATATCGATCCTTTAAAATGTACAGGATGTGGAGAATGTACTCAGGCATGCCCAGTCAATGTGAAGAATCAATTTGACGAAGGTCTTGTTGATCGTAAGGCTATTTATAGGCCTTATGCACAGGCGTTCCCAAATATATTTACTATTGAAAAAGGGGATCGTGCGCCGTGCGGTCTTACATGCCCTGCTCACATTCACGTTCAAGGTTATGTGGCTCTGATTGGCGCAGGAAAATACAAAGAAGCTCTCTCTCTAATTTGGAAAGATCTCCCTCTCCCCCGAACTCTTGGCAGAATATGTCCTCATCCATGCGAAAGAGAATGTAATCGTAAAGAGCTCGATGAACCCATCTCCATTTGTGCCCTTAAAAGATTTGTCGCAGACAATATTAAAGAAGGATTTTTACCTAAAAAGGAAGAGCCAAAAGAAGAAAAGATTGCAATTATCGGATCAGGACCTGCTGGATTGACAGCTGCAACCTACCTTTCTCTTAAAGGTTATCCCGTAACAATCTTTGAAGCCCTTCCAGTTATAGGGGGGATGCTCTATACAGGTATACCATCCTACCGATTGCCAAAGGATGTACTTGAAGATGAGATCAAGGTCATTCAATCATTAGGCATAGAGATAAAAACAAATTCTCCAATTGGACCTAACCTCACATTAAATCAATTATTTGAAAATGGATATAAAGCCATATTTCTTGGTGTTGGTGCACATCAAGATCAAAAATTAAATATACCTGGAGAAGAAAACCCAAATGTAATCCCAGGAGTGGTTTTTCTAAGAAAGGTAAATCTTGGTCAAAGCGTTAACATAGGAAATCGGGTAGCTGTGATTGGTGGTGGAAATGTAGCTATTGATGCAGCAAGGACTTCTATCCGATTAGGTGCAAAAGAGGTAACCATTGTTTACCGTCGGTCTTTGGAAGAAATGCCTGCAAATTTAGAAGAGATTAAAGAGGCAGAAGAAGAAGGCGTAAAATTCCAGTTTCTTTCCTCACCTCAAGAGATTTTGACTCAAAATGGAAGAATTTCCTCTCTCAAGTGCATCCGTATGAAGTTAGGTGAACCCGATCAATCTGGAAGGAAAAGGCCTATACCGATTTTAGGGTCTGAGTTTAATATCGAAGTCGACACAGTGATTCCTGCTATTGGTCAGACCTCTGATCTTTCTTTCCTTAAAGATTCGGGTATAGAGATAACTCCCCAAGGAACCATTAAAGTTGATCCTATCACCTTCCAAACATCTAAAAAAGGTATTTTTGCTGGAGGAGATGCTGTAAGTGGCCCATCAATTGCTATAGAGGCTATTGCCCACGGCAAAGAAGCAGCCATCTCTATTGATCGTTTTCTTAAAGGGATGGACCTTTACGAGGGTAGAGAAAGATTAGATCTCAAAAAAGCACGATTTGAAGATATTTACAGAAATCAATCAAAAGAACAAAGGATACATAGCCACAAGCTTTCACCAGAAGAGAGAAAATCAAATTTTTTAGAAGTGGATAAGGGTCTTAGTGAAGAAGAATCACGCAAAGAGGCCTTAAGGTGCCTAAATTGTGGAATATGTTCCGAATGTTTGCAGTGTATTGAGCTTTGCAAGGCAGGGGCAATTAATCATCAGATGAAGGATGAGTTAATTCAATTCAAGGTAGGTTCCATTATACTTAGTCCTGGATTTGACGAATATGATGCATCTAAATTGATACCCTATGGATATGGGCGATTCAAAAATGTAATTACAAGTATCCAGTTTGAAAGAATCCTTAGTGCCTCAGGTCCTTTTCAGGGAAATCTATTAAGGCCTTCTGACCAAAAACATCCAAAAAAGGTAGCATGGATTCAATGTGCAGGGTCAAGAGATATGACAGGCCGAGATGGAAATGAATACTGTAGCTCAGTCTGTTGCATGTATGCCATCAAAGAGGCGGTTATAGCTAAGGAACATCTTCCTGAAATTGAACCTACAATTTTTTATATGGACATTCGTGCACATGGGAAGGATTTTGAAATCTATTATGAAAGGGCTAAAAATGAATATGGCGTGAGATTTATAAGGTCAATGGTCTCACGCATTGCAGAGAAGCCAAGGACAAAAAACCTCATAATTTCTTACATTGATTCAGAAGGCAAACTAAAGGAAGAAGAGTTCGATCTTGTTGTCCTTTCTGTTGGTCTTACCCCTTCCCGTGGAGCAAAGGAGCTTGCTTCTAAACTTGGATTGGAATTGGATTGTTATGGGTTCTGTAAGACCAAGGAATTTTCACCTCTCGAAACAAGCAAACCAGGAATTTATGTATGTGGTGCGTTTCAGGGACCAAAGGATATACCAGAAACAGTTGCCCAGGCAAGCGCTGCTGTTTCCCAAGCATCAAGCCTGCTTTCCGAATTTAGGGGGACACTAACAAAGAAGAAGGATTATCCTCCCGAAATAGAACTTGAGGGTGGGCAACCACGTATCGGGGTCTTCGTTTGCCATTGTGGAATAAACATAGGAGGGGTGGTCAATGTGCCTGAGGTAAGAGATTATGCCAGAACACTTGAAGGGGTCGTTTATGTGGAGGATAACCTTTATACTTGCTCACAGGACACTCAAGAAAAGATCAAGAAGGCTATCAAGGAATATCAACTCAACCGTGTTGTAGTGGCCTCATGCTCACCGAGGACTCATGAACCTCTCTTTCAAGAAACTGTGCGTGAAATGGGATTAAACAAATACCTCTTCGAAATGACTAATATTCGTGACCAGTGTTCTTGGGTTCATATGCATCAACCAAATGAAGCTACTGAAAAGGCAAAAGAACTTTTAAGGATGGCCGTCGCAAAATCTCGTCTTTTAAAACCATTAAAAGAACCTCAGGTAGAAGTGATTAAAAAAGGTCTTGTCATTGGAGGAGGCCTCTCCGGAATGAAGGCAGCACTCGCGCTGGCAAGCCAAGGTTTTGATTGCGCCCTTATTGAGAAGGAAAGCCAATTGGGTGGAAACCTAAGAAATATCTATTATACCATTGAAGGAAATGATCCCCAAAAATTACTTAAAGAAACTATCAAGGAAGTGATGGATAACCCTCGTATCGAAGTTTTTACCAATGCCAATATAAAAGATATAAGTGGTTATGTTGGAAACTTTAAATCTACAATCTCAACCAATGGAATGGAAAAAGAATATGAACATGGTGTTATCATTGTGGCAGTTGGTGCAAAGGAAAGAAAGCCAAAAGAATATCTTTATGGCCATGACCAAAGAATATTGACGCAGAATGAACTTGAACAAAAGATTGCTTCAAACTGGGAAGAGATCAATCGAATCAACCAAGTTGTAATGATTCAATGTGTGGAGTCCCGAACCCCTGAAAATCCCAATTGCAGTAGGATATGTTGCTCAATGGCTATAAAAAATGCACTTAAACTCAAAGAAACAAATCCTGAACTTAAGGTAACTATCCTTTACCGTGATATAAGAACTTATGGATTGATGGAAAGATACTATACCCTTGCAAGAAAAGAAGGGATAGAATTCATTCAATATGATCTTGAATCAAAACCCGCACTAAATTTAAGCGAAGGTAAACTAAATTTAAAGGTGAAAGACAAAATTCTTGGTGAAGAGGTGACCTTTGAACCTGATATTTTAGTTCTTTCAACAGGGGTTGAACCACTTGAAAACGATGCCCTTGCAAAGATGCTCAAGGTTCCACTTACTTCTGATGGCTTCTTCCTTGAGGCCCATATGAAACTTCGACCTGTTGATTTTGCAACCGATGGCATTTTTGTAGCAGGTCTTGCTCATTCTCCAAAAAATATAACTGAATCTATTACGCAAGCCTATGCTGCTTCTTCTCGGGCAACTTCAATCCTTGCGAAAGGATATGTGAGTGTACTTCCAACGATTTCAGAAGTTGATCAATCAAGATGTGTAGGCTGTGGTTTGTGTGAATTACTATGTCCTTTTAATGCAATTCGTGTTAGAGAAACGGATTCAGGCAGTAAGGCTGAAACAATTGCTGCCTCTTGCAAGGGATGTGGCATATGTAGTGCAAGTTGTCCACAGAAGGCCATAACGGTTCATCATTTTTCAGATGAACAATTGATTGCTCAAATTGAGGCTATTCCAATACCGAAGGAAAAAGAAGCAGCATAAATGAATGGAATAGAAATTTTTTATGATTTTTATTAAGGTGAAAGAAGATGAATTTTGAGCCTAAAATTTTATCATTTTTGTGTAATTGGTGCGCCTATGCAGGTGCTGATTTGGCAGGTATATCAAGATTTCAATATCCTCCCAACACTCGAGTTATAAGAGTTATGTGCTCTGGAAGGGTTGACCCTGCCTTCATTCCAAAGGCATTTCTTGTTGGGTATGATGGAGTCATGATCCTCGGTTGCCATCCAGGGGATTGTCACTATCTTAGCGGTAACTACCAGGCGGAAAAAAAGATTACTCTTACTAAAAGGCTTCTGGATATGGCTGAGGTTGGTTCTGAAAGAGTTCTTCTGGATTGGGTATCGGCTGGAGAAGGAGAGAGATTTTCTCAAATTGTAAGACAGTTTGTTGAAAAGATTAAAGGCCTCGGTCCATTCCCCCTTGATCAAAAGGCAAAAGAGAGACTCCGTGCTGTCCAAGCATCTCTTGAAGGAGAAAAGATACGCTGGATTGTAGGCAAAGGACCTGAACTAATGGAAAAGGAGAATGTTTATCATGAGATTCTTCCTCGAGAGAAACTTGAACTTATAATCCAAAATACAATCCGAGATGAGCTGATAAAAAATCGAATCATTTCTCTTTTGGAATCAAAATCCCTATCAGCCGCAGAAATAAATGATCAACTGGGTTTAAAGCTTAATGAAACATTATCCTATCTTGTCTCCTTAGTAGGAGAAGGGAAAATAGGTTTTGATCCTACCGAAGAGGGTAAAATACCCAAATATACAAGGAATATATAATTCAAATTTGAGAATTCGATTATGGAAACAAAAATTGATTTAGAAAAAATAAAACAGAGTAAACCAATCGGGGCAGTAATGGTCGTTGGAGGCGGTATTGGAGGAATGCAGGCCTCCCTCGATCTGGCAGATTCAGGCTTTTATGTCTATCTAATAGATAATTCCCCAACTATTGGGGGAGTTATGGCCCAACTTGATAAGACGTTTCCAACAAATGACTGTGCTATGTGTATAATGTCTCCGAAATTGGTTGAATGTGGAAGACATCTCAATATTCGTGTGATTACTAATGCTGAGATTAAATCCCTCGAGGGAGAACCAGGTCATTTTAAGGTTAACATCCTTCAAAGGCCAAGATATGTTCGATTGGACAAATGCACAGGTTGTGGAGAATGTGCAAAACATTGTCCTGTTACTGCTATAGATCTTTACAATGAGAGGTTAAGTAAAAGAGCAGCGATCTATATTAAATATCCTCAGGCAATCCCTAAGGTATATATTATTGATAGGCAGGCCTGTATTGGATGTGGTCTTTGCGAAAGAGTATGCCTTGCGAAGGCAATCAATTATGAAGACAGCCAAAAAATTGAAACAATAGAAGTTGGCTCAATAATTTTAGCCCCTGGCTATGAAGTCTTTGACGCCCGTCTGAGACCCGAATTTGGATATGGAGTTTATTCAAATGTTGTAACAAGCATAGAATTTGAAAGGCTTCTAAGTGCCACAGGTCCTCATCGTGGACACCTACTTAGGCCATCTGACGGAACAATTCCAGAACGGATTGCCTTTATCCAATGTGTAGGGTCAAGAGACTCCACATGTGGTAACGATTACTGCTCTTCAATCTGTTGTATGTATGCAACAAAAGAAGCAATTATTGCAAAGGAGCATGTTCACTTTGTAAAACCAACCATCTTCTATATGGACGTAAGGGCCTATGGAAAAGGATTTGATGCCTATTATGAAAGAGCAAAGTCTGATTATGGAATCCGTTTCATTAAGTGCATGGTATCAAGAGTAAAAGAAAATATTAAAACAAAAAATCTTATTTTAACCTATATTGATGAAAAGGGTAATCTCATCGATGAGGAGTTTGAATTGGTCGTTTTGTCTGTTGGGATGGTACCTTCTCGTGAAACCATTGAAATGGCTAAAAGATTGGGTATTGAACTTGATCAATATGGATACAGTAAAACAAAACCCTTTCAACCCACCTCCACTTCAAAACCTGGAATCTATGTATGTGGAGCATTCCAAGGACCAAAGGATATTCCAGAAACAGTATCCCAGGCCAGTGGTGCTGTAGCTGATGCCACAGGAATAATCTCACAGGCAAGAGGAACTATGGTTGTTAGGAAGGAATATCCTGAAGAAATCGATGTTAAACAAGAAGAGCCAAGGATTGGTGTCTTTGTTTGCCATTGTGGAATAAATATTGGGGGCATAGTAAATGTTCCAAGTGTAAAAGAGTATGCCCGTACATTAAAAAATGTTGTCTTTGTGGATGAAAATCTCTATACATGTTCTACGGACACTCAAGAAAAGATAAAGAAGGCCATTAGGGAACATAATCTCAATCGAGTGATAGTTGCCTCTTGCTCACCAAGAACTCACGAACCTATGTTTAGAGAGACGATTAGGGACGCAGGTTTAAACAAATTTCTATTTGAAATGGCAAATATCCGTGATCAATGCTCGTGGGTTCATATGAGTGAAAGAAAAGAAGCAACAGAAAAAGCTAAAGAGCTTGTCAGGATGGCTGTGGCAAGTGCAAGAATGATTCAGCCATTAAGTGAATTAGCAGTTCCTGTAATTCAAAAGGGATTAGTGATTGGGGGAGGTGTGGCTGGGATGACAGCAGCACTTAAACTTGCCCAGCAAGGTTACGAGGTCTTCCTTATTGAAAAAGAATCTGAATTAGGAGGAAACCTAAGGAATATTTATTACACGATCGAAGGGGAGGATGTTCAAGAATATCTTAATAATCTTATTAATCAAGTTCGAAACAATCCCTTAATCCATGTAATCACTAATGCATTGGTTGTTGATTTTAGTGGCTCAAAGGGAAATTTTTCAACTGGAATAATGGTTGCACCCACAATGTATTATCGAAAGATTGAGCATGGAATAACGATTTTAGCCACTGGTGCTGAAGAGCTAAAACCTAAAGAATATCTATATGGTGAAGATCCAAAGATCCTTACGCAACTTGAATTAGAGGCAAAGATTGCCAAAAAAGAAGCAGATTTATTAAAGGCACGTGAGATAGTGATGATTCAATGTGTTGGTTCAAGAGAAAAAGAAAGGCCATATTGCAGTCGGATTTGCTGCTCAACTGCTATAAAGAATGCCTTAAGACTAAAAGAACAGAATCCAAACATTAATATCACTATTCTTTATCGAGATATTAGAACCTATGGACTATTAGAACCTTATTATTCTAAGGCCCGAAAAAATGGAATCATGTTTGTCAGATATGAACCCGAAGAAAAACCAGAAGTTAAAAAAGAAGGTGAAAATCTATATGTCTCTTTTAAAGACCCTATCCTTGGAGAAAAGTTAGAGTTAAGCCCTGATTTCTTAATTCTATCCTCTGCTACAATACCAAGAGAAAACGAAGAACTTGCAACAATGTTAAAAGTGCCAAGAACCCAAGAAGGTTTCTTTTTGGAAGCCCATATGAAGCTAAGGCCCGTAGATTTTGCATCAGATGGACTTTATCTTGCAGGCTCTGCTCATGGCCCAAAATTTATTAGTGAAACCATCTCTCAAGCCTCTGCTGCAGTTGCAAGGGCATGCACTATTCTTTCAAAAGAGAAGATGTTTGTTGGTGGTGTTGTGGCTGTGGTGGATGGTGAGCGTTGTGCGGCTTGTTTGACATGTGTGAGGGTATGTCCTTATAGTGTGCCTGTGATAAATGAGAGGGGAGAGGCAGAGATTGATCCT
>Ga0123519_10002941_pt1 | contig 28501 bp, 28 predicted proteins | sample YelNatPaOPRAMG02_FD_87396 | JGI IMG/M metagenome (GOLD analysis project Ga0123519, IMG submission 87396) | Hot spring microbial communities from Yellowstone National Park - Yellowstone National Park OP-RAMG-02 (version 2) | ecosystem: Environmental > Aquatic > Thermal springs > Hot (42-90C) ...
CCCTGCCACCCATGGCGTGGAAAAAGAACTCTATGGGGTTTAACCCATCCCTATATGAGGCGTAGACGAATCCCCTCGCCTCGGCTCCAGCGTCCTTTGGCTTGAAGAAGGGCAGCGCCCTATCCCTGTAACCTCGTAGTATTCTCTTACCCCTTATGGATTGCTGCCCTACGCAGGCGGCCATCTGCGCTATGTTCAGCATCGACCCTCTAGCCCCTGATCTAGTCATCACCACGCCGGCGTTGTCCACGTTGAAGAAACTTTCAGCGTATTCTCCAGCTAGGTCCCTAACCTTGGACAACTCGTTCATGATGTATAGCTCTAAGGAGTCCTCCAAGGTTTGGCCTGGCAGCCTCTGTAAGGTCCCGGCGTTATAGCTTTCTATGAGCTCATCAACCTTTTTCTCCGCGTGTTTAATCGCCCTGTTGATTTTTTCTTTAACCGACTCGGAGACGTCGAGCTCGTCTAAACCGTAGGAGAACCCCTTCAGGGTTAGGAACCTTTCAAGCAACCGAGACACGGAGTCAAGGAACCTTCTTCCTTCCTCATGTCCATAATCCTTTACGATTCTGTGGAATAGGCTTTCGGATTTTTCAGCTCCAATGGAGGTTTTATCTATCACACCCTTGACGAGGACGCCGTTCTTCACCACCACGTAGGCGTCGTGGGGGCATTCCTCTTTCAAGCATGTCTCACATTTATACGCGTTGCAGAGATTTGACTTAGAAACGAAGTTCATTCCCTTAGGAATGTACAGGCTGAAGAGTTGTTTCCCACTCCACATGGGGTTTGGCTTTTTGATTTCAGGTTCGGGTAGTGGGCCATCGTATCCCGTCGCCGCGATCAACCTGGAAACCTCTTCTCTAGTCAGATAGGTGCCCTTCCTCGTCAATAGGAACGCCGATGTGAGGAGGTCCCTAATCGCCCCTATGATCGGTCCACCGTATCTTGGGGAGAGGATTTGATCTTGAACCTGCATCAGTATTTGAGCTTCAGTTCTAGCCTCCTCGCTTTGGGGTACGTGGAGGTTCATTTCATCCCCGTCGAAGTCAGCGTTGTAGGGGGGGCATACGCATGGGTTTAACCTGAAGGTTTTATACGGTAGCACCTTCACCTTATGGGCCATGATGGACATTCGGTGCAGTGAGGGCTGCCTGTTAAAGAGCACTATGTCCCCGTCTTTGATGTGGCGTTCCACGATGAAGCCTGGTTGCAAGGCTTCAGCGAGCCCTTCCCTATCCAACACGAATTCAAGCCTTATCCTCCGGTGATCCGGCCTGATGATGTAAAGGGCTCCAGGATACTTGTCGGGCCCGTTGATCACCAGCTTCTTCATCTCCTCCAGGTTCCATTCATTCACCCTTTCAGGGACCGTAAGTCGGAGGGCAACGTGCATGGGCACGCCCACTTCGTTCAGCTCGAGGTTTGGATCCGGGGAGATCACCGTCCTGGCTGAGAAATCCACCCGTTTACCTGAAAGGTTTCCCCTAAACCTACCCTCCTTGCCTTTAAGCCTCTGGGATATGGTTTTTAAGGCTCGCCCAGACCTATGCCTCGCCGGGGGTAGACCTGAAACTTCATTGTCGAAGTAGGTGGTGACATGGTATTGTAGCAGGTCGTGGAGCTCCTGGATTATGTTAACGGGAACCCCTGAGTCCAAGGCTTCCTTTAACTTCTGGTTTATCCTAATGATGTCCACAAGTTTATGCGTTAGGTCATCCTCCGACCTGATTCCTGACTCCAAGGTGATGGATGGCCTCACGTTTACCGGCGGCACCGGTAAGACCTGCAGGATCATCCATTCGGGCCTAGCGGTTTTTGGGTTCAACCCGAAAACCGCCAGGTCTTCGTCTGGAATCCTCTCGAACCTTTCCCTAATGGCGCTTGGGGTAAGTCTAACAGCGCCTCCGTCGACAAGCTCGTGGAAGCTGGTTGGCTTGATGAACTCTATGGGGTATTGCTTCGCCCCGCAGTGGGGACATTCCTGGATTTTCTTCGCCTCCTTAAAGACGTTCTCGTATACTAAGCTTGGCACCACGCTCAGCATCTTCATTTTCTCCTCTACAACCGCCTTGTAATGTTGGATTCTTTCCTCTGAAAGCCTTACTCGACCGCAGTTCCTGCATATCGCGGAGAGAATCTTATAGATGATCTTCGCGAATGAGACGTGTATGACGGGTTCAGCGAGCTCTATATGTCCGAAATGTCCTGGACAGTTTGAAGCGGTGTTCCCACATGTTTTACATTTCTGCCTGGGTTCTAGGGTTCCAAGCCTTCCATCCATTAGGCCTGAAACGATGGGAACCCCATCTTCATCATATGTGTCGGCGGTTTGAACCTCCACCACTGATAGCTTCCTCAACTCGTTAGGCGACATGAGGGTGAACTGGATGCCTTCAATGGATTTCTGTCCTTCAACAACCATCATTTTACGCTTTCTCCTCCAACTTTAATTTAGGCGCGATTCCTAGAGCCATTAACTCTTGAACCAGCAACTTGAAAGCGTAGGATAAGGTTACAAGGGAGACGGTGGACCGCTCCCCGCAGACGCGGCATACATATCTGTTCTGTTTCGCGTCGTAGTAAGCCAACAATCCACATCTTTCACATACCATAACGGTGGTTTTATCGGATTCCTCCAGCAACCGATCCATCAGCAGCGCTGACGCGCCGTGCCCTATGAGGCAATCCCTCTCCATCTCCCCGAATCTTAAGCCTCCACCTCTAGCCCTCCCCTCTGTGGGCTGTCTTGTGAGCATTTGAACCTGCCCCCTCGCCCTCGCGTGCATCTTGTCGGAAACCATGTGGTGAAGCCTTTGATAATAAACTATTCCCACGTAAACGTCGGCCTCCATTTTCCTACCGTCAACCCCGTTGTAAAACACTTCGCGGCCGCTGTGTTGAAAGCCGAGTTTAAGAAGCGTTTTCCTGAGGTTTTCAGGGTTCGTGTTCGCGAAGGGTGTGCCATCCACTGGAACCCCTGTTATGGCGGCAACCTTTCCAGCCAGGGACTCCATGAACTGTCCTATCGTCATCCTTGAGGGAAAGGCGTGAGGGTTTATGATCATGTCAGGAACTAAGCCATCTTCAGTGAAGGGCATGTCCTCGCTGGGCACGAGGAGGCCTATGACACCTTTCTGGCCATGTCTCGACGCAAACTTATCTCCCAGCTCCGGGATTCTTAAGTCCCTTACCCGAACCTTCACCAGTCTGCTTCCCTCGATGGACTCTGTAAGGAACACGGCGTCGACAACTCCCTCCTCAGATGGCCTCAGGCAAACTGAGGAATCTCTCCGAGTTGGACCCTTCACCTCGAACTCCCTGTACTCCTCCAGAAACCTTGGAGGACTTGTCCTACCGATGAGAACCATGTTCCCAGCCACCTCAGCCTCGGCTGGAACAACCCCATCCTCCTCGAGGAGCCTGTAATATTTTTCTCCACGGTATCCTCTAATCCCAGGCTCAGGGATCTCGAATTTATCCCTTAGGCCTCCAAGGTATTGACGACACTCGGCTTCGTAGCTTCGGTAGAAGGTAGACCTGGCTAAGCCTCTCTCTACAGAGGACTTGTTAACTATTATGGCGTCTTCCATGTTGTATCCCTGGTAGGATAGGATGGCCACCACGCAGTTTTGCCCCGAAGGCCTGACATCGTATTGGGTGATTGCCATGGGCTTCGTTTTCACGAGGGGGGATTGAGGGTAATGGAGGAGGTGAGCCCTGGAGTCTACTCGGTTAAACAGGTTGCTGGCGTACATTCCCAGCGCTTGCTTCGCCATGGCGGATTCATAGGCGTTTCTAGGCGACTGGTTATGCTCGGCGTACGGTATGAGGGAGGCGCATATTCCCAGTATTGTGAAGGGAGCTATCTCTAAATGGGTTGTTTCCTGAGTGATCTTGCTTGGATCTAAAGCGATGAAGGAGTTTTCTTCTTCATCTGAATCCAAGTATTCGATGACACCGTTTTCCAGTAGGCTGTTCCAAGGAGCCTCGCCTGCGTTAACCTTCTTCAACAGCTCCAGGGATAGTTTTGGAGCCCCGTTTTCCACGATGATTAACGGCCTTCTCACCCTACCAGCGTCGCAGTTCACGTATAATTCATCGTTTCCACCGAGCTTAGACGGATGATACGCCACATTGATCTGGGGGCTTATCAAGCCTTGACGTCTAAGCCTCCTAACCTCCATGGATAATTTTAACCCATCTTGACAGTATCCGGCGATGATGCCGTCGAGGAAGACTTTAACCCCCCTCTCTCTGAGCTTCACGTCGGCCTTCTCAACCGGTATAACGCCAAGCTCCATTAATCGTTCTTTCACCTCGCTTGGAGGAACCCCTATCGATATCTCCGATGACAACGCTAGGTTTTTAACGAGGCCGCAGTTGGATCCCTCAGGGGTTTCGCTGGGACATAGCCTCCCCCAATGAGTTGGATGAAGATCCCTGGCCTCCAGGTTAGGCTGACTTCGACTGAGAGGGGATTGAAGCCTTCTAAGGTGACTTAACGTGGAGTAGAAGTTGGTTCGATCCAGCAGTTGGGTCACGCCTACCCGCCCCCTCACCCAGTTTCCCGTCGCCACGGCGTGTTGAATCCTCTCCGTTATGATGCCGGGCCTCACAGAGTTTGATATTACAAGCTCATGGCGTCTTCTAACAGTAATCCTCTCCAACTGATATTTTAGATCCCGCACAAGGTTTCGAAACGCGATTCTGAAAAGGTCAGCCAGCAAGGAGCCTGCGAGCCTAATCCTTTTATTACAGTAATGGTCTTTATCGTCTTCTCCCCTTAAACCCAGCTTAAGCTCTATCAGCCTCTTAGCGATTTCGGCTAGGAAGTGAACCTTGTCTTGACGGTTTTCTGGTTTCCTACCTAGATGGGGTAGGAAGTTCCTGTCCAGCACGCTTTCCGCCTTCTTTACCCTATACTCCTCCACTTGACCCGGCGCCAGTCTATTGCCCAGGTACAGTAAAGCTTCGAGAGTTGTGGTTACGCCCACAGCCTTCTCGAAGGATGGTTCAAGCTCGCTTTGAATATATTCAAGGGGAGATACTTCCTCAGCGATTTTAACGTCTTCCTCCAAGCCGAGGGCTTTCATGAGGATGATGAAGGGAATGTCCGCCGGTATTCCGGGCATGGAAACATATATGGCTCCATCGCTCTTCATCTTGGCTTCGATGCGCGCCCTAAACCCAACGGTGGTGGAGAAAACCTTGGCCTTGTAAGTGGCAGTGGCTCCGCCCCGCTCCACCTCGACCAGGATCTTGTTTGGAGCAAGGTCTTCAAGGGCCACTATCACCCTTTCAGCGCCGTTTATGATGAAGTATCCGCCCGGATCTAGGGGGTCTTCCCCGACGCTCATCAACTCGCTGGATGTAAGCTTTGAAAGCGGGCAAATCTTGGATTTAAGCATGATCGGTATGTCGCCTATGTAAACGTTTTCCGTTGAAACCTCCCTACCATCCAAGACGACTGTCATCTCAAGGTGTAGGGGAGCCGAGTACGTGAGGTTTCTAATCCTCGCCTCCATCGGGTATATCTGACGCTCCGCGCCGTCCACTTCCGTTACCCTGGGGAATCCCACCTCGATTCTTCCCAGCTTGATTTTTAACGGGTATTCTTCAACCTCTATGGGTATTTCCCCCGTTTCATCCACTATGGCTTGTAGGCCGTTTTCGATAAAGTCGTTGTAGGAGTCTATATGCTGTCGGACAAGGCCTTCATGTTTTAGAAAACGTTCCATCAACCCCCATAGGTCGCTGGCGTTCAGCTCCATGCGTTCATCCCTCTATTACCAAACGGTAGTACACGTACTCTCCAGCCGTTGGACTTTTCCTTATAATCTTCACTATCTGACCCGGCTTCGCCCCGATTTCCCTGACAGCTGGGTCAGAGACCTTAATGTATGGGAGTTGATGAGGCTTTATATGATGTTTGTTAAGTAGCTCTTCCGCCTCTTCTTGGTTTAAAACCACGTGTTTCGGCACCAATTCATGGTTGAATACGGAGAACCCCTTTGTTTCCGACTCTTCTATTTTCTTCACGAGGAAATGCACTCCCATCCGGCATGATAACCCTTAAAATGGATCCTAGGGCTTCAGGCGTATAGCTGAACAGGCGTATTTAATAAATTTTATGCCACATCTCGGTCCGACTGCTGGAAAGATACGTTCCTAACGATCATTAATGCCTAGGAATCCCTCAAACACGTTCAAAGCCTATCCAACCCTTTCTCATCACTCCCTCCTATATACCATGCTTTGAAAAACCGTAGCGGGGTTGATTAAAATAGGTTGATTAAAATATTATCTTTAGGAGGCGAACACCGGTTAATAATCCCTCAACTGCCGCGTTTTACGTGAATTTCTAAATAAGTGAAAATTTTTAGGGTAAAGAGCCTTTCGAGCTGGATGTTAAAGGGGTCAGCTAGGGAGGGGTAATTTTAATGGCTTGGGTTGGACATTGAACTTCACACGCTAGGCATTGAATGCACTCGGACTCCCTCACGGGGTCTGACTTCTTACTCGATGTAGGATGCCCTGGAGTGTCGACCATTTCAAAAACGTTCACGGGGCAAACCCCTACACAAACCTCGTCTCCATCGCAAACATCCCAGTCAACGGCCACGGTGGTTCCATGGATTCCCAGCTTTGCGGGGGGGTTCACCTCACCCCACACCGCGTGTCCCCTATGCTCCCCGGTTTTTCCCAGCTTCTTCATGAATTCAGGGTCGATGGGCATATGGGTTTCACACCTCACCTCGTAAATATGTTAACGTTGTGAATTAAAGCTGACTCCGCTTAAAAATCTTACCCAAAACCCCTTAAGGTATTCCATTCAATGGAAAGTAAAGTTCGGGGAACGCTGGAAATCGGTTAAAGAGCGCTGGCCTTTGAAGCCTATACAGGAAGCGTTTAGAAGGTAAAAACGATGAAACTATGGGATGTAAGCTCTCCTTTAAAGCCATTAAATGTTGAAAAATGAAAACCTCTTTGTAAGGTTTCTCAACGGAGCTTGAAAGTAAAAATAAAATAGGCGGTTTCTTAAACCTTACTGAAACGGGCCCGTAGCTCAGCCTGGACGGAGCGCTGGCCCTCTAAGCCGGAGGTCCGGGGTTCAAATCCCCGCGGGCCCGCCATTTACGCGGGTTATGGCCACTTCTGACCGAATTGGACAGCCAACCACTCTAAGGGCGTTTGAAGATTATTTCCTCTCCTGTATAACGTTAGGTGGCGAGAAACTCTCCGCCCGTTTAATGCCCTAATCCTCTAGGAGGGTTATTCTATAAATATGGCTGGCCTGAGGGGTTGGGATAAAGGCGCTCGACTTTTAGGATCATACTTTTCAGGGTCTTCTTCACCGTAGACCTCCAGCGTCGCCTTCAACTCTTTTTCCAGGAAGCTTTTCGCGTTTAACAGCAGTTTTTTTTCATCCAAGTCTAAGGCCTTAATCTTTCTCTTCTTTAAATCCTCAGGCATGGTGGATGTTTCCTTTAAAATCAAGTTCACGCATCTACTGATTTGCTGATCGGCCCCCTTTAAATCAATATCCCGCCTCGCCTTGTTGATCAACTCCGCGATTCTCAGCTTTCCCGGAGGCGTTTGGAGGATCTCACGGTATATTCGAGTTTTCCATGGTGCGCAGGTGTAAACAATTATCCTCCTCGGGGAGATGCCTGTAGCTTTAACTATATTTGACACGTCTTCAACCAGTTTCCTAATCAGTTCAACGGCTTCCTCCGCCTCAGGATCCAAAGCCTTCTCATCGCACCTCGGCCATTCCGACGTAGACACGAATCCCTCTCCGCCCAGCATTTCCCATATCTCCTCGCATATGAAGGGTGCGAAGGGAGCGAGGAGCTTCACCCTCACCTCTAATACACGTCTTAAAACGGCCTCTATGATTGGGATTCGATCAGGACTCGCATCCGATAAGGCCTTCCTCATATACCATTGTACATCGTGGTCTAGGTTATACAGCGCCATTTGAACAGCGTCTCTAACCCTTAGCTCCTCCATGGCTTCCGTCACATTCTTAACGGCTCTGTTCAGTCGGCTGAAAAGCCACCTCTCTTCGAGTCCAAAGGCGGGTTCTTCCTTAGATTGAGGCCCTGGCTTTGCCGCGGTTTCCAAGGCTGTCCAGTAGAGCCGCTCCAGCCTTTCTCTGAGGCTTCGCGCCAAGTTGGGACTGAAGTCTACGTCTTGCAGTAAACCGGCTGTGGAGAGAATGGCGAGCCTTAAGGCGTCGGCCCCGTATTCTTTCACACCATCCTTTAAAGGGATGATGTTCCCGAAGGATTTTGACATCTTTTTCCCCTCCATCAACACACTACCGTTGACGACGATCTGCTTCGGCCATAGGTTCGGAGGAAAAATCGCCACATGGTTAAATATGAAGAAGGTTAAGTGGTTTGGAACCAAGTCTCGTCCAGAGTGCCTGCTGTCCAAAGGATAAAAGTACTGAAACTCATCTCTCATGGCCTTTAAGGCTTGGAGGCTGACGCCTGTTTCCTTCGATATTCGACGTGGATCACCTTGACCGAGAAAAATGTAGTCGAAGACGTGTTTGTTGAGCTTTTCTCCATCCACGTTATATCGCTGGATCAAGTGGGCTATTGTGTAATAGGCCATGTATATGACAGAGTCGGAGAGGCTTTCGATCACCCATCTTTTATCCCAGGGTAACTTGGTTCCCAGACCCCCCCTCCTAGCGCAGGCCTTCTCCCTTAACCACCCTACAGTGTACTCGAACTCTGCTCTAATCTCCTCCGGGAGAATCCTCATCTCGGAGAGGCATTCCATAGCCTTCGACTTCCATTCATGATCCCCATAATCGATGAACCATTGATCTTCAAAGACCTTAACGACGCATTGGGCACCGCACCTACAGGTCACGGGCTTGTTGATTATTTCGTACATCTTATCCGCTTTCCCGGATTTCAAGAAGTCTTCGATAAGCCTTCGCTTGGCTTCCTGGACAGGCAGGCCGGCGTAAGGCTCAGTTCCGGGAGCCATTACCCCCTTATGAAATTCTCGGCTGTAGACCTCCTCTGTGGCTTCTTCAAGCCTAGGATCGTTTTGATCCTTAATTTTCCTCCTTAAAACGGCTTCTTCAGCGGGCGTGGACGCGTAGCCTTCAACAAATATGATGGAGAGAGGCTTTAGGGCTTCCACAAGGGATGGACTTATCCCATATTTTTTTAATGTTTCCCTGCTTCGCTTTAGGTCCAGTAAAGCTTGGAAATCATAGGGGGCATGCGCTGGAACAGACATTACAACCCCGGTGGCGTTATCCGGGTCCACAAATCCGGCTGGTAATATGGGAATCCTAGAACCGTTGGCTGGGTTTACAGCCCACTGCCCCAGCAACTCGTGGCCTTTAAAGGATCTTTTCACCTTCACCGCCCTGTTTAACAGCTTAAGCTTCTCGGAGGCTTCTCGACTCACGATCCAGGTTTCACCGTCAACTTCAGCTTCCACATACTCGGACTCCGGGTTTACCCATATGTTAGTGACTCCGTACACCGTTTCAGGCCTAAGGGTGGCCGTTGGAGCTATGGATCCAGGCAACTGGAATTTAATCAAAGTGAACTCTTCGATTTCAGGCTCTACGTCTCCTACAGTGTCATGTTGCCCCACAGGGTTTCCGCAGATGGGACACCATCCAACAGGGTGGCTTCCCTTCTTTATCAACCCCTTTTCACGCAGAACCTCAAATTGCCATTCGATGAACTTGCTGTATGGTGGGTCGATAGTGGTGAACTCCCTACGCCAATCGATGGAGTATCCCATCGACTTCATCCCCTCTTTAATTTCCCTGTGGAAGTATTGGGCTATCTTCATCGGTTCATTGAACTCGGTTAGAGTTACCTCTGGAACCTTGTATACTCTCGTGAAGGTTTCAGCCAGCTCTCTATCCCCCATCCTGAGCCTTTTAGCCATGGCTAGGACCGGTGTTCCCGTGTAATGGAATCCCATGGGGAATAGGACGTTGTAGCCCTTCATCCTCAGGTATCGGGCGTAGGTGTCGGCTAAAGTGTAGGTTCTTCCATGTCCAATATGTTGAGGGGAATTGGGGTAAGGGTAGGCTACGGTGATGAAAAACTTCTTTTTTCCAGGCTTCGGATCCGCTTCGAAGACTCGACTCTCACCCCACCGGTTAAGCCATTTCGCTTCTATCGAGCTCCAGTCTACGTTAACCCTTTCCCGCATACTCTTTCAACCGCTTTCTGACGTGTTCTTCAACCCTTCTTAAGGCCTCTTCCAACGCCCTCACCTTTGGTCCTCCTCCTTGACCGAAGTAGCTTTTCCCCCCACCTCCTCCCCCTAAGGCCTCGGCGACTTCTGAAGCTATTTTCCCGGCGTGGACACCCATCTCCTCAGCTTTCTTACCAGCTGACACAAATATCCTCGCGGTCTTATCTTTTAAGGCGACAGCGGCCACCGTTGAGGGGTCAAGCTCTACTACTCTGCTGGCGAGCTTGATTAGGTTCTCTTCCTCACCATCCTCCTTCACCGCGGTTACCACCTTTAAACCATCAACCTTCACCGCGTTCCCCAGCAACCTTACCGCCTCAGACTCGACGACCTCCAGCATAAGTTTTACCAACTTTTTACGCTGAACCTTTTCCTTTTCAACCAGCTCCCTTACAGCCCTTTCCAAGCTGGCTAACGAAGTTTTCAAGTGTTCAGCCGCCTTTAACGCCACGCTCTCTGTTTCCTGGATGTGCCTCAACGCTTGAGGTCCCGTGGCGAAGATTAACCTCTCCACCCCGTCTTGAGGCCTTTCAACCTTCAAGATTTTAATTAAACCCACCTCGCCGGTTCTTCGACAATGAGTCCCACCACACGCCTCCACATCCCACCCCTTAATGTCGACGATCCTTAACTCTTTTCCCGGAACGGCTCCACCTTGATATATACGGAACCCATACCGTTTCTCCGCCTCATGTCTAGGCGTCCAGGAAACCTCTATAGGCAGGTCTTTCACCACGACCTCGCAGGCCATTTCCTCCAGCCTCTTCACTTCTTCCCAAGTTAATGGTTTATAATGGGAGATGTCCAGTCGGCTTCTGTCAGCTTCTTTCCTAGCTCCGGCCTGCCATGCGTGTTCTCCGAGAATTCTTCTCGCCGCGCCTATGAGTATGTGCGTGGCGGTGTGATGCCTCATCAGGCTTCTCCTCCGATCTTCGTCGATCAATCCTTCAACGGTCATACCGGGCTTAGGTGGGGCTCCATCCAGCTTGTGTACCACTACTAAACCAACCTTTTGAGCCGATAGCACTCGACGTGTCTGCCCATTGAACTTTAAGTATCCTGTATCGGAAACCTGGCCTCCACCTTCAGGGTAGAAACATGTTTTATCCAAGACCACGTATTGGCCGTTCAAGACCGCAAGGGTTACGGCGGTAAACTTCATTAACTCAGCGTCTTCATAGTATAGAAGCTTGGTCGCTGGAAGAGCTTTCACCTTTTCCTGTAAGGCTTTCCACTCCTCAGGCTCCTCCTCCAATCTTGGCTTACAGTGTCTTTCAGCTACCAGGGCGAAGAAGTTTTCTGGGACCGCTACTTCCACCTCAAACTTTTCAGCCACTTCTTTTACGAACTCTGGAGTCAGACCGTGAGAGTCGTATAGCTGTATAAGGGATTCAGGTGGAACCGTTTTTAATCCCCTGTTCTTGGTTTCCTGGATTACCCGTTGGGCGGCTACCTCACCTTTCGCCAGTGTTCGCGCATACTTTTCCTCCTCAACGGACAATGCTTCTAAGATTTCATCCCGCATCTCCCCAAGCCTGGGAAAATCTCTACGCCACGTCTCAATCTGCTTCCACATAATGTCCTGCAACCTGCCTTCAATTCCCAGTAGGCGGAGGAGCCTTAGGCTTCTTCTGACTAGGAGTCGAGCTAGATATCCCTCCTCCACGTTGGACGGTATTACGCCTTCCGAGAGCATGAAGGCTATGGCCTTTGCATGGTCGACTAGGGCGTATATTGCTTCCATTTGGCTGAGAAGTTTATTCAACTCCGGCTTTGGAACGTTTAACCGCTCAGACAGCCTTTCTCGGGCTTCAAACCTGTCTTTAGGGGTTTCAAAGCTTAAGGAGCTGATGAGCTTGGTGTTCTCTACGATCAATGTCAAGTCTTCTTTAATTCCAGCCATTTCTTCGATTTCTCTGATAAGTCCGCCGTAAATGGCGTGAAATCCGGTGGGGGCGCCTTGGGAGAGCCAGGTCCACCGTTCTAAGCCATATCCCGTGTCCACGGTTTTTATGGGTGTTTCTAACAGGCTTCCGTCGATGGTTTTATAACTCATGAACACGAGGGTGGATATTTCTAGCCCTGACACGCATGCTTCTACGTCAGGTCCCGCGTTTCCTCCACCAGACCAGAAATGCTCCTTGTAGCTAACGGCCTCTGAGTTGACTCCCAACTCCTCGACGAGGAGCCGATGGTGGAGGCTTATGGTTTCATTTTTCCAGTAAACCTCTTTGTCAGGGTAATTGAAGGCATGGGCGCCTCCCATCTCAAATACGACCAAGTGTCTGCCCGCTGTGGGTCCCACGTTGTCTAGGTCTGTGAACCTTAAACAAGGTTGGCTTACGACCAAGGGGTTCGCGGGGGGAGGAGCGATGCCCTCTGTGACGTAAGGCTGAAAGTCGTATATGGAAGCGCCGACCAAGTATACGTCGTTTCTCCATCGAGCCACGACTGGATATGGGTCTATGGGGGTGTGTCCGTTTTTCTCAAAGTAGGTTATGAATAACCTCCTCATCTCAGGGAGGGTGAAGGCTCTTTTAGTAGGAGGGTTCTGGATGAAGGTGTAAGGTTGGCACGGCGAGTCCCCGCAACTCACGCTGTCAGGATTCTGTGTCCAATAGTGGCTTCCACAAAGGGGGCATTTCTTCCTTTTGAATCCGTTTTCAAGGAAGAAGGGGATGGAAAACTCTTTCTCTTCAATTTGCATTTACGCTGAACCCTTTCTACCCCGTTGGGCGGGGTGGGTTGGAAGGATTTCAGCCGAACAGGGCCCCTAGCCCCGCCAACGCCTCCTCCTCTTTCTCCTTTTCCTTCTCCTTTTTCTCCTCTTTCTTCACGGCTTCGGTGGGCTTAGCGGCCTCCGCGGGTTGAGGAGTCGCGGGCACAGTCACGGCTGTTTTCAAGGCTTCGTCAATGTTCACTTCTGAGAGCGACGCCACTAGGGATTTCACCCTCGCTTCATCCACTTCCACGCCGGCCGCCGAAAGCACCTTCTTAAGGTTCTCATCGTTTATTGTTTGCCCTGCCAAGTGTAGGAGGAGGGCTGCGTAAATGTATTTCAAGACTACACCTCCCATTCTTCCTTTACGCTGCTAAACCATTATTCTTCCCTAAACTTCTTTCTCTTAAAGTTTCCCTAAGCCGCCCTTTAAATGGGTTCAACCCCAAGCTTTGAGGCTAGGGCTTGGGCCTGAGCTTGAGCTTTTCCCAGTATGAGCGGGGCTGTTTCAGGCGTCAGATAGGAGGAGGATACGGCTAAGGATAAAGCTTCCCGAAACGCCTTAGCTAGGATGAGCGGCGTGGTCTCCTCTGTGGGGATGGCTGCGTTCACCGATAAGCTCACGGCTTGGGATACGGCTTCCCGAAGAGTTTTCGCAACGGCCTCCAAGTCTATTGTTAGGGCGACCTTGTCGAGGAATAACCCTCTATCGTAGGCGGCTAGTAAACTCAACCCAGCTTCCATGGGCTTTATGCCTAACCGTGTGAGCAGTGACGCGAGCTTAGAGGATATCACCTCCCCTTTCCTCGCCACTACCGTGTCGCTGGCGATCCATATGCTCCCTCCTTCGATCCTAGTTGGAATTTTGGCTTCACCGAATTCGCTTATAACCGGTCCAGGCGGCAACCCTGTGTTTCCAGCTGGAACCACAATGTCCTCAGTGGCTACATCCCCGCCCTTCGCCTCCACCTTGACCTTACTTTTATTCAACGTCAAAACAAGCTGGAAGGGGTCCATGTCGGTGAAAAGGAGTATACACGGCCCCTTGATTTGGCCGAGGAAGTCGAGGAGACCCTTCCTCTCCCCTATCCTTTCAGCGGCTTTACAGGTTAGGGTTTTCTTAGCCACCAGCATTTCCACCCTTCCCCTCAGTTTTCTCCTCATCTCATGGATCTGCGATGATCTAACCTTGTTCAGGTCAGCGGCTGCTAGAACCGGGTACTTTCCCATCAACCCAACGAGTTTCTCGACAAGCTCAGCCTTTTGCTTCTGAAACATGCCTCCACGCATCTTACAATCTCCATCCTACTCTAATGGAACCTCAACTGGCTTACCCATCGTGGCCTTTAGCCTTATCCTAGACACGTTTTTATCTCCCTTCTCCAGTTTTGACTCAACGCTGGAGACTATGGCCTGAACGTTTTCAGCGATATGCTCCTCAGACATGTCTTCCGTCGCCACCCTGCATCTAACGGCCGGTTGATCCCTCACCCTGATCTTCACGGTGCGTTTATACCTTTTTATCAATTCTTCAATGGCCACGTTCGGTGGGACAGGTGTGGGCATCTTCCCCCTAGGTCCCAGCACAGCGCCCAGCGCTCTACCTACCAGGGGCATGAGAGAGGCTTCAGCTATGAAGTGGTCGTGTTCTTCAGCGATTTTCTTAGCCCTCTTCCTGTCTTTAGCCAGATCATCCAGCTCCCCTCTATCCAAGACAAGGTCTGCTCCACCGCCCTTAGCCTTCAGGGCTAAGTCGCCTGTAGCTATCACACATACCTTAACGGGTTTTCCAATGGGGTGAGGCATCTCAACGGAGAAATCCAGTCTGGATTCGGGTTTCTTTAAATCCAACCCCTTCAAGGTTAACAGTAGCTCTATGGATTGCTTGAAGTTTCTTTTCGGCGTGTTCTCCTTCAATTCAATTATCTTTTGGGTTAAAATGCTTTTTTGAAGCGGCATTTCCTTAAACCTTCCCTTGACGTTGAAGCTGGATGCGGCTCATTTTATAAAAACTTTTCAGGTTACGTCTAGTTTGAATTTCCCCGCTTCTAAACTATTGACGGCCTCCTTAGCCTCTAAGCCCTCCACCGTCACACCCATGCTTTGACACACTCCTAAGACCTCCTTAACGCATGCCTTCAGCGTTTTAGCGTAGCTGGTGGCGGCTTTTATCTTCGCGATCTTCACCACTTGCTCTATTGTAAGGTTCCCCGCTGTTTCCTGTCCCGCCTTACCGGATCCCTTCTCCACGCCTAGCTCCTTGACGATGAGGGCTGAAGTCGTCGGAGTTCCAACCTCAACTTCGAACTCCTTTGTATCTAAGTCCACGATCACCTTTACCGGTACCTTCATTCCCCCGTAGTCTCTTGTTAACTCGTTTATCCGGTTGACGATCATGGGAACGTTCACCCCGAAAGGGCCGAGGGCTGGTCCTAATGGTGGGCCGCCGGTGGCTTTACCGCCTTCAATCAACGCCTCAACCGCCTTCTTCTCCCCCATGTCTCTCACCTCCACTCCTCGCCTTCTCCAGTGGCTTCACGTAGTCAGCGTGAACCGTGATGGGGAGGATGGCGAAGCCCTCCTCCAGTAGCTCTATGGTAACCTCCTCCTTAACTCTGTCTACGTTGGTGATCTTAGCTTTTAAACCCTTAAATGGTCCGCCAGTCACCTCCACCAAATCTCCCTCAGCCAACTCCTCGATGACCGGCTTCGTAACCAGAAACTTCTCAAGGCTTTCCATGGGTACGGTTCCATGAGTTCTACCCCTAGCATGTCTTAGACCCGATATGGCTTCATCCACGATGTGGGGGCCAGACGCTTCCACGAAAATGTAACCCTTAATGACCTCAGGGACGAAAATGGCCGAGATGGGCAGGTTTTTAACCCCTACTTTAGACGCTAACATGTCGGCAACCGTCCTTTCCTGCCCACTGGTTGTCCTAACCGCGTATATCATGCACGTGAACCTCCATCCATCATTTAGGCGATAACCCAACGATCAGGAAGAGAACTTGCACCATGAACCCTATGGCACCTATGGCGGCGACCCCTATGAGGGAAATCCTTATCATAATCCAAGCTTCCTTTCTTCTCGGCCTGGTAACCGCGTTCATTAACCTCCTAGATGAAACTATGAACTCTTTGATCCCCATGGCTCACTTCAACAACCCTTTTAACAAGTCAACTTTCATTTAATAAACTGTTAGATAAAGCCTTCTATAAACTAACATCGTATTTCCGTTCCCTTTAAACCTCCATTACCCGTATTCCTTTATTCCTTAACAGCTCGAGTATTGTCCTTCTATGATTAGATTTCACTCCTTTTCTGTCTAACACCGCTGTTCTGCATGGACCATCGGTTTTCTGGAAGGCTTGGTCCACGATTTCAGGGTCGAAGTAGTTGAAAAAGTACTTTGGCAATACATGTCCTACGGCCACATCTGTTTCCAAGCTTATCTCGGTATGCTTCGCAGGGTAGTGGCCTCCCCCTATTCCCACAGCGGCGTGGGATGGTATTGGATGTGTAGCCGCTTGATACGCCGCTCTAGCCGCCGCCTCCACGGCTTTCTCATCCATCCACTGGCTTTTAGAGCTACCGATCTCTACGAAGAGAATTGGTTTATGGAGGTCTGTTGGACCATGGTGGGTCGCCTCTAAGGTTACTTCATAGTTCAGATTCAACTCGGCGGCGGCTGCCTTCAACTCCCTTAAAGCCGCCTTCATCCTTTGGGCGTGGGCGACGGCCAGCTTTCTCGACTCACCTCCGAGGAGGGCCTCACCGAGGTTTCCAGGAGCGTGCACAGTCAATGTCCTCATCCCTGACTTGCTTTCATGTCTTGAAACAATTATGATGGCTTTAAAGCGGTCTAAGTCTCGAATCTGAGGCTTCAGGTTCGTTAACGCGGGGTCATGATCTATAAGTCTTAAAGTAACTGATTCATCCAGGCAACCCTCCACTTCGTTGGCGGTTAAGTTGAAGCGTTTCAGTAATTTATTATAAATGTTCACCGCCGCTAGGTCTCCTTCGTAAGCCAAGATTAAAGTGGACATCCAGTCCACAACTTCCAGCGAGTTGTAAGGTTAGTTTTGATATATGAGGGAAAGTAGGGCTTGAGCTGTGTGCAACCGGTTTTCAGCTTGGTCCCATACCGCGGATTTCCAGCCGTCGATGACCTCGGCCTCCACTTCCTCCCCTCTATGACATGGAAGGGGATGCATGAATATGGCGTGGGGGGCGGCTTCCTCCATAAGCTCGACTGTAACACGATATTTTGGAAGAAAAACCTTCGTCCTTTCACCTCTTTCCCCCTCTTGACCCATGCTGGCTATCACGTCAGTGTACACCACGTCCGCTCCCCTGACAGCTTGACGTGGATCGTTTATAACCTCCAATTTAAGGCCTCTACGCGCAGCCTCCTTCATGGAGGCTTCAAAATGCTCCTCATCCGGTTCATAGCCTTTGGGAGTAGCCACCGAAACGTTGACACCCATTTTCACGCATCCCAACATCAAGGAGTTGCACACGTTGTTCCCATCTCCCACGTAGGCGACCTTTAATCCTTCAAGTCTGCTGAACTTCTCCAACATGGTTTGCAGGTCGGCTAGGGTTTGCAGAGGATGGCATAGGTCTGAGAGGGCGTTTATCACAGGTATATCAGCGTGCTCCGCCATTTCCATCAAGTCTCGTTGAGAGTACACTCGGGCTATTATGCCGTCAACGTATCGATTCAACACTTTAGCAGTGTCGGAAATGGGTTCCCCCCGACCTAGCTGGAGGTCACTCCAGTTAAGGTAGAGGGCTGACCCGCCCAGCCTTTGAATCGCCACCTCTAGTGAAACCCTCGTCCTAGTAGAGGATTTCTGGAATATTAACGCCAAGGTTCTACCTCTCAATGGGTGGTGGGCTCCTTTAACCAAACCTTTCTTCAACTTAACCGCCAACTCGATGATCCTCCAAAGGTCTTCTGGGGAAATGTTTAGAAGTGTTAGGAAGTCGGATCCCCTGAGCATTTTCCGTTCATCCCCCTAGCTTCATTCGCCGCCTCCTTAAAGGTTTAAGCTTCATGGAACAAGGAAGTTGATTAAATCCTCGGGTTTAAATGGCTTTATGTCCTCGTATCCCTGCCCTGTCCCAACGTAGATGATCGGTTTACCTATCTCCGCGATCACTGATAAGGCGGCTCCACCCTTAGCGTCGGCGTCGACTTTTGTGAGCACAACTCCATCCACGCCGACATGTTGGTTAAACGTTCGACATTGCTGCACCGCGTCGTTGGCGGTTAACGCGTCCAACACAAGGATTTTCAAGTCTGGTTTTATAACCCTGGAAATTTTCTCCACTTCGTCCATCAGGTTCCTGTCGGTTTGCATTCGACCCGCGGTATCTATCATAACCACATTCACCCCTCTCGCTCGAGCGTAGTTTAAGGCGTCGTAGGCTACGGCCGCAGCATCGGACCCATATTTATGTTTAATCATTTTAACGCCCAATCGGTTGGCATGCTCCTCCAACTGCTCTATGGAACCGGCCCTAAAAGTGTCGCTGCACGCTAAAACCACGATTAACCCCTTCTTTTTGAATAGATGGGCCAATTTGGCTATGGTGGTTGTTTTCCCCGTGCCGTTAACCCCTAGAAAAAGCATGGTGGTTAACTTTCTCTGAACCACTCTGTCCTCCACAAACTTCTCCAGGTTTATTGACCCTACTTCTTTGAAGGCGTCGCTTAACACGCGGTGGAAAACTTCTCTGACAACCTTTTTTCTGTCCACGCCTCTAGGCACCTTTACGTCCCTTAAATGCCGCTTAACGTCTTCGCATAATTTCCCAGCTACTTCGAAAGCCACATCGCTGCTGATTAAGCCGATTCTAAACTCCTCCAAGATCTCCTCTAGCTTTTCCCCCTTCAGCTCAGTTTTCGACAGCTTCTCATATACGGTTTTAAACCGCTCCCTCAGCTTTTCAAGCAACCTTCGGAGCCCCACGCCTACTTTGAAGGAGCTCTGAGATCCTGCGCTGTCTTTTCTCCAGCTCCTCTAACGCTTTGCCCAAGGCCTCTTGAAGGGAGGCTCGCGCACGCTCCAGCTCCGCTTGCCGACTCTTCAAGTCCATTATCGACTCCTCTACGCTTTTCTCAACGCATACACCGGCTCCAACACCCACTACAACCTTTTGCACAGTGGAAAGGTTCGCCTTAATGAAGGAGCCCCCTCCTATAGGTATCAGGGTTTCAACGCCGTTTTCGCATTCTCTGAGACCTTCAAGGGTAGCGTTCGCTACGTATAGGTCGTTTAACGCCGCGTTGATCAGCTCGATCCTCGATTGAGTAGCCCTGATGGATCCCTCTAGGATTCTATGCTCTACGATCAGATTTCTAACTTCCTCTTCAGACATCTATACTCATCTCTTCTAAAGATTTTCCGCTTCATGCTCTTCTAACGCGTCAGCGCGGAGTATTTTGATTTCAAACCTCTTCGCTTTATGTCTGCTTCCAACATCGGAGAACACCTGCTCCAGAGCGTCTGACAACTTTAGGGCTGAGACAACCTTCTTAAAGGGGATCTTGGCTGAAGGCTTTCTCACTTCCCCTATGACTTGAAACTTTTTGACTACGGATTCGCCCATAGATGACACCTTATTTCCTCGCGAGATCGGTGGAAGGTTAGCGTAACGGGTCTTTATAAACCGTTTCTTTAAACTTGAAGGACGTTAGCGATGACGGCTTTCTCCGCTCCGCTGGTTAAGCTTCCAACCACAGCGCCCTTGCTGTTAGCTAATACACCAGACTTGGGGAATGGGACACCACTGTTAACTGTGCAAGCCTCTGATTCAACTCCCAGAACTCTCTCCAGCTTAACCTTTTCCTCAAAGCGGATTTTGGGATGTGTTAAAGCCCCCTTGGATGTGGCGACCGACAGCGACCCCACGTAGGTTAGCCCACTGATCCTCCCCCTTTCAACTGGAATCTCCAAGGTCCTTGAAACCTCGGACACTAAGCCTCGAGGAGCGCTGGGATCGATTAACCCTCCTTTATCGTTCACCACCATCATGTTTCCAATCGCCGTCCACTTAACGTGAAGTACTTTTACCTTTACATCACACACCTCCTTGATGAACTTTAACTCATCCTCCTCAACGATGCGGGGGAGAAGAATCCCATAGGAGATTCCAGCTATGAAGACCCCTAAGAGGATAGAGCCCGCGACCGTGGCTTGATAAGTTTTAACCCCTAAACACTCTTCGATCCTCCTCATCTTTCTCTCGTTTAGACCCCTTGGAACGAGGCATACGTGATCGTTGGCGTAGCAGTAAACCCCTAGGTTCGGGCTTCCCAGAATATCCATCTGAACCAACGACAAAATAAAACGCCTGGAATTCTAAGCTTTCGGAAAAACTATTACGTTTCCATCCTTATCTCTGACGGCCCTTACCTCCAGCTTTCTCGGAGGCTTCTCAGCTCCCCTTAACCATACCAGCTCGTTCACCTCACCGCTGATCTTCACATCCTCAACTTTCATCACCCTCTTCACACGCTCCCTCAACATTCTGAGAACCCTCGCCGACCTCTTCTTCCTAGGGGTGATCCATGCTCTTCGAGCGTTTAGTGCGATAAACTTCTCTTCTACAACCTCTATTTCCTCTCTAGGCGCCTCCACTTCTTTGGGAAGCTTTTCCTTTTCCGCCTTAAGTTCAGCTTCCACCTCGATTGATCCCCCCGATTCTCCACTCAACCCTTTCACACCTTTAACTTACTTCTCCTCCAATGCCTTTTCTTAGGATGCGTCCTAACCCTCCCCATAGTCTTCGCGATCACCCAGGTGGGTACAGCCCTCTTCTGATTGTGAGCACTGGCTAGTCTGCGTTTCCTCGCCGATGGTTTATTCCTCGCCATCTTCAAGCTCTCCTGATCTTAAACTCCTTTCTTTGAACCTGAAGCCTCTTCAAGATTTCTTTAAGCTGTTCATCAGTCAGCGGGGTCTTCAACCTTCCGGTTTGAGCTAACTGTATCAGCTGAAGCTCAAGCTGCTCAGCGAATTCAGGCTTCACCATTTTTATGTTTGTTAAACGAGCCCTAGCCTCAGGGGTTAACACCAACTTGAGGGCGGCTTGCTTCCTAGCTTCAAGCTCCTGTTGCTCCTGAACCCTTCTCTGCTCCTCCATCAGGGTTCTCCTAAGCTCCATCATCCTTCTTCTTCGAAGGGCTTCGAGCTCTTCAGGCGACACCTCTTCATCACTCAAGGTCTAAACGCTCCCATTTCAAGGATGTTCCACGTTGATACCGCGGTAGCCATTACTTAAATTTTAAATCCTATATCAGTTTAACACAGACTTTTATACGTTGTGAATAAACAGCCCTAAAAACAGGTTCCACCGCTTCGTTAACTGCCAGACCACCCATCACGTTTTAATCCTGAAACCGTCGAATAATCCGTCTGATAAAACGTTCATAGGCTTTGATTCTCGACTAAGATTCCCAACCATCCTCCTTTCGAACAACTCTGGTTTAAATCCGCTTAACCATTCTCCCAACTATGATGGGAGGGGGATTTCTCCTTTAAAGCAGGATACCTTCTCTTCGAACCGCATTCTAAACACGTGATCACCGTTTTGGTTCCAGCCTCGGCTCTCACTCTAACCCTACAGTTGACCCCTGGTATTAGGAGCGTATAACATTTTCTGCATAGGTAAAGCTTCTCTTCCCTACGCATTCTCACATTGCATTTCATCCCAATCCTCCAAGCTAGCTTCACATACCTCCTCGCTAAATCCGGATCCTCAACCATCACTTTTCTAGCTAACCTCAGGAGAATCTCTGTCCTCTCTCGAGCAATCTCCTTTATGTACGCTCTGCTCATTTATTATCCAACCGTCAATTTACCCGAAGTGAGGTGACATGATACTCGTCGTGTCCGAAGCCGCATTGGAGCTTGTTCCAGAAAACATTTCTAAGCATCCGGCTATTTTAAGCCACGCTCGGCGGAGGGGAAAGAATCCATCAGAGATGCTTTTAGACCGGTCATACCACCACGCAGCCATGAAAAACCTACAGTCAGCTTGGAAAAGGGGAAGACCCGACATAACTCACATCACTCTACTTGAGGTGCTCGGCACCCCACTTTACATGAGAGGAGGCTTAAAGGTTTACGTTCACACCCTAAGGGACGAGGTGATAAAGGTTTATCCTGGGGTTAGACTACCTAGGAACTATGAAAGGTTTCTGGGGTTATTCGAACAACTTCTACAAGTAGGGGCGGTCCCACCGGGTAAACCGACCCTTCTGAAGGTTGAAAAAGGAGGGCTAGAGTATTTAGTCAAGAATGTAAAGCCGTCTAAGGTGATCGCGTTAACAACCCTCGGTAAATCAAAGCCTCTCAAAGAGTTGTGTGAAGAATTAGTACACCTGTCTGAACCCATGTTCTTAATAGGTGGATTCCCTCGAGGACATTTTGAGAAAGAAACCCTTCGAGCAGTTGATGACGCGTACAGGGTTTATAAGGAGCATCTTGAAACATGGGTTGTCGCCTCAAGGCTGGTATACGCCTATGAGCTGGCTAAGGGCTTAACTTACTAATAAAGCCGAAACCCGTTAAAGCGCTGCGGTTAATAACATTTCATTTAACTAGGATTTCAAGCCTCGTGAATTAAAGCCCCACAGACTTGGTGAGGAAAGCAATCTATATTAAAACCTACATTAATATTCGCTTAGTCTTTCTACAGCTGAGGAGGGAAGAATTGTTGTCAGAGGACTTGGAGCTTGAATTGATAAGGAGGAAACGGTTACTGGAGTTGCAGCGAAAGTTGAAGGAAAAAGAGGCTGCTAAGGAGAGTGTGGAGGAGCATGAGCCTCCTCAGAGGTTATTGGATAGGGTGTTTGAGGGGAGGGCGTGGGAAGTCTGGAATGCCGCGGAAGCCCAGTATCCGAAGGTCTCAGCCAAGGTTAAGAAAGCGTTGATAGAGCTTATCTCCCAGGGGAAGGTGAAGAGAATATCTGGAGAGCAGTTGATGTATCTTTTCAAGAAGATCGGCTTACAAGTAAGGTTACCGACCAAGATTCGAATCATTGAAAGCGGAGAGATTAAAACTTTGGAGGAGAAGCTGAAGGAGAACAGGCTTTAGGAGGAAGAGGGGATGAAGGCGCTGAGGAAAAATGGATCAGAAGGCGAACCCATACCTGTGATAACGATCGGGGAAGATGAAGCCCTGGAAATCGAGCTCTCGGAAGACTTGTTAAAGGAAAATAGAAGGTTAGCGGCTGAGGTTAGAAGAATGCTGGATGATCACGATGTTTATGCCGTTGACGTAATGGGGTCAATCGGCTCTGGGAAAACTTCTATCATCGAGAAGCTGGTTCAAATGCTTAAAAACACGCTTAGGATTGGGATGATCGCTGGAGACGCGGCCTCAACCATCGACGCTGGAAGAGTTATGAAACATGGTGTACCGACGGTTCAAGTTAACACTGGTAGGGAATGCCACCTAGACGGAAACCTAGTGTTGAAGGCGCTGGATAAACTGAACCTAAAGGACCTAGATTTGCTCTTCATAGAAAACGTTGGGAACCTCATATGCCCCGCTGACTATCCTCTAGGAGCTCATAGAAGGCTGGTGGTGATTAGCGTAACCGAAGGGTGCGACATGGTGGTGAAGCATCCCTTGATCTTCATGGAGGCAGATGTCTTAGCCGTAAACAAGATGGACCTAGCGCACCTCATGGACGTAGAGGTGGATAAGATGGGTAAAGATGCCCTCATGCTTAACCGAAGAATTAAGGTGGTTTACACCTCCGCTAAAACAGGTGAGGGACTAGACAACCTTATAGACGCCTTAGAAGTCCCCCTTAACCCCAGGAAAAAATAGGTTAACCTGGCTTAAAGCGGCAGTTAGGCACTTCCCCCTCGGTTTCCCCTTCTTGTTAAACGGCCATGGAGAAAGGCGACGATGGAAACTGAACCCGCAGAAGCGCGAATTTTCCTTTGAAGTGAAGCGATTTTGTAATGAGCTTTATTTTAAACCTAGAGCTTTACGAATCGTTGAAAGGAATATTCGGTTTTCATACTCGGTGCCCACCGTAACCCTTATGTATCCTTTCAGTCCCCAAGGCGACATCTCCCTTACGATCACTCCTTGCCGTAGTAAGCTCTCGTAGACGGCTTCAGCCTTTTCCCCAATTTCGATGAGCACAAAGTTGGTTGCGCTTTGAATGTATCTTACACCAATTTTATCCAGCTCCGAGTATAGAAGCCTCTTTCCCTGGTCAGTTTTCTCTCTAACCATTTTAACAAACTCCTCGTCGTCTAGGGCGGCTAGGGCGGCTGACTGAGCTAGCGAGTTAACGTTGAAAGGCTCTCTAACCCTGTTCATTAAATCGATGATTTCCTTACTGGAAACCGCGTATCCTATCCGTAAACCTGCTAGCCCATAAATTTTCGAAAAGGTCCGAGAGGTTATTATGTTACCTCTATCATGGTAACGTAAGGTGTCTGGGTAGTCGCCTCCACACGCGTACTCGAAGTAGGCTTCATCAAAGAATACGACTACATGTTCAGGAATCTCATGGAGAAAGCCTTCAACCTCCCTTCTGCTAACGTAGGTTCCCGTAGGATTATCGGGGTTGGCGATAAAAACGATTCTCGTGTCATCAGTCACTTCCTCAGCCATTCTCTTCAAGTCATATCTAAAATTCTTCATCGGAACGGCTTTAACCTTTAAACCTGAAACCGTTGACGCTATATGGTATATTAGGAATGTTGGCTTCGCGGTCACCACTTCGTCCCCTTTATCGGTTAAAGCCCTAAGAGCCAGGACGATAAGCTCATCTGAACCATTTCCGAAAATCAGCTCTTCTTCGTCAACTCCGAGTCTTATGGAAAGCTTCTTTTTGAGATGGTAGCATCCCCCATCAGGGTACCTGTTAACCTCCAGTAGGCTGTTCTTCAACGAGTTCAAGGCTTTGGGAGAAGGCCCGAAAGGATTCTCGTTCGAAGCGAGCTTAATAACCTTCTCTAAACCCAGCTCGCGTTTAACCTCATCCACAGGTTTCCCAGGCGTGTATGGTTTTACCCTCATCAATTCGTCTTTAACCTTAACCACTTCCAACAGCCTCATTCACATGGAAATACGGCGGCTCTTTTCCGTTATCCTAACCTCCTAATATGATTTAAAGCATGCTCCATTCACGGTGAGTAGGGGAGGATTGTTGCGCTATGAATCAGCGGGGCGGTGGCTAATCGTGGAGGATGGATTCCTTCTTTTAATCGAAAATGCGATAAGCGCCATGGCTACGATCAAGGCCGTCATGAAGGGCTTATCGAAGCCGAATTCGGGGATTACCGTGTAGGTTGTCGTCAAAGTTCCATCCTCGTACCCTGTTTTGCTGGCTACGATGTAAACCGTGTACGCGCCTTCAGCCACCTCTTCAGGCACTGTGAATTCATCGGAGAAGGACCCATCAGGTCCGGATAGAAGCATGGCGATATGCATTTGACCTCCTGTAGGCCCGATCACCTCTAGGGAAACGGTGGCGTAGGGCACCGTGGATCCCTTAGAATCCAACACATAGCCCCTAACTACTACAACCTCCCCCCTCTCATATGTAGGCTTTTCCACACCAGCCGTTAAGGAGAGGGGTTCAGCCTTGCAGGAGGTTACTAGGGCCGTTGTGAGCGCTAAAAGGGCCAGTAAGATGAACGCTGACCTGAGGCTCATCATTCTTCACCTCAGCCATGAGGGCTAGGATGGTGAAACCAGGAACGCGCCCTCCTTACCGGCTATAAATTTTCCCCCTTTCGAGATGTAACCGGTTGAAACAAGCGCGTTTATTTCATATAGCCCCGGAGTTGCGTCCTGATTCAGCTTCAATTGAACCCACACCATGGTCTGCTCCATGTAACCTATGTTACTACCGAAGGCGGTTACCATTAGAGGGATCCCTAGAGGGTCCGTGACCTCAACCCAAACAACACCCCCGTTTAGGTTCGCCCCTGAGTTGTTCACTAGAACCCAGACCACGACGCTTTCACCTGGATGAAACACCTCTTTCTTCTCACCTTCCACGGAAGTGGTGTACACGCTGTCTACTACTACACTAGGCTTGGTGCTGGATCCAACGGTGAAAATGGTGCGCGCGAACCCGTCTTTAAATCCCTCCGCTGAGGCTGTGGCGAAAATCGTGTAGGACCCTGAACGCCAATCTGATTCAACCGTTAACCTATCAGAGAAGTATCCGCCGATGGTTGTTTCTAGAAGCTTGGAGTGGATGATTTTTCCTTCAGAATCCACTACTTGAACTAGTACGGTGGCCTTGGCGGATGGAAACTGCCCTCTGGCGTAAATGTGACCGAAAATTCTTACAGCCTCTCCAGGGTTGTACTTTAAGCGATCTGACTCCACCTCGACCTTGAGCTCTTTAAGTCGTCTAACCATTATGAGGTTGAAACTCTCTATCTTCACGGTGGCGTTTGTTTTTTGAACGTTTTCTCCTTGCACCGCGTACACAGTAAACGTGTAAAGGCCTGGAGAGGTTTCTTGGCTTATGAAAATCTGTAAATTGGATCTGAACACAGGGTCAGGTCTCCCCTCGCTTGGGTTAAATATGGCGGCCGCGCCTTCAGGCAGACCTTCGACTCCTAAAATTACCTTTTCCCTGAACCCCCCGAAGCTTACCACCGTTACAGCATACCTCACAGACCCCCCGGGTTTTTTCAACACCTGATTTGACGGGTCAACCCTGAGGGCGAAGCCTCCTACCATGTTCCCCTGGTTTCCAAGGTTTGAATCGTAAGCGGTCACATTCTTCTCTATAAAGGGAATGATCAGCGTGATGTTGGCCGATGAAAATCCCTTATTTGTTAGGGCGGATATTTGAACAGGATACGTTCCCTCAGAGGCGTTTAAGTTGACCTCTATGATTAGGATGGATGTGAAAAGTGGTGCAAGCTTTCCCTCGGTTGGGTTGAATTGGAATCTTACGTTTTCCGGCGGGTTAACAATTTTTAGGGAGACTTTAGGTTCACCCTCATCCTCACTTGTTATAAATACCACCGCGTATCCCCTGGACCCTACAGGAACCGTTATCGTCGAGGGCTCCACACGTAAACCGATTTGAACCCCGTTTTCGCGGCGGTTTTCCGAGAGCAAACTCCCCGTCATCATGCTTAAGGTTAACGCTGCAAGCATTACTCCGTAAACGTAAATTCTTCCACGCATGCTACACACCTACACATGGGCGTTCAAATCCGATTTCAACCCGTTCAAGCAATAATTTACATCGTGAGTGTAACATTTTAAAATGTTCCCTCTTATTTATATGTAGGTATATAGAAGTAAACCTTTCTACCTTTCCTTTTTTTCTTTACATGTCCAAGGTTTACAAGCTGATTTAGGTAATCGCTTTCAACAGCTCTAGCTCTACCTGTCCTATTGGAGACGTCTTCGGCTGTGGCTTCTCCAAGGTTGCATAGAGTTAAGGCGGTTTTCCTCAGGTGGTCAGGCATGTTCATTAAGGTTTCCGAGTCTATTGGAAGACCTTCCAGGTAATATCTTTTAAGGGCTGATTTAAAGGCTCTTCTACCTCCCTTCCTGCGTCTCGCATAAAAGGCTGTAAATGAGGCCGCGGCCACCATTAGGATTACGGCAGCGTACAGAGGCGAAGCCTTGTGAGCTGAAGCAACCGTGAGCGTAACCCTGATGTGCTTTGTTTGGACGCCGCTGGAGCCTGTGATGGTGAGGTTATAAGTGTTGGATGGAGTGTTTGGAGAGGTGAAAATCGTCAGATTCGCTGAGGATCCGCCTCGGATAGGGTTCGGAGTCACTTCATACCTGGAATGCTCCGGTAACCCCGTTAAGTTAAGGTAGACGGCAACGTTATAGACTGCTTCAACGGTAACGGTGAAGTAGGCGAGGCCGCCCTGCTCCACCTCTACGTGCATTGGTTTAACGGTGAGGAAGAGCTCAGGAGCCGTAAGCTGGAAGCTTAACTGCGCGAATCCGTCTTGGAACCCAGGCTTGCTAGCCGTCATGTACACGGGATACTCCCCCAACGGAGCGTCCAAGCTTAACCTAAAAGAGTCAGCGTATGATCCGTTAAAATCCGAGTGGATCAAAGCCACATGAACACTACTTTCATGTGGATCGTTAACCTGTATGGATATCTCCGCGTTCACCGCGGGGATCCCTTTTTCGTCGAACACCCTCCCCACTATGTAGACGGCTATATACGTGTTTTCGCGGTTAAAGGTTATGGAGGCGTCGATGAAAAGCTGAGGCTTAGAGACTGATTGTAAGGGTGAAGCCGCCACTAGAATCATAGCAACCGTTAACACGCATGTCAGAGCCTTCACTGTTAACCCCTAACCCTGTTAACCGACCTAGAAAATTATTGTAAAACGCGTTTTTAAGGTGATGCGTCGAAGCCTGATATTAAACTAACCGAGGAAGCGTGTCGCAGGCGGATCCTTTTCACCCTCGAACATTTCTCATTCAACGCATGTTTAATGGCGAGGTGGTGATCTACGCGTTAAGCTACTTAGATC
>Ga0123519_10002946_pt1 | contig 28480 bp, 22 predicted proteins | sample YelNatPaOPRAMG02_FD_87396 | JGI IMG/M metagenome (GOLD analysis project Ga0123519, IMG submission 87396) | Hot spring microbial communities from Yellowstone National Park - Yellowstone National Park OP-RAMG-02 (version 2) | ecosystem: Environmental > Aquatic > Thermal springs > Hot (42-90C) ...
CCCCATCCCCCTTTCCCTCTCCGCCCGCGGAGAGGGAAAGGGGGGCTGCCGCAGGCAGCGGGGGTAAGGGTGAGGTCAAAAGGCCACCAGCGTGCACCACTCCAGGGTTGTCTCGGCCACCGGCAGGGCGTCAATCCCAGCCCCCTCCAGGAGGACCCCCGTGGGCGTGGGGAGGGCGCGGCTTTGGCACGCGTTGGCCACTTCCACCTGCCAGCCAGCGGCGCGGAACGCCTCCAGACACGGGCGCTGGAAGAGGAGCGTCTCCAGCCCCACCTGCCGGATGAACCGGGCGTTGGCCTCGTCGTCCTCCGGGTAGAAGAGGCAGATGGAGAAGAAGGTCCCAGAGACGATGCGCCGCAGTTCCCCGAGGAGGGCCCCCGGGTGCTCTATGTTGGGGAGGCCTAGGTTGGAGGTCAGCGTGGTCACAGCCCCATCGCGGAAGGGGGTGCGCCGCGCGTCCAGGGCCAGGAGGCTGACGCGCCCCCGCAGGCCCAAGGCGTCCGCAAGGCGGCGGTTTCGCCGCAGGACCCGCGGGCTGAAGTCCGTGGCCACCACGTGGGCCTGGGTGTCCCGGGCCAGCCGCTCCACCAGGGCGCCGCGCCCGGAGGCCAGGTCCACAACCGGCCCCTGGGCGTCGGCCACTTGCCCTAGCACGTAGGCCAGTTGCCGTTCGTGGCAGGCCAGGTACTCCGGGGTGTAGAGGCGTGCCATGGCCTGCCGTTCCAGGGCCCGGGCCTGGATGAACTCCCCCCGCTCCTCCAGCGCCAGGGCCCGGTAGAAGAGGTCGGCCGGCGAAAGGGCCTCCGGCGGAGCCCCCATCAACTGTCGTTCTACCTCGGGATGCTCCCGCAGGTAGGCCGCAAGGCGGCTTTCGGACTCTTCCCACAGGTCGTGGCGAGGGAGGTCCGGCGTGAGGAAGAGGCCGATCCCCTCCCGGACGGGGTAGGCCGCACCGCAGGCCTGGCAGCGGGCCTCGGCCTCTTCTACCTCCGCACCATCCTGCCGGATGAGGTCCCAGGCCAGGTCGCCGCGGCAGGCCGGGCAGACGAGCATGGGGAGCAGAGCTTCGTTCATGGAAGCCTCACTCCGGCATCTGTGCCTTCCGGTTGAAGGCACGCCAGGCCTGCGCGTAGAGGAAGGGGAGCCGCCCTTTCGGTGGCGTCGCCCGGACCCGGGCCGTCCAGAGGGCCAGGGCCTCGTCGGCGCGGGCGAAGCACTGGGCCGAGAAGGCCGCCCGGACCTCGGCCGGGGCCCCGGCCACCTCCGCCGCGCCCGCCAGGAACTCCCGCTCCAACCGGTCCCGCTCCTCCCGGAAGACGGCCAGGCGCGTCTGGTAATCCCGCAGGACCTCGCGGTGCAGGGCCTCGTGCCGCCACCAGAGGGTCGCCGCGTTGTACTGCGCCGTGGGCGAGGGGCCCAGGTCCGGCAGGCCGGCGTCCATCCACACCGGCTTGAAGAGGCTGGTGCAGGGGGCGGCAGTGGCCGTCACCCAGTGGGTCTGGCGCTCCGGCGTCAGGTGGGAGACCAGGGACCCCACCGACTGGCTGATGCGGACCGGTCCCCAGCCGGCATGCATGCAGATCTTCGCCCCCAGGAGGCCGCGGGCAGGGGTCCAATCGGGGCCGGCCTCCGCGCCGTGGTCCCGCAGGATGGCCATCATCGTCTCCACCGTGATGCGCCCTTTCGCCGCCTGCAGGAGTTCCGTGGAGCGGCACTGGCGGGCGCGTCCGTCGGCAAAGGTGGTGTAGAGGAAGTCCGAGTAGCAGCGGCCGAAGTGGAAGTCCTCCCGGCCCTTGCACCAGCCGCGCTTCACGGCGTAGTCCACCAGGCCGTCGGAAGCCAGGTCCCAGGTATTCCCGATGGTGATGGCGTTGGAGATGCTGCGCACGTCCCGCACCCGCTCCGCTGCCCACTGGCGGCCGGCCGTCTCCAGCACCCAGGCTTCCTGGGGGTCAGCGATGAGGAAACTGTTGTGGTAGTAGAGTTTGTGAGTCTGGCTGCAGTTCCCGCCCTGGCCGTAGGCTTCCAGAAGGGAGGTGATGACCTCCAGGGCCTCCCGCGCCGTGCGGGCCCGCTCCAGGGCCAGCCGCAGGAAGTCCATGCCGATGAGGCCCGGCCCCTTCTCGTACGGGACCTTGGTGAAGACGGCCTCGTTGCCGATGGCCACGCCGTGCTCGTTGGCCCCCATCTCCGCCCCCCAGATCCAGAAGGGCTTGGCCAGGAGGACGGCATAGGTCTCCTCCACCTGGGGGATCTCTACGTAGGTGCAGCGGACGGTGCTGCCCCGCGGGTGGGTGGCCCGGGGGATCAGCACCACCTCGTGGGCCTCGTTGGGGTCCCGGTCGCTGCTCTTGGCGAAGAGGACGGAACCGTCGGCCGTGGCGTTGCCCAGCGCGACCAGCGTATCGCACATCGCCTCCACCTCCTTGCTGGCTCACCGCGAAACGTAGGGGTTGTCCCGGACCCAGAAGCGCCAAGGGACCTGCCGGTCCTTCTCGGCGGCGTACTGGATGCCGACGCGGGGGCCGCACATCACCTGCTCCTCGGGGATGGCCTCTCCCCGCTCCAGCCAAAGGGCCTCCCCCAGGACCAGGTCGGCCCCGTTGAAGGTCCCGTCAATGGCCAGGGCCTGGGTCAGCCGGGCGGGGCCGTTGGTCAGGTTGTGGTCGGCGGGCGGGCGCCCCCGGACGGCGCGCAGGGCACGCATGACCTCCAGGCCCTCCCGCGGCTCCAGGGCCCGCACCAGCACCGCTGCCGGGAAGCCCTCCGGCTCGGTCACCACGTTGAGCATCCAGTGCATGCCGTAGGTGAAGTAGACGTAGGCATGGCCTGGCGGGCCGAACATGACCGCATTGCGGCGCGTGCGGCCCCGGCTGGCGTGGCAGGCGGTGTCCTCCTGGCCCACGTAGGCCTCGCACTCCACGATGATGCCGCTCAGCCGCTGCCCCTCGTAGAGGCGCACCAGCCGCGCCCCCAGGAGGTCCCGCGCCACCTGGACGGTCTCCCGGGCGAAGAAGGCCCGCGGCAACCGGGCGCCCTCTTCCATCCACGGCACCTCGGCCTGACTTCCAACCCGTCGCAGCCGCATCTCCGCGTCAGGAGGGGCGATTCACGAATCGCCCCGTGCCTGTAGGGGCAATGCGTGCATTGCCCCTACAGACCCCACCTCTTCCCCTTGGTCCCCTCCCCTCTCCGCAGGCGGAAAGGGGAAGGGGTCAGGGGATGGGGAGAGGTGACTCCTTCTACCCCTTCATCACCGCCAGGGGGCGGAGGCGTGCCACCTTGCGGGCGATCCCCAGTTCGTGGACCACCTGGACCACCCGCTCAATGTCCTTGTAGGCGTCGGGGGCTTCCTCGGCCAGGCCGGGCATGCTCCCCGCCCGCACGAGGATCCCCCTGGCCTCCAGTTCCTGGCGCAGTTTCTCGCCCCGGATCTTCTTCTTCGCCGCGGCGCGGCTCAGGACCCGCCCGGCCCCGTGGCAGGAGGTCCCGAAGGTCTCCTCCATGGCCCGCTCCGTGCCCACGAGGACGTAGGAAGCCGTGCCCATGTCGCCGGGGACCAGGACCGGCTGTCCCACGGCCCGGTACGGCTCTGGCACCGCGAGGTGGCCGGGAGGGAAGGCTCGGGTGGCCCCCTTTCGGTGGACGCAGAGTTTCATCTTCCGGCCGTCCACCTCGTGCTCTTCCAGTTTGGCGATGTTGTGGGCCACGTCGTAGACGGTGCGCAGTTCCCGGTCCTTGACCTTGCCCGCCAGCACCTTGTCAAAGGTCTGGCGGACCAGGTGGGCCAGGCACTGGCGGTTGGCCCAGGCGAAGTTGGCCGACGCGGCCATGGCTCCGAAGTAGGCGCGGCCCTCCGGCGAATCCAGGGGGGCGCAGACCAGTTCCCGGTCCGGCAGGCGGATGCCGTACTTCTGCACCGCGCTCTGGAAACTCTGCACGTAGTCGGTGCAGACCTGGTGCCCCAGGCCCCGGGAGCCAGAGTGGATCTGGATGGCCAGTTGCCCCGGGAAGAGCCCGAAGGCTTCGGCCACCTCTGGGTCGTAGATCTCCTCCACCACTTGGACCTCCAGGAAGTGGTTCCCGGAGCCCAAAGTCCCCAGTTGGTCCTTGCCCCGGTCCCGGGCCCGGCCGCTCACAGCCCGGGGGTCGGCGCCGGGCATCCCCCCTTGCTCCTCGCAGCGGACCAGGTCGTCCTTGGTGCCGTACCCCTTGGCGACGGCCCAGGCCGCCCCCCGCTCCAGCACCTGGTCCATCTCCTGGGCGGAGAGGCGGATGCCGCCCCCGATGCCGACACCGCTGGGCACGTCCCGGAAGAGGGCCTCCAGCAGGGCTTCCATGTACGGGGCCACCTCCTCCGCCCGGACGTTGGAAGCCAGGAGCCGGACGCCGCAGTTGATGTCGTACCCCACTGCCCCGGGCGAGATGATCCCCTCGGGGTACTTGGTGGCGATGACGCCGCCGATGGGCGGGCCGTACCCCTGGTGGATGTCCGGCAGGGCCAGGGTATAGCGGACCACGCCCGGCAGCGCGGCGGTGTTGATCAGTTGCTCCACGGAGCGGTCTTGCAACGCGGCTTCCAGCAGGTCGTCGTCGGCGTAAATGCGGGCGGGCACCCGCATGTCCGAGCGGAAGTCGGCGGGAATCTCAAAGATGTACTTGCCGATGCGCTTCAGGTCCTTCTTGTCCACCATAGCCATCTCCTCCTCTTGGGGGGAACCCCTCACACGTCAAACACGATGGTGGCCCGCCAGAGGCCTCCTTCCTGGCGGATGGAGAGGTTGTGGTAGGTGGCGGCCTTGACCTTCGCCTTGGTGGGCAGGCCGGGCTCCCCCCAGGCCACGGCCTCCAGGCTGCCCGCCTCCAGGCGGACCACCTCAAAGCGGGCGTACAGTTCCTGGTGCGCCTCGTGCAGGTACAGGAGTTCGTTGAGCCACCCCACCAGCAGCACCTCCAGGTCCAGTCCTTCCACGTGGACGGGCCTGGGCTGCCGGGGCTGGACGCGCTCCAGGTCGGCCATCAGGCTGAACATGCCCCGGGCGGCCGCGGCGAAGAGGCCCGGCAGGCTCCCGGCCTCCACGGCAATCGCCCGGTCCGCCGTGTGGGGCAGTTCCACAAAGGTCCCTTCGGGATCAGGTCTGGCCCCCGTTCCGGCCATGGCTCTCCCCCTCCGAGGGTCGGGCCAGGGTCACGTTCCACAACTCCTCTTCGGGCGGGAGGTGGCGGATGGGCAGCCGGGGCTCCACTTCCAGCACCCGGCGGGCCATCCACACGTCCTGCGTCACCTGGTGCAAGAGGGCCGTGGCGTCGGGGAAAACCCTCTCATCCCGAAGGCGCGCCACGAACTCCACCACCAGGTCGTAGCCGTACAGGTCCTCCTGGAAGTCCAGAAGGTAGACCTCCACCCGCTGCTCGTGCTGGCCGAAGGTCGGGCAGGTGCCGATGTTGGTCACCGATTTATACCGCGTATCTCCCACCCAGGCAAACGTGGCGTAGACGCCCCGTGCCGGCACCAGTCGCTCTGGCAGGACCTGGACGTTGGCCGTGGGGAGTCCGAGCCCTTTCCCCCTGCGGGAGCCACTGACCACCGTGCCGGAGATGGCGTACAGCCGCCCCAGGAGGCGCGCTGCCTCGCGGACCCGCCCCTCCAGGAGCAGGGAGCGGATGCGGGTGGAGGAGACCACCTCTCCCTCACACTGGATGGGGTCCACGACGTGGACCTCAAACCCCATCTCTTCGCCCATCGCTCGGAGCGCGTTCACGTCGCCCTCGCGGTCCCTGCCCAGGGCGAAATCCCGGCCGACCCACAGTTCCCGCATCCGGAAGCGGCGCTGGAGTTCCCCGACGAACTCCCGCGCGGGGGTGCGGGCCAGTTCCTCCGTGAAGGGGATGATGGCTGCCAGGTCCAGCCCCAGCCGCTCAAAGAGGGCCGCCTTCTCCCCCGGGGAGGTCAGGTACTGGAAGGGCCGCTCCGGCAGGAGGACCGTGCGCGGGTGGGGGTAGAAGGTGAGCAAAGCAGCCAGCCGCCCCGTCTGGCGGGCGCGGCGCACCAGTTTCCGGATGAGGTACTGGTGGCCGCGGTGCACGCCGTCAAAGGCCCCGATGGTCAGCAGGCTTTCCCCCTGGACCTCCACGCGGTCAAGTTGGTCTGCGATCTGCACCTGGTATCCCCCGTCAAGCGTTCAGTGTGCGAGGACCTTGTAGGGCAGCCAGGACGGGCCTGCCGGGTCCAGCCTCAGGAGGGCCACCAGATCCCCTTCCGGGCCGTGGCCGCGGGCCAGGTCCCCGGGCTGGAGGGAAGGCACCCTTCTGGCGGGCACGGGCTGGCCCTGGGAAAGCCGGCGGACCTCGCCCGCGTCCAGGTCCACCCGGGGGAGGTGCTCCACCGCCGTCTCCAGCGGGAGGAGCCACTGCCGCCACCCCTCCGGGCCCGCGGCCAGGAGGGCCTCCAGAGGCACGGCCTCCTCCAGGCGGAAGCGGCCGCTGCGCAGCCGCACCAGGTCCACCAAGTGGGCGCCGCACCCCAGGGCCTGGCCCAGGTCGTGGGCCAGGGAGCGGATGTACGTCCCCGCGCTGCAGGTCACCTCCAGCGTCAGGCGGGGCGGGTCCCATGCCACCAGGTCCAGTTGCGCGATCTCCACCTCGCGAGGGTCGGGGCGCAAGGGCTTTCCGGCCCGGGCCAGCCGGTACAGGGGCACGCCCCCTTTCTTCAGGGCGGAGAACGGAGGCGGCGTCTGCAGGACCTTGCCCCGGAAGCGGACCAAGGCCGCTTCCACCTGCTCCCTTGTCACGCCGGAGGGATCGCGCGCGGCCGTGACCTGGCCGGTGCGGTCGTAGGTGTCGGTGCTGCGCCCCAGTTCCACCACGGCCCGGTACTGCTTGGGCGAGCCGATGAGGAACTCCGCCAGGCGCGTGGCCTTCCCCAGGCAGACCACCAGGACCCCCGTGGCGAAGGGGTCCAGGGTGCCCCCGTGGCCCACCCGCCGGACGCCCGTGTGCCGTCGGATGCGGTCCACCACGTCGTGAGAGGTGGGGCCCTCCGGCTTGTGGACGTTCAGGAAGCCCGACACCTCGCGCATGTTCCCTGCCCTACGGGTCCAGGGGGCGCTGGTCCCGGATGGCCTGGGCCAGCGCGGCCAACACCCGCTCCCGCGCTTCGGGAAGGGGGCCCGATAGCGTGCAGCCAGCCGCCTGCGGATGCCCCCCGCCGCCCAGGCTCAGGGCCACGCCCGAGACATCCACGCCGGCCACGGAGCGGAACCCCACTTCCACCCGGCCGTCCTCCTTCTCGGTGAAGACCACGGCCACGTCGGCCCCCTCCGCAGCGATGAGGAAGTTCACCAGGCTCCCGTTGCTCACATCGCTGCCCCCGGCCAGGCGCTGCATCTCCTGGGTGACCTCGGCCCAGATCACGCGGCCATCCAAGTGGACGGTCTGCAGGGCCAAGCCCCACAGGCGGATGCTGGAAAAGGGCCGCCGGTTGAAGGCATAGTGCATCACCCGGCGCAGGGAGGCCCCAGCCTCCATCAGGCGCATGGCTGCGGCCAGTTCCCCCGGCCCCGTGTTGGGCGTGCGGAAGCCGAGGGTGTCGGTGACCAGCCCGTTGAGCAGGCAGAGGGCGACCTGGCCGTCCAGTGGGATGCCCAGGTGGTCCACCAGGTCCAGCACCAACTGGGCCGTGGACGCCTTGGAGGGGTCCACCCAGTTCCACGTGCCGAAGCGGACGTTGGTGACGTGGTGGTCTATGTTGGCCAGGGGCACCCCCTGGAGCCGGTCCGCGTCGTAGGCCGCGCCCATGCGCTCCCGGTCGCTCCCATCCAGGGAGATGACCAGGTCCACGCCCGTGGGGTCCGGCGCCTGCACGATGCGCCCGCTGCCCGGCAGGTACCGGTAATGCCGCGGCACCGGGTCCGCGCAGGCCAGGATGACCTCCTTGCCCAGCCCCTCCAGGGCCCAGCCCAGGCCCAGGAGGGAGCCGATGGCGTCGCCATCGGGCGAAACATGGGTGACGACGAGGATGCGTTGGGCTTTCCGGATGGCTTCTGCGATGGCCTCCACCTCGCGCGGGTGGGGCGAGCCTGGGTGAAGGTCATTCATCGTCCGCGTGCGACTCCTCGGTTTGGATCTGGGCCAGCAGTTCCTCAATCCGCAGGCTGTGCTCCACACTGTGGTCCACCCGGAACTCCAGGTGGGGGATGAAGCGCAGCCGGATGCGGGTCCCCAGTTCGTGCCGGAGGAAGTTGGCCGCGTGCTCCAGCGCCAGGAGGGCCTGCTTCTGGGCGTCCTCGCCCAGCGCGCTGAAGTACACCCGCGCCAGCCGCAGGTCTGGCGAGACGTCCACATGGGTCAACGTGACCAGGCCCACGCGCGGGTCGCGCACTTCCCGTTGGATCAGGAGGCTCAGTTCCTCCTGGATCAGTTCTGCCACACGCCGCTGCCTTCTCGTCGTCATCGGTTCACGCCTGACCCTGCTTCTTCAGGGTGTAGACCTCAATGATATCTCCTTCCACAAAGCCCTCAAACCCCTCCAGGCCGATGCCGCACTCAAACCCCGCGGCCACCTCCCGCACGTCGTCCTTGAAGCGCTTGAGGGAGGCGATGCTCCCATCGTAGACCACCTCCTCCCCTCGGCGGATGCGCGCCTTGGCCCCCCGCACCACCTGGCCATCCAGGACGTAGCATCCAGCGACCGCGCCGCGCTTCGGGATGCGGAAGATGGCCCGCACTTCCGCGTGGCCGAGCACCTCTTCCACGTAGACCGGCTCCAGGAGGCCCTTGAGGGCTTTCTCCACGTCCTCCAAGAGTTGGTATATCACTTCATAGACGCGGATGTCAACTCCCTCGGCCTCGGCCAGGCGCCGGGCGGCCTGGTCCACCCCCACGGCGAACCCGACGACGATGGCTTTGGAGGCCGCAGCCAGCATCACGTCCGACTCGGTGATCTCGCCTGGGGCGGCGTGGAGGATGTTGACCTTCACCTGGTCGGTGCCCAGTTGGGCGAGGGAGTTGGTGATGGGCTCAATGGCCCCCTGTTCGGAGGCCTTGAGGATGATGTTGAGTTCCCGGGCCTCGCCGGCCTGGATGCGGCTGAAGAGGTCCTCCAGACTGACGGCCCGGACCTGCTTCGCCGCGGCGGCGCGTTTGGCCTCGGCCCGCTCCTCCACGATGGCGCGTGCCGTCTTCTCGTCCGCCACCACCTCAAAGATCTCGCCCGCTTCGGGGACCTGGGGGAGGCCGAGGATGGCCACCGGAGTGGAGGGCTTGGCCTCGCTGACCGGCTGGCCCTTGTCGTCAAACATGGCCCGCACGCGGCCGTACTGCTCCCCGATGACCACGATGTCGCCGACGCGCAGGGTTCCGGCCTGCACCAGGAGGGTGGCCATCACCCCCCGGGCGCGGTCCACCCGGCCCTCAATGACCGTGCCCTTGGCCGGGCGGTTGGGGTTGGCCCGCAGGTTGGCCACCTCGGTGACCAGGAGGATGTTCTCCAGGAGTTCGTCAATGCCAATGCGCTGTTTGGCCGAGATGGGCACGCAGATGACGTCGCCGCCCCAATCCTCCACCACCAGGCCTAGGTCGGCCAGTTGCTGCTTCACCCGCTCAGGGTTGGCGTTGGGCTTGTCAATCTTGTTCAGCGCCACCAGGATGGGCACGTTGGCGGCTCGGGCGTGGTCAATGGCCTCTTTGGTCTGGGGCATCACGCCGTCATCGGCGGCCACCACCAGAACGGCCAGGTCGGTGACCTGCGCGCCCCGGGCCCGCATGGCGGTGAAGGCTTCGTGGCCCGGTGTGTCCAGGAAGGTGATCTTCTTGCCCGCCACCTCCACCTGGTAAGCCCCGATGCGCTGGGTGATGCCGCCGGCCTCCCGCGCCACCACGTTGGTATCGCGGATGGCGTCCAGCAGGGTGGTCTTGCCGTGGTCCACGTGGCCCAGCACCGTGACCACCGGGGGACGGGGTTCCAGGGCCTCGGGTTTTTCCTCCTCGGCCAGGACCTGGCGCAGGGTCTTGGGAGCGGCCTCCGCCTCCTCCACCTTCTCCACCACCGGGGGCGCTTCGGGCTTGGCCTCCACGCCCATCTCCGCGGCCACGATGGCCGCGGTATCAAAGTCCAACTGCTGGTTGATGTTGGCGATGATGCCCAGGTTCATCAGGGTCTTGATGACGTCAATGGGGCTGACCTGCATCCGCTCCGCCAGTTCCCGGACGGTCACGGAAGGAGGCAGGACCACCTCCGTGGGCCGGGGTGGGGCCTCCACCCGGGGCCGGGGCGCGGGGGCTTCCGCCACCCTGCGTGGGGGACGGTGGCCCCCTCCGGGCTTGGCCGCTGGGCGGGGAGGCGCCTCCCGGGCCACGGGGGCCTTCTTCCGCTCGCCCCCGGCCCCCTTGGAGTTGGAAGGCGGGCGGGGCGTGCTCGGTTTGGCGCGCGTCGCCTCGGCCTCTTCGGGGCGCGGCGGCTTCCGGGGCCCGGTGGGCTTCTCCGGCCTGACTTGCTTCGCCTCTGGGGCCGGGCGAGCCCCTTCACGCGCTTTATGGTTCTCGGGGGGTGTCCCTCGGCGAGGGGACCCCTTCTGTCCTTCTCGTTTGGCCATCTCCGTCCCTCCTTTCAGGCCGCGGGGCGCTGGCCCCTGCCGGCCTGGACAGGCTGCATGTTGCGGGCGGCCCGAGGGCCGCGACGCCGAGACGATGTACGGAACGACCGGGGGCAAGGGGGAGAGGGAGGCCTGGGGGTACGCCCGGGGCCCTGGCCACCTGCTGCCAGGGCTCCGGGCGACCGTTGGGCTTCCTTACGGGGAAGGCTCAACGCCTTGGGCGCTGAGGGAGAGAGGCTGGCAGATGAGCGATGTGCTTCGGTGCTTCAGCACACCATAGTCAGTCCTCCCCTTCCCCTGCCACCGGCAGTGTCTGGGCGAACTCCTCAAGCCGGGCCATTTCCGCGTCCGTCAGCCTCGTGCGCAGGGCGTGGTCCAATCGCCTCTGCCGCAGGGCGATCTCCCAGCAGGTCCGCTTGGGGCACAGGTAGGCGCCACGCCCACCTTTCTTACCGGTGGCGTCCACCTCAATCTCCCCGGTGGTGGACCGGAGGACCCGGATCAAGGTCCTCTTGTCCTTCACCTGGCGGCACCCCACGCAGGTCCGCTGGGGGACATGCTTCTGGCGCATCAGGATCCCTCGGCTCAGAACTCTTCGTACTCTTCCCAGTCCTTGCGGCGGCTGGGCTTGCGCACCCTTTGGACGATGATTTCATCCGTCTCCTCGTCGTAGACCAGGCGCCGCTTCTTCCCGCTCTTCTTGCCCTTCTTCCGCTTCTTCTTGGATTCGCCCTCGTATTCCCCTTCCTCGTCGCCTTCAAACTCGTCGTACTCGTACAGGTCCAGGTCGGGCTCCAGCGCCGTCTCCAGGGCGAGGGCGGGTTCCGCCTCCAAGGCGGGCTCCCTCTCTTCTTCTACTTCTACTTCTTCTACTTCGGCCTCCTCCACCTCTGGAGAGACCTCCAGGGCGACCTCTTCGGCGGCCGCCGGCGCCGGGGCTTCCTCCACCAGAGCGGGCTCCTGGGCAACCGGGACCTCTTCCGCCGCGGGCAGGGCCTCGGCCACCTCCTCAGGCTGGAGGGCAGCGGCCTCTACCGCCGGTTCGGGGATCGTCTCCTCGGCGGCCTTCACGGGCTCAAGGGCCTGGGCCGCGGCCTTGGCACGGCTCTTTTCCAAGAGCAGGGCCTCGGCCAGGGCGAGGAGGTCCTGCGGCTCCGCAGGCTTGGCCGCCTCGGACGGCCGCTTGAGCAGTTCCTGGGCCGCCTCCGTCGCGCTCTTGATGTCAATGCGCCAGCCGGTCAGGCGGGCTGCCAGGCGGGCGTTCTGCCCCTCGCGGCCGATGGCCAGCGACAGTTGGTTCTCCGGCACGATGACGATGGCCGTCCGGGTGTCGGCGGATTCGTCCAGGAGCACGTTCAGGACCTTGGCTGGGCTCAGCGCGTTGGCGATGAAGGTGGCCACGTCGGGGCTCCACTCCACCACGTCAATCTTCTCGCCGTTGAGTTCGTTGACGATGTTCTGGATGCGGACCCCCCGCATGCCCACGCACGAGCCCACCGGGTCCACCCCCGGCTGGAGCGCGGTCACCGCCACCTTGGACCGGGAGCCAGGCTCCCGGGCGATGGCCTTGATCTCCACGACGCCGTTGAAGATCTCCGGCACCTCCAGTTCCAGAAGGCGCTTGAGCATGTTGCGGTGCGTGCGGGAGACGGTGATCTTGACGCCTTTGGTGCCCTTCTCCACCTCGGTGACGTAGGCTTTGACGCGGTCGCCAGGGCGGTACCGCTCGCCAGGGATCTGCTCCGAGCGGGGCAGGTGGGCCTCCGCCTTGCCCAGGCTGAGGACGATGCCGTAGTCTCCCACGCTGCGCACCGTGCCGATGACGATCTCCCCCTCCTTCTCGGCGTATTCCGCGTACACCCGCTCCCGTTCCGCCTCTCGGATGCGCTGCATGATGACCTGCTTGGCGGTCTGCGCGGCGATGCGCCCGAAGTTGTTGGGGCTGACTTCAAGGGCGATGGTCTGCCCCACCTTGGCTTCGGGGTCCACCTTCTGCGCCTCTTCCAGGGCGATCTCCGTGCGCTCGTCGTCCACCTTCTCCACGACCTGCTTGTGGACGAACAACCGGACGGTGCCTCGTTCCAGGTCCACCTTGGCCGTCACGTTCTGGCCGGCCCCGTGGTCCCGCTTGTAAGCCGAGACCAGGGCAGCCTCCACGGCCTCCAGCACCACCTGCACCGGCAGGTCCCGTTCCGCGCTCAGCTGGTTGATGGCCATCAGGAATTCGCTTTTCATGACCTACATCATCTCCTCACAGGTCCAACGCAGGCCACGGGTTCTCCAACCCTCCTTTCAAGTTGCAGGGGAGCGGGCTTCAACCCTCACGCCAACAAAAAAGTGGGGAGTCCCCACTTTGTCGGCTTTCATCTCTCGTGACCGCTGCCATTATAACACAGGGGCTCCAATTGGGCAAATTGCGCGCCCCCGTTGACTCTCTCGCGCGGCAGAGGGGCCTCTCCCCACCCCGGGAATCAGGGGGGCGGTTCATGGGAACCGCCCCCCTGGCCTTGCCCCTGCTACAAACCTCACCCCTACCCCTGGGCCCCTTCTCCTCTCCGCATGCGGAAAGGGAATGGGGTAAGGTCGGTAGGGGCAATTCACGAATCGCACCTCCAGACCGATGCCCTGCCTGAGCCCCGATCTGAACCAGTGGGCGAAAAATGTAGGAGCGAGGCATGCCTCGCTCCTACTACAAACCTCACTACAAACCTCACCCCTACCCCTGGATCCCTTCCCCTCTCCGCACGCGGAAAGGGAATGGGGTGAGGTGGGTAGGGGCAATTCATGAATTGCCCCTACCCACCTCGTCCTTACCCCCTGGCCTCCCCCCTTCCCCACATGCGGAGAGGGGAGAGCGAAGGGTGCCCCCTACCTCGCGGGGATGCCGTAGGTGATGGTCAGTTTCGGCCGGATGGAGACGCTATCCTCCCCTGAGGCGAAGGTGTACATCACCTTCACATCCCCGTAGGCTTTGAGGACCAGGCCGTAGTTGGCCGAGGGGTTCTGCACCCATCCCCGCACGGCTTCCGTCACATCCCATTCGTACCAGGTGCTGATGTACTCCACGTACCGCCGGTCCAAGGGGTCCCCGGCCCGGTCCACGCCGGGCTCGTTGCAGCCCGCGGCGGCCCAGGTCTGGCCCGCCAGGGGCCGCGTCCACGTCGCTTGGTCCACAACCCAGGGGCGCAGCACCGGGTAGATCCAGGCGTGCAGCGGCCCGCTGTTGGAGCGCGAGACCGCGTACAGGCTCAGGGTGGCCCGGATGACGTGGGCATCCCGCGGGATGCTGGAGACGTCAAAGCGGAACAGGGAGGCGATGAGGTCCGGCGTGCGGATCTGGACCGGGTGGTCCAGGTGGTAGTTGGTGTTGGGCGAGTAGGAACTGATGTAGGTATCCTGGGCCCCGGTGTAGCCATCCACCCCCTGGCGGAAGGTCACGGTGACCGTGGCCTGGAGGCGCGGCGTGGGGGTGGGCGTGAGCGTGGCGGTGGGCACGGGCGTGGCCGTCGGAGGAGGCCCCAGCCGGTAGCGGACCACCAGTTTCGGCCGCAGGCTCTCGGTGGGGTACTCCGACGAGGCGAACAGGTACTCCACTGGCGTTTCGGGATGGTCCACCACCCGCACGGTGAGGCCCTTGTTCGCCCCGGGCGTGAAGACCCAGTCCTGCACCATCTCCGTCACGTCCCACTCGTACCAGGTGTTCACATCCGTCATGGTGATGAGGTCCGTGGGCCTGAACCAGCGGTCCGTGAGGGGGTCGTTGGCCCCCGGCACGCCCCAGGGGACCCCGTTCGCCGCCTGGTTCCAGGTGGCCTGTTCCTCTTCCCAGGCCCGCTTCATCTGGTAGGTGGCCGGCCAGGTCCAGTTGGCGTTGCTCCGCTGGATGACGTACATCTGGAGCCGGGCCGACTCAATGGTCGCCGTGCTGGGGATGGACGAGACGTCAAAGTAGAGGAGGCCGGCCTCAATATCCCCGGAGCGGATGCGCACGAAGGTGGCCGTGCCCAGGTTCCGGTCGGGGTACCACTGGATGATGTCGGTGTCCCGCGTCCCGGTGTAGCCGTTGCGCCCCTGCTGGAAGGTGACCTCTATCGCGCTGCCCGGAGCGGAGGTCGGCGTGGGAGTAGCGGTGGGCGCAGGGACGGTGGCGGTCCGAGTGGGCGTCGGCGTCGGCGCAACAGTGTAGCGCACCACGAGGCGGGGCCGGTAGGCCGGGTCTGGCCACTCCCGAGAGGCGAAGTCGTACTGCACCGACACCTTCCCCGAGGCCTTGACGATGACGCCGTAGTTGGCCTGCCCCTGGACCCACGCCTGCACCATCGGCGTCACGTCAAAGGCGTACCACCGGCTGGAGGCGTCCACCGTCTGGCTCGCAGTGGCCGTCTGCGCCCGGTCGCCTGTGCCGTTGCACCCCGCCCCCTGCCACGCCGTGGAGGCCGTGGCCTGATACCAGGTCACGCTTCCCTCCTCCCACGGCCGCAACACCTGATACGTGGAAGCCGTCAGCGCATGCACGTTGGACTGCCGCTGCGCCCACAGCTGCAGCGTGGCCGAAACCACCTGCACCCCAGACGGCAGCGCCGAAAGGTCAAACTGGAAGAGGGCCGCCGACACATCCTCCGGCCGGATGCCCAGGAGGGAGTTGGCCCCGAAGTTGGAGGTGGGGTACCAGAGGCTGATGTAGGCATCCTTCTGGACGGGGAGGACCACCTCCTGGGGCTGCCCAGAGGGCACCGTGGCCGTCCATGTGGGCGTCGCCGTGGGCGCAGGGGACGTGGCCGTCCGCGTCGGGGTGGCCGTGGGCGCAGGAACCGTGGCCGTAGGCGTAGGCGTCCGCGTTGCTGTGGGCGCAGGGGACGTGGGGGTGGGTGTAGGTGTGGCCGTTGGGGTAGCCGTCGGCGCTGGCTCGCCGCTGACGCGGTAGGCGATGGTCAGTTTGGGGCGCAGGCTGACGTCTGCCGCCTCCGCACTGGAGATATCGTACTGCACCGAGCCGCTGGAGTTCCCCCACAGGAAGACGCCGCGGTTGGTGGCCGGGTCCTGCACCCACCGTTGCACCAGAGGGGTGATGTCCAGGGTGTACCACATCTTGTCGGCCGCCATGTAGGCGCGGCCAGTGGGGACGCCAGCGCGGTCGGTGCTGGTGTCGCCGCAGCCGGGCTGGCCCCAGTTCTCCCCTGTCCGGGCCTGGTACCAGGTCGCCTGAGCGTCCACCCAGTCCCGGTAGACGTCGTAGGCCTCCAGCCACATCCAGTTGGTGTTGGAGCGGTAGTGGACGTAGACGCTCAGGGTCGCGCTCACCACCGTGGCGCTGGCCGGGACCTGGGAGAGGTCAAAGCGCACCAGCGCGCCCATGACCCCCTGGGACCGCACGCTCAGGTACTCTGCACTGGCGTAGTTGCGAGTTGGGGACCAAGAGGAAATGAAGGTATCGCGCGTCCCGGTGTAGACGGCCACCCCCTGCTGCAGGACGAGCGTCGCGGGAGGGAGGTCCGTTGCCGTGGGGGTGGCGGTCGGGGTCGCCGTGGGCGGAAGGGCGCTGGAAGTAGGGCTAGGCGTGAAGGTGGCGGTGGGCGCGGCCGAGGCCGTGGGCGTGGCTGTGGGGACCGGCGCGCCAGCCGGCAGGGCATAGGTCACCCGGAGGCGCGGCCGCAGGCTGGGGTCCGCATGCTGGGACGAGGCGAAGTCGTACTGCACCGAGCCGTTGCTGGTGAGTCGCAGGAGGAGGCCGTAGTTGGACGCGGGGTTGTCCAGCCAGGCCTGCACGGCGCGGCCCACCTCTATCTCCGTCCACACCCCGTCGCTGGGGAGGGGGCCGCGGTCCAGGTACTGCCCCTCCCGGTCCGTGCCGACCCCGGCGCAGCCAGGGGTGTTCCAGGGCAAGCCGTTCTGGGCGTAGTTCCAGGTGGCCTGGGCCTCGATCCAGGGGCGCAGGACGCGGTAGGCCTCCAGCCAGGCCCCGTTGGTGTTGCTGCGCCCAGTGGCGTAGACCGCCAGTTTCGCCGAAAGGACGCGGGACCCAGCGGGGATGGACGAGAGGTCAAAGCGGATGAGGCCGTGCATCACGTCGCTCGTGCGGGCGGAGAAGGTGCCGGCAGTGCCGTAGTTGGTGCTGGGCGCCCAGGAACTGATGTAGGTATCCTGCACGCCAGCGTAGCCGTACTCACCCTGGCGGAAGCCGGCCTCCACGATGGTCGGCGCGCCGGAGGTGGAGACCTTGGCCACGTCTACCATGTGGAAGTAGTCGTCGCCGTCGTTGCGGCAGAAGATGCGGAAGTCGCTCCCCACGTGGGTGCCCCCACCCGTCTGCCCGTTGGCGAACTCGGCGTCTGGGAGCACCCACACCTTCTTGAGCCACTGGCCGGTGTTGGTCTTGGCCACCACGCCGGCGCTCTTGTAGTCGTTCCCCACGGCGTCGTACTGGAGTTCCCAGGTGTCGGTGCCGGCGTCGTAGTAGGTCACGGTCACGGTGACGACGTTCTGGCCGCCGTAGAGGTAGCGGTCGTCCACGTCAAAGTACATATAGGGGTTGCCGGTGGCCTGGTCCGTGCGGCGGGTATAGGCCCCTTCTGGCGCGCTGCTCACCTGCCACGCGGGGACCGTCTTGCCGCCGGGCACCTCGTCCACCTGGTAGAGCCAGAAGGAGTAGTTGCCCCGCTCGGGGTACCAGGTGTACTGGGGCAGGGTCTCCCGCAGGGCCACCCACACGCTGGGGGTATCCTGGAGGGTGCGGCCCAGGTAGCGGTTGGCGAACTCTAGGTAGGGGAAGCCTGCAGGCTCCTGGGTGATGTACTCATCCGCCACGATGTAGTCGGAGTGCTTGTCCAGCGCGTTGAGGATGCCCCACAGGCGTCCCGCCTGCCCCGGGAGCATGTAGCCGTAGGTCTCCCAGGCCACGGGGACGCGGTCTCCGTGCACGATCATGGGGTCGTGCTGGAGGGAGCGGTACCAGGTGGAGAGGGGGTCGTTGCACTCCAGGGCGTCGGCGTCGGGACGGAGGCCGTTGTGCTTCATGCCCACGCCCAGGGCGGCGGCGTGGTCGGTGAAGGCCTTCCGCTCGTGGTTGCTCAGGAAGAAGGGTGCCATCTGGAGGAGGAGCGTGGTGTTGGGGAAGGCGGAACGGAACTCGTCGGTGATGCGGTTCACCGTCTGGACCCAGAGGTCGCTGGTCAGCCCGGCGGCCTGGAGGCAGGGGTCCAGGTCGTTCTCGCAGGGGATGGTCTCGCCGTACATCCCGGCGCCGATCTCCACCCAGGCGATGCGCGGGTCCCCGTCGTAGCGCCGGCCCAGGGCGTGGATGAAGTTGGAATACTTGGTCAGGAAAGTCTCGTTCCAGTACTTGGGCACCACCCAGTTCCCGTTGCAGATGACCTTGGCGCTGGGGTCCTGGTCGTAGACCCACTGGGGCACAGCGCTGCCGCCGCAGCACATGCCGTTGTAGGTGGAAAAGCCGATGCCCACCGGCTTCCCCTTGGCGGCCTCGGCGGCGATCCAGCGCTCCACCCGGTCCCAGACGATCTGGCCCTCCGTTGGCTCCAGGAAAGGCCAGTCCAGGACCGTGTGCCCGCCCACGACGGGGTACTGGCTGGGGTCCACGTTCTTGGAGTCAAAGAACTGGTAGATGCCGGGGAAAGGCGCGAAGGGCCGGGCCAAAGCCGAGACGCCCCCGCTCGGCCCCTGCACCACCGCGTCGGGAGGCGGTGGGGTTGGGGCAGCCTCGGCCTGGGTGACCTCCGGCGTGCCCAGGAGCGCGGCGAAGAGGAGCGCCACGGCGGACAGGGCCAGCCCAGCGAGCCAAAGGGGTCTTCCGCGAGTTCCCACCATGAGATGCGCCTCCTGCATTCCTGAAGAAGAAAGGGTCCCTTTCGGCCTCAATCTCCGAGGGTTCTCTCGCTCTTTCTCTGGGACGGCAAAGGGGGCTGCAAGTCACGGGCCGGCAAAATAGAGACGTCCCCCATCCTAGAGGATACAGGGGAGGACACCGCAGGTCAATAGGACTTTGGGGCCATCCAGGGCTTCCCTGCCCTGCGGGGAGGGCTGACGCCATAGGCGGCGGGGGCCAGGGATTTGTAGGGGCAATTCATGAATTGCCCCTACACCTAGGGCGGGGCATGCCTCGCCCTACCACAAACCTCACCCCTACCCCTTGGCCCCTTCCCCTCTCCGCCTGCGGTAGGGGATGGGGTGAGGTCCACCATGGCCTCCGATTTGCCCCCCATAGGGGACTGTGCTATACTGGGCTCTTGGGCATTGCCCCAAGCAACCAAGCACGCCCTCCAACTGGGCGGGCCGTGCCGGAAGGCGCGGCGCCGCAAGAGGCCCCAGCCCTCCCGATGCCTGGGGCTTTCTTAGCGCCGGGCCTTGCGGTCCCCGCCCGGGATGAAGGGGGCGGAAGCCTAAAACGGATGGAGGTACGAACCTGTGGCTCTCGTCTCTATGAAAGCGCTCTTGGAAGCCGGCGTCCACTTCGGACACCGCACCCCTCGGTGGAACCCCAAGATGCGGGGGTTCATCTTCACCGAGCGGAAGGGCATCCACATCATTGACCTGCAGCAGACCCTCACCCGCCTGGAAGAAGCCTACAACTTCGCGCGGGACCTGGCCAGCGAGGGAAAGGTGCTCCTCTTCGTGGGCACCAAGAAGCAGGCTGCCGACACCGTCCGGGAAGCCGCCGAACGGTGCGGGATGCCCTACGTCAACGAACGGTGGCTGGGCGGAACCCTCACCAACTTCCGCACCATCCGCCAGCGCATTGACTACCTGCTGGACCTGGAACGCAAGCAGGCCAGCGGCGAACTGGAACGCCTCCCCAAGAAGGAGGCCCAGAAACTGGCCTACCTGATTGAAAAACTGAACCGCCGCCTCGGAGGCCTGAAGACCCTCCAGCGGCTGCCGGACGCCCTCTTCATCGTGGACGTCGCCCGGGAAGAGATCGCCGTCAAAGAGGCAAGCCGCCTGGGCATCCCCATCATCGCCATGGTGGATACCAACGGCGACCCGGACCCCATAGATTACGTCATCCCCTCCAACGACGACGCCATCCGCGCCATCCGCCTCATCACCAACCTCATCGCCGACGCGGTGGTTCAGGGGAGGCAGATCTACGAGTCCAAGGCCGCGGAGAGGGGGGCGGAGGAAGAAGCCCTGGTTGAGAGACGGGTGCCCTCCTACGAGGCGGTGGAACTCCCCGAGGAGGCCCTCCTCGGCCCCTCCACCCTGGAGAAGATCCGCGCCGCCCAGCGGGAGGAACTGGGCTATGAGTTAGAAGAGGTGTGGGAGGAAGAGGCCGAGGTGCCAGAGGTGGAGTTTGAGGAGGACCTGGAGGCCGAGGCCGAGGTAGAGTTGGAAGACCTGGAAGAAGAGGCCGACGAAGAGGAGTGAGCCGGCCGCTGCCCCAGAAAGGGGCGGGAGCGGCCGTGGTGAGATCGCAGCACCCTTTGAGGCAAGGAGGTTCCCATTGGCGGAGATCACCGCAGCCATGATCAAAGAACTGCGCGAGCGCACGGGCGCAGGTGTGTTGGATTGCAAGAACGCCCTGGCCGAGGCCGGGGGCGATATGGATCGGGCTGTTGAACTCTTGCGGGAAAAGGGCCTGGCCGACGCGGCCAAGCGCATGGGCCGGGAGGCCAACGAGGGGGTCATCGGCTCCTACGTCCATGCCGGCAGCCGCGTCGCCGCCCTGGTGGAGTTGAACTGCGAGACCGACTTCGTGGCCCGCACCGACGAGTTCCAGGCCTTGGCCCACGACCTGGCCATGCAGGTCGTGGCCGCACGGCCCCTCTACGTCTCCCCAGAGGACATCCCCCCGGAGGTCCTGGAGCGGGAGCGGGCCATCTACCGCGCCCAGGTGGCCGGTTCGGGCAAGCCGGAGCACGTCGTGGAGCGCATCGTGGAAGGGAAACTGGAGAAGTTCCTGGATGAGGTGTGCCTGATGCGCCAGCCCTTCATCAAGGACGACTCCATCACCGTGGGCGAACTGATCCGTCAGGCCATTGCCCGGCTGGGCGAGAACATCGTGGTGCGCCGCTTCGCCCGCCTGGCGGTCGGCGAAGAGTGAGGTTGAGCGGCCCCCAGGCTGGCCCTGGGGGCCGCTTGGTTCCGCTGCCGAAGCGGACCTTGTGGGGGAGGGCCATGCCTGCTGTCTATCGCCGCATCCTGCTGAAGGTGGGAGGAGAAGCGCTGGCCGGCGCCGGAGGGTACGGCATTGACCCCGTCCAAGCGGAGGAACTGGCGGAGAAGATCAAGCGCGTCAAGGCCATGGGCGTGGAAGTGGCCGTCGTCCTGGGCGCGGGCAACATCTGGCGGGGGAAACAGGGCCTGGACCGGGGGATGGAACGGGCCACGGCCGACCACATGGGGATGCTGGCCACGGTGATCAACGCCCTGGCCCTCCAGGATGCCCTGGAGCGGCACGGGGTGGAGACCCGCGTCCAGACGGCCATTGAGATGAAGGCGGTGGCCGAACCCTACATCCGCCTGCGGGCCATCCGCCACCTGGAGAAGGGCCGCGTGGTGATCCTGGGGGCCGGCACGGGGAACCCCTACTTCACCACCGACACGGCCGCCGCCCTGCGGGCCATGGAGATCAACGCCGACGTCCTCATCAAGGCTACCAAGGTGGACGCCGTCTACGAAGAAGACCCGCTGGTCAACCCCAACGCCCGGCGCCTGACCCGGCTGACCTACATAGAGGCCCTGAACCTGCGCATCGGCGTGCTGGATAGCACCGCCATCACCCTGTGCATGGAGAACGACCTGCCCATCATCGTGCTCAACCTCTGGGAGCCCGGTAGCCTGGAGAAGGCCGTGGCGGGGGAGCCCATCGGCACCCTGATCGCCCGCTAGGGGCCCGTCCCAGAGCGAGGAGGCAAGGTCCCATGATCAAGGAACTCTTGCAGGACGCCGAAGAACGCATGAAGAAGGCAGTGGAGGCCCTCCAGAGCGACCTGATGGCCATCCGCACCGGCCGGGCCTCCCCGGCCCTGCTGGACCGCGTGCGCGTGGACTACTACGGCACGCCCACGCCGCTGAACCAACTGGCCACCGTCTCTGCCCCGGAGCCGCGCCTCCTGGTGGTGCGGCCGTGGGACCCGCAGGTGCTCGGCGACATTGAGCGGGCCATCCTCAAGTCGGAACTGGGCCTCACGCCCAGCAACGACGGGAAGGTCATCCGCTTGGTCATCCCGCGCCTTACGGAGGAACGCCGCCAGGAACTGGCCAAGATCGTGGCCCGTCGGGTGGAGGAGGGGCGGGTGGCCGTGCGCAACATCCGCCGGGAGGCCATAGAGGACCTGCGGGAGATGGAGAAGGAAAAGATCATCTCCGAGGACGAGATGTACCGCGCCCGGGATGAAATCCAGGAACTGACGGACCGCTACATCGCCCGCATAGACGAGATCGGCAAGGCCAAAGAGGCGGAACTCCTGGAGGTGTAGGGGGAGACGGTGCGCACACAGGGAGCGAAGGCCGGCGGGGCCCTGGACCTGAGCAAACTGCCCCGGCACGTGGCCATCATCATGGATGGCAACGGACGCTGGGCCCGGGCGCGCGGGCTGCCCCGCCTGGCCGGCCACCGGGCCGGCACCCAGAACATCCGCCCCATCCTGGAAGCCGCCGTGGAGTTCGGCATTGAGGTTCTCACCCTCTGGGCCTTCTCCACGGAGAACTGGGGCCGCCCCGAACAGGAGGTCCGCGGCCTCCTGCGCCTCCTGGAGGAGACCATCCAGCGGGAACTCCCCAAGCTCCGGGATGAGGGGGTGCAGATCCGCCACACGGGCCGGCTGGACCGTCTTCCGCCGAGCCTCCAGGAGCAGATCCGCCGGGCCTTGGAAGCCACCGCCCACAACCGGCGCATCATCCTCAACGTGGCCTTTGACTACGGGGGCCGCGCCGACATCCTGCAGGCCGTGCGGCGCATCCTTGCCGACGGCATCCCGCCGGACCAGGTGGACGAGGACCTCTTCCGCCGCTACCTCTGGACCGGGGACCTCCCGGACCCCGACCTCATCATCCGCACCAGCGGCGAGTACCGCCTGAGCAACTTCATGTTGTGGCAGGGGGCCTACGCGGAACTGTACATCACCCCCACCCTCTGGCCCGACTTCACCCGGGAGGACCTGGCCGCCGCCCTGCGGGACTACGCCTCCCGGGAACGGCGCTTCGGCCTGGTCCCTTCGGCGCCTTCGTCCTGAAAGGCGGCCCCCAGCGCAGAACCCAAGGGAGAGTGCCTCTCCATGCTGCTGACCCGTGTCCTCACCGCTGCCGTCCTCCTGCCCATTGTCCTGGGGGCCATCTACCTGGGGGGCCCGTGGCTGACCGGCCTGCTCACCCTCTTCCTGGGGATCGCGTACTATGAGTTCGCCACCCTGATGGGTGAGCAGGGGATGGCCCGCGGCCCCTTCCCCATCGGCATGGCCCTGGTCGTGTTCCTGGCCCTGAACGCCTACTGGACCGAGGACGCCCTGGCTGCCCCTCTGCTCGCCTTCGCCTTCCTCCTCTCCCTCGCCTGGCAGATCCTGCAGCGGGGCCAGGAGGCACCGGCCACCCAGTGGTGCGTCAGCATGGCAGGCGCGGTCTACCTGGGGTGGCTGGGGCGGTACGTGGTCCTCCTGCGGGAGATGCCGCGGGGCCTCCAGTGGGTCCTCCTGGCGCTCCTCACCACCTGGATCACCGACAGCGCGGCCTACTTCATCGGGCGGCGCTTCGGGCGGCACAGGATGGCCCCGCGCCTCAGCCCCCGCAAGACCTGGGAGGGCGCTGTGGGGGGATGGGTCGTCGGGGTGGCTGGCGGCCTGGCGGTGGGCGACCTCCTGGGGCTCGGCTGGGCCCACGGCCTCGCAGTGGGGGTCCTGGGTTCCACAGTGGCCCCCTTCGGCGACCTGGCCGTCTCCCTGTTCAAGCGGCAAGTGGGGGTCAAAGATACCGGCCACCTGCTTCCCGGCCACGGCGGGATGTGGGACCGGCTGGATAGCCCCCTCTTCGTGGTCCCGACCGTCTATTTCTACGCCCTCTGGTTCGGCACCTGAGGCAGAGAGGAGGTCAAGGTGAACGGACAGGTCGCAAAGGAGGCCGACCGGCTGTACCGGCGGATGGTGAACGCCTGGTGCATGTACGACTGGGCCGATTCCGCCTTCGCCACCACCATCATGGCCGCCGTGCTGCCGCCCTTCTATCACCAGGTGGCCGCGGCCAACCTGCCGGGCCATGTGGCCACCGCCTACTGGGGGTACACGGCTTCCATCGCCATGCTCATCATCGCCGTCTCCGCGCCCATCCTGGGGGCCATCGCCGACTACTCGGCGGCCAAGAAGCGGTTCCTCGCCGGCTTCTCGGCCCTGGGGGTCCTGGCCACGGCCTTCCTGTACGGCGTGAGCACCGGCGACTGGTTGCTGGCCTCCATGCTCTACATCCTCGGCGATGTGGGGTTCGGGGGCGCCGACATCTTCTACAACGCGCTCCTCCCCCACGTCGCCCGGCCGGACGAGATTGACCAGGTCTCCACCAAGGGGTACGCCCTGGGGTACCTGGGTGGGGGCCTCCTCCTGGCCCTCAACCTGGCCTGGATCCTGTTCCCCAAGGCTTTCTTCCTGCCCAACGCCGAGGTGGCTACCCGGGTCTCGTTCGTCAGCGTCGCCATCTGGTGGGCGGTGTTCTCCCTCCCCCTCTTCCGGTGGGTGCCGGAGCCGCGCGGGACGGCGGTGGCTGGCCCGCGCGTCAACGCCGTGGCGGGGGGCCTCCGCCAGTTGGCGGCCACCTTCCGCGAGATCGCCCAGTACCGCGAGGTGCTGAAGTTCCTCATCGCCTTCTGGCTCTACAACGACGGCATCGGCACCATCATCAAGATGGCCACCATCTACGGCGCGGAGATCGGCATCGGGCAGACGGACCTCATCGCCGCCCTCCTCCTGACCCAGTTCGTGGGCATCCCCTTCAGCCTGGCCTTCGGCCGGCTGGCCAAGCACCTGGGGGCCAAGCGGTCGGTGCTCCTGGGGCTGGGGGTCTACACCCTCATCAGCATCCTGGGCTACTTCATGACCACGGCTTGGCAGTTCTACGTCCTGGCGGTGATGGTCGGCTTCGTGCAGGGGGGCACGCAGGCCCTGAGCCGCTCCCTGTTCGGGACGATGATCCCCAAGACCAGGACGGCGGAGTTCTTCGGCTTCTACAACATCAGTTCCAAGTTTGCCGGCATCGCGGGCCCCTTCGTCTTCGCCCTGGTGAGCCAACTCACGGGCACGAGCCGCCTGAGCGTCTTCTCCCTCATCGTCTTCTTCGTGGTCGGGGGGCTGCTCCTGACCCGGGTGGACGTGGAAGAGGGTGCCCGGGTGGCGCGGGCGGTGGAAGCAGCCGCTGCCGCCTCGGAGTAGGGCCCGAGGGAGAGGTCTACAGGGGCGATGGATGCATCGCCCCTGTAGACCTACGCATGGGGCGGGAGAACCCCGACTCGTCCACCCGGACCAGCGTACGCCCCTCCACCAGTCTCTTCCCTTGGCCTCTGGCCGGCGCTTCTCTGCGCGCTCGCCTCAGCCACTGGCTGACCGCCCTTCGGGTGCCCCCCAGCGCCTCCACAATGCGACTCCGCTTCCAGCCCCTTCGGCACAGTTCCCGGGCCTGGGACAAGCAGAGCGGACTCAACCGCCCCAGGCCTTTCCGCCACCGGAGGAGTCGTGCTATAATGGCCCGCGGTCATGCAGCCTTCTTGCGCACGAGGATTCCGGTGGAGCCATCGGCCTACGAGACCCTCTACCTCCTGGAAGACACCCACTGGTGGTGCGCCGGCATGCGCGAGGTCGCCTGGGCCCTGTTGGACGGCCTCTCCCTGCCCCCGCAGGCGGCGAGGGTCCTGGACCTGGGGTGCGGCACCGGCGGCTTCCTGCGGGAACTCCAGGAGCGGTGGCCCGCGGTGGGGGCCGACATCGCGGAGATCGCCCTCCACTACTCCCAGGCGCGGAGCCTGAGGGGGCTGGTCCAGGCCTCGGCGGACCGCCTCCCCTTCGCCGAGGGGGCGTTCGGCCTCGTGGCCTGCATGGACGTCCTCTACCACCGGGCCGTGGAGGACGAGGGCGCGGCCCTGCGGGAGGTGCGGCGGGTCCTTGCCCCCGGGGGGTGGTTCCTGGTGCGGGTGCCAGCCTACCGCTGGCTCTTCAGCCCCCACGACTTGGCAGAGCACGGGGTCCGGCGCTACACGGCCGGCACGCTTCGCGCTCTCCTGGAAGCCGCGGGCTTCGCCGTGCGCCGCCTGACCTATGCCAACGCGCTCCTCTTCCCCCTGGCGGCGGCGCGGCGGCTCCTCGGCCGGGCAGCGGGCAGGGAGCCGCGGTGCGAGCTGCAGCCCGTGCCCCCCGCCCTCAACCGGTTCCTCCACCAGGTGCTCCGGGCGGAGGCCCGCTGGCTGCGCCGAGGGACGTTCCCCTTCGGCCTTTCGGTGCTGGCCCTGGCCCAGAAGCCTGCAGAGGAGGGGTGAGGCGCATGGCTCCCCTCTGGCGTCGCTGTGCTCCCCGGTCCGGCAGGCTTTCCTTCCCGCCAGGAGCGGCGGAGGTGGCGCTCCTCACGCTCCTGGCCCTCGCCTTGCGCCTCCTGCGCCTCACGGAGCACAGCCTCTGGTTTGACGAGGCCATGAGCGTCCACTGGGCGCGCCAGGATGTAGGCCGCATCCTCCAGGTGGGCCTGGGCCTGGTGGAAGACAAACACCCGCCTGGCTACTACCTGCTCTTGCACTTCTGGATGCGCGCCTTCGGGGATGGGGACGTCGCCCTGCGGGCCCTGGGCGCGCTCCTGGGGGCGTTGGCCGTCCCGCCCCTGGTCCGACTGGGCGAGGTGTTGTGGGACCGGCGGACCGGCCTCCTGGCCGGCCTCTACGCGGCGTGCAGCCCCATCCTCATCTGGTACAGCCAGGAGGTGCGGATGTTCGGCCTGGCGGCGACGCTGGCCACGGGAGGCGTCCTCTGCCTTGTGGAGGGGCTGCGGCGGGGAGGCTGGCGATGGTGGTGCGCCTACGGTGCTCTCCTCCTCCTCGGCTGCTACAGTTACCTCTTCACCGCGTTCCTCCTCCCCCCTCTGGGGCTCCTGGTCTTGGGGGTGTTCCTTGCCCGGTGGAGCCGAGGGAGGCGCAAGGTGTGGCGAGAGGGCGCTGGGCAGGGAGTCCTGGCCCACGTGGCGGTGGCGGTGGGGGTCCTGCCCCTGGCCTGGCGGGCCCTGCAAGTGGGCGGCGCCGAGGCCAGCCCCGGCCGCCCCTTCCTGGACTTCGCCGCGGCCGCCTTCCGCCTGGGCGCGGCCTGGGCCGTCTGGCGAGCGCCGTGGAGCCGGGAGACGCTGTGGGGGGTGGTGGGGGCCTTCGGGGTCCTGGTGCTCCTCGGGATGGTCGCTCCGCCCCCACGCAGGGGCGCGCCTGGTGGCCGCTCCGTCCTGGCCACGGCCATCCTGGGGCCGCTCCTCCTGGGGAACCTGTTCCTCGCCGTGGACGGGACCGTCTTTGCGGAGCCCAGGTACTTCCTCCTGGTGGTCCCCTTCCTGTGGCTGGCAGCCGCAGCTGGGGTGGGGTTCCTCTGGCGGAGGGCGCGGGCCCTGGGGGCCCTCCTGGCGCTGGCCTGGGCCGTGCTCCTCCTGGCCGCGCTCCCAGCCCAGTGGCTCCCGGAGAACCGCCGCGAGGACTGGCGGGCGGCGGCAGCCTACCTGGAGGCTCACGTCGGGCCAGAGGATGTGGTCCTGGTGCACCCGGGCTTCCTGCGGCCGGCCCTGGAGCACTACTACGCCGGCCCTGCGCCCGTGGTGGCCCCCTTCGGCAGCCCCTTGGAGGGCCCAGAGGAGGTGGAAGGGCCCCTGGCCAGCCTTCCTCCCTCGCAGGTGGTGTGGCTGGTGCAGTCCCACCTGGAGGGTCCCGACCCAGACCACTGGGTGGAGGGATGGCTTGCGGCACGCTTCCCCCTGGTGACGGAGCAGTACCCGGCCGGCATCGCCCTCAAAGGGTACGCCGCCCGGTACCGCCTGGCCGCGCTCCCAGAGGATGCCACACCTGCCGACCACGCGTGGGGGAACCTCTGGCTGGCGGGCTACCGAGTGGACGTGGCGCGCCTTGCGCCCACGGATGACCGCTACCATCCACCCAGCGCCTGGCTCCACCTGACCACGTATTGGGCACGGACCGGGGCCGTGGGTGAGGGCCTGCGGAGCGAGGCGCGGCTCGTGGACGCGCTGGGGCAGGTCTGGGGGCTGAGCCTGGTGCGGGAGCGGGATGCGTGGGGGCTCCTTCCGCCGGCCCAGTGGGCCCCGGGCGAGGTGGTCCGCCTGGACCAGGACGTGAACCTGAACCCGGCTACGCCGTCCGGCCGCTACCGCGTGGCGGTGCGGGTGCTGGACGCCGAGGGGCGTCCCCTGTCCACCGCGGGGGAAACGGACCTCGCCGTCCTCACGGACGTGGAAATCCTGCCCTAGGAGAGGCTGCGGCCACCCCCTCCCTCTCCATCCGCGGACGGAGAGGGAGGGGGCAGGCGGGCGGGAGAGGTCTCTCAGAGGCCGGCGGCCTTGCGCAGGGCCTCGGCCTTGTCGGTGCGCTCCCATGGAGCATCTATATCCTCCCGGCCGAAGTGGCCGTAGGCCGCCGTGGGCCGGTAGATGGGCCGCCGCAGGTTCAGGTCGCGGATGATGGCCGCCGGCCGGAAGTCAAAGTGCTCCTGGATCAGTTCAATGATGCGCTCGTCCGGGATGCGGGCGGTGCCGAAGGTCTCCACGCTCAGGGAGAGGGGCCGCGCCACGCCGATGGCATAGGAGACCTGGAGTTCCAGGCGGTCGGCGATCCCCGCAGCCACCAGGTTCTTGGCCACGTAGCGGGCCATGTAGGAGCCGGACCGGTCCACCTTGGTCGGGTCCTTGCCCGAGAAGCAGCCGCCCCC